>Ga0307277_10000868_pt1 | contig 11629 bp, 10 predicted proteins | sample ER_DNA_116_FD_194473 | JGI IMG/M metagenome (GOLD analysis project Ga0307277, IMG submission 194473) | Bulk soil microbial communities from the East River watershed near Crested Butte, Colorado, United States - ER_DNA_116 | ecosystem: Environmental > Terrestrial > Soil > Floodplain | place...
TTCGCCGAGTTCGAGGACCAGCGGGGCCTGGCCAAGGCCTGGGGGCTGCTGGCCGCCCTCGGGTTCCTGCGCTGCCGGATCGCCGAGGCCGAGGCGGCCGCCGGCCAGGCCGTGGCCCACGCCCGCCTGGCCCGCGACGACCCGGCCGAGTCCTGGGCCCGCGGGGTGCTCGCCCAGAGTGCCTTCTGGGGGCCGGTCCCGGTCACCGAGGGGATCCGCCGCTGCCAGGAGCTGCTGGGGCAGGCCGGCGGGAACCGCCGCTCGGAGCTGACCGCGCTGCAGTCGATGGCCGGCCTCCAGGCCATGGCCGCCCAGCCCGAGGCCGCCATGGCCACCGTCGAGCTGACCCTGGCCCTGGCCGGCGACATGGGCGAGAACCGGGTCGCCGCCCTGGCCCGGGAGTTCGTCGCCAGCGCCCTGTCGCTGTCGGGGGAGCCGGCCGCGGCCGAGGAGCAGCTGCGCCAGGGGATCCGGGTGCTGGAGCGCCAGGGCGAGTCGGGCATGCGCTCCAACCTGCTCGCCGACCTGGCCCACGTCCTGCACCGGCTCGACCGGCCCGAGGAGGCCCTGGGCGCGGCCATGGCCAGCCGGGCCATCGCCGCCGACGACGACCTGTTCGCCCAGGTCCGCTGGCGCGGCGCCGCCGCCCGGTCGCTGGCCCGCCAGGGCCGGGAGGCCGAGGCCGGGCGGCTGGCCGCCGAGGCGGTCGAGCTGGCCGAGCCCACCGACATGCTCACCATGCGCGGCGACGCCCTGCTCGACCAGGCCGCCGTGGCCGCCGCCGGCCGCCCCGGCGATGCCGCCGCCTGCGCCCGGGCCGCCCTCGACCTCTACCGGGCCAAGGGCAACCGGCCCGGCGCGGCCAGGGCCGAGGCGGCCGCCTATGCCGTCCGGTAGCGCAGGACCAGGTTGTCCGAGCACGACCGGGCCGACCATCAGGTGGAGCTCGTCGCTCCCGGGCAGGCGGCCCCGTCGCCGCCGCGGGCCGCCTCCGGCAGCGCCGGCTGGGGCGTCGACGAGCCCCCGGGGCGCCCATCGACGCGCCCTACCCGGTGCCTTCCAGGAACGCCAGCAGGGTCCGGACCCCCCAGCCGCTGGCGCCCTTGGGCTGGTAGTAGCGGGCCTCCTTGGCGGTGGCCGGGCCGGCGATGTCGAGGTGGACCCAGGGGGTGCCGGCGACGAACTCGCGCAGGAACAGCGCCGCCTGGACGCTGTCGCCGGGCTCGTTGGTCGCGTTGAGCAGGTCGGCGACCTCGGAGTCGAGGAAGCGGCGGTAGTCCTCGATCAGGGGCAGCTCGCAGGCCAGCTCCCCGGCCCGGCCGGCGGCGGCCAGGACCTCGGCGGTGAGGGCCGGGGTGTTGCCGAACACACCGGTGCAGCCCAGGCCCAGGCCGTAGACCACCGACCCGGTCAGGGTGGCCAGGTCCAGGATCGCGTCCGGGCCGGCCTCGGTGGCCAGGGCGAGCCCGTCGGCCAGGATCAGGCGGCCCTCGGCGTCGGTGTTGGTGACCTCGACGGTGACGCCGTTGCGGGCGGTGATGACGTCGCCGGGGCGCATCGCCGAGGCGCCGGGCATGTTCTCGACCAGGGGCAGGATCGCGGTCACGGCCGTGGGCAGCGCCAGCTCGGCCGCGGCCGTGACGGCGGCCAGGACGGCCGCCGCCCCGGCCATGTCGTCCTTCATCCCGTCCATGCCGGCGCCGCGCTTGAGGTCGAGCCCGCCGCTGTCGAAGGTGACCCCCTTGCCGACCAGGGCCACGTGCCGCCGCGCCCCTCGGGGCCGGTAGCGCAGCTCGACCAGGCGGGGGCCGGTGGCCGACCCGCCGCCCACGGCCAGGACCGCCCCGAAGCGTCCCCGGCGCAGGGCCGGCCCGGCCAGGACCTGGTGCTCCAGGCCGGCCGCCCTGGCCAGGCGGACCGCCTCGGCGGCCAGGGTGGCCGGGTTGATGCGGCTGGCCGGCTCGTTGACCAGGTCGCGGGCGGCCAGGGTGGCCCGGGCGGCGACCTCGGCCCGGCGCAGGACGGGCTCGGCCGCGGCCAGGGACCGGTCGCCGTCGACCAGCAGGATGGCCTCGGCCAGGTCGGGGTCGGGCGCCGACTTGTGGCGCTGGAACCGGTGGGCGGCCAGGGCGGTGCCCTCGGCCACGGCGGCCAGGGCGGTCAGGGCGGCCCCGTCGGCCGCCGGCAGGCCGGCCCGGTGCAGGGCCACGGCCATGGTGGCCGCCCTGCCGGCGGCGGCCACGGCCACGGCGGCGGCCCGGCGCAGGGTCTCGGCGGTCCGCTCGGCGTCGGGCCCGACCCCGACCAGCAGCGCCGCCGGGGCGGCCAGGGCGCCGTAGCCGGGCAGCACCAGCACGTCGTCCAGCTTGCCGGTGAACCGTCCGGCCGGTCCGGCGAGCCCGGCCAGGTCGGCGCCCAGGCGCTCCAGCACCGCCGCGGTCACCGGCGGGGCGACGGGGCCGGCCTCGCCGGCCGCCACCGGCAGCACCAGCAGGTCGGCCTCGGCCCGCTCGGGTGGGACGGGGGACAGGGCCAGACGCGCCATCGCAGCTCCGTGTGGGTATCGTCGGTCGGCGGGCTCTCGGGGGCGCCGGTTGGCTTCCCCGGACCGCTCCGGGCGTAATCCTAGGGGAGGTGGCGGGCATGTGGAGGCGGCCCCGGCCCGACCCGGCCGCGACAGCGGCCTGGGCGGGGTTCCTCGGGTTCGCCAGGGCCCTGGACGAGGGCAGCCGGGCGCTGCTGGCCACCGTGCCCTCGGCCCGGCGGCCGGGGGCGCCGCTGGAGGCCGGCGTCGCCGGGTTCCTGGCCGGCCTGGACGCGGCCCGGGCCGAGCTGCCCGCCTGGGACCACCCGGCCCTGGCCGACGCCCGGGCGGCCACCGCCGCCGCCCTCGACGCCGCCGAACGCCGCGCCCGCGACCTGCCCGCGGCCAGCGCCGGCCTGGAGTTCGAGCACCGCAACGAACGGGTCGCCGAGGTCCTCGACGAGCTCCTGCCGGTGCAGGCGGCCGAGCAGGCCCTGCGGGACCTGCGCCGGCGCCGTCAGCCGGCCAGGGCCGGTGGCCGGCAGACCCGGCAGGGCCGGTAGCCGGCCGCGGCCGCCTCGGCCACGCCCGCGAACCGCTGCAGGTGGGGACCGGTGACCCGGCGGGCGTGGGCACAGGTGGGGTAGCAGTAGATCCGGGTGCTGTCGCTGCCGTAGAACCGGGTGCCGCGGCGGCCCAGGCGCTCCAGCTCGTCGGGGTCGGCGCCCTCGGCGGCGAGCAGGGTCCGCTTGTAGCCGACGCCCCAGGCGTACCCGGTCAGGCGGCCGTCGCTGCCGACCACCCGGTGGCAGGGGATCAGCACCGGGATCGGGTTGCGGCCCAGGGCCGCCCCGACCGCCCGGACCGCGGCCGGCCGGCCGAGCTCGCCCGCCACCCAGGCATAGGGGCGCACCTGGCCGCGCGGGATCTCCTGGGCCTTGGCCAGCACCGCCCGCTCGAACTCGGAGGTCCCGCGCAGGTCGTAGCGGGGCGGGGTGCCCCGCCGGCCGGGCTCCAGGAGCCGCTCCAGCTGGGCGACCAGGCGGGCCGGGGGCCGGTCGGCCGGCCGCAGGGGCCGCCGGAACCGGGCCTGGAACCGCTCGGCGAACGCCGCCTCGTCGGTGCCCGGGGCGGTGGCCGAGATGCCGCGGCCGTTGTAGGCGACCAGCAGCGGCCCGGCCGGCCCGTCCACGGTCAGGTAGGCGTCGGCCAGGCCGACCCGCTCCAGCACCGCCGGCCGCAGGGTCGCCGGCGGCTCGGCCCGCAGCCCGTGCAGGCCCTCGGCCAGCTCCCGCCAGCCGCCGTCCAGGTCGTCGTCGTGGGTGTCGGGTCGGTGCATCATGGCACCCGCTCCTCTCGTCGTTCCAGCTCCACCCGCAGCTGCCGGACCCCGCGGTGCACGTGGGTCTTGACCGTGCCCACCGGCCGGCCCAGGACCTCGGCCACCTCCGCGTACGGCAGGCCCTCGACGTGGCGCAGCACCACCGCCTCCCGGTAGGCCCGGGGCAACCCGGCCAGCAGGCCGGCCAGCAGCTCCCGCTCCTGGACGCGCTCGGCCACCGCGGCCGGCTCGGCCGCGGCCGGTGCCGGCACGGCCAAGGGCTGGCCGTCGCCGTCCTCCAGCGACCGGGCCGGCGGCGGCCGCCGCCGCAGCCGGTTGCGGGCCAGGTTGAGGGCGATCCGGGCCAGCCAGGGCCGCAGCCGCATGGCCGCCACCCGCTCGGCCTCATAGCCGGCCAGGGCGTGGTAGGCCCGCTCGAAGGTGTCCTGGGCCACCTCCTCGGCGTCGGCGCGGTCGCCGACCACCCGCAGGGCGAGGCCGAAGACCAGCCGCTGGTGGACGCGGACGAGGTCATCGAAGGACCCGTCCAGGTCGCGGGCGAGCCGGTCCGGCAGCTCGGGTTGGATGTCCATCACCGCTCACAACACCGGACCGGCCGGGATCGTTTCACCCCTCGGCCCGGGCGGCGGCGCGGCGCCGGGCGATGCCCGACAGGGCCTCCAGCACCACCCGGTTGGCCAGGAACGAGGTCACCTGCCCGGGCCCGTCGTAGGCCGGGGCCAGCTCGACCACGTCCATGCCGACCACCGGCAGCTCGACCGCGCAGCGGCGGACGGCGTCCAGCAGCTCCCTGGCGGTCAGCCCGCCCGGCTCCGGGGTGCCGGTGCCGGGGGCCATGCCCGGGTCGACCACGTCGATGTCGACCGACAGGAACACGCCGTCGCAGTCGTCGGTGGCGATCGCGAACGCCTCCGACAGGCAGGCGTCCAGGCCGCGGCGGACGATCTCGGTCATCTCGAAGCTGCGCATGCCCCGCTCGGCCATCCAGGCCAGCACGTCCGGGGGTGGCCAGTAGCCGCGCAGGCCGAGCTGGAGGAACCGGTCGCCGCGGGCCGCGCCCGACTCGATCAGCCGCCGCATCGGGGTGCCGTGGCCGAGCAGGGAGCCGAACTGGGTGTCGCTGGTATCGGCGTGGGCGTCGAAGTGGACCACCGACACCCGGCCCATGCCGTGGTGGCGGGCCACCCCGGTCACGTCGGGCAGGGCGATGGTGTGGTCGCCGCCCAGGACCACCGGGACGGCCCCGGCGGCGGCCACGGCGTGCACCGCCCGCTCCAGCCGCTCCAGGGCCGGCTGGATCTCGCCGGGCGGCATCAGCACGTCGCCGGCGTCGACCACGTTGAGGTCCCGGAGGGCGTCCACGCCCAGGGCCAGCGACGGCCGGGAGCCGTTGTGGGCCAGGTAGTCGGTGCCGCGGATGGCCGACGGCCCGAACCGGGCCCCGGGCCGGTTGCTGGTGCCGCCGTCGAAGGGGGCGCCGACCACCACCACCTCGGCGCCGGCCAGCGAGGACGGGTCCTCCAGGTCGGCCCGCGGCACCCCGAGGAAGGTCAGCTCGGGCCCGTACATGGCGAACGGGTTGGCCTCCGGCTCAGACGGCGACATGGAGCGCCTCCAGGCCGCGCAGGATGTAGGTCGGCTTCCAGGCGGGCTCGGCGGCCGGCTCCATCCTGGGCAGGCGGCGCAGCAGCGTCCCGAACGACAGCTCCAGCTCCTGGCGGCCCAGCGGTGCCCCCAGGCAGTAGTGGACGCCGGCCCCGAAGCTGAGGTGCTGGGCCGCCTCCGGGCGGCCCAGGTCGAGGCGGTCGGGGTCGGGGAACACCGCCGGGTCGCGGTTGGCCGAGCCGAACAGCAGCCCCAGCTCGGCCCCCTTGGGCACCGCGACCCCGTGGACCTCCACGTCCTCCAGCACCCAGCGCTCGAACATCTGCAGGGGGGTGTCGTAGCGCAGCAGCTCGTCGATGGCCCGGGGCAGCAGGCCGGGCTCGCGGCGCAGCCGGGCCAGCTGGTCGGGGTGGCGGAACAGCTGCCACCAGCCGATGCCGGTGAAGTTGACGGTGGCCTCGTGGCCGGCGTTGAGCAGCAGCACCACGGTGCCGATGAGCTCGTCCTCGGTGAGCTGGTCGCCGCCGTCGACCACCTGGGTGAGGGCGGTGACCAGGTCGTCGGCCGGGCGGGCGCGCCGGGACCGGGACAGGCCGCGCAGGTACCCGGAGAACTCGGTGGCCGCCCGGGACGCGACCCGGCCCACCTCCTCGGTCGGGTTGACCTCGTACATGCCGCAGATCTGGGCCGACCAGGGCCGCAGCAGCGGCCGGTCGGCCTCGGGGATGCCCAGCAGGTCGCTGATCACCGCCACCGACAGCGGCTCGGCCAGCCCGGCGACCAGGTCGCCCCCGCCGGCGTCGGCCAGGTCGTCGACCAGCCGGTCGACCCGGTCCTGGACGCGGTCGCGCAGCCGCTCGACCATGCGCGGGGTGAACGCCTTGGCCACCAGCCGGCGCAGCCGGGTGTGGTCGGGCGGCTCCCGGTCCAGCATGCCGTTGCGGACCAGGTGCCAGAACGGCCCCAGGTGGTCGGGCTCCTCGGTCCGGCCCATCTCGGCGTGGCTGGCCACGTGCAGGTAGGTGCGGCCGAAGCGGCGGTCGCGCAGCAGGGCGTTGACGTCGCCGTGGTGGGGGACCAGCCAGTGGTCGCTGTCGGGGTCGTAGAGGACCCGGCCGGCCTGGCGCAGCCGCGCGTAGGCCGGGTAGGGGTCGGCCACGAACGCCGGGTCCGCCGGCGTGAACCCGAGGGTGGCCGTCACGGGCCCGGCCCCGGGGGGGTTCGGGGGGGCCGCGCCGGCCCCCCCGATGGGTCTTCGAGCCGGTCGACGGCCCGGTCCAGGGCGGCCGCGGCCCGGCCGGGGTGGAAGGCGCCCGCGAACCCGTTGGCGACCAGGGCCGCGACCTGCCGGTCGTCCAGCCCCTGGGCCTCGGCCACGACCCGGTACTCCGAGGACAGGTCGTTGCCGAACAGGGTGCGGTCGTCGGTGTTCAGGCACACCCGGGCCCCGGCCCCGAGCAGCCGCCCCACCGGGTGGTCGGCCAGGCTGGGCAGCTCGGCCTCGGTCCGGGTCCAGTAGTTGGAGCGCGGGCAGCACTCCAGCACCACCCGGCGCTCGACCACCTCGGCCAGCAGGTCGGGGTCTTCGGCCAGGCTGGTGGCGTGCCCGATCCGGTCGGCCCGGTAGCGGTCCAGGGCGGTGCGGATGGCCGCCGGGGGCTCGGCCTCGCCGGCGTGGATGGTGACGCACAGCCCGGAGGCGCGGGCGTGGGCGAACATGGCCGCGTGGGCGTCGACCCAGCCGGGGGTGCGGCCCTCGACCGGCCCGGCCAGGTCGACCCCGACGACTCCCGAGTCGATCCGGCGGATGGCGGCGTCCAGCACCGGCCGGTTCCACTCCGGGTCGACCCCGCCCATCAGGCAGGCCAGCAGCGCCACCCGGGTGCCGGTGGCCGCCTCGGCCTGGGCGGCGGCCTCGCCCACGGTGGTCAGGACCTCGTCGATGGTCAGGCCCCGGGTGGTGTCGAGCCGCGGGCAGAAGCGCAGCTCGGCGTAGACCACCCCGTCGGCGGCCAGGTCCTCGACCAGCTCGCGGGTCACCCTGGCCAGGTGCTCCTTGGTCTGGAGCAGGGGCAGCAGCAGGTCGAAGCCCTGGAGGGCCTCCAGCAGCCCGGCCCGCCGGGTCACCCGGACCCGGGCCATGGCCGCCCCGGGGGGCGCGTCGGCCGGGACCAGGCCGAGCTCCCGGGCCAGCTCCTCGACCGTGGCCGGACGCAGCGACCCGTCCAGGTGCAGGTGCAGCTCGGCCTTGGGCAGCCGGCGCAGGGCGTCGTCGGTGACGGCGGGCAAACCAGATCCTCCTGAGCGCGGGTGGCGGCAGGCGTAGCCTACCTGGCCGACCCACCATCGAGGAGGCGACGCCCATGCCCGGCCCCGACGGCGGTGGCCCCACGACCCGCGACGACGTGCTCCCGGCGGGGGCGCGCCACTGCTTCGCCTGCGGCGACGCCAACCCGATCGGCATGCACCTGGACGACATCCGCCGCGAGGGCGACCAGGTCCTGGCCACCCTCCACCCGCGCCCCGAGTTCCAGAGCTACCCGGGGGTCCTCCACGGCGGCCTGTCCGCCACCGCCCTGGACGAGGTCATGGGCTACGCCTCGATCCTGCTGGCCGGCATCTGGGCCGCCACCGCCACCATGGACGTCCGCTACCGCGCCCAGGTCCCCTACGACGCCCCCCTGCCCCTGGTCGCCGGCCTCACCGACACCCGCGGCCGCCGCGTCCGCGCCTGGTCGCGGCTGCACCTGCCCTCGGGTCAGGTCGGTGCCGAGGCCACCGCCCTGCTGGTCGCCCTCCCCGAGGACCTGGCCGCCCGGGCCCGCGAGCTGTACGGCCCGATGGCCTGACCCGGCGGCGGCCGGCTGGCATCGGGGCGCGGATCGGCATCCCCACGCCCCGGCGGGTCCGCCACCCGCCCGACCCGGGCTGACCGTCAGGACGGGTCGGCGAAGTCGACCTCCTTGGTCTCGACCGTCCCGGCCGTCCGCCCCGGCGCCGCCTGGTTGCTCCAGTACAGGTTGGTGTGGGCGATGACCTGGTCGGGGGGCGGCGCCCCCCAGGCCGACAGGTCCTCGGTGGTGTGGGCGTCGCCGACCAGGGTGGCGTCGTAGCCCCTGACGAACGCGCCGTGGAGCGTCGAGCGGACGCACTCGTCGGTTTGGGCGCCGACGACCACCAGCCGCCCCACGCCCAGGCCCGACAGCACGGTCTCCAGGTCGGTGTCCTCGAAGGAGTCGCCGTAGTGCTTCTCGACCAGCGGCTCGACTTCGCCCGGGGCCAGCTCGGGGACGATCCGCCACTCCTCGCTCCCCCTGGCCAGCTGCTCGTCGGAGTGCTGGACCCAGACGACGGGGACCCGTTCCCGCCGCGCCCGCTCGACCAGGTTGGCGACGTTGGCGACGACCGCGTCGCGCTCGTGGGCCCCCTCGACGACGCCGTTCTGCACGTCGATGACGAGGAGGGCGGTGTTGGGCCGGTTCTGGAGTGTGGTCATGGTCTCCCTCACGCACGCTGGGCTCCGGTGCCCACCCACGGTAGACCTCCCCAGCGACAGCGCCGGGGCTAGAGGGCGGGGGAGCGGCGGCGGCGTCTGGCCCGGCGGACCAGGGCGAAGCCGGCCCAGCCGACGAACACCAGGACGACCAGGACCAGGATGGGCAGGAACACCGCGACCAGGCTCATGGCCAGGGAGGCGGCGTCCTCGGCGGCGCTGACCACCGGGGTGCCGGTGCCCACGGTGCCGACGTTGACCAGGGGGCGGGCGGTGGCCTTGGTGGCGTGGACGACGCCGGCCACGACCACGCCGAGCAGGACCCCGACCCAGGGGTGCTGCTGCATCCAGGTGGAGTTGTCGGCCTGCTCGGCGGCGGTCACCGCGGCGAAGATGACCCCGCCGACGGTGGGGCGGACCAGGGTCTGGATGGTGTCGTTGACGTGGTCGACGACCGGCACCTTGTCGAGCACGAGCTCGGCCGCCAGCAGGACCGCGACCACGGCCAGGACCCAGCCGCTCTGGATCCAGCGGTACGGCTCGGGCAGGGTGATGACGTTGGTGAAGCGGGCCAGGACGCCGACCAGCAGCAGCGGGATGTAGGCGTTCAGGCCCGCCGCCGCCGACAGGCCGAGGCCGGTGAGCGATGCCAGCATGCCGCTCAGCTTCCCACTGGACGGCCCGTCACACCACCGGGCTCAGCCGGCATCGGCCGCGGCCTCAGGGTCCACCGACCAGGTGTAGGCCTCCTTGAGCAGCCGCAGGTACATGAAGGTCTCGGTGTCCCGGACGCCCTCGATGCCGGCCAGGTCGTCCGACAGCAGCCGCAGCAGGTGGTCGTTGTCCTCGCACACCACCTCGGCCAGCATGTCGAAGGAGCCGGCGGTGAGGACCAGGTAGGAGACCTCGGGCAGGCGCCCCACGGCCTCGGCGACCTGCCGGCGGGCCCGGCCGTCGACCGAGATCCCGACCATGGCGATCGCCTGGTAGCCGAGGGTCATCGGGTCGGCCACGGCCACCACCTGCATGATCCCGGACGCCTGGAGCCGGGCCACCCGCTGGCGCACGGCCGCCTCGGAGAGGCCGAGCTCCCGGCCGATGCTGGTGAACGGGCGGCGCCCGTCGCGTTGCAGGGCGGCCACGATGCGCCGGTCGACCGCGTCGACCCTCGCCGTCCGAGGCATACGAACTACCTCCCGATTCCTTTGCCAAGAGACGCAGATCGAAGTATTCTAGCCCAGTCTCGACGTAAGGCGAAGACAACCCGCAGCGTGCCAGGAGCGTGATCAGTATGGGCCGACGGCCCGACCAGGAGCGGATCGAGAGCCTGACCAAGGCCCGGACGCAGCTCGTCCACGAGCGCACCCCCAAGTCGCGGGAGTGGCGTGAGCGCTCGCTCGCCTCGCTGCCGCTCGGGGTCGCCTCCAGCTTCCAGGACTCGCCGCCCTACCCGATCTTCTTCGAGCGGGCCAAGGGCAGCCAGGTCTGGGACGTCGACGGCAACGAGTACTCCGACTTCCACAACGGCTTCGGGGTGATGGCCGTCGGCCACGCCCACCCCAAGATCGTCGAGGCCCTGTCGGAGCGGGCGGCCATCGGCACCCACTTCGCCCAGCCGGTGGCCGAGACCACCCTGCTGGCCGAGGAGCTGTGCAAGCGGTTCAGGATCGACCAGATGCGCTTCACCAACTCCGGCACCGAGGCCACCATGGACGCCATCCGGCTGGCCCGGGGGGTCACCGGCCGCGACAAGATCGTCAAGATCGAGGGCTCCTACCACGGCCACCACGAGTCGGTGCTGGTCTCGATCCGCCCCAGCCGGGACAAGATGGGCCCGCGCGAGACCCCGGCCAGCGTCGAGTTCGGCAGCGGCACCCCCAAGGCCGTGACCGAGCTGACCCTGATCGTCCCCTTCAACGACGCCGAGGCGCTGGACCGGCTGCTGACGGCGAACGCCGGCGATGTCGCGGCCATGATCATGGAGCCGGTGATGATGAACGTCGGCATCATCGACCCCGACCCCGGCTACCTGGACGCGGTCCGCGAGATCTGCTCTCGCCACGGCGTCATCCTCATTTTCGACGAGGTCAAGACCGGCGCCACCATCGCCTACGGCGGCGCCGAGGAGGTCTACGGGGTCGCCCCCGACCTCAAGTGCTTCGCCAAGGCGGTCGGCGGCGGCACCCCCCTGGGCGGGTTCGGCGGCCGCGGCGAGCTGATGGCCGAGATCGCCAAGGACGGCGTGCCCCAGCTCGGCACCTTCAACGGCAACCCGCTGTGCGCCCGGGCCGGGCTGGTCGCCCTCACCGAGGTCCTCACCGAGGACGCCTACAAGGAGCTGAACCGGCTCAACGACGCCCAGCTGGCCGGCTGCCAGCGGGTCATCGACGACTACGACCTGCCCTGCTACACCACCGGGGTGGGCGGCAAGGGCGCGGTCATGTACGCCCCCGAGCGGCTGCGCGACTACCGCGCCTACGCCGGCTTCGACGGCGACGGGGTCGACGAGCACCTGTCGTACCTGTCGTGGCTGTACGAGATGACCGAGGGCGTGTTCATGACCCCGGGCATCGACGAGCAGTGGACCCTGTCGGTGCAGCACACCGACGAGGACGTGGCCCGCTACGTCAGCGCCTTCGAGACCTTCGCCAAGGAGGTCACCGGC
>Ga0307277_10000869_pt1 | contig 11625 bp, 10 predicted proteins | sample ER_DNA_116_FD_194473 | JGI IMG/M metagenome (GOLD analysis project Ga0307277, IMG submission 194473) | Bulk soil microbial communities from the East River watershed near Crested Butte, Colorado, United States - ER_DNA_116 | ecosystem: Environmental > Terrestrial > Soil > Floodplain | place...
CGTCGACCTACGCCTCGCACATCGTCACCGACCAGAAAACCGATGACGTGCGCATGGTGCTCAGCGGCGGCGCCGTGAAGGAACTGGCGGCCAATCCGCCGACGGTCGCCAGCCCGGATCGCGTTCCCGTGACGGAGGCTCACCGCCGCGGGGTCTCCGACCCGATGACGGCAACTTTAATTCGGGTGCCCGGCAACGGCGACATGTTGGGCCCGCAAGCGTGCCAGCGCACGCTGTCAATCTTCGATGGCCGCACGCGCTACGACCTTCAGCTCGCCTTCAAGCGCCTCGACCGGGTCACTTCGGAGCGTGGCTACCAAGGCGTCGCCGTGGTCTGCGCGGTGTCCTTTTCGCCAATCGCGGGGCACGTTCGCGATCGCTATGCGATCCAATATCTCGCGCAACTGCGCGACATCGAGCTCTGGCTCGCCCCCATCGCGAATACGCGCGTGTTGGTCCCCTTCCGCGTGACGCTTCCGACCCCGCTCGGCCTCGGAGTTTTGCAAGCGACCCAGTTCGTCTCTATGCCCCAACCGAGCCGGGCGACCGCAAGGACGCAATGACCGCATCCGAGAGCGGCCCGGCCTATTCAAACATCGGATGTGCCGGTCGCGCCCCCCGTTAACCGATGTCCCCAGGGCATGCGGTGCCGCTTTGTCGGTGCTTACCTGATTTTGTGGTGAGCACGGAGGCTACCACCAGATGTCGCCGTGAACGAATTCCGACAGCAATAGAGTCAGCGATTCGGGCGCGATTCGTTCGGGACTCGTTCCACAGCTTAATCACCGGCTTTCCCCGGCCCGGTAATGCGGTGATCCGGCAATGTGCGGTGGTGGATCTCGCGTCCTTCGCGCGGTCCGGGTTGCTCCATCGAGGCTCGCTGCTGTCTAGCGTCTCGTCGATCGCCTCGCGGCGATTTCTGTGCGCTGGCGCACCTTGGGTTGCGCATTGCACTGCTCGCGCGAGAAGAAGGTATCTGGCGGCGCCGCCGAGGTGCGCGCGGAGCGTGCGGGCATTATCTCACGCGGTCCATTTGCGTCCCCGACGCATGCCTCATAAAGGGCGTTGCATGTGATGGAAATTCAATCGGAACTTCCAAGATCTCGAAGCACTTCCCGCTGGCCGTCCAGCCCGCACAGCGTTTGCCGGGCATGGCGGGAGCAGGTATCCTGCGCGAACGAGGTGCGCACGGCTCCAGGCGCTGCTTGCGCCGACCGCACGAGCTAAAGGCGCGGCGCGAACTCTCATCTGCTATCCTTTGAGCGCTTGCCACGCTTTATGCAGAAGGCTGCTGGATAGCATCACGCGGCGGCAACGTCAGTCATCGCCCGATCATCGATGCCAATCTCCTTCTCCTCCCCCATGAGCCGCGATTCCAGCGCGCGCGGTGCCGGTGTGACCGCGGTGCTCGGTCCGACCAATACCGGCAAGACCCATCTCGCCATCGAACGCATGCTCGCCCATTCGTCGGGCATCATCGGGCTGCCGCTGCGGCTGCTGGCGCGCGAGGTTTACAACAAGGTCTCGGCGCGTGCCGGCGCGGATGCGGTTGCCCTCGTTACCGGCGAGGAGAAGATCAAGCCGCCCAGCCCGCGTTATTGGGTCTCCACCGTCGAGGCCATGCCGCGCGATCTCGAGGTCGCGTTCCTGGCCATCGACGAGGTGCAGCTCGGCGCCGATCTCGAGCGCGGACACGTCTTCACCGATCGCATCCTCAACCGGCGAGGGCGGGAGGAGACGTTGGTGCTCGGGGCGCAGACCGTGCGGCCGATGATCGAACGACTCCTGCCCGGCGCTCATATCCTGACCCGGCCGCGGTTGTCGCAGCTTTCATTCGCCGGCGAGAAGAAGATCACGCGGCTTCCGCGCCGCTCCGCGGTCGTCGCATTCTCGGCGGAGGAAGTGTATTCCATCGGCGAGCTGATCCGTCGCCAGCGGGGCGGCGCCGCCGTAGTGTTGGGGGCGCTCAGCCCGCGCACGCGCAACGCGCAGGTCGCGCTGTACCAGTCCGGCGACGTCGAGTACCTGGTCGCCACCGACGCGATCGGCATGGGCCTCAATCTCGACGTCGATCACGTCGCCTTCGCTTCCGACCGCAAATTCGACGGCTATCAGTTCAGAAGGCTCAATCCCGCCGAACTGGCGCAGATCGCCGGGCGCGCCGGCCGCGCCACCCGCGATGGCACCTTCGGTACCACCGGCCGATGCCCGCCCTTCGAAACCGAGCTCGCGCAAGCGTTGGAAAGCCATTCGTTTGAGCCGATCAAGGTGCTGCAATGGCGCAATACCGCGCTCGACTTCTCCTCGGTCGGCGCATTGCAGGCCTCGTTGGCGGAGACCCCGAAGCAGAACGGCCTCACCCGCGCGCCGCTCGCCGAGGATATCTTGGTGCTGGAACACGCGGCGCGGGACGAGGACATCCGCTCCCTCGCGACGACGCGCCAGGCCGTCGAGCGATTGTGGGACGTCTGCCAGGTGCCCGACTATCGCAAAATCTCCCCAGCCACCCATGCCGAACTCGCCACCACGCTCTATGGCTTCTTGATGCGGGAAGGGACGATCCCGGTCGACTGGTTCGCACATCAAGTCGAGCAGGCCGACCGCGCCGAGGGCGACATCGACACGCTGTCGAACCGCATCGCCCACATCCGCACCTGGACCTTTGCCGCGAACCGTCCGGACTGGCTGGTCGATCCCGAGCACTGGCAAGGCGTCACACGCGCGGTGGAAGACAAATTGTCGGACGCGCTGCACGAGCGGCTCACCGAGCGCTTCGTCGATCGCCGCACCAGCGTGCTGATGCGCCGGCTGCGCGAGAACGCGGTGCTCGAGACCGACATCAGCAAGAGCGGCGAAGTCGTGGTCGAGGGGCACGCCATCGGCCGGCTCGACGGATTCATGTTCACGCCCGCGGCTTCGGCTGCGGGCTCCGAGGCGAAGGCGCTCGCCAGCGCCGCGCAAAAGGCGCTGGCGGGAGAGATCGACAGTCGCGCGACGCGTCTCGCGCAAGCGGCGGACGGACAGTTCGTGCTGGCCAGCGACGGCATCATCCGATGGCTTGGCCAGCCGGTCGGCAAACTCTTTGCCGCGGAGGAAGCCCTCAAACCGCGCGTGCGCATCAGCGCCGATGAGCACCTCACCGGCGCTCCGCGCGATGGCGTGCAGGCGCGACTCGATTTGTGGCTCAAGTCTCACATCGAGCGATTGTTGGAGCCGCTCTTTCGCCTCGCCGCCGCGGAAGACATCACCGGCATCGCGCGCGGCGTGGCGTTCCAACTCATGGAGGCGCTTGGCGTGCTTGAACGCCAGAAGGTCGCGGACGAGGTCAAGGGTCTCGACCAGCCGGCGCGGGCGACCTTGCGCAGATACGGAGTTCGCTTCGGTGCGTACCACATCTACCTGCCGGCCCTGCTCAAGCCCGCGCCGCGGGTATTGGCGACTCAGCTGTGGGCGCTCAAACACGGCGGCACGGAGAAAAAGGGGCTCGAGGCGATCGAGCAACTTGCCGCCAGCGGGCGCACCTCCATCGCCACCGACGAGGAGATCTCCAAGCCGCTCTACCGGATCGCCGGCTATCGCGTTTGCGGCGCGCGCGCCGTGCGGGTCGACATTTTGGAGCGGCTTGCCGACCTCATTCGTCCCGCGCTCGCATGGCGCTCTGGCGCGGCCGGCGCGAAGCCGCCGGGCGCCATCGACGGCTTCGGCTTCACCGTCACCGGGGGCATGACGTCGCTTGCCGGCTGCTCGGGGGAGAATTTTGCCTCGGTGCTGCGCTCGCTCGGCTATCGCATGGAACGGCGGCCGAAGCCGGTCGAGCCGGTGCTTACGCCCGCGGAGGCGATGGCGCAGCCGGCGCAGCCTGCGCAGGAGTTGGTGCCGGCAACGCCCGTGATCGATGCGTCCGTGCCTGAAGGCGGGGCGGGCGCAGACACTTCGGGCAAACCGCTTGAGGCAGAAACCGCAGACCTGGCCGCCGTTGCGGACGTGGACGAAGCGGCTGCGGCTGCGCCCGTGCCCGAAGGCGAGGCGGTTGCAGACAACGCGGACAAACTGCTCGAGATCGAAAGCCCAGATATGCCGCAGGTCCCCGGCGCGGACGAAGCGGCCGCGGCGGCGCCCGCCGAGGCGCTCGCACAAGCGCCGGACCCGCCGCGGACCTTAGAGGAAGCGCCGGTCCCTGCTTCGGTACCGCAGCCCGAGGGTCTGGCGGGTGAGATGGTGCCATCTTCGCCGTCCGCGGAGGCCGCGCCGAAAGCCGAGCTTGCGGCGGAGGAGTTCATCGAGGTTTGGCGACCTGGCCGCCGCGACGAGCACGCGCGCAAGCCGCATCATGAGCGCCGGGCACGGCCGCGCCGCCCGCAGCGGGAAACGCAGGCGCCGCCGCTTGCCGCTGCTGCGCCCGCCGGAAGCGCCGAGAGCGTCTCAACGCCGGCAACGCCAGCGGCGCCGGCGGGCCAGGAGGTTCGTGCCGATCGCCCCCGGCCCGAGCGCCGGCGGGAGGCGGATCGCCCTGAGAGGCGTTTGCCTCGCCCGAAACGAGCGGAGCATTCGCAACGGGATGGCGATCGCGCGTCGCGCGGCGATCGCGGGGCGCCGCGTGGGGATCGTCCAGATCGCGATCCAGCGTTGCGCGCGAAATATATTAAGGGTCGCGCCGAGGGTGCGGAGCGCCGCGAGCCCGACCCCAATTCACCATTCGCCAAGCTCGCCGCGCTCAAAGAGCAGCTCGAGGCGAGCAACAAGGAGCCGCGCTGAGGGCGCCCGGCTTGGACCGACAGCGCATCGATAAATGGCTTTGGCATGCGCGGGTGGTGCGCACGCGCGCAGATGCGGCGGCACTCGCCACCGCCGGTTACGTGCGCATCAACGGCCGGCGCGTCGACGGGCCCAGCCGTCCGGTGCGGCCGGGCGACGTCGTCACGGTGGCGCTCGACCGTGCGGTGCGCGTGCTCAAGGTCGTAGCTTTCGCCGAGCGCCGCGGGTCTGCGGTTGAGGCCCGCGCCCTATGTGAGACGCTCGAGCCATCGAGGGGCCATTCGTCCGAGCGGGCGGCGCCGCAGGACCAGGGGTGAGTACCACTGCCTCCGGCGCCAAAGTGCCGAGAGGTGCCGGCTGCGAACGGTACACGCCCTTGCTTGGCAGAGGCCCATGCGCTAGTCAGCGCGCCCGGAGAGATCGCAAATGACTTACGTCGTTGTCGAAAGTTGCATCAAGTGCAAGTACATGGATTGCGTCGAGGTGTGCCCGGTGGATTGTTTCTATGAGGGCGAGAACATGCTCGTCATCCATCCGGACGAATGCATCGATTGCGGCGTGTGCGAGCCAGAATGCCCGGTTGACGCGATCAAGCCCGATACCGAGCCGGGACTGGAGAACCTTCTGAAGCTCAACGCCGAATATGCGAAAACCTGGCCCAATATCACGCAGAAGAAAGACCCTCCCGCCGATGCCAAGGCGTGGGAGGGCGTGCCCAACAAGCTGGAAACGCATTTCTCCCCGGATCCCGGAACCGGGGACTGATTGTCCCGTTAACCAGGCGTGACGAAAATGTAATGCGCAAACGCCCGGAATCGGGCCTTTGCAGCGCCGCAAGGCTTTGATTTTTGCGGAAAATGTGCTATACAGTCAGAAAATGAGCCAAACAGCGCACCCGAGCCGCTCCCCGGTGGGGAGCATTATTTTTCGGGTCGTTTCCGAGGAACCTCAACCAGGGACGTGAGACCCACGCAGACTGCCGTGGCAGGAAAAACGCGCCATCGGTCCAAGCGGACCACCGCCGCAACCCGGCGGCCGAAAAAAGCAACAGCCGGCACCCGCCGGAGGCCATCGCATACCTCGCGTGCGGCAACGCGCCGGGGGGCCCCCGCGGGCAAGGCACCCGTCCGCCGCAAGCCGGACGAAGGAGTTTCCCCCGGAATGACCAGCAAGAAGACTACGCAACGTCAGGGCTTCAGGACCAACGAGTTCATCGTCTATCCGTCCCACGGCGTCGGCCAGATCCTCGCCATCGAGGAGCAGGAGGTCGCCGGCGCCAAGCTCGAGCTCTTCGTCATCAACTTCGTCAAGGACAAGATGACGTTGCGGGTTCCGACCGCCAAGATCGCCGCCGTCGGCATGCGCAAGCTCGCCGAGCCGCCGCTGGTCAAGCGCGCTTTGGAAACCTTGAAGGGTCGTGCCCGTGTCAAGCGCACCATGTGGTCGCGCCGCGCGCAAGAATATGAGGCCAAGATCAACTCCGGCGACATCGTCGCGATCGCCGAGGTGGTGCGCGACCTCTACCGCTCGGAGACCCAGCCCGAGCAGTCCTACTCGGAGCGCCAGCTCTACGAGGCGGCGCTCGACCGACTCTCGCGCGAAATCTCGGTGGTGCAGCGCATCACCGAGACCGAAGCGATCAAGGAGATCGAAGCGGCGCTGGCCAAGGGCCCCCGCCGTGGTCCCAAGCCCACCGAAGGCGACGACGAAGACGCGGTGGTGGAGGACGAGGCGGCTTAAGGCGTCGCCCTTACCAAATAGCCAGAGCCCGGCCGCGAGGCCGGGCTCTTTGCTTTGGCCCCCATCGAGATGCGCGAAGTCGAGTCATTCGACTCACGCGGGACACGTGCTAACCCCCTCTGGGACAAAGAGAAAGGCACCGAAGAAATGTCCCGGGGCAGCCATAATTACGCTTGGATTGCGAAGAAGATGAAGCCCCATGGGGAAAACGGGTTGGGGGAACATGCGCCGGCGATCCAGCGGTATCAGCACGAGCGTGATGGCGTGTCTTGCCATTATTGGCGGGGCAGGGGTGGGCGGTTTGGCTGCGGGGTTCAATGTGCGCGCGGGGCTTTCTCCGCAACCGTCGACCACCGTTGTTGCGTCCATCGCCAAGATGGCGCCCTCCGAAACGGTGAGTTTGCGCTTCCCGGCAGACTGGGCGGAGCCTTCCGCCGAACCGGTGGTGCCCAAGGTCACGCTGGCATCGGCCGATCCCGGCATCCTTTTCAGTCCGCAACCGACCTATGCAGCCAATGATGCCGCTGCTCCGAACATGATCGAGGCAAAGGCGCCGCCCGCCGCAGCCCCGCCTCCCAAGGTGGCGGTTGCCTCGCTGATGCCCAAGCCCAAGCCGAAGCCGCGCTCCAATGCGGTGCTCAACGATTCGCAGCTCACCAGCATCAAGCGACGGCTCAACCTGACGCCGGAGCAGGAGCGCTATTGGCCGGCGATCGAAGCCGAACTGCGCAAGATGGAGTACACCAAGTCGCAGGGCGGCAGTCGCACGGCTTCGATCGATATGAGCAAGGTGAATGTGGACGGACTCAAATCGGCGGGGTTTCCGTTGGTCATGAGCTTCAGCGACGACCAGCGGCGGGAACTTAAATCGCTGACCCACCTGCTGGGTCTCGAGAGCGTGATGGCGGGCTTCTAATCGTTCCGTCGCATTCCAAGCCATAGCGCCCGGCCTTTGCGCCGGGCTTTTTCTTTGCCGCGCGTTCGCGCGTGCCCACGTCGCGCGTGCCGACGGTATCGACCGCGCCGCAAAGCACGCTAGACTTCGTTCGACGGCAACCGAACGGGAGACGGGTATGGACATGAGCGTTAGCGTGGGCGCGGCCACCGAGGCGCAGCCTGCGAAAGCCGAGCCCCGAAAGGCGACACGCGGCGCCAACTCGAGCGATCTCGATGCTTGGCTGGAGAAGGCCGAAGCGCTCGGCGAGCTCAAGCGCATCACCGCCGAGGTCGATCCTGATCTCGAAGCCGCGACGATCACCTACCTCGTGGGCGGCGAGAAATCGCCGGCGCTGCTGTTCGAGAACATCAAGGGCCATCCCGGGCATCGCGCGCTCTACAACATGATCGGATGCAACCTCTCGCGCTTCTGCTTGATGATCGGCGAGCAGCCCGTGGATCATCCGCTCAAGGCGGTGCAGATCCTGCAGCAAAAGCTCGGTCGGAAAATATCGCCGAAGGAGGTCTCGCCCGATCACGCGATCTGCAACCAGAACATCGTCGAAGGGAAAGACATCGACATCCGCATCTTTCCGGCGCAGCGCATGTGGCCGCTCGACGGCGGCATGTATCTCGGCACCGGGGACGCGGTGGTGACCAAGGATCCGGAAACCGGCCGCATCAACGTCGGCACTTACCGGATGATGATCAAAGGCCCGCGCGAAATCGGCCTCTACACGTCGCCGGGCAAGGACGCGACTCTCGATCGCGAGAAATGGTGGAAGCTGGGCAAGCCCATGCCGGTCGCTGCATGCTACGGCATCGATCCGCTGTTGTTTCTGGTCGCAGCCACCAGTCTTCCGAAGACCGAATGCGAGTACGATTATTATGGCGGTATCAACGGTGCGCCAATCGAGCTGTTCATCGGCGACGTCACCGGGCTGCCGATCCCCGCGCGCGCCGAAATCGTGCTCGAGGGCTTCGTCTACCCCGACGCCAGCTTCGCCGAAGGGCCGTTCGGCGAGTTCACCGGGTACTATGGCCGGCCGGGCGGCGCGACGCCTTATGTGAAGATCGAGAAGGTACGCTATCGCAGCAATCCGACCGTCACCTGTGCGCTGATGGCAGATGGGCCTGCCAACGAATGCGGCCTGTTCTGGGCGGCGTTGCGCTCTGCCGGCATCTGGGGCGATTTGCTCAAGCTTGGCGTGCCGGGGATCAAGGGCGTGTGGTCGATTCCCGAAGCCGCGGGATGGGGTATCACCGTGGTCTCCATCAAGCAGATGTATGCCGGCCATGCGCCGCAGGTGATGGCGCTCGCCGCGCAGTGCACGGCCGGCGCCTATTTCGGGAAATACGTCATCGTCGTCGACGAGGACATCGATCCGAGCAACATCCATCAGGTGCTGTGGGCGATGGCGACGCGTTCGCGCCCGGCGCAGTCGATTGATATTCTGCGCGAGACCTGGAGCACCTACCTCGATCCGAGCCTCAACCCGCCGGAGATCAGGCCTTGGGGATCGAAGTGCCTGATCAACGCCTGCATGGACTACCGCTTCATCAAGACCTTCTCCAAGCGCACCAAATTATCCAAGCAGGCTTACGAGAACGTGGTGTCGCGCTGGCAGGAATTGGGCTTGAGCGGAACGCCGCCGGTCGTCTCCGTGTTCGAGGAGGAGACGATCTCTGACAATGTGAGTTAGCGCGAGCGGCGAACACAACCGCGAGGTCCGAGGAGTGCCATAGCCGGGCGTCGTGGCTATATAATCTTGCTGTGAACGAAGCCTTCTTCGCCGAATTGTCAGCGTGGCTGGCCGAGTCTAGTCTTGCCGGCACGTCGGACACCGACATCGTGTCTGGATTCTGCGACCGTTGCGTCGCGGCTGGGCTTCCGCTTGCGCGTGCTCTGATGTTTATCGACACGCTGCATCCGGTCCATGAGGGCCGCCTGTTTCGCTGGGGCTATGGGCCCACCGAGTCGCCGCTGCTCGAATATGGCCGCACCAGCCCGGAGGCGCTTGCTGCATCGGGCTCCGAACCCCAGCATGTGGAACAGGCCCAGCGCTGGCGGGACAGTGCGCACTACAAGATGGTGCAAACCGGCGACTGGTTTCTGCGCCGCCGCCTGAACGCCGCAGCCATAGACGAGTTCCCGACCTTGTCGGACTTTCTCGCAGCGGGGATGACCGACTACGTCGCGATCATCAACCGCTTTGCCCCTCAAGGTGTTATCGGTGAGATGGATGGCTTTTACTCGTCATGGGCAACGCGGGAGCCCGACGGGTTCAGCGACGGCCAAATCGCCGTACTTCAGCGTACCGCGCCATATCTCGCTGTCGCCATCAAATCGGTGTCGCTCGCGCGCATGACCGGAACGCTGATGGAAACATATCTCGGTCGCGACGCCGGCCGGCGCGTGCTCGGCGGCCGCATCGTGCGCGGAATTGCCGAGCGGATCGATGCAGTGGTTTGGTTCAGCGATTTGCGCGGATTCACGCGTATCACCGACACCGCACCGGAACAGGCAATTTCATTGCTAAACGACTACTCCGATGCAATCGTGTCGGCGATTCACGAGCATGGCGGTGATGTGCTCAAGCTGATCGGCGACGGCACGTTTGCCATCTTCACTGCGGAAGACCGCGCGCACGCATGCGGGGCGGCATTGTCCGCGGCGATCACCGCGCGCGCACACGTCGAGGAATTGAATAGGCGCCGGGCGGCCGAAGGCAAACCGATAACCGACATGTATCTCGGTTTGCACGTTGGTGAAGTCTTCTATGGCAATGTCGGAAGCCGCGAGCGGCTGGACTTTACCGTCATTGGGCCGGCGGTGAACGAGGCAAGCCGCATTGCAGCGATGTGCCGTTCGGTCGATCAGCCCGTTCTGATGTCGTCGGCGTTTGCCGATGTCGGCGACATTAAACGCCGCCTCGTTTCGGTGGGACGATACGCGCTGCGCGGCGTCGCACACCCTCAGGAGCTATTTACCCTCGACCCCAATGCGTATCCTTCCGACGAAGGAGAATTGCCTCATGCAAGACCTCCCAGCTAAGACCACGCGCGATCTCTTCACCCCCATCGAAGTAGGACCTCTCACGCTGCCGAATCGTATTGTCATGGCGCCCTTGACTCGAAGCCGCGCAGGCGCCGGCAACGTGCCCACCGTGCTGAGCGCGCTGTATTACGCCCAGCGGGCCAGCGCCGGACTCATCATCTCGGAAGCAACCCAAGTCGCGCCCGAGGGCCAGGGCTATATCAGCACGCCGGGTATCCACAGCGCCGAGCAGGTCGCAGGCTGGAAATGCGTGACCAGCGCGGTCCAGGCATGTGGCGGCCGCATGGTGGCGCAGCTCTGGCATGTTGGGCGCATCTCCCATCCTTCCTTCCAGCCCGGCGGTGCCCTGCCGGTCGCGCCGTCCGCCATTAGGCCGAACGCAAAAGCCTTCACGGCAAACGGCTTCGAGGAGATCCCACGCCACGCGCGCTTGAGACATCCGAGATCGCCGGCATCGTCGCGCAATTTGCGCAAGGAGCGCGGAACGCGCTTGCCGCCGGCTTCGACGGTGTCGAGGTACATGGCGCGAACGGCTATCTGATCGATCAGTTTCTGCGCGACGGCACCAACAAGCGCACGGACGCTTATGGAGGCAGCATCGAGAACCGTATGCGGTTTCTGCTTGAGGTCGTCGACGCGGTGTCCGCTGCAGTTGGTGCCGAGCGCACCGGCTTGCGCATCTCGCCGCAGAACGGGCAGAACGACATTGCTGACAGCAATCCGCAAAGCCTGTTCAACCGCGTCGCCGCGGCACTGTCTGCAAAGGTCTCGCTTATCTGCATGTGATTGAGGGCGACACGGGCGGGGCCGCGGTTCCACCCTTTGACTATCTGGCGATCAAACGACCCTTCGGCGGGCCCTTCATGGCCAATAACGGCTTCGACAAAGTGCGCGCCAACGATGCCATCGCGCAGGGGCGCGCCGACCTCGTCGCGTTTGGCAAGCCCTTCATCAGCAACCCGGACCTCGTGACTCGGCTTTATCTCGATGTGCCGCTTAGCCCCCTCAATCGCGAGACGCTCTATGGCGGCGCGGAGCAGGGCTACACCGACTATCCAGTCTTGCGGACGGTCGCGACCCACGCCTGCCATGCCGACGCGGACAGGGCTTGGGGATGAGGTTTCGGGGATGATGCG
>Ga0307277_10000870_pt1 | contig 11620 bp, 9 predicted proteins | sample ER_DNA_116_FD_194473 | JGI IMG/M metagenome (GOLD analysis project Ga0307277, IMG submission 194473) | Bulk soil microbial communities from the East River watershed near Crested Butte, Colorado, United States - ER_DNA_116 | ecosystem: Environmental > Terrestrial > Soil > Floodplain | place: USA...
CATACCATCCCTGAGCTGCGGAAGCGCGGCCATTGGCGGTCCAGTCAGGCCAGGTTCGACGCTCCCGTTCCCCTCCAGAGGATGGGACTAGTCGCGGCGGTCCCGACGTATCTGGGCGCGAATGGCCCCGTTCGGGAACTCGGCGGTGTGGACGTTCACGTAGTACCGACGCGGATGCTCCCGGATGGCGTCGGTCAATCGGGAGGTGAGGTTGCGGACGCAGCCAGCGACGAGGTTGATCGTGGGTGGCAGGCCCTGTGGCGCCGAGAAGAATGGAACCACCACCGGGCCGTTCTCGTTCCACGACCCCTGGTGGATGTGTGCGGCGACCGGCGGGGCGATGTTCGACCAGCTGAGCTTGTAGCACATGCGGGAGCGCGTTCCGATGAGCGCCCGGCCCAAGCCGTCCGGATCAGCTGGGGGAATCTCATTCTCGCCGGTGAGCGGCCCGGCGATGAGTGGATAGCTCCGGACAGGCTTGATCTCGAGCTGGTCAACGCCAAGGAGCTGGCCGCGGATCGCCCCATCCGGGAACTCGGCCGTGTGGACGTTCACATAGTACTGGCGCGGGTGAGCCACGATGGCGTCGGCCAAGGCTGGGTCGAGGTCGACGCAGCCGCCGGCCAGGTCGATCGGAGCCGGCACCCCTTGGGGACCGGCGAACAGCAGCTGCACGACCGGGCCGGCCTGGGCCGGGCGGCCGATGTGGATGTGGGCGGCGGTCGGCGCACCGATGCCGAACCAGTTGATCACCCAGCACGCCCGGTTGTTGACCAGGGTGACATAGGCCTTGCCGCTGCCGTCGGGGTCACCTGGGCCCGGAACCTCCTTGAAGCCCTGGAGCTTGGCCAGAAACAGCTCGGTGCGGTCGCGGGCGCCCGCCCCAGGGGCGATGAGGGCGACCAGCGTGAGGGCGAGAGCGAGGATGGTGGCAACGGCAAGTGTGCGTCGACGCATGATGCTTCTTTCGACCGATGCTGGTGGATGGCCTCTTCAGCGGTGCCCGATGCCGCGTTCAGATCTGCAACCCCTGACCTCGATCTGCTTCGTCCGATCCGCTCGCGTTCCGCGATACACGACGTCATTTGAAACGTTTGGGACGTCCGAATCATTACCCGGACGATCACAGCGACCCGGTTTGACGGTAACGACCGGGCCTGATACCTATTCTCCGTCCTCGCGGCGAGTCCCCCCGCTCGTCGTCTCTCTGCTTGATTAGGTGTCCGCAGCCGCCACGCGGCACCGATTGGGATGGGCACACGGATGACACATCACCTCGCCGCCCAAGATCCGCGTGACCGGCAGGCCGGGAGGCAGGCTCCCCACCAGCGGCGGCCGGCTCCGCCCGGGCGCAGGCGGAGGTTCCGCATGCTGGTCGTTCTGGTCCTCGTAGTCGGTGCCGTCATGGTCGGCGCTTCTGCCAAGGTGCGCCGGACCGGGGTCGCCGTCTCCGACGCCGCGGTCTCCGGAGTGCTGGCACCTGCATCCGGCGTATGGCTTGGAGTTCAGGTCGCGCAGGGATCGCCCGGGTCGACGCAGAAGACGCTTGGGAACCTCGAGACCCGCGTCGGACGAAGGTTCGACCTCTTGTACCAGCAGCTACGATGGGACGAGCCGCTCGAACGGGTGTCGGCACTGGAGGCGAGCCGGCAGGAACGGATTCCCCTACTGGGCTGGAACCCGACGTATTCCGACGGCGCCGTCGTGCCATGGGCGAGGATCGCATCCGGGAAGGAGGACGCCCGGCTGACGGCGATGGCGACCAACCTGAAGGCAGTCCCCAAGCGGGTCTTTCTTGCCTTCGCGCACCAGCCGGAAAGAGACGTCGGCAGGGGACATGGAACCGCCGCCGACTACGCGCTGGCCTACCGACACGTCCATGACCTGTTCGCGAGACTGGGTGTGGCCAACGTCGTGTGGGTCTGGAGCATGACGAGTGCGGCGAAGTGGGCTTCCCTGCACGCCCAGCTCTACCCGGGGGACGCCTATGTCGACTGGCTCGCCTTCGACGTCGCGGACTCCCGGTGTGGCCCCGGCTCCGCAAGCAAGTCGTTCGCTGGGGTCACGGGGCCGGTCCACCGGTGGGCCACGACCCGGCATCCGGGCAAGCCGATGATGGTGACCGGCTACGGCCGCGTAGGGGATCCATCGGTCAGGCGGCTGGAGGCCGACCGGCTCGCCGCTGATCTCTCGGTCGCGAGGACCCGTCGGCCCGAGATCAAGGCGGTGGTCTACGCCAGTGCCCAGGCGCGGGTCACCTGTGGACGGGGGATGGCCACTTCGTCCACGTCGGCAACGCCGCTCCCCGCCACCGGCCCGGCGGGCAGGGACGGGAATGTCGCGGCCGCAGCCCCGGCCCGCGCCTGCCTGTCAAGGGACCGGACCCAGGTGACCAGGGTCGACGGCACGTTGCCGACATATCGGATTGAATCGGTGGCCGATGATCGGACATACGACCTTCGCCGGGCCACGATCGTCGGGTACCCGAGTGTCAACCGCTACGCGCTGCTGTTCGGAAAGCAGGGACCCGGCGACGCGACGTGCGTGCTCGGGGGCAAGATCGTCGGCCAGCAGTCCAGGTCGTTCAGCTGGCACACCATGAAGCAACGCCTCGACGGGGACGGCCTGAACTTCCGGAGCCAGGGTGGCATCGTGGACGGGATCCGGATCGACAACATCGAGGACGGTATCGGCACCACCGGCGGTGATCCTTCCGGCGTCACCATCCGGAACGTCCTCCTGACCTACATCCGTGACGACTGCATCGAGAACGACGCCATCGTGGGCCTGCGGATACAGGACAGCCTGCTCGACGGGTGCTTTAACGGCGTCTCCGAGCGCCCGGGCCGCAATGGCAGCCCGCCGTCGCCCTCTCCGGGGGAGGCACTCACGCTGGACGGCGTTCTCATGCGGCTGCGGCCGATGCCCTACGACCAGACCCGGGCGCTGTGCCCCCAGAACGCCGCTGACGGCCTGGGAAGCAGCGGGTTCTTCAAGTGGTCACGCTACGCCAACCGCCTGGTCGTCCGGGACACTGTGCTGCTGGCGGAGCGCGGCAGCGTCAACTGTGGAGCGAGCATGAGCTTCCCTGGCGACGGCGTCTACGAGAACGTGACGCTCGTCTGGCTTGGCCAGGGCAGTTATCCCGGTCGGTTACCGCCCAGCGGCGTTACGGTGACCACGGACCGCCGGATCTGGGACCAGGCGAGGGCGCGCTGGTTAGCCCGGCACGGCTACCCGACCAGCGGCGACCTCGTCGCTTCGCCGTAGGGAGCCCCACGTTGTCCAACCCCAACGTCAGCATCGTCATCCCGACGCGGGATCGGCCCCGGCTCGTGAGCCGGGCGGTCGCCAGCGCCCTCGCCCAGACCACGCCCGATTTCGAGATCCTGGTGGTGGACGACGGCTCGGTGGAGCCGGTCCGGCCGCCCGACGATGGCCGGGTGCGCGTCATCCGCCAGGAGCGGCCGCGCGGTCCTTGTGCGGCCAGGAACCTGGCCATGACGGCCGCTCGAGGGCGCTGGATCACCTTCCTCGACGACGACGACGAGCTGGAACCGGACATGCTGGCGCTGAGCCTCCGCGGTGCCCGCGACTCCGGTCTGCCCCCACCGGTGGCCGTGCTGTCCGGCATCGACGTCGTAGACCATGAAGGCCGTCTGCTGGAGCGGAGGCTGCCGGTGACCTTGCCGAGGGGCAGGCGCTACTCCCTCGAAGGCGACCAGCATCGGAGCTTCCTGGCCCACAACACGCTGGTCGCCCCGGTCGACGTCCTCCGGGGGATCGGTGGCTGGGACGAGACCCTGCCCGCTTGGGAGCACGACGACCTGTTCCTGCGTCTGAACGCCGTCTGTTCGATCCAGGGGCTGGACACGGTCACGTATCGGATGACCGCCAACGCCACCCTGCGGTTGTCCAAGGATCTGCTCGCCCGCGCCGTTGGTATCGAGCGCACGCTGGCCAAGCACGGGCCGGTCATCGCGACCAACCCGGAACGTCACGCGTATCTGCTCGGTGCGCTCGGCCTGGCGTACCTGCGGGCCGGGCGCTGGGCTCCCGCCGTCGCCGCCACCGGCCGCTCGTTGCTGTTGCGGCCACGAGCTCGCGCCCTTGGCTGGTGGCTGGCGAGCCTGGCCGGTCCGTGGATCGTCTCGGCGGGCGACCGGGCCAGGAGTCGGCTGGCCGGCCAGGACAGAATTGCCGCGGCCGCGGGTCTGCGACCGCGCCGCGCGGAGGCGTCCAGTGCCGACTGACGCGGCGCTGCCGTCGCCCCGCGTGAGCGTCGTGGTGCCGGTGCTCAACGGCGCGGCCACCCTTTCGCAGCAGCTCCAGGCGCTGGCCGCCCAGACCTACCCGGGCCGGTGGGAGCTCGTCGTGGCCGATAACGGGTCGACCGACGAGACGGCGCGGGTAGTGCGCGAGTGGACCGGGAGGCTGCCGTGCCTGCGCCTTGTCGACGCCTCGGACCGCATGAGCACCAACTACGCCCGCAACGTGGGCGCAGCTGCGGCCCGCGGTGATCTGCTCGCCTTTTGCGATGCCGACGACGTGGCCATGCCAGGGTGGCTGGCGGCCATGGTCGCCGCGCTCGGCAGCTTCGACCTGGTGGGTGGTCGGCTCGACGACGAGGTCCTGAACGACCCGGTGAGCCGCGCGTGGCGCGCCAGGCCCGGCGTCGGTGGGCTGCCCAGCGCACTCTCCTTCCGGCCCTATGCCACCAGCGCCAATCTCGGGGTGCGGGCTGAAGTGCTACGTGCGCTCGGCGGTTGGAACGAGGACTTCGTCCGGGGGGGCACCGAGGTCGAGTTCTGCTGGCGTGCCCAGCTGGCCGGCTACCGCCTCGGCTACGCGCCGGACGCGGTCATGCAGTACCGCTACCGGGCCACACGATGGGCATTCGCCTACCAGCTGTACCGGTACGGCCGCGCTGAGGTGCAGTTGTTCCGCGCGTTCCGCGACCGGGGTGCTCCTCGGCCAAGCGTCTATCGGGCCTGCCGCGCCTGGGCCTGGGCCTTTCTGCACCTTCCATACCTGCTGCGGTCACGGACCCATCAGGGTCGTTGGCTTCGCACGGCCGCGTTCCGCGTCGGCCGCCTGGATGGGAGCGTCCGGTTCCGGACGCTCTGCCTGTGAGGACTCGGTGTTCCCGAACTTCCTCGTGATCGGGGCCATGAAGGCCGGGACGACCAGCCTGCATCGGTATCTGTGCGAGCATCCCCAGGTCTTCATGCCCGGGGAGAAGGAGCTGGACTTCTTCGTGGCCGAGAAGCGTTGGAGCCGCGGCCCAAGTTGGTATGAGCAGCAGTTCGCCGCGGCCGACGACGCGATCGCGGTGGGCGAGGCGTCGCCGACCTACACGATGCACCCGGAGTTCACCGGGGTGCCCGGCCGGATCGCGGAGCTGCTGCCGGAGACGCGGCTGATCTACGCTGTGCGCCATCCCATTGAGCGCATCCGCTCCCACTACCTCCATGAGGTAGAGAAAGGCCGTGAGCGCGCGCCGATTGGGCGGGCGCTCGTCACCGATTTCCGGTACCTGGACGCGAGCCGCTACGCCATGCAGCTCGAGCAGTACCTCAACTGCTTCTCCGCCGATCGGGTGCTAGTGATCACCACCGAGCAGCTCCGGGATGATCGGGCGGCCACGGTCGGGCGCGTGCTCGCCTTCCTCGGGGTCGACCCGGACTGGTCGAACAAGTACGTGCTCGACCGGGAGTTCCATCGCACGTCCGACAAGCGGGTGCGGCGACCGCTCGTCGAGGCGGCCTTGCGGGTGCCGGGGACCCGGGCGCTGGCCGGACTCGCGCCCCGACCGATACGCAGGCTGGCGAGCCGGGGGGTCGACGCCGCCCGGGCCACGGCGATCCCGGAGGCGGTCGAGGCGGGCCTCCGTGCCGAGCTGCGCGATGATGTCGCCCGGCTCCGAGCCTACCTGGGCGAAGGGTTCGACGGCTGGGGGATTGCCTGATCCGCGCTGGACACTCACGGCGTCGCCCATACCGGAGGTGAACCACGTGCTCCCGAACTTCCTCGTCATCGGCGCCGCCAAGGCGGGCACCACCAGCATCTACCACTACCTCCGAGCGCATCCGCAGGTGTTCATGCCCGAGACCAAGGAGCTGAACTTCTTCGTCGGCGAGGACGGCTGGCCCAAGGGAACCTCCTGGTACGAGCGTCACTTCGATTCGGCCGGCGACGCGATCGCGGTCGGCGAGGCGTCACCGAACTACACCAAGTACCCGCTGTTCTCGGGCGTGCCCGAGCGGATCGCCAAGCTTCTGCCCGAAGCCCGCCTTATCTACCTGGTTCGACACCCGGTCGACCGGTTCCGTTCCGGCTACCTCGACGAGGTCCGCCGCGGCCGTCAGCGCAACCCGATCGAGTCGACGCTCGCCTCCAACCCGGGCTACCTTGCCGCCAGCAAGTACGCCATGCAGATCGAGCAGTACCTTGAGCACTTCCGGCGCGACCAACTCCTCGTGATCACCTCGGAGGATCTCAAGCGGCGACGGGCGGCGACCATGCGGGTCGTGCACGGCTTCCTCGGCGTCGACGACATCACACCGGCCACCCTCACCGACGAGTTCAACCGCACGGAGGGCAAGCGGATGCTCCGGCCCGTGGCGCGCAGACTCAGGCGCCTGCCCGGGACCAGAGCGGTCGCCCGCCTCGCGCCGGGTGCATCCAGGCGGATGGGGACCAGATCGCTGGACTCGACGCGCGCCGAGATCTCTCCTGCCTTCGACGAGCAGCTGCGCGAGCTGCTCCGGGATGACGTGCAGCGGCTGCGCGGCTATCTCGGGGAGGACTTCCACGGCTGGGGCATCGCCTGAGCGGCATGAGGCGGAGCTCGGTAGTTCGACGTAGGGAGTCTCGCCAGCGGTCAGTATCCTGACGCCGGGGCAATTGTGCTACCTTGCGAAATTCGGAAAGTGCCTCGTGTCGCCCCACGTCGGTCAACTCCCCCAGCCGACGAGCATCCGGTCCCGACGCGACCCGGAGGAGTTCTAGGGTGTCCAGTCTTCCCTCTGAACCGCAGCCGCAGGCCCGTGTCCCCCAGGCCACCGGTAGGTCGCGTGGGCCGACCGGCACGCTCGCGGCCCCGAGTGACCACCGTCCCGCCAGGGATCCGTCGGCCAACGGGCACGGGGTCCGGGTGGCGACCCCACGACACCGGCTCGCTGTCGTCCTGCTCTCCGTCCTGACCGCCATCTGGCTCGCGGCGCAGCTTGCCGCCGGTCTTGCCATGAACGTCCATACCTGGCCGGTGGCCGGCTTCCCAATGTTCAGCGAGAAGCGCCCTGTGGTCAGCGAGCGCCGGATCGAGGCGCGTACGCGCAGCGGCCGCCTGGTGGCTGTCAATCATGGCGACTTCGGGCTCACCGAGCTGCAGTTCTTGAACTACCAGCGCGGCATGGTGAGCGAGGCGGGCATGGTCAAGCCGAAGGCGGTTGACCGGCTGGGCCGCCTCGCCGCCATCTGGAATCGGCAGCATCCCGACGACCCGGCCGTTTCGATGATCCTGACCCATGTGGTCCACCCGCTGCCTTACGGGACGCCGGCAAGGTCGCCACAGATCGTCCGCTGGAGCGCGTGATGACCCTGGTCCAGCGTTGGCAGGCCTTCTGGTTCCCGGCAGTGCCGGTGCGCCGGCTGGCCGCGTTCCGGATCGTCATGACCGCCTACGCGTTCTTCGACGTCTGGCTGGTCTCGAGCTTCATCAGCCGCTACTCGCGGGTCGACGATGCGTTCTACAAGGCGCTGGTCGTTCTGCGGCCCTTCCCGAGATTGAATCCGAGCCTGACCAGCGCCGTGTACGCGGTGTTGGTGATCTCGTTGGCGTTGGCCCTGGTCGGGTGCTTCACCCGGCCGGCTCTGTGGATCGCGGCACCGCTCTACCTCTGGTGGTGGGGCACGTACTACTCCTTCGGTGCCGTGCATCATGGTCGGATTGCAGTGGTCGTGGCCCTGTTCGTGCTCGCCGTGGGCCCTTCGGGCCGTGCCTACTCGGTGGACTCGTGGCGGGCCAGTAGGCGGGCGGCCCGGCTTGGTGCGCCGCCCCCGACCGCCGACCAGCGCGAGGAGCTAGCCGGCTGGGCACTGCGGGTGATCATGGTCCTGGTCGTGGGTGCCTACGTGCTCGCCGCCTACTCCAAGCTTTGGGTCACCGGCCCGGGCTGGGTGAGAGGTGGCGCACTCGAGGCGGTGATGATCAAGAACGGCACGCCGGCGGCCATGCTGCTGGTGCGGCACATCTGGCTTGTGTACGGCATGGCCGCGCTCACCCTGCTGCTCGAATCGACGGCCTGGTTGCTGTTCTTCCGTGGCCGGATCCGCGACGCCTATGTAGTGGCCGTGGTGCTGTTCCACATCGGCACGCTGCTTGTTCTTAACATCAGCTTCCTGGGCCTCGTCGTAGCATATCTGGCCTTCTACGACCTGGAGGTCGGCGTCGACCGCGTGGGGGGCTGGCTACGGCAGCGGTTCGGGGCCGAGGCGACACCGCAGGAGATCCCACTGCGTTGACCAGCCGATGGGGGCTGCAACCAGCCATGTTTCCCTGCCCGGCAACCGCGGGGTCCGGGCTGCTCCGGCGACGACACCGGCGACCGGCGACCATCCGGTCCCTCCGGAGCCCCGCCGCGAGCCTTCCAGCTCGGACCCTGCCGACGGCGGTGCTCGGGCTGCTCGCTCTCCTCACCCCGTCGATCATGCAGCCCCGGATGGATGTGGCCTGGGCCAACAAGGAGCCCGTGTTCATCCCGATCGCCTGGAAGCCCTACCCAGGCAACGATTCGGTCGAGATGGGCGACCACTCGTTGAATCTGAACTTCAGCTTCGGCGGACCCAACGACGTCGTCTCGTCGGCTGCCCACAACACGCGGTTCGGAGCCAGAGGAAGACCATCCGGCTTCTCGGTGCTGTTGCGGACCTCGAGCGACAGCAAGACCCGCAAGCTCCCGCCGACCGATGCCGTGTCCTCGCGGCTGAGGTCGATCCGGGTCGGGTTGACGCCAACCTCGACCCTGGTCGAGGGGAGCAGCGCAGGGCTCAAGCTGACCTACCAGGTGACCAAGCCCTATCTGCCCTCCGACACCGTCGACGAGCTGGATTCCCGGATCACCAACGGGCCGTTCATGTACGTCCGCCTCCAGGTGCGGAACACCTCCACGTCGGCCAGGCCGGCCTCGGCGGTCTACGTCGGGTTCAGCGCGAGCTGCGGTCCGCCCCTCGACGAGTGGCCGCAGCCCGGCTGGCGGGCCCTGCGGCTGTGCAACCCGGAGGACACCGGCGGGACGCGTTACCTGGCCGCTCCCAAGACCGCAGGGTCCACCTGGGGGACAGGCAGCGACCCGGTGAGTGACTTCCAGACCGACGGCGCGCTGAGTGGTGGGGACGGCACCGGGAAGGCTGCCATCGCGCTGCCGGTCCCGGCGCTCGCCGCCGGCGCGGAGCATGTGACCACGCTGGTGTACGGAGCCTGGCACGACGACGCCGGCATCACCGCCGTGGACGGCACCCGCTACGGGTTCTATTACCGGGGATGGTGGGCCGGACCCGCGGCCATGCTGGGGTTCGCGATCGACAACACGAGCGCCGGCTTCGCCGGCTCGGCGTCGTTCGATGAGCGGGCGCGAGAGGTCTCCGCCGACACCAGCGTGCAGTACGGCGCCGCGCACGCCTTCCGGGGCTGGCGGCACGCTAACTTGCTGGTGCGCAAGCCTGACGGCCGGCCCCTGTTCGCCGTGACCGAGGGTGCGTTCAACTACCTCTCCTCGGTGGACGTCGGCTATGACTATCACATGTTCCAGACCCGATACGAGCCATGGAAGTCCCAGCTGGAGCTGAACCAGTGGCGTACTCGCTACGAGGTTGACGGGGACGGCAACAAGTTCCTGATTCATGACCTGGGCAAGGACGGCAAGCTGACGGTGGGGCCGGCGTACGACCAGAAGTCGGGCGTGCGCCGACACATGCCGATCGAGCACAACCTCGACATGGTGGCGATGATCTTGGCCTGGGAGCGCCGCACGGGCCAGAGCTTTGACCGGACTCTGGTCCGGGAACTGCTCGATTCAGCCGAGGCGCACGACCGCGATCAGGACGGCGATATCGACGTCGCGGTGATGGCCGCGTGCCTTCAGGGTGGCGGAAGCTGCCGAACCTCCCAGCTCGGCACCACCTACGACGGCTCGCTCTCGCTGGCCAGCAAGGTCCAGGTGGGCAACACGATCCTGACCACCAAGATGGGCGTGGTGGAGTCGTTCGCGGCCAGCCGGGGCTACGTGCCGCAAAGAGGCGCCAGCTACGCCACGCGGGCCCAGCGCCATCTGGACCGGGCCGCGGCATTCAGAAACGATCTATCGTCCGATCCGAGCCTCGACGGATACGCCAGCAACCCCGGCTACCTCGCCGACGCACTGTTGTACGCGCCCATCCTCGGCCGCAACCCGATCCTCGACGGAGCCCTGTCGTCCTGGCTGAATGACGCCCTGGTGACCAACCAGCGAGCCGTCTACGGCTCGTACCCGGCGACGGCGATCGCCCCCAACTCGAGCAGCGAGACGATCGCGTGGATCTCCAAGGCGGTGGCCGGCGATGTGGTCGGGGCATGGATCTTACGGCAGTGGCCGGCCTGGACCACCCTGCGGCCCGACGGATCCAAGCTGTGGGACACGTGGAACCGACGGCGCGGCGGTGAGCCGTATGGCACCTTCGACTTCGTCGTCTACCCCACCAACAGCTACAAGAGCGCCGGCTGGTACCCGCGGGCGGTCTCGATCTGGGCGTCGGCACCCGGCTTTCCGTGAGGATCCCGCCGCAAAGATGACCATCGCGATGATCAGCGTCGTCCTGCCGCTCTACAACGCCGCCGGGGTCGTCGGCGATCAGCTCGACGCCCTGGCAGGACAGGCCTACTCGGGAGGCTGGGAGCTGGTCGTGGCCGACAACGGCTCGACCGATGGCGGCGCGTCCATGATCGAGCGCTGGCGCGGTCACATCCCGGGTCTGCAGGTGATCGACGCCTCCGTCCGTCGGGGCGCGGCGGCGGCCCGCAACCTCGGTGCCCGGGCGGCCGCCGGTGACGGCCTGGCTTTCTGCGACGCCGACGACGTGGTTGCCCCCGGCTGGCTCGCGGCCCTGGCAAGGGCGCTCCAGGATCATGACCTGGTCGCCGGCAGCTGCGACCACGAGGCGCTCAATCCCGGGGCCACCGTGAACTGGCACGCCCGCTCGTTCGAGACCGAGCTCCCGGTCACGATGGGCTTTCTACCGTATGCGACCAGCGCCAACATGGCCGTGTCTCGGACCGCGTTCTTCGAGGTGGACGGCTTCGATGAGGGCTTCGCCGTCGTCGGTGCGGCCGGAGAGGACATCGACCTCTCGTGGAAGCTCCAGCTCCGCGGGCATCGGCTGCACTTCGAGCCTGGCGCATTGGTCTACTATCGGCACCGGCACGATCTGCGCGAGGTCTGGCGTCAGAACCTCCATTACGGCATGGCCGATGTCCTGCTCTACAAGCGATACCGCGCCCACGGGTTGCGGCCGAGGCGATTGAGCCAGGCCCTTCGCGGCTTCCGTGGGCTCCTGGTCCGGACGCCGGCCCTCATGCGTCGAG
>Ga0307277_10000872_pt1 | contig 11605 bp, 9 predicted proteins | sample ER_DNA_116_FD_194473 | JGI IMG/M metagenome (GOLD analysis project Ga0307277, IMG submission 194473) | Bulk soil microbial communities from the East River watershed near Crested Butte, Colorado, United States - ER_DNA_116 | ecosystem: Environmental > Terrestrial > Soil > Floodplain | place: USA...
GCGGACCGAGTTCGCGGCTCGGGCAGAGCTCCGAAGCATCGAGTTGTGAGGTTGCACATCACACCGCCTCGATCAGCATGGCGCCGCCCTGGCCGCCGCCGATGCACTCGGTGGCGATGCCTTGCTTGACGCCGAGGCGTTTCATCGCGTTGACGAGATGCAGCACGATGCGGTTGCCGCTCGCGCCGACGGGATGGCCGAGCCCGATCGCGCCGCCGTCGACGTTGAGCTTGTCGCGGGGAATGCGCCCGGCGGCACGCTCGAGCCCGAGCACCTCGCGGCAGAACGTGTCGTCCTCCCAGGCGGCGAGGCAGGCGAGCACCTGCGCGGCGAAGGCTTCGTTGAGCTCCCACAGTCCGATGTCTTCCAAGGTCAGGCCGTGCCGGCGCAGGATCGCGGTCGCGCACAGCACCGGGCCGAGCCCCATGATCGAGGGGTCGAGCGCCGACCATTCGCTGTCGACGATTTTCGCGCGCGGCGTCAGGCCGTGCTTCTGCATCGCCGTTTCCGAGGCGAGGATCACCCACGAGGCGCCGTCGGTGATCTGCGAGGAGTTGCCGGCGGTCACCTTGCCCCACGGCCGCTCGAACGCGGGCTTGAGCTTGGCGAGCGTGTCGACCGTGCTGTCCGGCCGCACGCCGTCGTCGTAATCGTAGCTCCTGCCGTCGCGGCTGAACGCGGGCTCGAGCTCGTCCTTGAACCAGCCTTCCTTCTGCGCGCGGGCGAGCCGCTGCTGGCTCTCGGCGGCGTATTCGTCGGCGTCGTGCCGCGAGATGTGGAAGACGTGGGCAAGCACTTCCGCGGTCTGCCCCATGTTGAGCTCGACGATGGGGTCGGTGAGCCCGCGCTCGAGCCCGATGACCGGCTTGAAGAACGAGGGACGGAATCCGGCGAGCGCGGCAAGCCGCGAGCCGATGTCGCGCGCGGCGAACAGGTTCGCGAACCAGTCGACCGCGCGCTTGCGGAAGAGGAGCGGCGACCAGCTCAGCGCATCGGTTCCGCCGGCGAGGACGAGATCGGACTTGCCTTCGCGGATGTGCTGGTACGCGGTGTCGATCGACAGCATGCCGGAGCCGCAATTGATCTGCACCGTGAACGCAGTCATCGCCTCGCCCATGCCGAGGCGCAGCGCCGCGATGCGCGCGGGGTTCGCTTCGTCCGCGAGCACGACGACGCAGCCGAGGATGACCTCGTCGAAGGCATCCGGCGCGAACGGCTGGCGCAAAAGGAGCGGCTTGCCGCAGGCGACGGTGAGATCGACCGGCGTGAATGGGCCCGGCCGCCCGCGCGCGCGGATGAACGGCGTGCGGCTGCCGTCAACGATGTAGACCGGGCGCCCCGTCATTCCGCGGCCGTTACTCGAAGCACCATTGGCGATGGCAGGTCTCCTTTGGACACGTTCGTTGTAGTGCGAGTGATCGTCATTGCCGGGCTTGACCCGGCAATCCATCCTCTTTGGAAAAAGCCTTTTTTACGAAGAAGATGGACCCGCGGGTCAAGCCCGCGGGTGACGGAAGGTTTATGTGGCGCGAGGCGAGCGCTTACCGACCGCGCGGCGTCAATTGCGCCCAGCATCGCACTCCGCTGCATCACCCCCTCCCCACCCCTCCAGCCGAAGTCGGATGTTTCCGACTTCGGCAGCCAATAAAGTGGCCGAACTCGGGTAAACCCGAGTTCGGCGTGCAAGCGGGGGAGGGAGCAGACCGAGTGCGGCGCTCGCGCGGCAGTCCGCTGCATCAGCGCCCTCCCCAGCCCTCGCCGACGAGCGGCGTGGGAGCGGCGCGAGCTTGCCGCTCGCGCTCGTGCCATTGCAATGGAACGGCGTCGCCAGAGTCGCGCGCACCCGCATCGGCGGATCGGCGCGCAGCATCCGCCGCTTGCCGCGGCGCGAGCTCCTCGGGCGCGAAATCGTCGACCGCGATGGCGGCGGCGACGGCGTCCGCCGCAGCGCGAAGCTCGCCCGCCTCCGCCTCGGTGATCAGTCCCTGCCGCCGCGCGTCATCGACGTCGCGCACGCGCGCATGGTGCATGCGATCGCGGATCGGCTCGGTTGCCACCACGCGCGCGAAGGCGCGCTCGAGCCGCGCCACGCCGTCGTCGCCGGTGCTGTGGAAGATGTCGACGGTGAGCCGCTCGCGCGCCGGCGACGGCGCGAGCAGGATCTCGGCGCAGGCCTGCGTGAGGCGATCGGAGGGCCCGCGCCAGCGCAGCCCGAACGGCAGCAGCATGAAACGCAGCCACCACGCTGCCGGGCGGTTGGGCAGATTGGCGAAGATCGCATCGAAGCGCGCCTCGATGGTGGCGAAGCCCGCCTCCATGCACCAGGCGAGCACGGGGAAGTCGGCTTTCTGCCGCCCCTCCTCGTCCCAGCGCTTGAGCGCGGCAGTCAGGAGATAAAGCTCGGAGAGGATGTCGCCGAAGCGCGCCGAGAGCATCTCTTCGCGCTTGAGCGCGCCGCCCATGGTCAAGAGCGCCACGTCGACCGAAAGCGCGAAGGCGGCGGCGTAGCGTCCGAGCTGCTTATAGAAGCCGCGCGCCCTCCCCGCCGCCGGCGCCGGCGCAAAGACGCCCACGGTCCAGGCATGGAACGAGGCGCGCGCCGCGGTGGCGAAGCTGTGCCCCACATGGCCCCAGAACGCGCGGTCAAACTCGTCGAGCCCGCGCGCGCGGTCGGGATCTTCCAGCGCCGCCATCTCCTTGAGCAGGTAGGGATGGCTGCGGATCGCGCCTTGGCCGAACTGGATCAGGCTGCGGGTGACGATATTGGCGCCTTCGACCGTGATGCCGATGGGCACCGAGCGGTAAAGGCTGCCGAGATAGTTGTGCGGGCCTTCCTGCACACCCTTGCCGCCGTGCACGTCGAGGGCGTCGTTGGCGACGACGCGCAGCCGCTCGGTCGCCTGCTCCTTCATGATGGCGGTCACCACCGCGGGCTTGTGGCCGGCGTCGATGCCGGCGCAGGTGAAGCGCCGCGCGGCGTCGAGGAGGTACGCGGTCGCGGCCATGCGGCCGAGGCGCTCCTGGATGGCTTGAAAGCGGCCGATGGGCACGTGGAATTGCTCGCGGATGCGCGCATAGGCGCCGGTCACATGGGCGACGAAGGCGGCGCCGGCAGCGGATAGCGAAGGAAGCGAAATGCCGCGCCCGGCGGCGAGCGCGCTCATGAGCATCTTCCAACCTTTGCCGGCCTGCGCCACGCCGCCGATGATGTGGTCGATGGGCACGAACACGTCGCGGCCCCAAGTCGGCCCGTTCTGGAACATCTGCAGCGCAGGGAGATGCCGCCGGCCGATCTCGACGCCGGGAAGGTCGGTCGGCACCAGCGCCACCGTGATGCCGATCTCCTCGCGATTGCCGATGAGGTGCTCGGGATCGTAGAGCTTGAAGGCAAGGCCGATGACGGTCGCGACCGGGGCGAGCGTGATGTAGCGCTTGTGCCAATTGAGTCGGATGCCGAGCACCTCGCGGCCCTGCCAGGTGCCGCGGCAGATGACGCCGGAATCGATCATGGCGGCGGCGTCGGAGCCCGCTTCCGGGCTGGTCAGGCCGAAGCACGGAATCTCCTGTCCGGCGGCGAGGCGCGGCAGCCAATAATCCTGCTGCACCTTGGTGCCGAACTGATGCAGCAGCTCGCCCGGCCCGAGCGAGTTCGGCACCATGGCGGTGACCGCGCCGGGGAGCGAGCGGGTCGAAAGCTTGCGGATGACCTCGGAGTGCGCATAGGCGGAGAAGCCGAGCCCGCCGTAAGCCTTCGGGATGATCATGGCGAAGAATTTGCGCCGCTTGAGGACGTCCCACACTTCGGGCGGGAGGTCCCGCAATTCCCAGGTGATGCGCCAGTCGTCGAGCATGCGGCAAAGCTCCTCGACCGGGCCGTCGAGGAAGGCCTGCTCGTCGGCGGAAAGCTTCGCCGGCGCGAACGAAAGAAGCTTTGACCAATCGGGATTGCCGCTGAAGAGCTCGCCGTCCCACCACACGTCGCCCGCCTCGATCGCCTCGCGCTCGGTGGCGGAAAGGTGCGGCAACACGCGCCGCGCGAGGCGGAAGATCGGCTTGGAGATAACGTCGCGGCGGAAGGAGGCGGGGGTCATCGGGTGCTCGGCGGGCGGGCGGGCTTTGCGCATCCCATGACGATGTCGTGCGCCATCATGGAAGCCTCAAGTGCACCACCCAGCCTAAACCACGGCGCAGCCCGCCGCATGGTGCCATTCGACCACATCGCCGTGATGAAAAATATGCCCGCGCAATGAGCAGACACGTTGAAGTTGCACGCGTCCCTGTAAAGAACAGGCCGGAAACAGGGGCAATCTAGCGTCAGTCATTTCGTGCATCTGCCGGTTGTATTTCAACGGGTGCCGGCGAGGCGCCGGTTCAGCCTCGCTGCGTCCGCCGTCATGGCCGGGCTTGTCACCGCAAGTCGGGTTTACCCGACCTGCGGCACTCAATAGTGCGCAACTCGGGCGAGCCCGAGTTGCGGTGCCATCCACGTCTTTCGTGCTTGAGGAAAGTAAGACGTGGATGCCCGGCACAAGGCCGGGCATGACGAGTGAATAGTCGAGCGGTCGATGACACCGTCATTGCCGGGCTTGACCCGGCAATCCATCCCCGCTTCGCAAAAGCTTTTCACGAAGGCGATGGATGCGCGGATCAAGTCCGCGCATGACGCGTCAGGAGCGAGCTCCGTCCGTGGCATTCCAGTCTGCACAATGCCCTCCTCGTTCCCGCGGCGCGTTTTTGCGCCCGGGCTTTTGCAACCTTTACTCCGATCACCCCCGAATCGAGGGGAGCAGAGCGCCGAGAGGCGTTCGGGTGCAGCGGCACCCGGTGGGCGTGCCCTTCATGCGTCACAGACGCGCGTGAACGCGCTTATGACGCCGCACGCCAGGCGCCTAGCGAGGCGCCTTGCGTCCCATGACGCGGGACGCTCGCCTCTCGGCGCTCCACCGTGGCGGTTTTTGGCTCCGGGGCCGCGCTTCTCTCACCGGCATTTGCGCCGGATCGGTCACAGCGAGTCTCCTCGCACCCAGGTCGTAGTGCCTGGAGGGCGACTTCCCGAGCCTCCCGGGGCAAGCGGTTACGAGCCGCCGCCGCAGGACGCCACTCCCCGCTCCGCCTTCAGGATCGCCTCCGGAGACGCCCCTCAATGAGCGGGGATGCGAATCTTATAGCATAGATGCAAAATGTAGTCAATAGCGTAGTTAGAGCGTAGTCACTCACGCTACCCCGCCAGCGGCACCGGATCGTTCGCCGGCGGATCGATCTGGAACGTCGCGGCGGTGATGCAGGTCATGGAAAACGCGCCGATCACGGCGACCAACGCCACCAGGTGCTCCGGCCCCATCGTCTTTTCCGCAGCGGCGTAGCTCGCGTCGCTGAGCCCCTTGTGGGCAAGGATTTCTTTCGCGACCGCGAAGCACGTGCGCTCGCGCGCGTCGGCGAGGCTCGGCGTCTTGTGCGCGTTGATCGCCTCGATGATCGGGGGCTCGATGCCGATGGCGAGCGAGTTGCGCACCTGCGCGTACCAGGGATAGCGCGCGTTCCAATGCCGGGCGACGGCGAGGTTGACGATTTGCTGCTCGCGGCGCGACAGCGGCCCCGCTGCCAGCGCGGCGCGCAGGTGCTGGCTCGCCTCGAACACTTTCGGCAAACGGATATAGGCGACATACGGCCCGCCGACGATGCCGCTCGTGGCCTTGGCCATGTCGTAGACTCGCACTTGCTCGGCGTTCATCTCGGCACGGTCGACGCTTGCGATGCGCGTCATGCGATGGCCCCCCGGTTTGGATTGCGTTTGCGGGCGCGAGGCTAGCATCGGCGCGACGCGCGCGCGAGGCGCAGTTGGCACGATTCGCGGACGACCTTTCCGGGGCGCGAAAGACGTGGATGCCCGCGACATAAGCGCGTTTACGCGCGTCTTCCGACGCGCTATGCGCGGGCATGACGGGCGAGAGGGCGTAGCGAAACTCGTGACGCAGGCTTAAGGTGGTGGACCTTGTCTTTGTTTGAACCGGGATGTCGCACCGCCGTGCAGGCACCATGCCGGTTACGCTTCTAATTGCATTCGATCTCGCCAGCCAGGGCCGACTCTAGGATATATCGAATTGGCGAGGACCAGTCCGCACGTGTCGAATGGTGCCGGATGATCGAGGTCAAGCGAACCCGCGAAGGCGACCCGCTCGAATTCGAGATCATCGTGCGTGTCGGAGGCAGCGAGACTCGCCATCATGTGACGATGGCGAGAGACACTTGCGAGCGACTGACGGCAGGCAGACACACGCCGGAACGTTGCATCGAGGCGGCGTTCCAATTCCTGCTCGATCGCGAGCCCAAGGAGTCGATTCTTCGGCGTTTCGACGTCACCGTAATCTCCCATTACTTTCCTGAGTTCGAGCGTGAGCTGCCGCGCTACCTCTCGCAACCTTGTTGCAGGAGGGACCTACTTCCACGTCGCGGCTCGCCTCGAGCAATCGGTTGCATAGCTTCATTACGCGGAACGGAATGGGCGCCGGTCGCCGGAAGGCGTATAATCGTATGGTTCCTCGCGCAAAACGATCACTATGACGTGGAGGTGGCCATGAAATATGTGCTGCTTGGAAATCTAAGCCCGGAGTACGCAAATAAGCAGTCCGAGCGAGTTGGGAAGGCCAAGGCAAAGCTCGACAAATTGGGCATCAAGCTAGAGTCGATCCACTACACGCAGGGCTACTACGATTTCGTCGACATCGTCGACGCTCCGAATCCCGAGGCAATGCTCGCGTTCTCCGTCTGGTACGCGAGCCAGCATCTGGGTCGGATCCAAAGTATGCCGGCCTTCGACGCGAAGAGCTTCGAAACAGCGATCAAGGACGCTGCGGGCTGAGCGCGGGGTGGCTTAGAGCTGGCGGCCATCGTCTTTGCTCGAGCCCGGATGTCGCACCGTATCGCGGGCGCCATCCGGGCTACAATTCTGTAATACAAGCCTGGCACAATCCCACGCATGATCAGCGCGCACGACCGCGACATTCTCAAGCGCCTGCCGGAGTGGAATCCGACCGGCGACATCACCGCGCAGCGCCGCGCGTGGGAGGAGTTGGCGACCATCTACAACCAGGATCTGCCGGCGATCGGCGGCTTCGAAAAGCGCATCGAGCTGCGCGCGGGGCTCACCGCCGACGTCGCAGTGCCCAAGGGCGCGGGACCGCATCCGGTGATGGTCTACCTGCACGGCGGCGGCTGGGCGTTCGGCAGCCCCACTTCGTTCCGCAAGCTCGGCATGCAGTTCGCCGAGGCGGGATACCTCACGATCGTGCTCGACTATCGCCTCGCGCCGGAGCATCCGTTCCCGGCGGCGCTCGAGGATACGATGTTCGCCGTCCAATGGGCGCGCGACAACGCGCGGCGATGGAACGGCGACGGGGCGCGCATCGCGGTCGGCGGCGATTCCGCCGGCGGCAACCTGTCGCTCAGCGCGCTCGCTACGAGCGCGCCCGGGCCGCGCGCGCTCATCCGCGCGGCGGTCCTCTTCTACGGCGCCTTCGATCTGGCGACGACAGCCGAGCGCAACCGTGCGCATGCCGGGCTGCAAACGCAATTGAGCACGTATGTCGGAGGCAACACCAAGCTTTACGCCGATCCGCGCGTCAGCCCGCTCAAGGCGGTGGCGCCGGGACTGGCGCCGTGCTTCATCCTCGGCGCCGGCGAGGACACCTGGTGCCTCGGCGATTCGCTTATGCTGGCGCAAGCGCTCTCGGCGGCCGGGAGCCCCTACGAACTGCACGTGATGGAAGGCATGCCGCACGGCTTCATGCAGATGAGCGAGCTCGAGGGCTGGCGCGCGGCCACGCGGCTGATGTGGGATTTTCTGGCGCGCAACGTCTGACCGCGCGGGCAGCGAGTAGCGGCGGCAGCTCCGCTTCACAGGGACAACGAGACATTCCCTGGGGCGGCCCCTCCCCGCTTCGCGCCGCCACGATGCATGCGCCCAATAACGTCTTTCGATGCGCCGTCTGGCATGTGGAACCCCAGGGCAGTCATAAAGCGCCGTGCGAGCTCCCGTTGGATAAGCTAACCTTGGTCAGGATGTATCGAGGACCGGTTTCCCTTGGCACGTGACGAGCACGTCGAGCGCAGACTTGCCGCGATTCTAGCCGCGGACCTCGTCGGCTACAGCCGCCTGATGGGAGCCGACGAGGTCGGAACCCTGCGGGCGCTAAAGACAATCCGCAGGGACCACGTAGACCCCACGATTGCCGCGTACGGCGGACATATCGTCAAAACCACCGGCGACGGATTGCTGGTGGATTTCCCCAGCGTCGTCGACGCGGTTGCCTGCGGCGTCACAATTCAGCGCAAGGTGCTCGAACGAAACGCTGCGGTTGCCGAGGACAAGCGCCTCGTCTTCCGCATCGGCATCAATATTGGCGACATCATTGTCGACGGTAAGGACATTTTCGGCGACGGCGTGAACATCGCGGCGCGGCTTGAGTCGATCTGCGAACCGGGCGGCCTGTGCATCTCGGAGATCGCGCGCGATCAGGTTCGCGACAAGCTTCCATTGACGTTCTCCGACCTCGGCGAGCAGCAGGTCAAGAACATCGCCAGGCCCGTTCGCGTGTTCGGATTGGCGCCGCAGGCGATCGCCGAGACGGGCGAATTGGCCCCTGGCTCTGCCAGGCCGGTTAGGGTGCGTAGCCGCGCAGCGTTGGCAGCCGTGCTCGCGATCGCCGTCATTCTTGCCGGCGCGGGCGCGTGGTGGGCCCTGCGTCATGTTTCGCCTCCAGCGACTCAGACCGCGGCGACGCCGCAAACCTCAAGCACGGATCTGCGGCCAACGCTGGCCGTGCTGCCGCTCGTCTCGCTCGCCGAAGGAGCGAAGGACGATTACTTTGCCGATGGCCTGACAGAAGACATCATCTCCGCGCTTGGCCGGTTTTCCGAATTTACCGTGCGATCGCACAACGCCGTGTTCGCTTACAAGGGGAAGAATCCGCGGCCGGAAGAGGTCGGCCGCGATCTCGACGTGCGTTACGTGGTCGAGGGAAGTGTCCGCCGCAGCCCCGAACGGGTCCGAATCTCCGTCCGTCTGACCGCCGCCGCAGGCAATGTCTTGCGCTGGTCCGAAAACTATGACGTTGCGCCGAGCGAGATTTTCTCGGTCCAGGACGATATCACCCGCCGCATCGCAGGAACGCTGGCCACCCGGCTGACCAGCTTGGAGCTGGCAAAAGCCAGCACCAAACCGCCAAGCAGCATGGAAGCCTACGACCTCGTGCTGCGCGGGCGTGACCTGCTCGGCCGGGTCAACCGCTCCGCCAATTCGCAGGCGCGGGCACTGTTCGAGCGCGCGATGGAACTCGATCCCGGCTATGCGCCCGCCTTTATCGGGCTTGGCCGAGTCGAGCTCAACGCCGTCATGCAGGGATGGACCGCGGATCCCGAAGCCGCCTTGCAGCGCGCCGAGGCTCTCGGCCAGAAAGCCATCGCTCTCGACTCGACCAGTGCCGGGGCGCATGCGCTGCTGGGCGGCACCTACATCCGGTATGCCGACTACGACCGCGCGCTGGACGAAATGCGGCGCGCCGTCGAACTCAACAACAGCGATCCGGATGCCTATGCCGGGCTTGGAGCGGCGCTTCTTTGGTCCGGCGACGTCGCCGGATCGGTCAAAGCCTTCGAGACCGCCAGTAAGCTTGGCCTCGAATTCACAAGGAACGACTCCTTCATGCTTGGCATCGCCTATCTTCTCGCCGACCGCAGCGCCGACGCGGTTCGCACGCTCGAACGCTCGCTCGAACGCAATCAGACTGACGCCTACGCGAATGCGGTCTTGGCGGCGGCCTACGCCGAAGCCGGGCGGCAAGCCGATGCTCGCAGGCAGGCCGCGTCCGTGCGGGAATTAAACCCGCGTTTCGAGAGCGCCGACTTCGGCTCGCTGTTACGCAACCCGCAATTGCGGACGAAACTTGCCGCCGCGCTCAACAAGGCGGGGCTATAAGTCCTGTCGTCTTGGGCAGTCCCGCGGTCTATTGCGCGGCGCGAAGCTTAGGCCAATTCTCTTTGGCTTTTTCGGCGATGGCGACCGGCTGCTCCTGGAATATCGGCACCCCCGGCTTTGCCGAAAATACGAAAAGTTTTCCGTTGGTGATCGTCCATGCCTCAGGATCGGCCTCGATCTTTTGGCCGCGGGAGACTTGAATGGCACAGTAGCCGTCGAACTGCGGCGCATAACGCTCGGGATCGGCGGCAAAGAGGGCCCGATGCTCGGCGCTTTTGAACCAGTAGGTCGTATCGTCGAAGGCGAAAGTGAATTCACTCGAGCCTTTTTCCGGCTTGCCATCGGTGAAATACGCGACCGGGTCGTAGCCCTTGAGGCCGACCCGGTTGACGGCAACCGAGGCATTTTGGGCCGTCGCGCTGCCACAGGCAAATGCAGCAGCCACCGCCGCAGCGACAAAAGACCGACGTGTCAGTTCGCCCATAATTGTTCCCTTAGATGTCGGCCCACCGCATCCCAGATAGCATGCTGATACCCCAGCTGTGAACCCAATCGAGCCGCAGCACGTAGGGCGCAATAAGCGGAGTGCATTTGCGCTCTCTCTCCGCGTGGGGGCGCTCGCATGCGGGCATGCCGAAATTATCGTCGTGCATTCGTGCCGGGGGATGGGCGAATTCGAGAGAACGGGGAATTCGGTAAGGATCAACGGCAGCAATGCGCTTCGTTTATTGCGCCCTGCCCTACGCGGGCAACCCGACGTGTTCACCGATCCGCGCGTCAGTCCGCTTAGCAAATGGCCCGAGGACTAGGTTAATTGAAGAGTTGTTGGATTTTTGCTGCTTGCGGTGGCAAAAGAATCGGATTGTTGTTTTCTCCAACTACCGCAGGCGCGGATAATCCCGTCGCTATGAATTGAAGGAACGCGTCAAACGGGTCGTCTTGACGATGGCGATCGATCAAAGTCTTGTCGTGCTGACCAAAGTAGAAGCGCAGGCCGGCGAGCGCAGCCTTACTCCCACCCTCGGTGAATAGGGCCGCCGCAAACAACGATGCCATGCGTCCGCCGGCAAGCGCGACGCCGTACTCGCCGCCTAACGCCAGTCCGTGCCGGCCGAAGGTGTAGAGATGCCCGATCGAGAGCTCGAAGTTGTCAGTCAGGTAATAGGCGGCCGAGATCGAATCGAAGAAGCGATCGGGGATGGAGAAGCCCGGCAGTCCCGCGACGTTGGGAACATTGAGGCGCACCGTTTCGTAGCCCGCGAGGGCGCGCACCGTCCATCGGGCCCAGTAATAGTCGCCCTCCGCTGCGAACCGGCCGACGTTCACGCCGATGCGCGGGATGCTCGGAGCGCCGACGCCGTCCCAGTGGAAATAGGATCCATAAGCACCCACGAGTCCGATGGAAGGGTCGCGCCAGAACACGTGTCCTGCGCCGTGCGACCAGCCGGAGCCGTCGAGGCTTCCGACTGCGCCGTCGATTTGCGCGCCCCATTGCCGGGCAATAGGAAATGCAAGTGAGCCGGTCGAGCCATAGAAGCCGCTGCTATGATCTGCTCCCCCGCCAAATCCGGCGATCTTGCCGTTGATGCCATCGACCGCGGGCATCGGTTGTGAGAGCGAGCGCGCGGCCGC
>Ga0307277_10000873_pt1 | contig 11597 bp, 10 predicted proteins | sample ER_DNA_116_FD_194473 | JGI IMG/M metagenome (GOLD analysis project Ga0307277, IMG submission 194473) | Bulk soil microbial communities from the East River watershed near Crested Butte, Colorado, United States - ER_DNA_116 | ecosystem: Environmental > Terrestrial > Soil > Floodplain | place...
CCCGAGGCGGGCGTCGAGTCGGTAGCGACCCCCCACCAGTTCGTCCGCCACGGGGCTAGCTTATGCGGCTTGCGTGGCTGATCTGTTGTCGATCGACGAGGCTCAGCGCCTGATCGTGGAGCGCGCGCGGCCGCTTCCGGCCGAGAGCGTTGCGCTCGAAGAAGCGGCCGGCCGGGTGCTCGCCGAGCCGGCCCGGGCGGTGGTCGACCTGCCGCCGTTTCCCAGCTCGGCGATGGACGGCTACGCCGTTCGAGCCGCTGACGCGCCCGGGCGGCTTCGGGTCGCGGGCCGGATTGCGGCCGGCAAGCCTGCAAAAGCGGCTCTCGCGCTTGGAGAGGCGATGGGTATCGCGACCGGCGGGGTCGTGCCCGAAGGCGCCGATGCTGTCATCCCCATCGAGTATGTTGTCGAGGATGGCAACGAGATCCAAATCGGCGGTGCGATCGAGAGCGGCGCGCACGTCCGCCCGCGGGGTGGCGACATCCGCGCCGGGGAAGTCGTCGCGGAGGCCGGATCGGTGCTCACGCCCGCACGGCTCGGGGCTTTGGCTGCCGCCGGAATTCCGGCGGCTCGGTGCACGCGCCGGCCGCGCGCCTCCGTTCTAGCAACGGGAACCGAGCTTCGCCGTCCGGGCGAGGAGCTGGGCGCGGGCGAAATCTACGAGGCGAACGGGCTGATCCTGTCGGCGCAGCTCGCGGCTGCAGGCGCAGCGGTCGAGCGAATCCCGGCGGTCGGGGATGATGAGGCTGCACTCCGAGCCGCGCTCGAGGATGCGCTCCAGGCAGACGTCGTCGTCACCTCCGGAGGCGTCTCCGTGGGGCCGCATGACCTCGTCCGCCGGGTCGAGGCCGAGCTCGGAGTCGAGGAGGTCTTCTGGCGCGTTGCGGTCAAGCCCGGCAAGCCAATTGCGTTTGGCATTCGCCAGGGAACGCTCGTGTTCGGACTGCCCGGCAATCCGGTGTCGGCGCTCGTGGGTTTCGAGTTGTTCGTCAAGCCCGCGATTCGCGCCCTGCAGGGCGTGCCGGAGCCCCTGCCTCGGTTCGAACGCGGACGGCTCGTCGGCGCCCGCCGGCGAAACCCCGAACGCGACGAGCTCGCGCGCGCCGGCCTTCGCTGGTCCGAGGAGGGCGCACTCCTCGAGCCGCTGGGTGGGCAGGAGTCGCACATGATCGCTCGCTCGGCTGCGGCGGATGCGCTTGTGCTCATACCGCGGGGCGAAGGCACGCTCGCCGATGGGGCTCCTGTCGGCTATCTCCGCCTGGACTGATACCGGGCGCCTCAGCCGCCGATCGCCCGCTGTCTCTCCTCGGAGGCCTTTTTCCGGGCGCGCCGGGTGAGGATCGCCATCCGAAGTGCGGAGCGGATGGGACCGAGGCCTCGATCGGCCGAGCTCGGATATGGCCCGTATCTTCGTGCGGTCAACGCGGCAAGCTGTGCGGCGGCGGCGAGCCACGCCAGCCCGATCACGAAGGTCGGGATCGAGACGTAGTGGAGAGCGACGAGCTCCGCGAGATACCAGGGCGCATCGAGCCCGAGCCCGTATTGCATCGCGAAGGAGATCACCAGCACGAAGGGACCGAGGAAGCCGAGGGCAAGCACCGAGGCACGGATCCAGGCGGGACGCGATTGGACTTGAGGGAGCCAAAGCCAGGCATGTAAGGAGGGCAGGACGAGGATCAAGGCGTAGGGGTTTGTGGCGACGACCAGGAGGCCGATGACGCCGAGCGCCAGAAGCGCGGCGGTATGGCCCGCGAGCTCGTCGTCGATCGCGACAGGCCGCCGTGGCACCAGGCGCGCCCGCGTAACGAGCCAGCCGACTGCGGCGAGAGCGGCAAGTCCGAGCAAGCCAAGCAGCGGCCAGTGGCGGGCAGCTTCGCTGTGCGGCGCGAGCGGCAGCGCGGCGCCCTTCGGCCAGGCGCCGGCGAGCGCGAAGAGCTCAAAGAGAGCGCCGATCCAGACCCAGAAGGCGAGCCGGCTTCGATAGCTGCGGAGTGCGGGCGCGATCGACAGATGGCGCCGCCGGCACCGGGCGAAGAGATCGATCGTCGCGATCAGGAATGGCAGCAAGGCCGCGATCAACACCAGCTGGATCGCCCAACCTCGGATCACCCGCGCGCCGAGGTAGACGTAGCTCGACGTCCCTTGCACGAGCTCAGCGCCCTGGTCGAGCGCCCGCAGGAGCTCCTGAGCGCTTCGACCCACCTGTGCAAGCCGGCCTCCGTTCAGGCGGGCAGGGGTGTCGGAGAAGGCAGCGGGGCGCCGGTCGCCCGCCGTCGTCACCGTCAGCGCGCCGACACCGCGCGCAAGAAGCGGCCCCTGCTCGTAAAGCGTGAACGGGAACGCGAGGTCGAGCAGCTGAGCGAAGCCGCTCGGGCGTCGCGGCAGCGCGCCTGCCTGTTCCTGAATCCGCGCCGCCGTCGTCTCGACGAGCCCGGCGGAAGCTTCTCGAGCGGTGTTCCCGGCGATCACCAGCCGGGAGGGCGCTCGCCCGGCGATCGAGTCCAGCACGATCGCCGTGACGACTCGATCACGGAAGTCGGCGGCAAATCGTCTCGCCCCGAGGCCGCCGAACTCGCCCCCGTCGCTCGCCACGAAGAGAAGTGTGTGTGCCGGGCTGACGATGCTCGCTCCGGGCGGGGCGTTCCCCGAAACCGAGCTCGCGTACGAGCGCGCCAGCTCGACCAGCGCTGCGACGCCGGAGGCGTTGTCGTTTGCGCCTGGCCCCGTGCCGACGTCGTCGAGATGCGCAAGAACTGCCAGCGCCTGGGGCGAGCGGCCCGGAATCGTGACGATCAGGTTCTCGAGGCGAATGCGGCTGCGCCCGGGAATCGTGGCCATGAACGGCTCGCGACGGACCCGGAGCCCGAGCTTCGCCATCTGGTCGGCGAACCACTGCCGCGCGCTTGCTGCGCCGGGAGACCCCGGCGATCGGTCGGGAAAGGTCTGCGAGAGGTCCCGCGCAAGCGCAACCGACCGAGCTTTGTCGAACGCCGGCGGTAACGTCGGAACAGCCGGTCGGAGTGCGGTCGGCTTTCCGACGCTGAATGCGGCGATTAGCAGCGGAATCCCGACTAGAAGCCAGGTTCCCCGGTAGAGACGTCCGTTGATCGGCCGCTCGAGCGAGCCGGGACGCACGCGCGTGCGCGCGGGAGGCGGGTTCGCCGCCATGCCGTGGCTATAGTAGGGCGGCGAGAACCCGACGCGGGCAGGCAGACTGCTACGCGATGCGCGATTCGTCCACCATCCTCCTCGTCGACGACGAGGACTCCGTTCAAAAGCTCCTCACGTACCCGCTCGAACGCGACGGTTTTCGGGTTGTGCAGGCGCGAGACGGAGAGCAGGCGCTGAGACTCTTCGGCGATCAGCCGATCGACCTCGTCGTCCTCGATCTGATGCTGCCGAAGGTCGACGGGCTGGAGGTCTGCAAGCGGCTTCGCGCCAACAGCGACGTTCCGATCATCATGCTGACGGCGCGCGGCGAGGAGTTGGACAAAGTGCTCGGCCTCGAGCTCGGCGCGGACGACTACATCACGAAGCCGTTCTCGATCCGCGAGTTTCGGAGCCGCGTGCGCGCATTACTGAGACGTGCGGCCCTACCGCGCAACGGCGGACCGCGCGAGGCGGAAGCGATCGAGGCCGGTGAGCTTCGAATCGATCCGGCCAGGCGAACGGTGGAGCTCGCCGGAGAGCCGGTGCAGCTGACCTATGTCGAGTTCGAGCTCCTGCGGAGTCTTGCTGCCGAGCCCGCCCGGGTCTTCACGCGCGAGATGCTGCTTCGCGCGCTCTGGGGAGACTCGGCCTATCGCGAGCCCCGCACGATCGATGTCCACATCCGCCACCTGCGAGAAAAGCTCGAGCGAGACGCGCGCGAACCGGAGTACATCTTCACGGTGCGCGGCGTCGGTTACCGGTTTCGCGACCCATGAGCATCTTCAGGACCGTCGGGGCCCGCCTCAGCCTGGCGCTCCTTGCCGTCGTCGCGCTCGTCCTCGGGCTCGTCTATCTCATCGTCGTCCCGTCACTGAGGAACCGACTGATCGACACGAGGTTGAACGACCTTGCCCGCGCGGCGCCGAAGCTGGTTAGCGAATACAGCCAAAACGACCCCGATTTCTTCTCCAACGCTGACGCCAGCATCAACGCGCGCGTCATCTTGCTGTCGGTGTTGACGCAGTCGCCGACGACGCTAACGCCGCAGGGGTCGTCGCTCCCGGGACGAAGCGCGCAACCTTTCACGGACGATCCGGTCGCGATCCGCTCGGCAAAGACGTCACTGCTCGAGCGCGGGACGATCGAGCGCAATGAAGGCGAGTTCGCAGAGGTCGCGACGCCGATCGGCCATGGCGATGTGCTCCTGCTGTCGGCGCCGCTGCACGACGCGTTCGCGGATGTCGATGCAGTGCAGCGCCGCCTCCTTTTCGCCGGCGGCCTGGCGCTGCTCGTCGCGCTCCTGATCGGATACGGGGCGGCTCGCATCTTTGCAGGCCGGATCCGGCGACTCGAGCGTGCGGCCGACCGGATCGCGAGCGGCCGTTTCGACGAGCCCGTGGCGGATAGCGGCTCCGATGAGCTCGGTGAGCTCTCGCGCGCTTTCGATCGCATGCGCATCCGCCTTGCCGGACTGGACCACGCACGACGCGAGTTCGTCGCTAACGCCTCGCACGAGTTGCGGACGCCGCTGTTCTCGCTGGGCGGCTTTCTCGAGCTGCTCGAGGACGAGGAACTCGACGAGCCGACGCGGCGCGAATTCCTCGAGACAATGGCGGGCCAAGTGCGGCGGCTGACCAAGCTCGCAGACGACCTGCTGGACCTCTCGCGGCTGGACGCCGGCCGCTTGCACGTGGAAACGCAGCCCGTCGAGCTCGCGAGCCTCGCGGGCGCGGCGGTCGACGAGTTCGCAGGAGTCGCCCTGGCGTTAGAGCACCCGCTGGAATTCGCGGGTAACGGAGCCGCCGAGGCCAGCGGCGATCCTCAGCGGGTCCTTCAGATCGTGCGGATCCTGCTCGAAAATGCCCTGGTGCACACGCCTCCGGGGACCCCGGTCGAGGTCGCCGTGCGTCGTGCGGACGGCCGGGCGGAGGTCACCGTCACCGACGGAGGCCCGGGCATCAGCGCTGAGGATCGAGCCGAGCTGTTCGAGCGCTTCTACCGCGGCGAGAGCACGAAAGCTTCGGGCAGCGGGCTCGGTCTGGCGATCGCGAAAGAGCTTGCGGAGCTGATGGGCGGCCGCATCGAGCTCGAGTCGAAGCCAGGTGAGACCGTCTTTTCGCTCGTCCTGCCGGCCCGAGACGCAACGGCGCGAGAGCCCGTGGCCGTTTAGCGGTAGTCGCAGCGCTCTCTTTTGGTTGACGCGTGAACCAAGGCGCCCCAACCTCCTCCCCGAGGCGAGCGTAGCGCCGAAACCGTTACGCGCGGGTGACGCGCGCGTGCCGAAAGCAGAACTTTGGTGCGGAATGGTGGTCTTTTCCGGTGAAACCACAAACCGAGACCGAGGACAGGGTTCGCCGGGCCCGCCCTTTTTCCCGTGAAATGTCCGGAAAGGCCACGTCTCGCCCCTAAAGCCAGTTGTATGCGGTGGCGGAGTGCGAAGACGCGTGGAAGAGGTGCCGCCGACCTTCTCCAAGCCTTCTCAGCGCAGCGGCCTGGCGTAGCTAGAGCGGGTTTCCGCGCCGACTGGTAGAGCACACGCCGCTACAGTGCGGTAAGTGCGTGAGCGCCCAGCTTCCCTCGCGATCGCCGCGATCGTTGCCGCCGTCATCGGCGGCATTTCCGTTCTGGTGGTCGGAAAAGCGGCCGGCTGGGTCTCGACCGGAACGAAGAAGACCGTAATCGTGCAGACGCCGGCAGTCGCGCAACCGGTCGCGACGTCGAAGTCCCCGATCTACCGCGGCGCCAAGCCGTTGGTGGGCAACGGCTTCAATCCCAGCCGGATCTACACGATGCGGTCAGCGGGCGTCGTCACGATCTACGCAATCTCCGGCAACGGCACCGAGCCGGCCCAGGAAGCTCAGGGTTCCGGCTTCGTCGTCTCGCCGAAGGGCTACATCCTCACGAACTCGCACGTGATCACGAACGCGGGCGAGGCTGGCAGCAACGTCTCGGCGGCCGACAGGCTCTTCGTCGAGTTCCAGGACCGGGATCGCGTTCCGGCGACGGTCGTCGGCTGGGATATCTACGACGACGTCGGCCTGATCAAGGTGAATCCGGCCGACCATCGTCTCGAACCTGTGCCGCTCGGAGATTCCGCACAGGTGAAGGTCGGTCAACCGGTGGCCGCGATCGGCAGCCCCTTCGGCAACGTCAACTCACTCAGCGTCGGGGTCGTCTCGGCAACGGAGCGCTCGATCGACTCTCTGACCTCGCGATACAGCCTCGTCGACGCGATCCAGACGGATGCGCCGATCAATCACGGGAACTCCGGCGGGCCGCTCTTCGACGCCGGCGGGCGCGTGATCGGAATCAATGCCCAGATTCGCAGCGACTCGGGCAGCGCGGAGGGAGTCGGGTTCTCGGTGCCGATCGACTCCGCCCGCCGGTCAATGACGCAGCTGATCGCGACGGGCCGTGTCTCGTACGCTTACGTCGGGATCGAGACGGAAGACCTGATTCCGACGATTGCGAAACGGCTTGGTTACCCGGTTTCGCATGGCGCGGTCGTTACCAGGGTGAGGCCCCACACGCCTGGCGCCGAGGCAGGCCTGCAGGCCGGTACGGACAAGCGGGAGCTGCTCGGCTCGTCGTTCATCAGCGGGGGGGACGTGATCGTCTCGATAGCCGGCCGGCCTGTCAGGAGCGCGGAAGACGTCGTCAGAGTCGTCACGGAGCGGCTCTCGCCCGGGCAATCCGTGCCGGTTGCGTTCATCCGGGGGGGCCGGAAGCATCGCGTCACCGTCACGCTTCAGGAGCGGCCCGCCAATCCAGGTTAAAGGTGCTCGCTTGCGACACCGACCCGGAGGACGTTCGGGCTTGGCCCGGACGTCCGTCTAATCCCCGGTGGCAAGGTCGATGCCGGTGACTCTTGTCCGAAACAGGTGCAGAAGGTTAGGCACGGCAACTCAGAGGGAAGAGGGCCTCGATGGATCCCCACGACCGTCTCGTACGGCTGACCATCCCTGCGAAGGCCGAATACATCACCCTCGGCCGCCTCGCGCTGACGGCGATCGCCCGCGTCCGCCCGCTCTCCGAGGAGACGCTGAGCGACCTGAAGCTCGCCCTGACCGAGGCATGCACGAATTCCGTCCGCCACGCTTACCGCGAAGGACGGGCTGGCACGGTCGAGATCGTCTATCAGCTCGAGCCCGACCGGCTCGTCGTCGAGGTGACCGACGACGGCCAGGGTTTCGAACTTGCGGCCCCCACGGGAGGGGGCAACGGCGACCTGAATGAAGGCGGGCTCGGAATCGCGATCATCCGGGCCGTCGCGGACGAGGTCGAGATCGGTGGGCGGGACTCGGGAGGATCACGGCTTCGCTTCGTGAAGTTTCTCGGCGAGTAGCGTTTATTCTGCGCGCTCTCGTCATCTGAAGACCCGAGCCGACCTCAAATGCTCCAGCTAATCAACGTCGGAAACAAGTCGCTGCTCGACTACGGCACGATTGCCACGCGCGGTCTGATGGAGGAGATTCGCAGGCTCGCGGCCCAGCTCGAGGGGAAGCGCGTGCTGCATCTGTCCGCGACCGCGTTCGGAGGCGGCGTAGCGGAGATCCTCTACGCGCTGGTGCCCTTGATGCGCGACGCGGGGCTCGATGCCGAATGGCGGATCATCCGCGGCGCCGACGAGTTCTTCGGAGCGACGAAGACGATCCACAACGCCCTCCAGGGCTCCCCGCAGGGGTTGACCCCGGAGCAGGAGGAGGTTTTCCGGCGCTACAACGAGGACGACTACGACTTCGTGATCGTCCACGATCCGCAGCCTGCCTTCATGATCGAGCACTTCCCCTCGTCGCAGGCGCGCTGGATCTGGCGCTGCCACATCGACCTCTCGACCCCGAACCAGAGCGTGCTCAACTTCCTCTTGCCGGCGCTCGGCCGCTACGACGCTGCGATTTTTCACATGAGCGAGTACGTCCCCGCGGCGCCGGGCCTACCGCCCTCGTACATCTGGCCGCCGGCGATCGATCCGCTGACGCCGAAGAACATGGCGCTGTCGCCCGAGGACGCGGCGTACATCGTCGACCAGTTCGGAATCGACGTCGAGCGGCCGCTGCTGACCCAGGTCTCGCGATTCGATCCCTGGAAGGACCCGCTGGGCGTAATCGACGCCTACCGGCAGGTGAAGGAGGGGTTTCCCGAGGTGCAGCTCGCCCTCGTCGGGTCGATGGCCCATGACGACCCCGAGGGCTGGGACTACTACGATCAGACCGTCGCGTACGCGGATGGCGATCCCGACATCTACATCCTCTCGAACCTCAACAACATCGGCGGCGTCGAGGTCAACGCGTTCCAGGTGCACTCGCACGCGGTGATCCAGAAATCGATCCGGGAGGGATTCGGATTGACCATCACGGAGGCGCTCTGGAAGACACGGCCGACGGTTGCGGGACGCGTCGGCGGGATCGTGCGGCAGATCCAGGATGGGGAGTCAGGCTGGCTCGTCGATTCCGCCGCCGAGTGCGCCGAGGCGTGCATCGAGATCCTGCGCGCCCCGGCCGACGCGCGTTTGCGAGCGCTCAAGGGCAAGGAGTTCGTGCGCCGCAACTTCCTGATGCCGCGCCTGCTTCGCGACTGGCTGGTGCTCTGCAACCGGCTGCTTGGCAACGACACGGCCGGCGCGGAACTCGCAGTCGTCGGGGCAGCCTAGGCGCTCGCTTGCGACGCCTCCCTGGAGCCCGCGGCGGCTCTGCCGCCGCGGGCGTCTAAACCCGGATGGCAATGACACTGCCGGCTTAGCCCGGATCGGCGGGGCTGTCTAGGTCTTTACCGGAACCCTCGGGTTACCCTTCGCTTCATGGCGGAGCGGCGCAAGCTGATCGTCGTCTCGAATCGCGGGCCGATCTCCTATTCCCGGGAGGACGGCGAGCGAGTCGCGAGGCGGGGTGGCGGGGGCCTCGTCACCGCCTTGCGTGGACTGGTCTCGCATCACGATGTGACCTGGATCGCCAGCGCGATCTCCCACGAGGATCGGGCTGCCTCGCAGGAGACGATCGAGGAGACGGCGCGGGACGGGTCGACCTTTCGCCTGCGCCTGGTCGCCCACGACGACTCGGCCTACGACTGGTTCTACAACGTCGTCTCGAACCCGATGCTCTGGTTCCTCCAGCATTATCTCTGGGAGCCCGCCTACACGCCCGTGGTCGACCACGGTTTTCGCCACGCCTGTGAGCAGGGGTATGTTCGCGTCAACGAAGGCTTCGCCGCCGCTGTCCTCGAAGAGCTCGAGGCCGAGCCCGACGCGGCAGTCCTCTTCCACGACTACCACCTCTACCTGGCGCCGCGGCTCGTACGTGAAGAGGCGCCGGACGCGACGCTCTCGCACTTCGTCCATATCCCGTGGCCGCAGCCGGACTACTGGCGGATCCTGCCGGCGGAGATGAGGCTCGCGATCCACGACGGTTTGCTGGCGAACGATGTCGTCGGCTTCCACTCGAACCGCTGGCGGCTCGCCTTCCTGCGCTGCGCGGTTGACATCGCCGGCGCGGCGGGAAATTTCAGCGACTGGACGGCTGACTACCGCGGACACCGGGCGCACGTGGCGGCCTCGCCGATCTCGATCGACGCTGAGGAGTTCGACGAGCTCGCCGAGAGTCCGGAGGTGCTCGAGGCGGAGCGGGACCTCGTCGAGCGACGCCCCGAGCGGCTCGTCGTCCGCGTCGATCGCACCGACCCGTCCAAGAATGTCGTTCGCGGCTTTCGCGCCTTCGAGCTCTACCTCGAGGCCCATGCGGAGATGTACGGGCGCGTCATGCTTCTCGCGCTACTGGACCCCTCCCGGCAGGACATTCCGGAGTACTCCGAGTACCTCGGCGCGATCCAGCGTGAGGCGCGGCGCGTCAACGATCGCTTCCAGACCGTGGATTGGCTGCCGATCGACCTTCAGATCGAGGACGATTTCCCGCGCTCGGTGGCCGCGTACAAGCAGTTCGACGTTCTGTTCGTGAATGCGATCTTCGACGGACTGAACCTCGTGGCGAAGGAGGCGCCGCTCGTCAATACCCGCAACGGCGCTGTTGTCTTATCGGAAAACGCAGGCGTCTGCGAGGAGCTCGGCCCCTGGACACTCGAGATCAATCCGTTCGACGTGGCCGCGCAGGCGGAGGCACTTCACGAGGCCCTCGAGCTGCCGGCTGACGAGCGGCGGCGCCGGCTCGACGCTATTCAGACGCATGTACGCGAGCACGACATCGCTCGCTGGCTCGCCTTGCAGCTCGACGAGCTCGACCGGGCCTCGGCCCGCGTTTCCTAGCGCGGTTACGGTTCAGCGCATGAGCGAGCTCTCGCACGTCGACGAAACGGGCGCGGTGCGGATGGTCGATGTCGGCGGCAAGGAGGTCTCACGCCGTCAGGCGATCGCCCGCGCGGAGGTGCGGATGGCAGCCGAGACCGCCAGGCGCCTGCGCGACCTGCCGAAAGGCGACGCGCTCGCGACGGCGCAGGTCGCCGGAATCATGGCTGCGAAACGCACCGCCGAGCTGATTCCGCTCTGCCATCCGCTGCCCCTCTCCCACGTTGCCGTGAAGCTCGAGGTCGGCGAGGGGGAAGTAACGATCCTGGCGACCGCCGAGACGACAGCGCAGACCGGGGTCGAGATGGAGGCGCTCACTGCCGCCTCGGTCGCAGCGCTAACCGTCTATGACATGGCGAAGGCGGTTGACAAGGAGCTGGAGATCACCGGGGTGCGGCTGGTCGAGAAGACGAAAGAGCCGGCATGAAGGCCGCTGTTCTGACGATCTCGGACGGGGTTGCGGCCGGCGAGCGGGAGGACGAGAGCGGCGATTTGCTGGCGGAGCTGCTCGCCGCCGGGAGCTACGAGATCGAGCGGCGGGTCGTTCCCGACGACCGGGAAGGAATCGCCGACGCGATCGTCGAGCTCGCCGAGGACGCGGTGCTCGTGCTCACGACAGGGGGCACGGGGCTGGGGCCGCGCGACGTGACGCCGGAGGCCACCGTCGAAGTGGTCGAGCGGCCGGCGCCGGGGATTGCCGAGGCGATTCGCGCGGACTCGATCGCCAAGACGCCGCACGGACTGCTCTCGCGCGGCGTCGCCGGCGTTCGCGGCCAGACGCTCGTAGTCAACCTGCCCGGCTCGCCGGGCGGCTGCCGCGACGGCTTTGCCGTGTTGCAGCCGGCGCTTCGCCATGCGCTCGAGCTGCTGGCGGGCGAGCAGACTGCGCACCGGCAGACATGATCGCAACGACGGCTTCATACCCCCGGCGCTTCGCGTCGCTCGTCAAGATCGAGCACACCGTCTTCGCGCTGCCGTTCGCCTACGTCGGTGCGCTGCTCTGCATCCGCAAGATCCCATCGGCACACGATCTCGTCTGGATCACCCTCGCGATGATCGGGGCGCGCTCGCTGGCGATGGGTCTGAATCGGCTGATCGACTCCGCGATCGACGCGCGCAATCCGCGCACGGCTAGGCGCGAGCTGCCCAGTGGGCT
>Ga0307277_10000874_pt1 | contig 11594 bp, 7 predicted proteins | sample ER_DNA_116_FD_194473 | JGI IMG/M metagenome (GOLD analysis project Ga0307277, IMG submission 194473) | Bulk soil microbial communities from the East River watershed near Crested Butte, Colorado, United States - ER_DNA_116 | ecosystem: Environmental > Terrestrial > Soil > Floodplain | place: USA...
GAGGCGGTCCTGGGTCATGTCGACGGTCTTTGTGTGCCGGCCGTCGATCGAGACATCGACCATGCCCATCGATCCGAGCACCAGGAAGACCTTGCGCGCATGGAACGAGAGCCGGAGCTTCGCGCCTGGGCCGGCCACAATTCGCTCCTGCCCGACGGTCCAGTCTCCCCCGTAGGCGAAGGAGCCCTGCGGCACGGCCTCGGGAATCGTGTACGCGGCTTCGCTGCCGGCCACGATCTTGGAGCCGATGTAGCGGTCGATCCGCGCAGACCCCAGGTAGGTCTCCGGCGTGAGGAGGTCGGTCGGGGTCTGATCCGTGATCGAGGCGGACACCGGCTTGGGCAGTGTCTTTTCGGCGAGGAGCGTGCGGATCACGTCCTCGCTCTTCTGGTACTCACCCTCGCCGAAGTGGGCGTAGCGCACGTGACCTTGGCGATCGATGAAGTACTCGGCTGGCCAGTACTGGTTGCCCCATGCGCTCCAGGTGCCGTAGTCGTTGTCGAGAGCGACCGGATATGTGACTCCGAGCGAACGGGTGGCCCGCTCGACGTTGGCGGGGACGTGCTCGAAGGCGAATTCGGGCGTGTGGACGCCGACGACCACGAGGCCAGCGTTCTCATAGGTCTTCGCCCACCGTTCGAGGTAAGGCAGCGTCCGGAGGCAGTTGATGCAGGAGTACGTCCAGAAGTCGATCAGGACGACTTTGCCGTGGAGGGATGCGAGCCTCAGCGGCGTGGAGTTGAGCCACCGGTCGATGCCCGCGAAGTCCGGAGCCTGGCCGAAGTCGCGCAACTGGCTCTCGGGTAGTACATGGCGATCGCCCGCGAGCAGGCCCTCGAGCTCGTGCTGGGCCGCGCTCGCACGTTCCACCCGCTGGAGCGAGTGGGTGTAGCCCGGCACGTAGGTGGCCAGGCGGAGGTCGAGCCCGAGGATCATGAGCACGGCCACTCCTGCGATCACCCCGCCCAGCGCCTGGCGGATCCGGGGTGCATGGGCACGCAGTGCGCGAGTGTTGATCCCGCTCTGCCCGGCGAGCGCGAAGAGGAGAAGCACGACGCCTGCGCCGAGGGCATACGAGAGCGTCACGAGCACCGACTCGAAGGAGAACCGGCTCGTGGCTGCGAGGGCCGCGACGGCCGCGATCACCGGGCCCGCGCAGGGCGTGAAGAGAAGGCCGAGGCTGATCCCGAGCAGGAACCCGCCTCCGACGTCGCCGGGCGCGCGGCGCCCGAGCGCCTGGAACGGCCGCTCGACCAGCTCGCCGAGTCGTGGGATCAGGAGCGAGAGACCGACGAGGAGGACGATGGCGATGGCGATGTTGCGGAGGAGGTCGTCCGGCAGGTGCAACGCGGAGAGCAGCGCGGTCGCGGCGAGGGTGAAGGCGGTGAAGCTCGCGACGAGTCCCGCCACGATCGCGTACGGGCGCCGTCGGCCACCGCTTGCGCCGCCGGCGAGGACGATCGGCAGAACCGGGAGGACGCAGGGTGAGATCGCAGTGACGACGCCCGCAACGAATGCGACGCCGACGAGAATGAGCACAGAGAGAAGTTAGCTGGAGCCCGCTGCCTCGGGACGCGCTTCGGACGGCGCCTTCCTCGGCTTCTGCTGCCTGGCCCGCTTGGCCCCAGACTTCTCGGGGCTTCCAGAGCTCTCCTGATTGGACGCCTGCCCCTGCTGCGGCTGCTGATCGCGCTGCTTTTTCTTGCGCCGGCGGCGGCGCGACTTGCCCGAATGCTGCTTCGGCGCCGGGAGGTTGTCTGCCAGGGCATTCGCGACGTCGGTGCTGAAGCCGAGACGCTCTCGCATTCCGTCGATCAGGCGCTGAGCGGTGGGCGTGTAGGCCTCTGCCGAGGCGAGGAGCGCGACCGCGACGTGGAGCGGTTGCTCGAGCGCCACGTTCACGAGCCTGGCCGCGTTCTCCTCGTGCCGGTGGCCGCGGGAGTTCGTCAGTGCGCCGAGGAGTCTCTTCGCCTCCGGGAGCTCCGAGCTCGCGCGCCGGTCCTGCAGCTTTCGCGTCGCTCGTGCCAGGCGCCACGTCCAGCGGGCAACGATGTCCTCAGGCGCATCGACCTTCCCTTCGCCGATCGCGCGGAGGAGGATGCGCACGCCCTGAACGCGGTCCTTCTCCCACGTCGGGGCGGAGGTCACCATCGTGACGAGGTCGTCGAAGTCGGCGCGATCGACGGTCACTGCGACTCGGTCGCCGAGCGCCGAGAGGCGCAGGCGCCGGTTGGGGTTCTCCGCCGCGCAGCTCATGAGGAAGGCTTCGCGGCACTCCTTCGACGCGCGCGCCAGCTTCTCGGCGAAGTGCTGGCGCTCCTCGAACCGGACCTGGCGGCCCGCGAGGCGCGCCCACAGGAGTTGCTCGTCCTCGGCGAGCTTGCTCGGGGCGACACGCTCCCACTCGCGCGTGATGACCGCGACGCGGCGGCGGATATCCGGAGTAACGGGCACGAGCCAGGGCCCCGGCGAGAGCTTGCGGCGCGCACGTCGCTGCATCCGGCGGCGAGGCGCCGGCGTCACGCGTGCGCCCGGGCGGTAGAAGTCCGCGTCCAGGAGGCTGTGCAGCGTGATCGTCCGCTCGTTGTGCGTGGCCGCGTCAGGGACGAAGTCGACGACGACTCCGGCTTCCTTGCGCGGATGGATGCGCATGATGCGTCCGATGCGCTGCTGGTAGACACGGCGGCTGGCCGTGGGTGCGAGATGCATGCAGATCGTTGCGCGCGGAGAGTTCCAGCCCTCAGCCAGGAGCATGGCGTTGATGAGGACGTTGATCTCCCCCCGCTCGTAGGCCGCGAGGGTCTCGGCGAGCTGGACCGGTGGTGTCCGGCCGCTCACTGCTTCGGCCTTCAAGCCTGCGGCTCTGAATTCGCGAGCGAGATTGTAGGCGTGGTCGACCCCGGCCGCGTACACGATTCCCGGGGTCTGATCGAAGCGATCCCGGTAGAGGCTCGCGGCGGCCTGGTTGATGACCGTGTGGTCGAGGACGTTGGCGAGGATCTCCTGGTCGTAGTCCCCGCCGACGATCGGAACGGAGGCGACTGCCGCCGCCGGCGGCACCCGCAGGCAGCGCAGCGGCGCGATCAGGCCGCGGCGTGCCGCGTCACCCAGGGGCAGATCGTCGACCGAAGCGGGGAAGACGTCGGAGACCTGCTTGGCGATCAGCTGCTCGGTCGCTGTCATGCCGATGTAGATGGGCTCGGGGAAGCTCCGGATCGCGGTGCTCGTCTTCTCGCCGAGCGCCGTGTGCGCTTCGTCGCAGATGACGAGCTGGTAGCCGTTGCGGGAGATCGAGCTGACGTGGCGGGCGAACCAGGCGTACGTCTGGATCGTGATCGGATTGCCCCGGAGCGGCTCCTGGCCCTTCTCGATCGCCGGTCGCAGCCGGTCGCCGTAACCCTCGGTCGTCAGGTCGCGTGTGAACTGCTGGACCAGCAGCCGGCGGTGGGTGAGGATGAGGATGCCCATCGTCCGCGCCGCTTCGACGAACCCGGCGGCAGCGATCGTCTTGCCCGAGGCCGTCGGATGACGGAAGCGGTAGCGGCGGACCGCGCCCGGATCTTTTTCGGGCGGGATTTCGCCCGGCTCGACTTCCTCGCCGGCTTCTTCGAGGAATTCCTCGTCCTCTTCCTCCTCCGTGGCGGTGGGCGTCCCGTGGCCGTTGCCGTTCCCGTTGCCGTTCTCGGGCTCTTCCTCGTGGCGGGAGATCAGCTCGGTGAGCATTCCCGCGAGCGCGTCGATCTGGTGCCGCCGGAGCTCGGTTCCGGAGGCCAGGTGGGGCGGGTGCTGTGCGAGCACACGCTCGAGGCCCAGCATGAGCGAGTAACGGACCTTCCATTCCGGCGACGGAGTGCGGCGGCCCGCCTCCATCTCGGCCAGGGCGTCGTCGAGCGCGCGGCGGCGGGCCCGGCCCTCCGCCAGCGCCTCCGCCGCCTGTTCGTCGGAGTGCAGGAAGGGCTCACCGGCCCAGGCTTCCGCCCGGCGGGCGGCGGCCGCCAAGCCGTCCGCCTCTACCGCAGCAACGGTCGAGTGGTCTATCGCTTCTTGCATGGGAGCAGCGCGTGCGCGCTGCCGGGAAACGAGGATGCCTGCGCGCAATCCTGGCGCGCGGGTCGATTCGAACTATATCGCAGGCCGCGGGGTGGGTGGGGCTACCTGGCTTCGGAAAGCGTCTCGGCAACAGCCCGCTGCTGGCCCAGTGCCTTCCTCATGTATTCGTACGCTTCTTCCTTGTGCCCGGCCGCGTCCGCCAGGTCCGCGAGCTTCGAGTACACATCGATGAGGTAGCGGTTCGGGTTGCGCGGTTCGAGCAGCTCTGCCGCCAGCTCGTAGACCTCGCGGGCCCGGTCGGTCTCGCCGAGCTCCTCGTAGACGCCGCCGAGCACCGCGTACCCTCTGGCGGCGTCTTCGGGCGCTGCCTCGGAGATCAGCCCGGAGATCTGCATCGCCAGGGCGCCCGCTTCCTCACCGCGTCCGAGCTTCGCGAGCGCCCGCGCCTCCTCGAGGCGGTATTGCGCTCGCTCGAGCTTGTTGCCGCTCTGCTCGATGAGGGGCCACCCCTGCTCCAGCAGCTCGAGCGCATGCTCGGCATTGCCGCGGCTGAGCTCGATGTAGGCGAGGAGCTGGTGCGCGCGGGCCGTCCGGTACGTGTCCTCGGTCAGGAGGAGAAGCTCGAGCGCGCGCCGCGCATAGCGCGCCGCCGTCTCCGGATCGTTCTTCTCCTCGTGGAGCCTGGACTGCGACCAGTAGAGCTGGGCTCGTACGGACGGGCTCTGCGAATCCTTGCCGTCGGCGAGCGCGCGTCCGAGAAGCTCGTCGGCGCGGCCGAGGTTGCCCGCGTCGATGAGAGCGTGCGCGAGCAGGACCGAGAACTGGAGAGACTGCATGCTGTCCTCGCGCTCCTCCGCGGCCGCGCGGCAGCGCTCGAAGACCGCGATGGCTGACTCGAGCTCGCCGGCCATGGCGTAGGCGCGCCCGAGGCTGTCCGCCAGATCCGGGTGACGGGACTCGTCGGTGCGGTAGAGAGCGAGCGCGTCCTCGAATCGCCGCACGGCCAGCCGTGGATCTCCGTTGCGGAAGGCGACCTGGCCCAGGCCCGCCGTGGCGTCCCCCCGGGTGAGGTCGTCGCGCGCTCCCTCGAGCGTCGCCTTGTAGAGCCGCTCCGCTTCCTCGAGGTCGCCCAGTCGGAGGGCGACCTCCGCCTCGAGCAGCGCAGCCCCCCGGTCGCCGGCAGTCTCGTCACCGGTGGCGAGAAAGTCTTCGCTGACCCCCAGCCGTTTACCGAGCTCTCGCAAGAGCTGCAGCGAGGGAATGCGATCACCGGACTCGATGCGCGAGATGTAGGCGGGCGAGCAGCCGGGGAACGAAAGCTGCCGTTGGCTCAGGCCTGCGCGCACGCGCGCAACTCGCAGGCGGTCGCCAACTGCGGCGGGGCTATCGACATGAGTTGACTTTTGTCTCGGCATCCGAAACCTGTTATAAACTCGATCTGTCAATCCTGGGCCCAGGGACTGTCATCGTCGGAAAGGACGGTCCCATGAGACTCAAGCTGGCACTGCTATGTGCTGCTTTCGGGACTGCTGCGGCTTTCGTGGCCGGCGGCCCCTGGTGGTAGTAGCGATCGAGCTTCGTCATTGAACTGGGGTGGCGGGCGTTCTTGCCCGCCACTCTCTTTCTCTGTTTACGTCCATTTGCCTTTTGGCGTGAACCCTCGATCGGGGGGCGTACACGTGCGCCCGGCATTCTCACCACTTTCACACGTGTCGTGCAACCGGCAGCTAAAGCCCATGCTTTAAAAGGGAAGGGAGCCCGTCTGCGGCGGCGGACTCCCTGGAGCGTCAACGGCAATGACAATTGTCGTCGCTCCCGTGTTGACAGCGACCCCCGAACGGGGGGTTTGCGGCCTGGATTAGGCTCTTTCTATGGATTGGGAGGCGCACGCGGAGCGAGAGGAAGCCCGGTACGCAGACGGCCTCGGACGTCTTCCCGACGATCCGGATGGGCGCCAGAAGCAGCTCGTGCGTGTCGCGATGGCTGCGGGGGGCGCTGGCCTGGCGCGCTTGCTCCAGAGCCGCAAGGCGGAGGCCGCCGGCTGGTTCGCTCGGGCGGCGGAGCGCTATCGGGAGAGCTACGACGGCGCGCCTCCCGGCAGCTGGGGACGGTTGATCGGCGCCCTCAAGTCCCGGATCCTCGCGGGCGATTGGTCCGGGGCCGCCGAGGATGCGCGTTGGGCGCTCGAGCAGGAGCCCGGAGCATCCGATTCGCCCATAGGCGCGTATGCAGGCGTCCTCGCTCTGCTGGCGCTGGCCGAGGACGAGCGGGCGAGGGAGGCCGTTGCAGCCCTGAGGAGCCCGGAGTTTCCCGACGCGGTCGCGGATTCGCTCGCCGCGCTCTCCGGGCACGACCGGGAGGCATACACCGAGGCCGTCAGACGGGTGCTCGAGTCGTTCGAAACGCGGGAGGAGTACCTCGAGGACATTCAGGTGGCCGACACCGTGATCGTGCTCGAGGCGCTCGCAGCAAGACGCGGCCTCGCGGCAGGGCTCGAATCGCCGCTGCTCCCGAGTTCCTAGAGCTCTTCGACGTCGACCGAGACGATCGTGTCGGGCTTGAGGAAGCGCCCGTTCACGAACGGCCAGTCGTCGCCTTCGGTGGCGCCGAGCTGCTTCGTCAGTGCCCTCGCGTAGCCCTTCGCCTCGCCGAGGTCCTCGCAATCGGCAACCGTCAGCTTCTCGCCTGACGTGAGGCGGATGGAGACACGGTATGAGGCCTCTTGGGGCTCGGACGGAGGGGGAGCGTCGTCCTCGAAATCTTCGGGCACGTGGCCGTTGGACTGCGGAACCGTCTGCGGCGTAACCGGCTCGGTGGCCATGGTCGCGGGCTCGGCCGCAACCGGCGCAGGCGCCAGGTCGGGCTCGGGCTCCGGCCCCGGCTCCGCGGCGGGTGCCGGCGTTTCGAGCACAGGCTCGGGCTCCGGCTCGGGCTCAGCCGACGCGACCGGCGCGGGCGCTTCGAGCTCCGGCTCAGTCGTGGCAACCGGCGCGGGCGCTTCGAGGACGGGCTCGGGCTCGTAGGCGGGCTCGGGCTGGTAGACAGGCGCCGGCTCGTAAGCCGGCTCCGGCTGGTAGGCAGGCGCAGGCTCGACGCGAAGCGCGGGCTCGGGCTCCGGCTCGGGAGCCGCGGCTTCGAATGCGGGTTGAGGCTCCGGCGAGCGCTCAGGCTCGGGCGCGACCTCGGGCTGGGGTTGCGCTGCAACCTCGGGCTCGCGTGCGCCTTCGAGCTCGGGCTCCATGGTCGGCTCCGGCTCCACGCTCGGCTCTGGCTCCGCGTCGGGCAGCGGGACGCGCACGTCGAGCTCCGGCTCGGCCTCGGCGGCAGGGACGAAGTCCTCGGAGGCTCCCTCGGCTGCCTGGTAGGCACCGCTGAAGATCTCGCCGATGACCTCGTTCAGCTCGCTGCGAGCGACGACGACGAAGCGTGCTTCCTGGCCGATCGCTTCGCGAATGTTCCGGTTGAGGACGTCGTTCGTGGGATCGGCGACGGCGACGAGGGGGAGTCCGTCTTCGAATCCGATCGGGAGCGCAGTGAAGAGGCGGGCCTGGTCCTCGGCGAGGAGCCGTGCAGCCTCGACGTCGACGGGGCGCTCACGCAGGCTCACGTAGGGGAGGCCCTTCTGGCCGGCGAGGAGGCGAGTCAGGTCCTCTTCCTTGATCAGGTTCCGCTCGACGAGGATCTCGCCGAGGCGACGTCCCGTCTTGACGCCCTCCTCGAGGGCGTTCTCGATCGTCTCCGCAGGCAGGAGTCCTGCTCGGAAGATCAGAGTTCCAAGGGGTGCGTCCGGACGCTCTCTCAACGGGGTGCTCATTGCCGCAGATTTGTTCGTTTACCGCAGTGCTCGGGCCGGTCTTCCGGCCCCTGTTTCGACTATCGGTGAGGCACGGCGGCCAGGTATCACCCTTCCGAGGGGTTGCTTACCGCTCAGCCCGGATTCCGACTAAGATTTCGATGCGGCGAAAAATAAGTTTCGTATGAACAAGACCAGACAGGCTATGCGGTCGGCGTGGGCCACCGGCGGAGACGGCTCAGAGCTCGACGTTCGCGACGTCCTTCCTGGCGAAGCGGCCACGCTCGCCGCTGCGCAGGAGACGCTTCGTGGCGAGCGGACGGGTCTACGCGGCCTCTGGCCGTTCCTGGGGCCGGCGTTCATCGCGGCCGTCGCGTACATCGATCCCGGCAACTTCGCGACCAATATCGCCGGCGGGGCCAAGTACGGCTATCTGCTGCTCTGGGTCGTGCTGTCGGCCAACCTCATGGCCATGCTCGTCCAGACGCTCTCGGCCAAGCTCGGGATCGCGACGGGCAAGAACCTCCCGGAGACCTGCCGCGACCACTTCCCGCGCCCGGTCTCGCTCAGTCTCTGGGTGCAGGCGGAGGCGATCGCGATGGCGACCGACCTCGCCGAGGTGATCGGCGCCGCGCTCGGCCTGCACCTGCTCTTCGGGATGCCCCTCTTCCCCGCCGGGCTCCTGGCGGGCGCCGGCGCCTTCGGGATCCTGGCGCTGCAGCGCTACGGGTTCCGCCGGCTCGAAGCCGCGGTCGCCTCGCTCGTAGGCGTCATCGTGGTCGCCTTCGCGTTCGAGGTGTTCCTCGCCAAGCCCGACGCGGGGGAGGTCGCCCGCCATCTCTTCGTGCCGCGGTTCGACGGTTCCGAATCCGTCCTGCTCGCGGTGGGAATCCTCGGCGCGACCGTCATGCCGCACGTGGTCTACCTCCACTCCGCGCTGACGCAGAAGCGGGTCGCAGGGAGGAATGAAGAGGAGAAGCGCCGGATCCAGCGCTTTGAGCGCATCGACGTCATCATCGCGATGACGATCGCCGGATTCGTCAACATCTCAATGCTGGCAATCGCTGCTGCGGTCTTCTTCGGCGCCGGCATCGAGTCGATCGAAGACGCGTACGCGAACTTCGAGAGCGAGCTCGGGTCCACCGCCGCGATCCTCTTCGGGGTCGCGCTTCTCGCCTCGGGGTTCTCGTCCTCGTCGGTGGGCACGCTCGCCGGTCAGGTCGTGATGCAGGGCTTCATCAACCGCCGCATACCGATCTTCCTGCGGCGTGCGATCACGCTCGCCCCGGCGCTCATCGTCATCGCGATCGGTGTCGATCCGAGCCGTGCGCTCGTCATCAGCCAGGTCGTCCTCTCCTTCGGAATTCCCTTCGCGCTCGTGCCGCTCGTCATCTTCACGAGCAAACGCGAGCTGATGGGAGGACTGGTCAACACACGCGTGACGACATTAGCCGCATGGGTCGTGGCCGGACTGATCATCTCGCTCAACCTCTTCCTTCTCTACGAGACCTTCGTGGGCTAGGGCGGGGTAGCGTTCACCTCACAGGCTCAGGAAGGGGAGACCATGAGAGACGACCTCGTCGTCGGGAGCGAGTTTCCCGACATCAGTCTGCCCGAGCACACGGGCAAAACGCTTTCTCTCAGCCAGATCGCACACCGACAGCCGCTCGTCCTCGCCTTCGTGCGCGGCTGGTGGTGCCCGAAGGAGCAGATCCGGCTGCGCAACCTCGTCGACGCGCAGGAAGAGCTCCAGCGTGAATACGGGCGAATAGCCGTCGCAACGGTCGACGGGCCGTATGTGAACGGCGCCTTCCGCGCGGGGATCGGTGCCGACTTCCCGTTCCTCTCCGACGAGGAGCGCCGCGTCGCCGACGAGCTCGACCTGCTCGAGCTGACGGACGAGCTGCACCGACCCTTCCTCCCGTACACCTTCCTGCTCGACTCGAACCGGGTGATCCGCCACGTCTGGTGCGGGTTCTGGTACTGGGGAAATCCGACCCTCGAAGAGCTCCGCCTGGCGCTCCGGGAGGTCACGCGCGTGGAGCAGCCCACCTTCGACCCGCAGCGTGTGTGGGCGGCCGGCGGTGCGGCTGCGCCCGACGCCGGCATCGAGGGCGAGGTCGTCTGGATCCGCGAGAACAGCCGGGGTCACGAGCTCTGGCGTGGCGTCCACGAGGGCGAGCTGCCGGAGGTCGGCGACGAGCTCGGCCGTTCCGTCGTGGACGGCAGACCGTGGGTCGTGCGCGAGCTCGAGCGCAAGAACGGCCGCGTCGGCATCCACGTCAGCAAGGAGAGCCAGGGAGGGGGCGATCCGCACAAGGTGGGTCACCACATCACCGTGCCGCGGAGCTAGTCGGACAGCGATTCGAGCGTCTTCGAGGCCAGGCGGTCGAGTGCCTGGACGGAGAGCTCGAGGTGCTCGGGCTTGGTGTCCTCGAGCTTCGTGTGCGAGAGCCCCCGCAGGCTCTGGACGAAGAGCATCACCGTCGGCACGCCCGCCCTCGAGACCTCAGCTGCGTCGTGGAGCGGGCCGCTCGGTAGGCGGTGAGAGCGGCCGGCGACCTTCGTGACGGCCTCGTCCGCGAGGGCGATCAGCCCTTCGTCGAAGAGGATCGGCTCGATCGCCCAGATCCGCTCCCAAGCGACCTCGACGTCCTCCTCCTTGGCGAAGCGGGCCGCCGATGCCTTCGCGTCCTCCAGCATGGCCGCGAGCTTCGCGGCGTCGAGGTGCCGCTGGTCGAGGAGCACCGTGCACGTCTCCACGACCGAGGTGACAATGCCTGGCTTCGTGACGCAGCTTCCCATCGTGCAGACGGCGCCCTCGCCCGTTCTCTTGGCGATCTCGCGGATCTCGAGCGCGAGCTCGGCCGCTGCTCCGAGCGCGTCTCGGCGCTTGTCCATCGGCGTCGATCCGGCATGAGCCGCTTGCCCCGTGAAGGTGATCTGGTGGCGTTCGACGCCGAAGGTGCCGAGCACCACGCCGAGCGGGAGGTCGAGCGACTCGAGCACCGGGCCCTGCTCGATGTGCAGCTCGAGGTAGGCCGCAGCGTTCTCCAGCTGGCCGCGCGCGTCCAGAGCCCGGTCGAGGTCGACGCCCCGCCGGCCCAGGACCTCCGGAAGCGGCTCGCCGGCAGCATCCTCACGCGTCCGGAGCTCGTCCTGGTCTCTCATCGAGCCCGCGGCCGCACTCGAACCGAAGAGGCTCCGGCCGAAGCGCGCGCCCTCCTCGTCGGCCCAGTTGACCAGGCGCACGGTCAGCGGCGGCGGTCCTTCCTCGGCGATCCGACGCAGGACTTCCACGCCCGCGACGACATTCAGCGCCCCGTCCAGCCAGCCGCCGTTCGGCACCGAATCGATGTGCCCCCCGAGGAGCAGCGCCCGCTCCGAGTCTCCGGGGAGGGTGAACCACTGGTTCCCGGCCTCGTCGACCTGCTCCTCGACGTCCAGCGGGGAGACCTTGGCGGACAGCCACCCCTTCGCCTCGACCCAGGTGTCGGACCAGGCGACCCGCTGCGCGCCGTTCTCGTCCCCCGTCAGCTCGCGGAGCTCCCGGAGCTCAGACACGGTGCGGCCTGGATCGAGCGGCACGGGCGGGCAGGTTATAGAGTCAGCGCATGGGGAGAGGCTCCCGGCCGATCAGGCGCTGGAAGAACGATCGTCAGCGCAAGAAGAAGGAGCGAGCGAAGCGCGGCGCTCCGTCGAAGAAAGCGGCGAAGCAGTCGTGAGCGTCGTCACGGCGGTTCATCTTTAT
>Ga0307277_10000875_pt1 | contig 11589 bp, 10 predicted proteins | sample ER_DNA_116_FD_194473 | JGI IMG/M metagenome (GOLD analysis project Ga0307277, IMG submission 194473) | Bulk soil microbial communities from the East River watershed near Crested Butte, Colorado, United States - ER_DNA_116 | ecosystem: Environmental > Terrestrial > Soil > Floodplain | place...
GACGTTTTCCGGTTTCCCGGTCTCCACTTTGGGAGGTCCGTACCAGACGTTCGCGAACAGCGCTGGATTCAGGGCGTCGGGGAAGATCGAGTGCGGTCCCTGATCGTTGAGGACAGCCGTTGGTAGGAATAAGGCCTCAAAAGCCAGGCGCTCGGGGCGGGCGTCTGGAGCCTTGATTGCGCCGAGAGAGGTGAAATTGCTGTCCTGCGGCAGCATCACGACTGGACCGGAGAAGGCGACATTGCCATCGGCATCTTTGACCGTCACCTTGGGGGCGTAGCCGTGGCCTATGAGATGCACCGTGGTGCCGCCGATACGCAGCGGCTTGTTGACCTCAAGAACCTCTTCGCGTGGGGCCGCCCCGGGCCGCTCGGTCACCTCGACGTTCGCCCGAAATAGGCGAGCCGCACCTCGCTGCACAGGCCCGGTCTCGAACCTGACCTCAAAGTCCTTGACTGCCACGCTGAACGGTGCCAAGTCCGCCTCATTGAACCGGGCACCGGCTGTGAAGTCGTCGTATTGCGTGAGGTTGTTGGAGAAGCCCTGGCCAGCGATCACCACGCTGGTGCCACGGAAACCGAAGAGGGCACCGATCGCTACCCCGATCAGCACGAAAACCAAGCTGATGTGGAACACCAGATTGCCGGCCTCGCGTAGGTAGCCGCGCTCTGCCGCAACACTGTCGCTGTGGACGTCCACCCGGTAGTGCCGTCGGCGCAGCGCGACCGCAGCACGATCCAGAATGTCATGATCGTCAACTGAGATGTCGGCCTGCGCGTACGCGGGCAGCCGGACCAGATTGCGCGGTGTCTTCGGCGGGCGGGCACGCAGGGCCTTGGCGTACACCCCAACGCGCGGAATGATGCAGCCGATCAGGGAGACGAACAGCAAGAGATAGATCGCTGAAAACCAAGGCGAGCTGTAGACGCTAAACATGCCGATCTTGTCGTAGACCGGACCCAGGGTGGGATGTTCGTTGATGAAGTCACTGACTCGGACCGGCGAGATCCGGCGTTGCGGCACCAGCGAGCCCGGAATCGCGGCGAGCGCAAGCGCGAACAACAAGATCAGCGCCGTACGCATTGACGTGAGTTGCGTCCACAAATAACGCAGCCCGCCGCGCCATCCCAGTTGGGGAAGCTCGCCTCGCGGTGTCGGACCGCTGGATGCAGCAGCCGACTCGCGAGTCTTGATCGCCGTCACGTCAAATTCCCATCACGCTAGATCCCCATCACGCTAGATCCCCATCACGCTTAAATCACCGTCTCGAAACTCGACGCCCACTGCCGCAGCACTGCGGTCAGCGTGTTCCAGGTACCGGTAACCAGCAGCACCCCAACGATGATCATGAATGCTCCGCCGATTCGCATGATCAACTGCTGGCGTTCTCGGAGAAACGCGACCGCGCTGGCCATCCTGGTAAAAGCAAGTCCCGCAATCACGAAGGGAATGCCAAGCCCGAGGGCGTACACAAAGCCAAGCAACCCACCCCGTGCGGCAGTACCTTCGTTGAAGCCGAGGTTGACGACAACACCAAGAGTCGGCGACAGGCAAGGCGTCCAGCCCAGTGCGAACACCACACCCAACAGCGGCGCGGCCGCAACGCCTACCGCGGGTATCCGATGTATCCGCAGGTCACGTTGCCCGATCGGCAGTACACCTGCGAAGATCAAGCCAAGCAGGATGATCACCACACCGAGTACCCGAGTGATCACATCGCGATATTCCGCAAGCAGCCGGCCGGCTGAGCCGGCGACGACACCGGTGATGACAAAGACGACCGCGAATCCCAGCACGAAGAGCGACGCACCGGCGAGCATCCGGCCGCGGCGTGGGGATCCCTCGACAACCTCGGCGGCTCCCAGACCCGTCGCATAGGAGAGGTAGCCGGGCAGCAGCGGCACTACGCACGGTGAGAAGAACGAAACCAAACCAGCGATCAGAGCGACCGGAAGCGCCAACGCCATTGAGCCGCCAACTGCGGTTTCGGCCCACGTTGCGAGGTCGAGCGGGGTCATCTATCGACCGTCCGCCACGTCATTGATCATGTCGACCAGGGTGATCTTGGAGACCTCACTCAGTACCCGGACGGCCAGTCGGCCGTCTCGATCGATGATCATGGTCGACGGGATTGCGCTCGGCGGCAGCTCGCCGGCGAAAGTTAGCAGAACCTTCCCGGTCGGGTCGTAAATGCTTGGATAGGTGATCTTGAAGCTCCGAACGAACGCCTCAGCCGGCGCCGGGTCATAATCCTTGCTCGTAATGCCAACGAACTGTGCGACGTTCTTGGTTTCCACACTCGCCGCCTGAAGATCGGGCGCCTCCTTGCGGCAAGGCGGGCACCAGGACCCCCAGACGTTGATCACCACTACCTTGCCGCGGTACTCCTGGGTCGAGATCGTCGTGCTAGTCCCCAGAGCTGGACCAGACACCGCCGGCAGCTCCTTGCGTTGGTCAGGTGGAACTCGGGTCAGATTGCGGGCAACAGCGGGGTAGCCGACCTCCCCGGCGCTCCGGCTCTGCTCATCTGCCCCGGTGCGAGCACAGGCGGCAAGCATCACCATGGCGGCTAGACCCGCAGCTATGCGGACTGCAGTACGCCGCAGCATTAGGCTCCCGCGACGAACTTCTTGGTCTGGTGCGGACGCAACAAATCAGCAGCCGGCTCGGAATAGCTGACTGAGGTCACATGAGCGTCGATGAAGGTAAACGACGTCACACTGCTCAGCGTGCACTGGCGTTTCCGCGGATCGTGCGCCATCCGGCGGCCCTCCGCGTAGGTACGGGCGACCCAGATCGGAAGTTGATGGGTGACGACTACCGCTTCATGGCCCAATGCGGCATCGGCCGCATCTTTCAATGCGGGGCGCATTCTGGCCAGGATGTCGGTATAGGCCTCGCCCCAGCTCGGCCGGAACGGGTTTCGGAAATAGAGCCAGTTCTTCGGATGACGCAGGGCGCCATCAAACGAAAGCCGCAGCCCTTGGAAATAGTTCGCCGCTTCGATCAGCCGGCCATCGACGACCACCGGCAGACCGAGCGCTTCGGCGATTGGTGCGGCCGTCTCCTGCGCCCGCTCCAGCGGCGAGCTTCTGACGTGTACGACGTCACGGTCGCGGAAATGTTCGGCAACTCGATCAGCCATCTCCCGGCCCAGCTCAGAAAGGTGGTAGTCGGGCAGGCGCCCGTAAAGCAACCCCGCCGGGTTGTCCACCTCACCGTGTCGTACGAGGTGCACAATCGTCCGGTTCTGACCCATGCTGGCCTCGCTCTATCCCGAGGCGCCCGCGGCGGCATCCGCCGCAGCTGGTAGCGCTTCGACGATCCGATTCAACGCTCTATCATCGTGCGCCGCGGACAGAAACCAAGCTTCGTACACGCTCGGCGGCAAATACACGCCGGAGGTGAGCATGGAGTGGAAAAACGCAGCGTACGCGCCCGTGGACTGCTGCGTCGCGGCGGCATAATCCGGCACTCCGGTCACGCCTTCGCTCACGAAGAAAACGCTGAACAAGTTCCCCGCATTCTGAATGACATAGGGCACTCCGGCCGCATCCAATGCAGCCGCCACCTCGGCTCGCAGCCGCGAGGAGGTGCTGTCAATTTGCTGATAGATCTGCGGCGTTGCGAGTCGTAGCGTGGTTAGGCCAGCGGCTGTCGCAATCGGGTTCCCCGACAGCGTGCCGGCCTGATAGACGTTGCCCACTGGTGCCAGGTTCTCCATAAGCTGGGCCGGCCCGCCGAATGCAGCCGCCGGAAATCCGCCACCCATCACCTTGCCGAAGGTCATCAGGTCAGGCCGCACTCCGTCGAGGCCAAATTGTCCCGATCTGCTGACCCGGAAGCCGGTCATCACCTCATCGGAGATGAACAAGGCGCCATGCTGGTGCGCGATGTCGGCCAGGAAGGTGTTGAAACCAATGCCATCCTCGGTCCCGGGAGGAACGACTCCCATGTTGCCTGGTGCAGCCTCGGTGATCACCGCTGCGATCTCGCTGCCGACGCTGCCGAACGCCTCTCGGACTGCGGCTCGGTCGTTGTAGTCGAGCACCACGGTGTCCATCGTGGTCCCTTCCGTTACTCCCGGGGTGCCCGGTATTGAAAGGGTCGCCACTCCCGAGCCGGCCGCCGCGAGCAGCGCATCCACATGCCCGTGGTAGCAGCCGGCAAACTTAATGATCTTGTTGCGGCCGGTGGCCCCGCGGGCCAATCGCAGCACCGACATAGTGGCTTCGGTGCCCGAGTTGACCAATCGAACTTGTTCGACCGGCATCCGCTCGATGATTTCAACAGCAAGATCAACTTCGGCGAGCGTAGGCGCGCCGTACGAGGTTCCGCGCCGCGCCGCATCGGCTACCGCGCCGATGACCTCGGGATGGGCGTGGCCGAGCAGCATAGGGCCCCAGGAACACACCAGGTCGACGAGCTCATTGCCGTCGATGTCGTAGAGGTACGGACCGCTAGCGCTGGCAATGAAGCGTGGCGTGCCGCCGACGGATCGGAAGGCCCGCACCGGGGAGTTCACACCGCCTGGCGTCACGGCCTGGGCCCGCTCGAAAGCAGCCTCGCTGCGTACCGTCGCCGCAGCTGGTCGAACAGTCATCGACGTTCGTCGCGCAGTGATCGTGCCCGGTCGAGCGCCCAGTAGCTCAAGATCACATCGGCTCCGGCGCGTCGGATCGAGGTAAGAGTCTCGTTGATCGCAGCATCCCTGTTGATCCAGCCGTTGGCTGCGGCGGCTTCGATCATGGCGTACTCACCGGACACGTTGTACGCGGCCACGGGTAAGTCGACAGCCTCCCGCACGGCACGTACCACATCCAGGTAGCCGATCGCCGGCTTGACCATGACGATGTCCGCACCCTGTTCGACGTCGAGTTCCACCTCGCGGAGCGCCTCACGAATGTTGGCCGGATCCTGCTGATATGTCCGCCGATTCCCGCGCAGTGAGGATGCCACGGCTTCCCGGAAGGGACCGTAGAAGGCTGACGCGTACTTGACGGAATAGGCGAGGATCGCCACATCAAGCGCTCCGGATGCATCTAGCGCCTCTCGGATGGCGCCGACCTGGCCGTCCATCATGCCGCTGGGCCCGACCATGTGGACCCCAGCCTCTGCGTGCAACACCGCCATTTGGGCGTAGATCTCAATCGTTGCGTCATTGTCGACCGCGCCGGACGCGGTAAGCACTCCACAGTGCCCGTGATCGGTGAACTCATCAAGGCAGACATCGGACATGACCAAGCACTCATCGCCGACCTCCTGACGCACAGCTCGGATCGCGGAGGTCAAGATGCCGTCCGGATCTAGCGCGCCGGAGCCTTGCGCGTCCTTGTGCTCGGGTATCCCGAAGAGCATGACGCCAGCCAGGTCTGCGTCCGCTGCATCCACAGCCGCTTTGCGGAGCGTGTCAAGGGTGTGCTGTACGACGCCGGGCATGGAGCTGATCGGACGCGGCTCATGCAGACCCTCTGCCACGAACATGGGCAAGATCAATTGCCGCGGCTGGAGGCTCGACTCCGCCACCATGCTTCGTATTGCCGCGGTGGTCCGGAGCCTTCGTGGCCGGTCCTTAATCACTCCACTCCCTCAAAAGTGTGGGCAAACGGCAGGTTCGACGTCCGGAACCTGCAACTTGCCCACACTATTCTGCCAACACGGTACCGCGAAGAGTTCAGACTTTCCGCCGAGTGCCGGGGCGACGCTGCGACGGCTTGAGAACCGGCTCGCCGGCTTCGGTGAAGGCGTCCCGCCGCTGCGCGGCGAAGCTGGCCAAAGCGTCAGCAAGATCAACGACCGACGGCTTTGCGGCGATGACATCTACCCGCAGGCCGTGCTCCTCACATGTTCGGGCCGTTGCCGGACCGATAACCGCGATGATCGTCGAGGAATGCGGCTTGCCAGCGATACCCACCAGGTTGCGCACGGTCGATGAAGAGGTAAACACCACGGCATCGAACTTGCCCGTCTTGATCGCCTCACGCACCGGCGCGGGAGGTGGAGTGGCTCGGACCGTGCGATACGCGGTGACGTCTTCGACCTCCCAACCCAGGTTCCTCAGACCCTCGGCCAGCGTCTCGGTGGCAATGTCGGCACGTGGCAGAAAGACTCGATTGATCGGGTCCAATACGTCGTCATAGGGCGGGAACTCGGCCGCCAGGCCAGCGGCGGATTGCTCGCCATCGGGCACTAGATCGGGCTCAATTCCCCAAGCCTGTAAGGAATTCGCAGTGACTTCGCCGACGGCTGCCACCTTCAGGCCAGAGAAGGCTCGCGCATCCAGGCCGTACTCCTCGAACTTCTCACGTACGGCCCGGACGGCGTTGACCGAGGTAAACGCCACCCACTCGTAGCGGCCCTCGACCAGGCCGCGGATCGCCTTGTCCATCTGCAATGGACTGCGAGGCGGCTCGACCGAGATGGTGGGCACCTCTTCACTATGCGCGCCGTAAGTGCGCAGCCGAGCGACCATCGGTGCCGCCTGGTCCTTGGTACGCGGCACCAAGACCCGCCAGCCGAAAAGCGGCTTGGTCTCGTACCAGCTCAACTCGTGACGCTGTTCCGCCGCGGCTCCGATGATGACGTGCACCGGATCGGAGGCCGGAGCCCGGACGGACCTAACCGCGGCCGCCAGTCCATCCAGGCTGGTCGTCAGCGTGATCTGTTCGGTACTGCCCCCGTGCAGCGTGACCACGACGTGATCATCTCCCGGCCGACCGGCGGCCTTTGCTGCCTCAACCAGACTGCCAACCAGGGACACCACGGTGCTGACCACAATCGTCGCGGCGGCACCCCACTGCGACGTTCCGTTCTTGCTGAATTTGCCCTCGGTGACCGAGGCGAACTGCACACCTCCAGCATGGATCAGGTCGATACCGGCGTACTCCGGAACCGCGGTAAGGCTGGAGACTCCAGGCACGACTTCGAAGTCGATGCCGCCGCGTACGCAGGCGGCGGCTTCATCGGCGACAGCGTTGTCCAAGAACGGATCACCGGCGACGAGTCGTACCACGCGGCAACCTGTCGAGGCCTGCTTCAGCACGATCTTGGCTCGCGCCGATGGGCTCAACGACTTGCGCGCTTCGGTCAGTCCAAGGGTGATGACCTCAGCGTCCTTGGCGAGCGTGATGGCGGGATGGGTCAGAATCTCTCGCTGCCGGTCGTTGTCCAGAATCACCGAACTCGCATCGGCGAGAGCAGCAATGGCGCCAAGTGTCAGTAGATCAGGATCACCAGGCCCGGTGCCGACAAAGATCACCCGGCCTTTGGCAACGGGTGCGGTGGGAGTAGCTGAGGGGGAGGTCCGGGGCCTACGAGCCGAGGATGTACTCACTGACTTCTCGCGTTCTGTTGTCTCAGCTCGGCCGCCTTGCAGCGCTCCGAGCCTAGGTTGTCAGACGTTTTGCTCCCGCAACTGCGCCAGTACCTCACCGGCTTGAGCGACCCCAAACTGCTGCGGATCGGTCGTTGATCCGTATGCCTCCAGCCGTATCACTGGGCCTGCTTTGGTGGGTTCTGACAAGTTGCTCAGTAACGTTCTCCCAATTACCGCGGTCAGAGTCAAATCGAGACTTGTACCACGGACTGCCGTCACTGCTGCACTGGCCCCCACCGGTGCTGTACAGCCAGCCTCCAGTGCGGCCAGAAAACCCCGTTCTACAAGGGATTCTGCGTGCGCAACGGAGTTGTCGAGAGCTGCCAAATGGCGCCGCAGCTCAATGCTGAGAGAACGATGAATTTCTAGCGCCAGGGCACCTTGTCCAGGTGCTGGAAGCATCACCTGATGATCAAGGATCTGTGCTGGGAGCTCGTTGATGACGACCTCGTCGGTGGCTGCCTCTGACTCCGCTAGCAGACCCAGCCGGCGCAAGCCCGCTGCAGCCAAGATCACGGCATCTACCTGCCCTGCTCGCGCCCGCTCGATTCGGGTCTCGACATTGCCCCGAATCGGTACAACTTCCAGCCAGGAGTTGTGGCTCGCCGCCCAGTCGAGGATCTGCATCGCGCGCCGTGGAGCCCCTGTCCCTACCCGGGCGCCTTCGGCAAGATCATCAAGGCGGCAGCCCACGAGAACGTCCCGAGTGTCCTCGCGCTCGGGAATCGCGATGATCTCCAAATCGTCCGGCTCTGCGGTCGGCAGGTCCTTGAGCGAGTGCACCGCGACATCGATCTCGGCTGTGTACAGGGCGTCGCGTACGGCGCTAACAAAGACACCTCGGCCGCCGATTTCGGTGAGGTGGCGCTGGTCGGTATCACCGGCCGTCGTAATGCCGACGAAGCTCGAGTCAATGCCGCCGACCGCGAGCGCGGCCGCCACCTGGTTCGCCTGCGCACGGGCGAGCGCGGACTTACGTGCGCCCAGCCGAATCGGCCGGGTCAACTGGGCCGCATGCATCAGGGCTGGCTAACCATCAGGGTCCGACCTCTGGTGACATCACCGCTGCAACGGTTTGCGGGTCGAGGGCGAAGAGCTTCCTCAAAGCGTCGGCGTAATCGACAGCATCGGGCTCGCTAGACAGTTCCTGCACCCGTACGGTCGGGGCGTGCAGCAGCTAGACTACGAGCCTGTGCATGCTGCGCTGGACTTGCTGGCGTTCATGATCGCTAAGCTGAGGCAGCCGGGCCTCCAGTCGCCGCAGCTCTGCCGACACCACATCGGAGGCCATGGAGCGCAAGGCAACAACGGTCGGGGCCACCTGGGCAGCTCGACGTAGGGCAAGGAAGTTGGCGACCTCCTCTAGAACCAGGTCGCGGGCATCGTCGATTTCCTGGGCGCTGGCGCCGTCGGGCTGGTCGGTGACGAGGCGGTCCAGGTTCACCAGGCAGATGTCGTGTTCTGCCACCTCGGGTGCTACATCAGCCGGCAGCGCCAGATCAACGACGCCACGCACTGGCGTGCCCGCCAGGTCCTCGACGCCGATGGTCAGTGTTCGTGCTCCGGTACATGTCACCAGCACGTCGGTCGCGGCCATTGCATCGGCGAGGTCCGACAGGGCGACAGCCTTGCCGCCGACGGCCTCGGCCAGGCGTTCGGCGCGAGCCAGCGTTCGGTTAGCGCACGTCACGAATGCGCCATCGGCTGCCGCGGTTCGCGCAGCGAGACCCGCCATCGCCCCGGCTCCGACGACCAGCACGCGGCGGTCGGCCAGTTCACCGATCTCCTCATTGAGCAGCCCGTAGGCGGCGCTCACCAGCGAGCGACCCGCCGCGCCAATGCCGGTCTCGGTGTGAACCCGTTTGCCGACCCTGATCGCCTGCTGAAATAGCGAATTCAACACCGTACCGACGGTCTCGTGGACTTGGCTCAGCGCCAGGGCGTTCTTGACCTGGCCAAGAATCTGGCTCTCTCCGACGACAAGGGAATCCAGACCGGACGCCACCGAGAAGGTATGGGCGACCGCACCTTCATCGAAGAAGACTGCGCACGATGAACGGAGCTCGCCTGGCCGCAGATCGGCGACATCGGCAAGTGCTTGGGTGGCATCGTCCAGGGCGCCGTGGAATCGGGAGACGGAGGCATACAGCTCGGTTCTGTTGCACGTCGACAAGACCACCGCCTCATTGATGTGCTCGGAGTCGACAAGCTGTTCTGCGAGCTTGGCCGAAGCCGGAGAGTCGAGGGCAAGCTGACCAAGATGAGACACCGATGTCGACTTGTGCGAGACGCTGACCACCAGAATGCTCATCGGCTCGTCCTCCTGCTCTTGGCCAAGACCTGGCTGTCATCGGTCTTGCGCTGCTCGTGATAGGCGAGGATCTGCAGTTCCTGGCCCAAGTCGACCTTCCGGACGTTGACCCCTTCGGGCACCACGAGCACCGTTGGCGCGAAGTTGAGGATGCTCGTTACTCCCAGATAGACCAGCCTGTCGGCAACAGCCTGGGCCGCATCGGCCGGAGTCGCGATTACCGCAATCACCGCGCCCGTGCGGGAAACGACCTCCTCCAATTCGCTGAGATCACAGATCGCCAGCCCATGAATCCGGTTTCCCACAAGATCGGGCGAGGTATCGATCAGGCCGACGACGCGGAACCCGTGCGAGTAGAAGCCGGAGTAATTGGCCAGCGCCGTACCAAGATTGCCTAGGCCCACGATGATCACCGGCCAGTCATGGGCTGAGCCGACCACGCGGCCGATCTGAAACCGCAGGTATGCCACGTCGTAGCCGACTCCGCGGGTGCCGTACGAGCCGAGGTAGGAGAGGTCCTTGCGGAGCTGAGCTGAGTTGACTCCGGCCGCCTCAGCCAGCGCGCCGCTGCTGATGGTGTCAGTCTGTTGCTCTGCCAGCTGGTTGAGCGCTCGGAGATAGACCGGCAGACGCGCGACTGTGGCGTGCGGAATTCCCTTGAGCGTGGGGACCGCCCGCCAATGGTCGCCTGCCGCCGCCCGTTGCGGAGGCTCGGTCGGGAAGGTCTGCGACACGCAACTCCTGAATCGGCGCTCGGATCCGGTCCAAACAGCGCCACTCTAAGGCGTTTGTGAATGGCTGCACAAACGTCTCAGCGTGACCCTGGAGCGTACGTTTCCCACCAAATGTGCGAAAAGGTTGACCAAATCCCGCTCCACGCGCGCTTTTCCCCCCAAACCTGCGCAAACGCTCGAATCCGCGACCGCCGCCTTAGCCGGTGCTATCCAGGGCTGCGAGATAAGCCTGGCCGCGTGGCGAGAGCCGATATCCGCGCTCCAGCGATTCGGTCAGTCCCAGAGCCTTGAGCCGACGTACCCGCAACTTGTACGCGCGGCGCTCCTCACCGACCTCGCCAGCAAGTTCGGTTGAGACGACACCCGGCAAACGTGAAATCTGCCGCAATGTGCTGCGGGTCCAGGCCTGATCGGCGGCGCGATCCATCCGGTCGAGCTTGGCATTGAGCATCGCAATGTCGGCCGCATCTAGGTTGTCGGTGCGCCGAAGCTCAATACGCGGATCCGGTCCGGCCAAGGCGATGCCGATTCGATAGAGATCGCCGTTGCCCTTCGCGCTACACCACTTGATCAACTCAGCCACCGAGTGAAAGCCAGCCTCAGCGGCGTCCCGCTCGGTCAGCTGGTGTTCGTCGGCACGCGTAATCGACGTCACCTCGACGACCCCAGCCGAAGTAGTGAATCGTGACCCGACTTTGGGTCGTACGACCTCCCAGCGGCGATAAGTAGAAGACACCCGACCCTCCGTCAATCCGCGGAGCGTGGCAGCGGTGAAGAGCATTGCGCTCAGCGACTCCGCAAGAGCGCGGCCTTGAGGCGTACCGGATCCACCCGCCAAAAGTCATGCTGCGCGCCATCGACGAACGTTACGGGCACCTGGTCGGTGTAGCGCCGCCGCAGCTCCGGATCGCCATCGACGTCTACGACCGCGTACCGCTCGCCAGTCTCGGCACAGACGGCCGCCACTTGTGCGAGCGCTTGGTCACAAAGATGGCAACCCTGTCGGGTTAGTACGACGACCCGCTCCGTCCGCTCGGCGAACTCGGCGAACTCGACCATGCCACCATCTTTCACGACGCGGGCGATGCGACCTCGGAGGGCCGGCGGCTGCGGCGGCCAATCAGGGTGATGGCCAACAAAACTGCACCGCTGACGAGCGACAGCACCGA
>Ga0307277_10000876_pt1 | contig 11585 bp, 11 predicted proteins | sample ER_DNA_116_FD_194473 | JGI IMG/M metagenome (GOLD analysis project Ga0307277, IMG submission 194473) | Bulk soil microbial communities from the East River watershed near Crested Butte, Colorado, United States - ER_DNA_116 | ecosystem: Environmental > Terrestrial > Soil > Floodplain | place...
CTGACCGCAAGCGATCGGCAGCGCTTGGTCCGCATACGCTTTGTCCATGAACGAGCTTTCGACGAAATGCTCGCGCGGCACCTCGTCCATCGCGCGCAGCACCGCCGGATCGCTGATGCCACGCCTGCGCAGGCCGAGCAGGAACTGCATGCGGCCGACACTGTCGTCGCCGGGCGGTTGCTTGGGCACGCCGAGCCTCCTCGCTGAATTTAACCCAAAACCCGCAATCGATCACCGCGCGGGCGAAACGCTCGCAAATCCAATGCTTTGATGGCCGCGTCGCACGGGATCAAGGCCGTCGCGCGGCCGCCCGAGGACCCGGCCGAAGGGGGTGCCCCAACTTCGCCTTGAGGGTCTGGTCCCCTGCGGCCTGCGTGCTGGATCGCAAACCGGGGAGACAGATGACCGCCGCCATCCAGGTTGCGCCGGCACCGCCGAGCAAGCGGGTCCTCGTCGTCGAAGACGAACTGATGATCCGCATGCTGCTCGAGGACATGTTAAGTGAACTCGGTTACACCGTCGCGGCCCAGGCTGGGCGCATCGACGAGGCGCTACACGCAGCCAAGACCGCCGACTTCGATCTCGCGATTCTCGACCTCAATCTCGAGGGCGAGCCGGTTCTGGCGGTCGCTGACGCCCTCGTCGCCCGCGGCACGCCGTTCGTCTTCGCAACCGGCTATGGCGAGCGAGGTCTGCCAGAAGCTTATCGCAATCGGCCTACGTTGAAGAAGCCGTTCCAGCTGGAAGGCCTCAAGCAGATGCTGCAAAGCGCGTTGGACGGCGGCACGAATTGACACTGCGCCCCGCCCGGGATGCGCCTCAATCGAACAGCTGCGCCAACCGCGTCATAAATGGCTCGTCGGTCATGTCGAGCCGCAGCGGCGTCACTGCGATGCGATTGTCGGAAAGTGCGGAAATGTCGCTGCCATCGTGGGGCGGCTGCGCGCGCATGCGCACATAGGCGATCCAGTAATAGGCGTTGCCGCGGCCGTCCTGGCGTTGGTCGATCTGCAGCCGCTCCTGCCGATTTCGGCCCTGGCTCGTCACCGCGACGCCCTTGACGTCCGCAGGCGCGCAATCGGGAAAGTTGATGTTGACGAGCACGTCGCGGGGAATGCCGGCGGCGAGCACGCGGCGGATGATGTCCGGCCCGAAACGGACGGCGGTCTCCCAATGGGGCGGCTCGCCGCTGCGCGACCGATAGGCCTGCGACAATGCGAGCGAGGGAATACCGAGAATGGTGCCCTCGACCGCCCCGGCGACGGTACCGGAATAGATCACGTCTTCGCCGGCGTTGCGGCCGCGGTTGACGCCGGCGAGCACCAGGTTGGGCGGGCGAGCCTTGATCACATGGCGCGCGCCCATGATGACGCAGTCTGTCGGCGTGCCTTTGACCGCAAAGCGGCGCTCGCCGATCTGGCGCAGCCGCAGCGGATCGTTGAGCGAGAGCGAATGCGAGACGCCGGACTGGTCGAACTCCGGCGCGATCACCCAGACGTCATCGGACAGCGCGCGGCCGATCTCGGCGCAGACCTCGAGCCCCTCCGAATGGATGCCGTCGTCGTTGGTGATGAGAATGCGCATGCGCTCGGATGGTCGGGCATGGAGCTCGGACGAGGGAATGTGCTCCTCCCGCGCATCTACCACTCCCTCGCGTTTGTCCTGCGTCATCACGCGCGCTCAATGGTCTTCAAGCCGCCCATATAGCGCTGCAGCACCTCAGGCACCGCGATCGAGCCGCCCTGTTGTTGGTACGTCTCCATGACGGCGATGAGCGCGCGCCCGACCGCGACGCCGGAGCCGTTGAGCGTGTGCACGTAGCGCACCTGGCGGGTACCCTTGGGACGGTAGCGCGCGTCCATGCGCCGCGCCTGAAACTCGCCGCAGAGCGAGCACGAGGAAATCTCACGAAACATGTTCTGCCCGGGCAACCACACCTCGATGTCATAGGTCTTCTGCGCGGCAAAGCCCATGTCCCCGGTGCAGAGCATGACCACGCGGTAGTGTAAATCAAGTCGTCTCAATACTTCTTCGGCGCAGGCGAGCATGCGTTCGTGCTCATCGCGGCTCTGCTCGGGCGTAGTGATGGACACGAGCTCGACTTTGTCGAACTGATGTTGGCGGATCATGCCGCGCGTATCCTTGCCGGCGGCGCCCGCCTCGGCGCGAAAGCATGGCGTGCAGGCGGTGAAGCGCAGCGGCAGCGCATCCTCCTCGAGGATCGTCTCGCGCGCGAGATTGGTCAGCGGGACTTCGGCAGTGGGAATGAGCCAGAGCCTTTGCAGCGACGGAGCCGCATCGCGAACTATCGTCCCCCGATGGGTCTGTACGCGCGCATGCTCAGAGCTTTTGTCATGCCAAGTCAGACGATCATTCAGATCCATTGTCCGAAGCGCTTGAAACTGATCATCCTCAAACTTCGGCAATTGCGCCGTTCCGAACATTACGTCATCGCGCACCAAGAGCGGTGGCGCGACCTCGGTGTAGCCGTGCTCGCCCGTGTGTACATCCAGCATGAATTGAGCCAGCGCTCGCTCGAGCCGGGCGAGGCCGCCCTTGAGCACGACAAAACGTGCACCCGACAACTTCGCGGCGGTCTCGAAGTCCATTTGCGCGAGCGCTTCGCCGAGATCGAAATGCTGCTGCGGCGTGAAACCGTAGGTGCGCTTGGCGCCGAAACGGTGATGCTCGATATTATCGCTCGAGTCCTGGCCGTCGGGCACATCGGGCGACGCCAGATTGGGAATCTGCGCAAGCGCGTCGTCGAGCTCATTCGAAAGTTGCTTCTCCTGCGCCTCGAGCGCCGGGATTTCTTCTTTCAGCCGCGCGACCTCGGCCATGAGCGCCTGCGCCGCCGCCTCCTCATTGCTCTTCTTCGCCGCGCCGATCTCCCGCGACGCCGCATTGCGGCGGGCGAGCGCGGCCTCCGCCTTCTGGATCGCGGCGCGCCGGCGTTCGTCGATAGCAAGCAGCTTGTCCGCCTCGCCCGTCAATCCGCGCCGTTTCAATCCGTGGTCAAATTCTTCCTTATGCTCACGAATCCACTTGATATCGTGCATGCCAACCCGCTCCGGACGTGATCGCCGGGCGCGTCCCGGCCATCCACGTCTTTGCCGCTACACAATCTAGACGTGGATGCTCGGCAATGCAGACTAGTTACGCAGTCTGCGCGGCTAGACTGCGTGCCGAGCACGACGAATCAATATGTATTCCCGCCCCGATGATAGCCGATGGTCATTCCGCGGGCTTCGCGGCGGCGCTGGCGGCGTCCTTGGCCTTCTCCGCGGCCGCCTTCTTCTCGACCCATCGCACCGACCAGATCGAGCCTTCGTAGAGCGCCATCAGCGGCACGGCGAGCGAGAGCTGGCTCAGCACGTCGGGCGGAGTGAGCACCGCCGCAATCACGAACGCGCCGACGATGAAGTAGCGCCGCTTCTCCTTGAGCTGATCGGAGGTGATGATGCCGACGCGCCCCAACAGCGTCAGGATGACCGGCAGCTGGAAGGCGATGCCGAAGGCGAAGATGAGCTTCATCATCAAGGTCAGATAATCCTCGACCTTCGGTAGAAGCTCGATGGTGGCCTGCCCATCGCCGCCCATCTGCTGCATGTTCAAGGAAAAGCGCGCCAGCATCGGCCACACCAAAATGTAGACCACGAGGGCGCCGAGCAGAAAGAAGATCGGCGTCGCGATGAGGTAAGGCAGGAACGCCTGCTTCTCTTGACGATAGAGGCCGGGCGCGACGAACATGTACACCTGCGTGGCCATGACCGGGAACGAGATGAACGCGGCGCCGAACATCGCAAGCTTGAGCTGGACGACGAAATATTCCAGCAGGCCGGTATAAATGAACTTCGAGTTCTCCGGTCCCGCGACCCAAACGAACGGCCAGGTCAGCACGTTGTAGATCGTCTTGGCGAAGAAGAAGCAGCCGACAAAAGCGATCGCGAACGCGATCAGCGCCTTGATCAGCCGCGTGCGCAACTCGATCAAGTGCTCCATCAGCGGCGCTTTGGTCGCCTCGATCTCCTTTTCCTCGTCCTCGCGGCTCATGCGGGCTTACCATCGGACCTGGCTGGATCAGAGCCGGCGGCCGCCGGCTCGGCCTCCGCCGCGGACGGCGCGGCGACATCGCCGACCGGCGCGACCCCCGCCTCGCCGCCCAGGGGTGCGGCATTGGATTGCGCCACGACGGGCGGGCTCGCCGGGCTCGCCGTCTCCGCCATCGGCTTCTCGGCCATCGCGCTCTCGATCTGCTGCTGGGTGCTTTCCAGCTCCCGGCGGACCTCGCCGACGGGATCGAAATTCGCATAGCTCTGCGCTTGGCTCGTCATGTCGTCGACCTGCTTCTTGAGGTCGGCCAACTCCGCCTCGCGCATCGCTTCATGGAATTGGCTTTGGAACTCGGAGGCCATGCGGCGCAGCTTGCTCATCCACTGTCCGAGCGTGCGCAGCACCCCCGGCAGCTCCTTCGGCCCGATCGCGATCAGCGCGACGATGCCGATGATCAGTAGCTCGCCCCAACCGATTTCGAACATGCGGGCTTAAACTCCGAGAGGCGCGAGCCCAGGCGCCTCTCCGATCCGATCCGCCGGCTTTTGGCCGCGGCGAACGCTCAGCCGGCCTTGCGCGTCTCCGGTTGCGTGACGGTCGCCGTGGGCGCGGGCGCGGGCTGATGATCGATGGTCTTGGGGTCGGTCTTCGCCGGTTCGGTTTCGGCTTTATCTTCCTCCGTCAGGCCCTTCTTGAAGGACTTGATGCCCTTGGCGAAATCACCCATCAGCTCGGAGATCTTGCCGCGTCCGCCGAACAGCAGAAGGGCCACGCCCAGAACCAGAATCCAGTGCCAAATGCTCATTGAACCCATACGCACATCCTCCGCACCGACGAGACTGCACGCCCGTCTCGTCTCTCGGCTTTGCCCAGGAAACTAGGCTCCGCGTCGACCAAAAACAAGGACTCTGCCCATTCACCTTGTCTCGACGCGCGGCAGCCGTTGCGCCGCGCCGGTGCGTTGGAACCGCTCGCGTTCAGCGGCCTTTCGCCGCATTAACCACAGCAGCGCTTCGAGCCCGCTCGCACCACTGCGCCACAAAGGCGCGTCTCTCGCCGCCATTGCCGGGCTTGAGCGGCCCGCCGCAAGCCCGGGCAAATGGGACGAGGAGCGCAACCTCGCGATTACTCTTCGCCGGTGCGCTCTGGCGGCGGGGCAAGGCCCAGATCGAGGTCGCCGGGTTCCAGGGGATCTTCGTCCTCGCGCAAAGCCGGGTCATCGGACGGCATCGGCACGGAGAAGCCAGGGGGCAGCCGGCCGTCGAGCAGGCCCGAGCCTTTGAGCTCGTCGAGACCCGGTAAATCGTTCACCGCGTCGAGCCCGAAGTGCGACAGGAACACCTCGCTGGTGCCGTAGGTCACCGGCCGGCCGGGAGACTTGCGCCGACCGCGCGGGCGGATCCAGCCGGTCTCGAGCAGGACATCGACGGAGCCCTTGGACGTCGTCACCCCACGGATCTCCTCGATTTCCGCCCGCGTCACCGGCTGGTGATAGGCGATGATGGCCAGCGTCTCGATGGCCGCGCGCGAGAGCTTGCGTGTCTCGACGGTTTCCTTGCTCAGCAACCAGGAGAGATCGCCGGCGGTGCGAAACGTCCACTTGCCGCCGATGCGGACGAGATGGACCCCACGCGTCGCATAATCCTCCTGCAATCGCAGGAGCGCCGCGTGAACGTCGACCCCTTGCGGCAGCCGCTCCGCCAGTGACTTCTCGTCGAGCGGCTCGGAGGAGGCGAACAGCATCGCTTCCAATAGCCGAAGCTCCTCCGCTCTCGCCTCGCCCGCATGGTCCGGCTCGTCGTCCGGCACGACCACTTTCAACCTCGGCATTGCTGGCCTCCTCTAACCCTTGCCGTCTCCCGAAGGCGCCGCCACGCCGCCGGTATCGGCCACCCCATTTCCACACTGTTGGCGTTTGCGCACATAGAGGGGCGCAAACGCGCCCTGCTGGTGCACCTCCATCACGCCCTCGCGCACCATTTCGAGCGTGGAGGCGAAGCTGGACGCAAGCACCGTCGCCGCCAACGACGGCTCGACCACGTACGCGATGAGAAATTCGTCGAGCCGCGCCCAGTCGGACGACTGGCCGATCAGCCGCTCGAGCGCTTCTCGCGCCTCGGCGAGCGACCAGACGGTGCGCTTGGCGAGCCGCACATGCGCGAGCGCTGTCTTTTGCCGCTGCTGCGCGTAGGCCGAAAGCAAGTCGTAGAGTGTTGCGCTGTATTGCGGGTGTTTGATGTGTGCAATCGGCTCGGGGTGGCCGCGGCGGAACACGTCGCGATCGAGTTGGGAGCGGCCGAATAGTCGCTCGGCAACATCGCGGATCGCTTCGAGCCGCTTGAGCCGTAACGCCAGCGCGATCGCCATGTCCTCGGCGCTCTGGCCTCCGGGCGCGTTGGTCTCGGGCAACAGCAGGCGCGATTTCAAGTAGGCAAGCCAAGCCGCCATCACCAGATAGTCGGCCGCCAGCTCAAGTCTCAGCTTGCGCGCCTCCTCGATGAAAGCGAGGTATTGGTCCGCGAGCGCCAAAATCGAGATCTTGGCGAGATCGACCTTCTGCTGGCGGGCGAGCGCGAGCAAGAGATCGAGCGGGCCTTCGAAGCCCTCGACGTCGACGACCAGTGCCGGTTCGTCGCTCGCCCGCTCGGCAGCAAGCTCGGTTTCAAATGGGACATCGTTCATGAGGTCGCCCTCCGGGCCGCGGCTTCTTCGTTGACCAGCACCGCCCATTCGGTACGCAATGCCGCAAGGTCGTCGTCCTTGCGGACCCTGCCCCGCCGACCGAGGGCCGCGTCCGCCCGTGATGCGGCTTCGCCGGTGAGCACGGGCACTGCGGACGCAACCGCCTGCATCTCCGCAAGCTCGCCGTTGCAATGGAGGATCACGTCGCACCCCGCGGCTATGGCCGATCGCGCACGCCCCTCGATCGAGCCGGACAAGGCTCCCATGGAGATATCGTCGCTCATCAGCAGACCGGCAAACCCCAACCAACCCCGAATCACATCCTGGACCAGAGTGACCGAAGTGGTGGCCGGAGCAATAGGATCGATGGCCGTGTAGACAACATGGGCGGTCATGCCCAGCGGCAGATCCGAGAGCGGCCGGAACGCGGCAAAATCGCTCTTCCTGAGGGTTTCTTGATCGGTCTCGACCACGGGAAGCGCGTGGTGGCTGTCGGCCGTAGCCCGGCCGTGGCCCGGGATGTGCTTGAGCACCGGCAGAACGCCCCCGGCGAGCAGGCCGTCGGCCACCGCGCGAGCGAGCGCCGCGACCTTCTCCGCGCTCTCCCCGTAAGCCCGGTCGCCGATGATGGGATCGGCGCCGCTTGCCGGTACGTCGGCGAGCGGCAGGCAATCGACATCGATCCCGACGGCGGCAAGATCGGCGGCGATGAGGCGCGCACCAAGATAGGCCGCCCTGATTCCGTCCACAGTATCGCGGTCGTACAGGCGGCCATAGGCGGCGCCCGGCGGATAGGACGGCCAATGCGGCGGGCCGAGACGCTGGACGCGACCGCCTTCCTGATCGACGAGCACGGGCGCATCACGGCCCACCGTGTCGCGCAAGGAAGCGATCAGCCGGCTCAGCTGCGACGGCGTCTCGATGTTGCGCTTGAAGATGATGAAGCCCCACGGCTCGCGCTCGCGCACGAACGCACGCTCGGCGGGGCTCAAGATCGTGCCCGCAAGGCCAGTGATGTAAGCGCGTACCGCCATTGGCGCGGATTAGCCCGCGCCTGACGCGAGGGTCAAGCGCAGCTCAGTTGTTAGGAACGACGCATTGGCCGCCGGCGGCCTTGTAGTTCGCGCAGAACTGGCCGGCCTCCTGCGCCGATGCAAAAGGTCCAACCATGGTGCGATAGAAGACGCCCTTGCTGCCGAGATCCGCGCGGCGAATGACCGGCTGCAGCCCGGCGAGCTCGTTGGAGAATTTTGCTTGAAGGCTGCGGAAGGAGGATTGCGCTTCCGCCTCGCTCTTTTGCGAGGACAGTTGCACCATGAAGCCCTCCCCTGCGCTCTCCGTCGCGTCAGGCGCGGCACGAGCGGGAGCCGGCGGTGCGGCTGCCGTGCGCGTGCGCGTCGTCGCCGCCGCGGGCGCCTCGCTCTGTGGATCGAGCGAGACCGGACCGCTGCTGCGTGCTGGCGCCGCTTTCGCCGCGGCGGGTGCTGGTGCTTGGCGCGGCGCGCTCGCCGCGGACGGCTGTGCAAGCGCTGCCTGCGCAGCGGAGGCCGCCTGGCTGGTCACCGGCTTACCGCTCATGTCCCCGCCATCAGGGCGAATGGTCAGGGTGCGGATCTTCTTCGGCTCGTCCGATCCGTTCGCCGCCCCCGCCGCTGGTTGGGAGGCGCCCTGCCCCGGTGCAACGGGCGCCGGCAGTAGGGCGCGCGGAGCCGCCTGATTGGGCGGAACGGCCTGATTTGCAAGGTCCTTGAGCGTGACCGGCTCCTCCTGCTTGGAGATGACCTGTTCTCTTTCCGCGTTGGCGACCCGATCCTGGACCGTCCTGCTCGCCTGCGGGTCGCCGGCGGGAACGATCTTGGTCGGCGTCGAGGTGTCGGCCGTGATGACCGGCGGCGCCCGGGTCGCGCCCGGGCTCGTGTAGTAGGTACGGAAAGCATAGGCGCCGGCGGTGCCGAACACGGCGCAGCCTACAAGCGCAAGCACGGTGGCGAGATTACCGCCACGCCGCGCGCGCGGCGCGTCGTCGTACATCGCCTCGTCCTGGGGATCGAGCGGCGCCTCATCTTCGTAGTATTCGGGGTCGTAGCCGGCCTGGCTCGCTTGCGTCTCCTCACCGTAATACGCGCCCTGTTGCGCATCGTGATGCGCGCCCTGGTCGGCATCGTAATGCGCGCCCTGGTCAGCATCGTAATAGGGGGCCTGCTCGACGCTCGAACTTGGCTCGTCGTAGACGGGGTCGTCGAAGCGGCGGCTCTCCGGCGCGGGCGAATCGGGATAATCCAGGCTCGGCCGTTGTGCTTGCGCTTGAATGGAATTAGCGGCGGCAAATTGCGGCTGACGCGCCGGAGCGGATCGCCAGTCGGCCGGCGCAGTTGTCGGGGCGTCCTGCGCCTCGCGCGGACGCGGATTGCTTCGCCCGAGTTCAGCAAATGGATCGCTCTGGCCGAGCAGACGGGCGAGCTCCGCCAATGGGTCGCGCACGCCTGCTTCCTGGCTCGGTGGAGCCGGCTCGGCGGCGCGGCGGTAAGGATCATGGGAGCGATAGGATCGTAGCTTGCTGTCGTCCGCCATACTCATCCCGTTTCCGGTACTGGCATCGCACTCGGTTGATGTCGCGACGGGTGTATCGATCTGCCCTCGCGCCGAGCGGGACTAACGCATCTCGTCGGGGGCCTCGACGCCGAGCAGCCCTAGCCCCGACGCGAGCACGGTGACAACGCCCTGCACTAGCGCAAGACGCGCCATGGTTATTTGTGGATCATTCTGGATAATGAAGCGTAAATATGACGCATCTTTCCCGCGGTTCCACTGCGCGTGAAAATCACTTGCAAGATCATAGAGATAGAAGGCGATGCGGTGCGGCTCGTGGGCAACGGCGGCGGATTCGATCAGGCGCGGGTAAAGCGCGAGCCGCCGCATCAGCGCGAGTTCGCCGGTATCATCGAGCCGATCAAGCGGTGCGGCCGCAAGCATGGCCGCGCGCGCTGCGTCATCGCTCGGTAGGTCCGGGACGACCTCGCGCGCATTGCGGAACACGGATTGGCCGCGGGCATGGCCGTATTGGACGTAGAACACCGGGTTGTCGCGGGACTGCTCGATCACCTTGGCCAGGTCGAAATCGAGCACCGCATCGTTCTTGCGATAGAGCATCATGAAGCGCACGGGGTCCTTGCCGACCTCGTCCACGACTTCGCGTAACGTCACGAACTCGCCGGCGCGCTTGGACATTTTGACGGGCTCGCCCCCGCGCAAGAGCTTCACCAACTGCACGATCTTGATGTCGAGATCGGCGTTTCCCGCTTGGGCGATCGCCCGTACCGCGCTGACCGCAGCCTGCATGCGTTTGACGTAGCCGCCGTGATCGGCGCCCCACACGTCGATCATGCTGCGGAAGCCGCGGTCGACCTTGTTCTTGTGATAGGCGATGTCCGAGGCGAAGTAAGTGTAGCTCCCGTCCGATTTCATCAGCGGGCGGTCGACGTCGTCGCCAAAGTCGGTGGCACGGAACAGCGTCTGCGCGCGATCCTCCCAGTCCTCCACCGGCGCGCCCTTGGGTGGCGGTAGGCGCCCTTCGTACACGTACCCCGCGCGCCGCAGCGCGGCGATGGTTTCGCCGACCTGATCCCGCGCGCCTGCAATCAGCGAGCGCTCGGAAAAAATCACGTCGTGCACGACGTTGAGCGCCTGAAGATCGTTGCGGATCTGCGCCATCATCATCGAGACGGCGCGGTTGCGGACGACGGGCAGCCATTCCGTCTCCGGCTTGCTCTGCAACTCTGCGCCGTACTCGGCGGCAAGCTCCGCCCCGACCGGCTTGAGGTAATCGCCGGGATAAAGCCCTTCCGGAATGGCGCCGATGTCTTCGCCCAGCGCCTCGCGGTAGCGCAGGAACGCGGAGCGTGCGAGCGCATCGACCTGGGCACCCGCGTCGTTGATGTAGTACTCGCGCGTCACGTTGAAGCCGGTGAACGCCAAGAGATTGGCGAGCGCGTCGCCGAACACCGCGCCGCGGCAATGACCGACATGCATTGGGCCGGTCGGATTGGCGGAGACATATTCGACATTGACGGCGGTGCTCTCGCCGACGTCGCCCCGCCCGTAGTTCTTCCCTGCCGCGAGGATCGCGCGCAAGGCGCCGATCCATGCCGCCGGCCGAAGCGTCAGATTGATGAAACCCGGCCCGGCGACCTCCGCCTTCGCCACGATATCGTCGGCGCGCAGCTTTGCCGCGATCGCTTCCGCGAGTGGGCGCGGATTGCTGGCGGCGCCTTTGGCCAGCACCATGGCCGCATTGGTCGCCATGTCGCCGTGCGCGCTCTCGCGCGGCGGCTCGACCACGATGCGGGACTGGTCGATCCCGGCAGGGAGCACGCCGTCGGCAATCAGCGCGTCATTGGCGGCACGCACTTTGTCGAGAACTGCGGCAAAGATGTTCTGGTTGCCCATGGTCGGCAGATCGGCGTCGGGTCGCGCCGCCTAACGCAATTCCGGAGTCGAGTCAAAAAACCGCGCGTGCTCCGTGAGCGCGTAGCGGTCGGTCATGCCGGCAATGAAATCGGCGATGTGGCGCAGCCGCGCGGCTTCATCGGCCTCGTCGGCGGTCTGCGCCCATTCCGCCGGCATGTCGCCGCGCCGTTCCAGGTAGTGGGCGAACAGGCCGCAAACCAGGCGCTCCGCGTCGCCCATGATGCGCATGATACGCTGATGCCGATACATGCGCGGATAAAGAAAGCCCTTGATGGCGCGGTCCGCCTCCGCCATCGCGGGCGAGAAGCCGGCGACCGCCTGCCCGGCATGACGCACGTCATCGGCCGAGCGCGGCGCCAAGCTCCGCAGGCGGCTCGCCATTT
>Ga0307277_10000877_pt1 | contig 11576 bp, 11 predicted proteins | sample ER_DNA_116_FD_194473 | JGI IMG/M metagenome (GOLD analysis project Ga0307277, IMG submission 194473) | Bulk soil microbial communities from the East River watershed near Crested Butte, Colorado, United States - ER_DNA_116 | ecosystem: Environmental > Terrestrial > Soil > Floodplain | place...
CGGAGGGGTGACCGCGTTCTTGCGGAACGGCGGCTTGAGCGACGAGGACCTGGCGCTCGCTGCGGGGCGGCTTGAGTGAGCTCGTCTAGCCGGTCCGCGCCGCACGCAGGGAGCGGAGCCCGAAGACCGCCGGCACGATCGGCAGCCAGAAGTTGACGATCCTGTAGGCAAGGACGGCCGTCACCGCCGCTGCCAGCGGCGTTCCGGTCCACAGGAGAGCGAATGGCAGCAGCGCCTCGACGGCGCCCGCTCCCGCAAGCGGCAGCGTCCTGCGCGTGAGCGCGTAGCCGGTCGCGTACCCGATCAAGAGCGGAGCGATCGAGGGGAAGTGGCCCTCGAACGCGCGCAGGCAGAAGGCAAGGCACGCGATGTCCCCGAACCAGTAGATGCCCGTTCCGATCGGTCCGGCAGCGTGCTCGAGCTTGAAGAAGAGCTGCCGGATCACGTGGATCGAGTCCAGCCACTGGGCGACGTGGTCCCGCCAGCCCCGGCGCCCGCGGAGCCGGTCGCGAAGCCGCATCGCCGAAAGCGCGAGGACGCCGCCGGTGGGGACGGCGATCGCCCACGGCATCGTCAACCCGGTGCCCGGCTGATGCACGTGGTCGACGAGCAGCATGATCGCCACGATGCACGTGGCCGGCGCGAGCAGCGCGTACTCGAGCGCCCCGAGCCCGAGCACTCGCACACGTGCCTCACGATCGCTCACGAACTCCTGGCGGAAGGCGTGTAGGTCGACGGAGAAACCGCCCCGGGCGATGAAGACGCCGAAACCGGTCGCAACGAGCGCGAGCGCGCGGGAATGGGGAAGACGCGGTCCATCCTCGACCCTCGCCACCTCGCGATAGGCCAGCACGTACCCGACATAGGCAAGCACCTCTGCGGCGAGGGCGAGGGGCAGCCAGACGGCGTCGACGTGCCGGAACCGGTCGGTGACCGCACCGAAGCCTGCGGCCCAGGACACGCCGACCACCGCCGCCCCGGACAGGGCGGCCCCGAGCACGATGAACGCGATTAGCTCGCGCGGCTGCCGATCCATGTGGGTGCGACCGCCAAAGATGCTCGGAAGCTTCACACGGGGGGTATCGGCACGCCGGCACGGATGCAAACACCACAATCGGGGCATGCAAAGCCGCTTCGTGGTCGCGATCTTCGGTCCGACGGGGTCGGGGAAGACGGCCGTCGCGGAGGAGCTGGCGTCCCGGTTTCCAGCCGAACTCATCTCCGCGGATTCGATGCAGCTGTACCGAGGCCTGCCGATCCTGACCAACCAGCCGCCGACGCCGACGCGGCTTGTCGGCGTCTGGGATCTCGATCATGAAGCCTCGGTGGCCGAGTACCAGCAGCTCGCGCACGAGGCGATCGACGAAGTCCTGGCCGCCGGAAAGACGCCGATCCTCGTGGGCGGAACCGGCCTTTACCTCCGGGCTGCGGTGTCGGAGCTGGAGCTCCCGCCGCCGCCGCGTCCCGGGGAACGCGAGCACTGGCTGCGCGTGTACGAAACTGCCGGCGGCAAACGCGCCCACGAGCTGCTCGCCGAGCGCGATCCAGCCGCAGCGGCCTCGGTGCATCCGAACGACCGGCGCCGAGTCGTGCGCGCGCTCGAGCTCACGGACGCAGGTCGATCGCTGAGCGCTCCTGCCGACCGGCTCTGGAGCGCGGACACGCGGCACCCGACGCTGGTCGTCGGCCTCGACCTGTCACGCGAGGAGCTGTTGCGCCGGATCGAGCAGCGCACCCGCGCCATGTTCGAGGCGGGAGTGAAGGAAGAGGTGATGCGGGCCCTCGCCGCCCCGATCTCGGCAACTGCCCGCAAGGTGATGGGCCTGGAAGAGGTCGCGGAGTTGCCTCGCGACGAGGCGATCGAGGCGCTCAACCTGCGCACGCGCCGCTACGCCGCGTACCAGCGCAAGTGGATGCGGCGCATTCCTGGCCTTGTTAGCGTCGCAGCCGACCGCCCGCCGGGTGAGGTCGCCGATGAGATCCTCGAAGTGGTCCGCACAAGGCAACGTCTACCTGCTCGTCGAGGACGAACGGCTGACGCCTGACCGCGCGCGCGACCTCTCGACGGCGCACAAGACCGACGGCGTGCTCGAGGTGGTCTCGGTCGAGGGTACGGAGGCGGAGATCGCAATCTGGAACCCCGACGGCTCCCAGGCCGAGCTTTCCGGAAACGGAACGCGAATCGGCGCCCGCTGGCTCGCCGACCGAATCGGCGCGGACGAGGTACGGATCCGGGTCGGCAATCGGATGACCGCTGCGCGGATCAGAGGCGAGCTGATCGAGCAGGAGCTCGGGTCGGTCGAGGTCGGCCCGCCGGAGCGGCTCGAGGGAGTCGACTTCGTGCCGGTCTCGATCGGGAATCCCCACGCCGTTGTCGAGGGCGATCCGGCCGAGATTGAACGGGTCGGACCGCTGCTCGAAACGCACCCGCGCTTTCGCGGCCGGACGAACGTGCAGGTCGCGCGGCGCGACGGCGCCGGCCGGGTGACCGCCCGGATCTGGGAGCGCGGCGTGGGGGAGACGAGCTCGTCGGGCACGAGCGCGGTCGCCGTCGCCGCGGCCCTGGTCGGTGAAGGCGAGACGGAGGTGAGCTTCCCCGGCGGCGTCCTAAACGTCCGGATCGAAAACGGGCAGGCGTACCTGAGCGGCCCCGTCGAGCGCGTCGACTAGCGCGAGCACGGTGCTGATGCCGCGGCTCGCCCAGAAGTCACAGATTCGGCCCGAACCAGCCTCACACCAGCGCGAGTTTTCGCGGTAGCGTGGCGTCAGCCCGCGTGACCGTCCCCCAGGGAGGGTGGGGGTTAGGGATGGGTCCCGGCCCGGCGCGGCGTCCCGAATCGACGCGTCCCGAGCACAGGATGGCTTCACGAGAGAGTGCCGGCCGGCCGAGTCCTCAGGCGGCGCGGCCGACGGGGAGGTGAGCCTTTTTTACCCCGCGAGTCCGTGCTCGCGCAGCGCGTCGTTCAGGCTGACGCGCAGATCGGTGGACGCGTCCCGCCAGCCGATGATCAGTGCGCATGCGAGGTTGAACGTCCCGGCCGGGAACTCCTTCGGTCTCGTCCCCGGGACGACGATTGCCCGCGGGGGCACGTAGCCGCGGTGCTCGACCGGCTCCGGGCCGGTGACGTCGATCACGGGAATCGAGGCGCCGAGGGTGACATGCGGCCCGATCACCGCCTGCTCGCCGACGACCACTCCTTCGACGATCGCCGCGCGAGAGCCGACGAAGGCTCCGTCCTCGACGATCACGGGCCGTGCCCCAGGCGGCTCGAGAACGCCCCCGATCCCGACTCCGCCCGCGAGGTGGACGTCGGCTCCGATCTGTGCGCCCGATCCGACCGTCGCCCAGGTGTCGACCATGGTGTTCGGCCCCACCCAGGCGCCGATGTTCACGTAGCTCGGCATCAGTACGACACCCGGCGAGAGGAAGGCGCCGTAGCGCGCCGTCGCCGGCGGCACGACGCGCACCCCGAGCTGTTCGTAGCCCCGCTTGAGCGGAATCTTGTCGTGGTACTCGAACGGCCCAACCTCGCGCGGCTCCAGCTGGCGGAGCCGGAAATACTCGAGAATCGCGCGCTGGGCCTCCTCGTTCACGCGCCAGTCGCCGTCCACCCGCTCCGCGACCCGCGTCTCGCCACGGTCGAGCGCCGCGATCACCTCTTCGACCCGCTCCGGCGAGAGCTCGCTCACAGCACCCGCTCCAGGATCTCGGCCGCACGCTCGCACTCGGCCTCGGTCGGCACCAGCGCCAGCCGCCAGTACCCCTCGCCGGAAGGGCCGAAGAACGTTCCCGGCGAGACGATCAGGCCGTGCTCGAGCAGGCGCGCCGCCAGCTCCTCGGAGGTCTCCCCTGGCGGAACCTCCAGCCAGAGGTACATCGTCGCCTCGCTGCCGGCCACCCGGATTCCCTTGTCCTCCAGGGCCGGCAGGAGCGCCTCGCGCTTGCGCCGGTAGACTTCACGCGTGCGCTCGACGTGCTCCTCGTCGTTCCAGGCGGCGACCGACGCGCGCTGGACGAACTCCTGCGGCGCGGTCCCGACCGTAGGCCGGTATTGGCGGAGAGCGGAGATCAGCTCCGGCGAACCCGCCACGAACCCGGAGCGGTAGCCGGTCATCGACGAACGCTTGCTCAGCGTCTGGAACACGGCGACGTGCGAGCGGTCGCCCACCTCGAGCGCCGAGTGCGGCGGCTCGTCGAACCAGAGCTCGGTGTAGGCCTCGTCCGCGGCAAGCAGGAAGTCGTGCCGGGCGGCGAGCGCGGCCAGCCGCTCCAAGAAGTCGAGCGGAGCGACCGCGCCGGTCGGATTGTTGGGGTAGTTGATCCAAAAGATCGCCGTTCGCGCCAAGGTCTCCTCGCCGATCGCGTCAACATCCGGGAGAAAGCCGTTGTCCTCCAGCAGCGGTAGCCGCTCGACGTCGGCGCCGGCAAAGAGCGCGCCGCGGTCGTAGACGGGATAGCCCGGCTCGGTCGAGAGCACGAGCGACTTGTCGCCGTCTCGGTCGAGAACAACCTGGGCGAGGTGGAAGATGGCCTCCTTGCTGCCGTAGGTCGGGATCACCTCCTCGTTCGGATCGAGCTCGACCCCGAAGCGGCGCTTGCACCAGCCGGCAACGGATTCCCGCAGCTCGGGCAAACCTTCGGCGAGTGGATAGCTCGAGAGCGGCTCGATGCTCTCGACGAGCGCACGCCGGATCAGCGGATCGGTTTCCTCGCGCGGATCGCCCTTGCCGAAGTCGATCAGCTCGACTCCCTGGGCGGCCAGCCGCCGCTTGGCTTCCTCCAAGCGGACGAAGGGATACGTGCCGGTCGCGGCGAGGACGGGCGAGAGCTGCATGGCTAGACGCTACCCGGCGCCATGCAGAACTGACGAAGCGCCTCGAACGTTCGTACGAGCTCGCCGATCTCGACCTGCTCGTCGGCCCGGTGCGCGTAACGCGTCGCGCCCGGCCCGAGATTGACGGCGTCGAGCCCTGCCTCCGCGAACTGCGCCACCGGCGTCCAGGCCTGCTTCGGCTGCACGGCAAACTCGCCGGCCTCGCGGAGCCTCGTCACGAGCGGCCGGTCGACGACGACGTGAGCCGGGGGCGAGTTGCCGAGGATCTCCAGCTCGGCATCGCCGGCGAGCTCGCGCACGCGCGCCTCGGCCTGCTCGCGCGAGCGGCCAGGCGCGTAGCGGTAGTTGAGCCGGGCCACGCAGCGGTCGGGAACGACGTTGTCGGCGATCCCGCCCTCGATCGCGACCGCGCTCACGACCTCACGGAAGACAAGCCCATCGACCTCGACGTCGAGCGGCTCCAGCTCCGCCAGTGGTGCCAGGGCAGCAGCTGCTTTGTGGATCGCGTTCTCGCCTGTCCAGGGGCGGGCCGAATGCGCGCTGACTCCCCGGAACGTGAGCCGCGCGCTCAGATTGCCCACGCAGCCCAGGTGGAGCTCGTTGTCGGTCGGCTCGAGCACGATCACGAGCTCCGCCTCTCTCGCTTCCGGGCAGGAGTCCAGGAACGCGGGCACCGGGCTCTCTTCCGCCGGCAATTCCTCGCGAGTGAAGAAGAGGAAGCCGAGATCGAGCTCGAGCTCCCCAGCGAGCGTCCAGTCGGCCAACTCGAGCATGACCGCCAAGCCGCCCTTCATGTCGCTGGCGCCGAGACCGACCACGGCGCCGTCGACGATCCGCCCGGGCAGATTGTCCTGGGTTGGCACGGTGTCCAGATGGCCAGCGAGCAGAACGAGCGGACGGCCGGGGCGTCGCTCTGATGTCGCAAAGAGCACGTCGTCGCTCGACCAGATTGGGTCGAGCGGCAACTCCGCGCGCACGTATGCCATCGCTTCGGCCTCCGCTCGGCTGACGGAAGGGATGCTGACGAGCGCAAGCGTACGCTCGCCCAACCGCCCGCCTGGCTCCCCGTCGCGCACGTGCGGATTCTGCCGCTTGAAGGTCATAATCTCTGCGTGACGCTACGCCAGCCCGATCCCGCCCCGGGTGCCGAGCCCGAGCGCGGGTTCGTCGTCGCCGTGCTGGCGCAGGGAGTCGACGCGGATCGTGAGCTCGGCGAGCTGCAGGAGCTCGCGCGCACGGCCGGGGTCGAGCCCGTCGGCGAGCTGGTCCAGCGTGCCGCCAGGCCCCAGCCACGCACCTACGTCGGCAAAGGGAAGCTGGTCGAGCTGGAGGAGGTGTTTGCGCGATCGAGCGCCGAATCGCTGCTCGTCGATGACGAGCTCTCGCCTGTGCAGCAGCGGGAGCTCGAGAACGCCCTCGAGGCGCGGGTGATCGACCGAACGCAGCTGATCCTCGACATCTTCGCGCAGCACGCTGTCACGGCCGAGGGAAAGCTGCAGGTCGAGCTGGCGCAGCTCGAGTACAACCTGCCGCGCATGCGCGGGCTCTGGCAGCACCTCGAGCGGCTCGGGGGCGGCGTCGGCACCCGCGGCCCCGGCGAGTCCCAGCTCGAGACGGACCGCCGGTTGGCCCGCCGGCGGATCTCGGTTCTGCGCGGCCGCCTGCGCGCGCTCGAGCGCCAGCGCGCCACGCGCCGGAAGTCGCGACGGCGTTCCGAGACCCCGGTGATCGCGCTGGCGGGCTACACCAACGCGGGCAAGTCGACGCTTCTGAACGCGCTCACGGGCGCCGACGTGTCCGTCCGCGACCGGCTCTTCGAGACCCTGGACCCGACCACGCGCGGCTTCGAGGTCGACGGCCGGAAGTACCTGCTCACCGACACGGTCGGCTTCATTCGCCGACTGCCGCACCAGCTGGTCGAGGGTTTCGCGGCGACCCTCGAGGAAACGCTCGTTGCCGACCTCGTCCTGCATGTGGTCGACGGCTCGGCGTCCGACGACGCGCTCGACGAGATGCGCGCCGCCGTTGACGACGTCCTGGCCGAGATCGGCGTCAGCGAAGTACCGGTGGAGCTGGTTCTGAACAAGATCGACCTCGTCGATCCGCTGCGACGCCGGCGCCTCGCGAACCGGTATCCCGGCGCGCTGCAGGTATCCGCGGCGAGCGGTGAGGGCTTCGCCGAGCTGCGCGAGCTGGTGGCGGCACGGTTCGGCGAGCGCTTCGAGAGCGTTCGGATGCTGCTCCCCTACGACGAGGGCGCGCGCCTCGCCGAGCTCTACGCCCTTGGAGCGCCGATCCAGGAACGGATCGACCAGCCCGACGGCGTCTTCCTGCGCGCGCACCTGCCCCGGCGCGAGCTGCCCCGGTTCGCGCCGTACTTGCTGGCGGAGGCGCGCGAGGAGTCGGCGCGCTCGGCCAAATGATCGAGCTGGCAATCCAGCGTCTCCGCGAGGATGCGGCGCTTCCCGCGCGGGCCTACTCGGGCGACGCCGGCCTCGATCTCGCCGCGTGCGAGCGCGTCGAGCTCGGACCGGGGGAGAGGGCGGTCGTCGGCACGGGCCTGGCGGTGGCGATTCCAGAGGGTTACGCGGGCTTCGTCCAGCCGCGCTCCGGCCTTGCCTCGCGGCACGGGATCTCCGTCGTCAACGCGCCCGGCCTGATCGACTCGGGGTATCGAGGTGAGGTTCGGGTGGTGCTGCTCAACACCGACCCACGCGAGGCCTTCGTCGTCGAGCCGGGAATGAGGATCGCCCAGCTCGTCGTCTTGGCGGTCCCGGAGCTCGAGCTCGTCGAGACCGAGGAGCTGCCCGAGAGCCAGCGGGGCGTCCGCGGCTTCGGGTCCTCGCGCGCGCGATGACGTGACCGGCGGCAGCGCCCCGAACCTACCCGTTCCGAGCTCGTGAGCCCCGAGCCTCGGATCCGCGTCTCGGCGCTGCTGCAGTGGAACGACCGCGTCCTGCTCTGCCGTCACGAGAAGCCCGGGAAGGAGTACTGGCTGCTACCGGGCGGAGGAGTCAACACGGGCGAGAGCTTGGTGGACGCCTTGCACCGCGAACTAGCGGAGGAGCTCGGGATCGTGGAAGAGATCGCGGTCGAGGGTCCCGTCGCGATCGTCGATTCGATCTCGCCCGTTCAAAGCTACGCGGCCAAGCACGTCGTGCACATCATCTTTGCCGGCGACCTCGGCGGGCGCTCGCTCGAGACCGTCACCTCCCAGGACGCGGCGGTTCGGGGGCATCGCCTATTCGGAGTCGACGAGCTCGAGGACGTCGTCCTGCACCCGCCGATCCAGCGGTTCGTCCAGCGCTGGCGACCGGGAGATCCGGCGGTTTATCTCGGGGCCCTTTGGGCTCGGTAGCCCTCGAAAGTCCGGCCGCGCTTCGCGCGGCCATGACGACTTTCGAGGGTGGCTGCTAAAGGCGAACGCTTGTGCGCCGCAGCCGCGCAGGTCGGCTGCGGCGGCGAAATTCGTCTAATGACGGCCGCCGCGGGTTTCCGCTCTCCGTGCTGAAACCGCGTGCGCTTGGTCTTCGAGTTGGTCGGCAAGGGGCTTGAGGACAGGGAGCTCGCCGCTTCTGTGCGCGATCGCTTGCGCAAGCAGCCAGTCGGCGAGCCACGGGTTTCGCGGCAGCAGCGGGCCGTGGAGATAGGTTCCGATCGCGCGACCGAAGCGGCAGCCCTCATAGCCGCTCGCCCCATCGTTGCCGAAGCCGGCTACGACGCGGCCGAGCGGTTCGGCGCCATCGTCGAGGACGGTCCGGCCGGCATGGTTCTCGAAGCCGGCGAGCGTCCGCTTCGAGCCGAGCTCGAGCTCGCATTCGAGCAGAACGTCGCCGATCATCCGCCGCGAACCGGCGATGGTGTGCAGCGGCAACAGGCCGATGCCGGGCAGTTCCGTGCCGCTCTGGTCCCGGTAGAACCGGCCCAGCAGTTGATACCCGCCGCACACGGCGAGGAAGGCGGCACCCGACTCGAAGGCCTCTTGTAGCGCCGGACCCAGCGCGGCAAGCTCAGGCGCGATCAGGGCCTGTTCCCGATCCTGGCCGCCGCCGACATAGAAGAGGTCGTGCTCTCCGGGCCGGATCTCGGCGCCTGCACCGAGCGACTCCACCTCCAGCTCGTACCCCCGCCAGACGGCCCGCGCGCTCAGGACCGCGATGTTGCCGCGGTCGGCATAGATGTTGAGGTAATCCGGGAAGAGGTGGCCGACGACGAGGGGCTTCACGACCCCGAAACGGTACCGCCAGCCCTTGATCACTCGGATGGGGGAATCGGAGCGCCCCTCACCCAGGCGGGGGATGTCGCGGCTCTGACCCGCAAATACGTTCCGCCCAGTTCGATCTGCGCGGCGCGGAAGCGTCGTGCTCCTGCGGAAATGCGGACCCGCTCCGGCGGGTGAGAGGAAGGATGGCAATGCTGAGGAACGGAGGACCACGTGGTCAGAGCCGCTCGAGTGCGCTCTGGGGCACGGGTAACAGCGACGATTCGCGCTCGAATGCGCTGTGGGGAAAGGGCGGACGCGGCCTCGTCACGCTGATGGCGGCCGTGCTCGTGCTTGGGATTCCCCTGGCGGCGAGCGCCGGCGGCAACGACAGCAAGCCTGATCCGAGCCAGCAGACCTACGTCTCGCCGGGGATGCTCGCGCAGGCGGACAAGCATCCCAACAAGACGATCCACGTGATCGTGACGTCCAACGGCGGCGACCTGCCGAAGAGCCAGATCCTCGACCTGACGCTCGGCAACGTCGATCGTAAGCTCGGCCTGATCGACGGCATCTCGCTCGATCTTCGGTCGAACCGGCTCGCCCAGCTCGCGAAGATCCCGGGCCTGACGATCACACCCGACGCACCGGCTCATCCGACGGGCTCGACGTTCACGTCCAAGCAGCTCTGGGTGCCGAACACCGGCATCGACAAGCTCTGGAACGCGCCGTTGGCACCTAATTCCAGCAAGACGCAATCTGACCTGACGGCGCCGACGATCGCGGTCGTCGACTCCGGCGTCGACGCCTCGAAGGTGGCCGACTTCGGTGCACGCGTCGTGCAGCAGGTGAATCTGACGACGCTTCCGAACAACTCGCCGGGCGACGGTCGCGGCCACGGCACGTTCGTTGCCGGGATTGCGGCGGGCCAGGCTCCCGGCTACGCGGGCGCTTCGCCTCGCTCGAACATCGTCTCGCTCGACGTCATGGACGACACGGGCACGGCGCGGACGAGCGACGTGATCGCAGCGGCGCAGTGGATCCTCGCGAACAAGGACAAGTACAACATCAAGGTCGCGAACTTCTCGCTGCACTCCTCCAGTTCGAGCAGCTTCACGCATGATCCGCTCGACAAGGCGGTCGAGAAGCTGTGGTTCAGCGGCGTCACGGTTGTCGTGGCGGCCGGAAACTATGGTCTCCCGAACGGGCCGAGCGGCGTCCCGTACGCGCCCGGTAACGACCCCTTCGTGATCACGGTGGGCGCGGCCGACATGGATGGCAATCCGAATCCGAAGGACGACACAGCGCCGTTCTGGTCGGCCTACGGCTACACGAACGATGGCTTCCGGAAGCCGGAGGTCGCGGCCGACGGGCGTTACATGGTCGGCCCGATTCCGATCACCTCGACGCTTGCGTCCCAGAAGGCGAGCAACATCGTCTCGCCGGGGTACATCCAGCTCTCGGGGACGTCGTTCGCGGCGCCGATCGTGGCCGGAATCGCGGCGCAGATCATCGCCCGCAATCCGAGCTGGGGCCCGGACCAGATCAAGGGTGCACTCATGGCGACGGCTCGCCCGACTCCGTCGGCGGTTCCTGGCTCGCTCGGACTCGGCGAGGTGAACGCTGTCAAGTCCGTGACGGCGATCAACGCCCCCAATCCGAACAAAGCACTGGAGCAGTTCCTGGTGGCTGATCCTGCGGGCGGCAACCTCCCGGTCTTCAACACGGTCAGCTGGTCGGATACGGCAAAGGCGAACGTTTCCTGGGACGCCGTCTCCTGGAGCGATGTCTCCTGGGGCGACTCCGCGCTGGCGACCGTCTCCTGGGGGGACATCTCCTGGAGCGACGTCAGCTGGGCCGACAGCCTCAGTTCGGCGGCCGTTTCGTGGGCCGATGTCTCCTGGAGCGACGTGTCGTACGAAGACGCAGCCGAAGGAGATGGGGCCGGGGATACGACGGACTCCTTCGCCGACGCGGCGGACTTCGCGGCAGCGGCTGACGATCCGGATCTACAGCTGCCGGCCGGCCTGGTCGCCACCGCCCCGGCGGCGACGACGTCGACAAGCACGTCACTCCCCTAAGAAAGCAACTCCTCACTTGCCATCAAGAGCCCGGGGCCTCACAGCCCCGGGCTCTCCTCTGTTGAAGACTTTAAGCTGCTTCCCAGTACTGGCGCACGAAGCCGCGCCGAGCGACGACGTCTCGCAGCGCGAGCATCGCCGTGTACGTCGGCAGCGCAACCAGCTCGCCGCCCGCAGGCGTCAGCTCGAGCGCGCGGTCGAGGGCCGTCTCGAGCTCCGGCACCACTTCGATCGCCTGCTCGTCGAAGCCGGCGTACTTGAAGCGCAGCGCGAGCTCCGCGGCCCGGTCGCCCGTGGCGACCAGCTGCTCGAGAGCGGGGAGGAGAGGCTCGAAGTCGACGTCCCAGATCCAGGACACGTCCCTCCCGTCCGCGGTGGCGTCGTTGAGAGCCGCGAGGACGAGGGTCGGCGGTTTGCCGGTGAGCAGCGTCCGGATCGCCTCGTTGGCGCCGGCCGGGT
>Ga0307277_10000879_pt1 | contig 11566 bp, 13 predicted proteins | sample ER_DNA_116_FD_194473 | JGI IMG/M metagenome (GOLD analysis project Ga0307277, IMG submission 194473) | Bulk soil microbial communities from the East River watershed near Crested Butte, Colorado, United States - ER_DNA_116 | ecosystem: Environmental > Terrestrial > Soil > Floodplain | place...
CGCAGATGCTCCCGCCAGGGGAAAAGCCCCAGGCCGCGCCCGCCGAGCGATCGGTGCTCTTTCCACTGCGCGTTCACGGCGAGGAGATCGCGTCGCTCCGGCTGACGCGTAACCGCCCTTTCGACCGCGGAGACGTCGTGCGCGCGACGGTGCTCGCCGACTTCGCGGCGCGGGCGGCCGAAAACGCGCGTCTGCTTGCGGAAGCGAAGGTTCGCGAGGCCGATCGCGCGCGGCTCTCCGAGCAGATCGTCACCGCCGAGCAGGACGAGCGGCGACGCCTCGCGCTCTTCCTGCACGACGGCCCGGTCCAATCGATGTCCGGGATCGGGCTGATGCTCGACGCGGCGATCGGGTCAATCGAGTCTCAGAAGCTCGACGACGCCCGGCGGGTGCTGGCATCGGCGCTCGAACGCCACCGCGAGACCATCCGCTCACTCCGCGACCTCTCCTTCAACATCGAGCCGGTCGTTCTGCGCGACCAGGGCTTCACCGCCGCCGTCCGAGCCTACGCCGACCAGATCGGGCTCTCGAACCAGATCCAGATCGACCTCGACCTCGATGCGGCCGGCCAGCTCGCGGAGAAGGCGCAGGTCGGTCTCTACCAGATCATCCGCGAGGCTGTCAGCCAGGCGATCCGGCGCGGGCCGCCGACGCGGATCTCGATCCGGGTCGAGCAACTCGACGGCGAGATTGCGACCGAGATCGCCGACGATGGCGCGGGCGAGCGCCGGCGGCGCAGCTTCGAGGCGATCGAGGAGCGGGCCCGGACGCTGAACGGGCACATGACGGTCGGAGCCGGCGCCAACGGCGGGACGGCCGTACGCGTGGTCCTGCCTCGGTACGCGGCTGAAAGTGAAGCCTAGACGTCGCTTGCGATGTCGACCCGGAGGCCGTGCGGGCTTTGCCCGTACGGCCGTTTAAACCCCGTTGTCGGACCAGACTACGCCCCTCACTGAGCAATTCGCCTCGCAGCTAGTATCGCGTTCCGTGAACGGCGAGAACGGCTACCTGCTCTTCGTCTCGAAGCCGAGCGGCTACGAGCTGCGGGAGCGCCAAGGCGAGCTTCCGGCCGTTGGCGACATAGTCGAGGAAGAGGACGGCCGGATGCGCGTCTCCAAGCTGGCTGCCTCGCCGCTACCCGGCGACTCGCGCCGCTGCGCCTACCTGCAGCCGGTCAGCTGAGGCGCCGCTCGCGGTGCCGACTTGGAGGCCGTGCGGGCTTTGCCCGTGCGGCCGTTTTTACCCGACCTTTGGATCGTGGCCGTCGCGCCTACCCGCAGCCTCTCAGCTAGCGATCGTCTCGGCGGCGGCCAGCCCGAAGACGAGCGCCGCGGCCAGGCCGCTGGCGTAGCCGCCGGTCGACCAGCCCCCTGCGTCTACGCCGGCCGCGTACAGGCCTTCGATCGGCTTTCCGTTCGGCTCGAGCACGCGGGCACGTTCGTCGATCGTCAGCCCACCGATCGTGTGGGTGACGGCCGCGGCAACGTGAGCGGCGAGGGCGTCGTCGTCGCGGTCTTCGACCGCCGCGCCGGCCAGACGGGCCCGCTCGATCACCTCGGCGACCGTTCCGTACGGCGTCTCGCGGCCGAGGTCGTCGCGATTGACGACATACCAGGCTCGACCACCGCGGCGGGCGATCTCCTGGACGAGGCCGTTCTCCGACCAGTCGTCGGGATCGACGGCGAGCTCGTGTCCGTTCTCGTCGAAAACGCGGGCCAGTTGTCCATAGAGCTGGGCGTGGTCCACAAATTCGTCCTCCCCCCACTTCGCCGGCGGCGCCGGCATTGCCCGTCCGTAGAACTCGTCCATGCCGGCCGTCGTGGCAGCACCGCGGGCCAGACCGAAGTCGAGGCCGTCGCCTTCGCTCGACGCGTTCGAGCGAATGGCCAGGCCGCGCTCGCGGGCAAGCCGCACGGGGAAGCCACCGGTCGCGAGCACGAGCGGCTCCTCCGGACGTGTCTGGGGGTCTGACCCCAAGGCACGTCCCGTTTGGACATCCCCGGCTGCCCGCAGGAGCGCGTCCGTGAGGCCGCGCGGGTCGAGGCGTCGCCCGACCGTGCGCGGGTTCTCCGTCTCGGCGCGAACGACCGGCGCGCCCAGCGACTCCAGCCAGTCGAGCGCGTCGTCGAGCCGCTCGACGATGGCCTCCTGCAGCCGAGGATTGCCGTTCGGGCACTCGCGGCGGAAGTCCTCGAGCGAGCGGTAGCGCCAGACGACGCCGCTCGAAAGCAGCATCGAGCCGCCCGGCCGGTCGCCCTTCTCGAGCACGGTCGGCGTGACGCCGAGCTCGCCGGCGCGCGCCGCCGCGCACAACCCGGCCATGCCGCCCCCCGCGACGAGCACTAAGTCAGCGAGAAGCTTGCTTTGTGCTCGACGTACTCGATCCGAACCCGCTCGGGGCCCCAGAGAAAGACGGCGTACGTGTTCGGGGCATCGACGACATTGTCGATCTCGACGCCGAGCTCCTCGGCCTCGGAGATGTGCTCGTCCGCCGAGTCCACGAGCACTGCGAGATGGTTGAGCAGCGGCCGCTCGGGCTCGCCGGGATCGCCCTCGTGCAGCTCGACGAAGGCGCCGCCGACCTCGACGCGCGGCTGCTCAGAAGGCCCGGGCGGCGCGTAGCGAAAGCCAAGGCGCTCGTAGGCTCGCGCGGTCGCGGTGGGATCGCGCGAGAAGAGCGCGGCATGGTCGAGGTCGTAGTCGACTTCGGTTCTGGCTTCGACGAAGCCGAGCCGGAGACCTTCGGACAAGTCGAAATAGGCCTCTCCTTCCCGGGTCTGCTCGACGGCTAGGTTCTCCGGGAGCTGCGCGATCGCCGCGCGCAGGTCCGAGACGCGGAACGCGATGTGCTTGAGCGCCCCGCGCTCGCGCGGCCCCCCGGCTTCGAACAACGTGAGCTTGCCGCGGCGCGCGTCGGAGCCGACGAGCGTGAACTTGTCCGTCCGCTCGATCACGTGCATGCCGGCATGAGCGGTCACGAAATCGGCGATCGGATCGCGCTCCGCAACCCAGAGCGCGACATGGTCGAGCGTCCGCGGCCTCATCGCCGCAGGATAACCATGCGGTAGTAGCTGACCGCGAGCCTCTCCACTTAGCGGCTTTTCGCGGCGACGGCCCGCTGCAACTGGGCTTTGTTCATTCGCGAACGGCCCTTGATGCCACGCCGCTTGGCCTCGTTGTAGAGCTGCTCCTTTGTGCGGCCCTTCGGGCGGTTGGTCCCGGAGCGAAGCCCGCCGCGCCGGCCGGACGAGATGTCCCGCGTCGACGTCCGCGACGCCGACTTGGCCTCACCCTTCCGCGCGCGCTCCTTGTTCACGGTCGCGGCAGCGATCTGCTTCGCGCGCGTCGTCGAGCGCCCTTGCTTCTTCTCATTCTCCTTGATGTGCTCGTATTGACGTTCGCGCTTCGCGCTCCATGCTTCCTGTGGCATCTCGACCCCTTTCGTGCTGGACACCCCGGTCTGTGCCCACGAAGCGGGAGAACTAACTAGCCCTCGAGGGGCGGATTCTGGACGTTGTGCGCCGTCGCGTACTCGTTCGTAAGTTGGTTGACAACGTCTGCGCCCTCACCGTAGGCGTAGTTGATCTTGACGAAGTCGTTCCACTTATCCGGCAGCGCGTCCTCGGGAAAAATGGCCTCTACCGGGCACTCCGGTTCGCAGGCGCCGCAATTGCCGGTATAGACCCCACCGGCAAGCGTGAACGCATGCTTATTTGGCACGACCGCGCAGAAGGTTTCGGCCTCTTCGGCTTCCTGCTTTTCGACGATCATCACGCGCCAGTAGACCTCGCGCTTAGCGAGGTAGAGCCACCGGATCGGACGACTGCGAACGCCGAAATTCGTCTCCATCCACGACTCCTCGCCGGAACCGACCGCCACGAACCCCGCGTAAGGCGCGGCAGTCTCGAGCCAGGTGAGCGCTTCGTGGTCCGTCGAGCGCAGGCGCCAAGACCCTGCCTTGACGGGATCGCCGTCAGACGCGAGCCAACCGTCGACGAAGCCGGCGATGTACTCGGGATCCGCGGTTTCCGGGAGCGAGCGCTTCAGGTTCACCGACGCTCGAACGACGCCTGTGCCTACGTAGCCTGGATGAGCGTCGAGGGACGGCGAAAAGTTGAACTGATCAAAGAAGTCCTTGAACCTCGCGACCTTCTCGCCATAGAGCTGGACGTAATGGAGGTGCTGGCCAGAGCGAATCTCCTGCTTGTTCCAGCTCCCGTCACCGAAGACCAGGCCGTGCAGTACACCGAGCCGATACGTCTCGGAGTCACGTCGCGGCTGCACGCTCGCCGACCGAACGAATTGACCCGGCGCCAGGGAATCTGTGCGATCCCCATCTGCGAGGGGCCAGGCATGGGTCGGGGTCGCCCAGATCGTTCGCCTGAACCTCGAGATGTTCCGAGTGGTGAGACGGGTGCCGCCGTACCGGGTTCGCTCCTCGAACGCAGGAGCCAACTCGAGCTTGACCAGCGGCTTGCGGCGGAACCGCTTCACGGCGGCCGGCTTGAAGCCGTCGTCGGTCAACACCAGGCACGATCGGCCCTCGAGCTCCTCGAAGGTCCGGACGCCCTGAGTCGTAAGGAGCCGCTCAGACGGAGCGAAGCAGTCGATGCATTCCTCCGGGTCGATAATCAGGATCCGCTCGAACTCGTGGATGCAGTCGACGGGGCAAACATCGACGCAGGAGAGGTCTTTGATGTCGATGCAGGGCTCGGCGATGATGTAGGTCATCGGAGCGAGTCAGTCTACTCAGGCGGTCAGCTCCTCGACGAGGTCCTTCGCTCGCTCCGTCAGGGCCGATTTAACGACCACTTGGTCGAATCCCGCCTCGTGGGCGCGACGCAATCCCGAGGTGTCCGTGTGGTTCGTGAAGCCAAGAATCGGCACGTCTGGATAGGCGTCGGCGACCTCGTCCGGGTCGACCCGGGCAATGTCCGCAATCACGAGATCCGGCGGATCGACGCTGTCGACTGTGACGAGGTGGTAACCGGGAAGAAGTCCCTCGAGCTTGCCGCGAAAGTAAAGGTCGACTCCCGCCAGCAGGATCGTCGCCACGTGACGAGGGTAACACTCTGGATCGCCGCTCCAAAGGGAACGACACCGGGTTGTTACGCTCGTTGAAATGGCCGAGGCCGAGTTCCGCAACGTCGCCAGCGTCGAAGACATCCCGGCGGGGACGATCGCAGCCCTGGAGGTCGACGGCCAGGCGATTGCACTCGCAAACGTCGACGGCGAATTCTTCGCCGTGCAGCCCGCCTGCCTGCACCTGGGAGGGCCGCTCGGGGAGGGTCGTCTGGAGGGAAAGACTTTGAGCTGCCCGTGGCATGGCTGGCAGTACGACGTGCGGACCGGAAAAAACGAGTTCGACCACGCGATCCGGCTGCAGACGTTCGACGTGAAGGTCGAAGACGGCGAGGTCAAGGTCGCCATCTGACGAGCCGGAAACGACGTCCTCGAGGTCGGCGTCGCAAGCGAGCGCATGAAGAATCGCCCCAGAAAGAATCGCCGGGACCGAGTCCTTGAACCGGGATTAGACGGACGTCCCGGCAAAGCCGGGACATCCTCCAGGTCGGCGTCGCAAGCGAGCGCATGAAGAATCGTCGCGCTGAGAATCGCCGGGACCGAGTCCTTGAACCGGGATTAGACGGACGTCCCGGCAAAGCCGGGACATCCTCCAGGTCGGCGTCGCAAGCGAGCGCCTCGGACCCGCTCGAGCGCGGCCTGGAGTTGATTCGCGCCGGCGAGTTCTTCGCCGCTCACGAGGAGCTGGAAGACGCATGGCGCGCAGCTGAGCCGCCCGAGCGCGACTTTCTCCAGGGCCTCGTGCACGTCGCGGTTGCCTGGTACCAGGCGGGTCGGGGCAACCGAGTCGGCTGCGAACGCCAACTAGAGAAGGCGCGCCGCCGGCTGACGCCATACGCGGCGGCGCATCGCGGCGTCGACATCGACGCGCTGCTCCGACAGCTCGAAGCGGCGTCCGTAACGGTCGCGAAAGGCTCGCTCGAGCTCGCGCGACCCTCTCTCTAGTTCAGTTCACGCGCGCGCGCACCCCCACCCTCAATGGGTGGGGCTTCCTTCCCGCCACCCTCTGCAAGCGAGCCTAGCGTTGAATTGCGCACCGGTGGGAGCCGCGTTTGAGCCAAATCTGAAACTTCGCCACGTAAGCCTGGGACGGCCGGACTCCAGCGAGGCCTAATGCAGCCCGACGGTCTCGAGCGCGCGGTTGAACCCGATGCTCAGCCACCAGATTCGATCGAAGAACAGCATTAGGCCGATCCCGACCAGCAGCGCTCCGCTGACCGTCCGGATCCCGAAGTAGTGGTCGCGCAGCCAGCGAAACGGCCCGATCACATGCGAGAACGCGATCCCGGCGAGGACGAAGGGCAGCGCGAGGCCGAGCGAGTAGGCGAGCAGCAACACCGAGCCGCGCGCAACCGTTGTCGTCGAGCCGGCCAGGACGAGAATCGTGCCGAGCACCGGACCCATGCAGGGCGCGGCGCAGACCGCGAACGCCGCCCCGAGTAGGGCACCCGACCCGCGCCGCCTTGCTCCACCGACCAACCCGGGCGCGACGAGACGATCGGGGAACGGCAACAGGCCCGCGAAGGCGAGCCCGAAGACGACGACGACGAAGCCGGCCACGGCCTGAACCCGGGTCGAGTTGAGCGAGACCGCATTGCCGAGGAGGCCGGCTCCGGCGCCGAGCGCAACGAACAGCACTGTGAAGCCGGCCACGAAGGGGAGGCTGCCGAGGAAGACCCGCCGAGTCGTTCCGGGCTCGCCGAGTCGCCCCGCCTCGACCGCCGAAACCGCGGAGAGGTAGCCGGGCACAAGGGGGAGCACGCACGGAGCGACGAACGAGACCAGTCCGGCGGCGAACGCAACCGGGATCTGGCCCGCCATTACTCGAACCGGGCGAGCTCTTCGTCCACGCGCCGGTCGAGCTCAGGATCGATCGGCCCGCTGCCGTTGACCGACTGCACGGTCGACGCTTCGGGCTCGGCTCGCCCGCGGCTCCAGCGCCAGGCCGCGACTCCAAGCACCGCACCGGCGGCAACGACTCCAACCAGCGGTAGCAACCAGGCCAGCAGATTGAACCCGTGCCTGGGCGGCGAGGCCAGGATCTCTTCGCCGTAGTCGTCGACGAGCGAGCTCTTGATCCGACTCTTCGTCCAGCCCTTCGCGATGCGCGCGCTGATGTCGCGCTCGATCTGGTGCGCAGCGGGCGAATCGGACTGGGCGAGCGTTGTGCCGCAGACCGGGCACATGACCTCGTTCTCGAGCTCGTTCAGCGTCGGGTGCTGCTCGCTCGCCGACGCGGTCGGCGCGAGCAGAAGCGCAGCCACAACGAAGGGCGCGAGGCGCTTCATGCGTCGACCGCGAGCTTCTTGAGAAAGCGCGGCAGATCCTCTTCGGCCTGCATCTCCCCGATCACGTTGCCGCTCCGGTCGATGAAGAAGATCCGCGGAATCGGCAGCCCGCCCCAGGTGTTCAGCACTTTCCGCCCATGATCACGAACGATCGTGTAGGTCAGGCGATAGCGGCGCACGTACTTCTTCGCGTCGGCGCCGGCGTCGAGCGTGTTCACGCCGACGAAAGCAATCCGCCCACCGTACTCGCGCGAGTATTTCTCGAGCCGTTTCGACTCGCTGGGGCACGCGTAGCACCAGGAGGCGAAGAAGTCGACCACTCGCGGCTTCTTGATCGAGGCAAGCTCAACCGAGCCCCGGCCGTCGAGTCTGGGAAGCGTGAAGTTGGGCGCCTCGGGCCGCTTGCCCTGCGCGAGCTGAGCCGCGACGCCCCCGCCGGGATCGTGCGTCAGCTTCCAGACGAGTAGGGCTAGCAGTCCGGCGACGCCGGCCAAGGCGAGTACCTGAAGAGCCAGGCGGGCGGATCGCATGCTCATACCGCCCGGGCTCTACGAACGGCGTTCACGCGGAAACGATGAAAACCGTGGTGCCGACGCGAACGTGGCGGAAGAGCCATTCGGCTTCCGGGATCCGCATCCGGATGCAGCCGTGCGACGCGGAATAACCGATCGAGGCCGCATCGGGCGTGCCGTGAATCCCGACCCCCGGCGCGCTCAGCCCCATCCAGCGGGTCCCGAGCGGGTTGCCCGGCCCTGGTGGCACCGGCTTTAGCCCCTGAGCCCAGGGAGAACTGGGCGGGTACCACCATGGGTTCTTCCACTTGACGACGACCTGGAAGCGGCCCAGCGGCGTCGGGTAGCTCGCCTGGCCTGTGGCGACCGGGAAGATCCGCCAGGGCTGCATTCCGCGATAGAGATGGAGCTGGTTGGAGCCCCGCCGGATCACGATCACCGGACCGAAGCTCGTGCGGGTGGTCGCCGGCGGAACGACCCTCTGCCGCAGCCGCAGCGGGCCGCGCTTGTTAGCGAGCAACGCGCCGACGATGGCCGCCTCCGCCCGGGTGCGGTAGAGCTGGTAGCCGATGACCGGCTTCGCGATCCAGGGGCGAAGGTTTCGAAGAAACAGCTCCGCATCGACCGGGTGGATGTCGAAGCGCTTCCCGACCACGGCTACGTACGCACGCACGCGGGCGCGGTTGACCGAGACCGCGAGGGGGATCTGCGTTCCCGGCAGGGCGCCGCCCGCACGAGCGACCGCTTCGCCAATGCGGGCCGAAGCGCCGAGCTGCGTGGGCTCCGGTGCAAGTCGATGGCCGCGAACGATGATCACGAGCGGTTCCAAGAACGACTGATCGACAGCGTCGTAGGCATCGGCCGCCGCCATCCCTCCCACCGGAACGCCCCCGATCGTCACACCGGCGGCGATCAACGACCCCGGCGCTGTCGTCACGGCGGTTGTCGTTCCCGTCGTCGTCAGGACGGACAGGGGCTGCGCGCCCGATGCGACCGCGGCTGCAAGCAAGCCTGCAGCAGCAAGCGCAAGCGCGAAAAGCCCTGCAACCGCAACGCGTCTCACGGGATCATTGTAGGAAGAGCCGAGGATCGTCGCTGATCACGCCGTCGACGCCGAGCGCGGCGACTCGTCTCAGCAGCTCGGGCTCGTTCACAGTCCACGTCCAGACCGCGGCGTCGCTCTCGTGACAGCGATCGACCACCGCCTGGGAGAGCACGGCGTAGTGGAGCATCGCGACGCTCGCACCCGCCGACTTCAGCCAGCGCGGCAGGCGGCGCGGAAGCACACGACCGAGCAGGCCGACGGCCGAGGGGACGAATGGAGCGAGCAGGCGCCGCTGCGCGAGGCCGTGTCGATCCTCGGGGTACGTGATCCCCACCGCGAGCTTGGGCTCCTCCTCGCGGAGGTCGCGGAGCGCCCGCGTCCAGAACGAGCTTGCAACGGCGCGTTCCAGCAGGCCGTGACGGCGAAGCGCCTTGGCGACCTCGCGCCCATGCCGGGCGCATTTGACGTCGGCGTGCAGGCCGACGGTGGTGGTGGCGAAGAACTCGAGCGCCTGCTCCAGGGTCGGCAGCTCGGGCGCCAGTTCCCGGAGCGCCGGGAGCCGTAGCGGGCGGACGGAGCCGGCGGCCTCCCCGTGGCTCACTTCGAACAGATCGTCCGAGTGGGCGAGCACGAGCGTGCCGTCGGCGAGGTCGAGAACGTCGAACTCTACGAAATCGACGCCGAGCTCCACGGCCCGGCGAAACGCCGGGAGCGTGTTCTCTCGCTCGAGCGCCGCGGCGCCGCGATGGCCGATCCGGACCACACGGGCGCCGCGCCGAACCGGCGTCAAGTCCTGCGAATGGCGACGACCGCGCAGTCGTCCGTCAGATCGCCGCCCGTGAAAACGCGGCAATCGTCGACGACGGCGCGGGCGAGCTGCGCGGCTGGCAGCGTGGCCTGCGCCGCGAGGAGGGCATCGAGCCGCTCGTCGCCGTAGATCTCGCCATCGCGACGGGCCTCGATGACGCCGTCGGTGTAGAGGACGACGGCGCCCCCTGCCGGAAGGTCGGCTCGCAGCTCGTCATAGGTCTGCCCCGGGTCGATGCCCAGCGCGAGTCCCCTGGCCTCGAGGACGCGCACCTCGCCGGCGGGCGTGACGAGCCGGGGCCACGGGTGGCCCGCGCAACCGCAGGCGACGGCGCCCGTCGCAGGGTCCACGGTGAGGTAGAGCATCGTGATGAACTTGTTCGGGGCGACTTCGCCGACTACGACCTGGTTCGCCGCGGCGAGAAAGTCGCCTGGCTCCGGATGCTCCCGCGCCAGCGAGCGAAAGACGAACTTCGCCATCGCCATGTCCGCGGCGGCGTCGATTCCGTGCCCGGTGACGTCGCCAAGCGCGACCGCGAGGCGGCCGTCGTCAAGCCGGAGGAAGTCGTAGACATCGCCGCCGACGTCCAGCCGGGCAGAGGATTCGTAGACGTCGCCGACCTCGAGCCCCTCGATCTTCGGATAGACCCGCGGCAGTAGCGACCTTTGCATCGTGTCGGCGAACCGCTTCTGCTGCTGGTAGAGGCGGGCATTCTCGAGCGCCAGCGCCGCCTGGCCTGCGACCGAAAGCGCGAGCTCGAGGTCACCTTCCCCGAGCGGCCGGCCCGGATCGAGCGAGAGCAGCGTCAGCGTTCCCAGCATCTCCGCAGGCGTCGAGACCGGAAGGATCGCCGTCGTCGAGCCCCGTTCGAGAAACGGGACGAGCAGCCCGTACGCCCCGCCGAGCTCACGCGCGATCTGGGGATCCAGCAGCAGCGGGCGACCACCGGCGAAGAGACTGCGAAGCCGGGGCGACAGCGCCTGCGGCCGGAAGAAGATCGTCTGAACCGCCTCGGTCATCCGCTCGTCGCGAACGTGCAGGGCCTGCGTGACGAGCGCCTCGCCCCGCTCGTCGGGCATCCGGATTCCGACCGCGTCGAGCTCGAGCAGCTCGGCGAACGTGTGCACCAGCGCCTCGAGGGTTGTCTCGAGCGAAAGGCTCTGCGCGAAGGTCCGCGAGATCTCGTAGAGCGAGCGCAGGGTGCGCGACGCCAGCTGTTCGGCTTCGAGAGCCTCGCGCCGCTCGCCGTCGCGGCGCTTCACCTCCTCGTGGAGGCGCGCGTTCTGAACCGCGACGGCGAGCTGCGCCGCGAGCGCGGTCACCAGGGCGAGCTCGTCCGGCGTCAGCGTGCGCCCCCGTGGCGGATAGAGGGCCAGCAAACCGATCAGATCCTCGCGGACGCGAAGCGGTAGCCCGACAACGTTCTCGATCCCGGTCTCAGCGAGCTGCTCGCGCACGGGAGCCAGTCGGAGGTCGGCCTTCGCGTTCTCGATCAGCATCGCTTCGTGCCCACGAAGCGGCCCGCGGGCGAGCTCGATCAACCTTTCGGCAACGCGGGTGTGCGGACCGGCCAGGCCCCGCCCTGCGGCCTCCAGCAGCCGCTCCTCCTCGGGCTCGAGCAGGTAGACAGCCAGCCGTTCCGCTCCGAGCAGCTCGGCGATGCGCTCGATCGCCGTCTCGAGCGTGTGGGCCAGCGAGAGCTGCGCAATTGCCTGGCCGACCACGGCAACGAGCGCGCGGCTGCGCTCGAGCTCGACCGATTGCCGCCGCGCCCGTTCGCTCGAGCGCAGGGCGTGGGCCGCGCGCGCCGCAAACGTCGTCAGCGTGTCGA
>Ga0307277_10000880_pt1 | contig 11563 bp, 8 predicted proteins | sample ER_DNA_116_FD_194473 | JGI IMG/M metagenome (GOLD analysis project Ga0307277, IMG submission 194473) | Bulk soil microbial communities from the East River watershed near Crested Butte, Colorado, United States - ER_DNA_116 | ecosystem: Environmental > Terrestrial > Soil > Floodplain | place: USA...
ATAAACTCAAAATGGAATGGGTCATCGTTGATGCGGAACGGAAGTCTTTACCCGACCAACATCGGCAGGCACGAATTCCTGGACCCGACGACATCGCCTTTCTGCAGTACACGTCGGGCTCGAGCTCGGACCCCAAGGGCGTGATGGTCAGCCACGGCAATCTCATTGAAAATCTCGAGATGATACGTGGGACCTTGGACAACACCGCACAGTCCACCTACGCCAGCTGGGTTCCGCTCTATCATGACATGGGTCTCATCCTGAACGTCCTGCAGTCACTTTATATCGGCGCCGCTTGTGTGCTGTTGGCGCCGGTCACATTCATACAGCGTCCGCTGCGATGGTTGCGCGCAATCCATCAATACCGCGCCGAGGTCGCCGGAGGACCAAACTTCGCATTCGACCTGTGCGTCCAGCGATTTCGCGCGGACCAGGCGAAGGATCTCGACCTGTCGTGCTGGAAACTCGCATTCAACGGCGCCGAGCCGGTGCGAGCGGACACCATCGAACGGTTCACCACGACCTTCCGTCCTTATGGCTTCGACCCGCGCGCCGTTAATCCGCTCTACGGCATGGCTGAAGCGACATTGTTGATCTCCGGAGCACCAAGGGGCAGCGGCCCGATCATACGCACCGTCAGCCGCAACGCATTTCAACGTCATCAAGTCGCTCCTGCGGCCAGCGAGGATGATGGGCATCGCGTGGTGGGCTGCGGCCGCAACCTCACCGGCCAGCGCATCGCCATCGTGGATCCGGAGACCCGGCGGCGGCTCGGCGCCGACCAGATCGGCGAGGTGTGGGTGGGAGGGCCGCACATCTGCAAAGGCTATTGGCGCAATCCGGAGGCAACCACATCGACGTTCCAGGCGCGCATCGAGGGGGAAGACGAACCGTGGCTGCGCACCGGCGATCTCGGCTTCATGGACGAAGCCGGAGAGCTGTTCATCACAGGCCGCATCAAGGACATCATCATCGTGCGCGGCATCAACTACTATCCACAGGACATCGAGAACACGGTCTATGAATCCCATCCGGCGCTGCGGCGGAACTGCGGGGCTGCATTCTCGGTGCTCACTGGAGACAACCAAGAAAAGGTGGTCCTGGTCCAAGAGGTGGAACGCACCCATCGCCGCGACATCGAGATCGAGGAAATCGTCGCCTGCATCCGCGAGGCGGTCGCAAACGAGCACGAAATCGCGTTGGACTCGATCGTGCTTATTCGCCCCGGCAGCATTCCGAAAACGACGAGTGGCAAGATCCAGCGCAGCGCCGCCCGGCGGATGTGGCTGCAGAATTCATTCGATACCATTGACGCATTGTCGATCTGATCTGGGCGTTACGGCAAGGCGCGCCTCACGGCTCGGGCCGCATGGGCAGATACCGCGCCGCAGATGCCGCGGGCACCATGCGCCCCCGGGGGGCTTTGTTCACTGGCGTGGTTGGGATTGCCTGATCTTGCCCGCAAGTTCGCGACAACGAGCAGGGGCAAATGCCGTTTAATTCACTCGCTTACGCGTTGCTGCTGACTTCCTGCGTCGCCTGGATGGCAATCGGTCCATGGCGCGCATTGATGCTGATTGTTGCGAGCTTGATATTCTATGCGGCGGCCGGGCCATTCGACATGGCCGTGTTCTTGAGTGCGGTCATACTCAATTGGCTGATCCAGGTCGCTGTTCCGGCCGACCGGCGCCGCATCGTGGCCGCCGTCATCGTCAACATCGGCCTGATCGGGTACTTCAAGTATCGAAACATGCTGCTCGGTGAAACCAACGTCACCGGCAGTTTTCTCGATACCGCGCTGCCGCTCGGCATCTCCTTCTACAGTTTTCAGGCCTTGGCCTACCACATCGACATCGTACACGGCCGCAGCGCGCCGGCACGCTCGTTCCCCGAGTTCCTCCTATTCAAGGCCTTCTTTCCGCAACTGATTGCCGGACCGATCGTCCGACCGAATCAGACACTGCCGCAGATTCAACGCATCGTCGATAACAAATGGCGGCGCCATCGCCTGCTCGTGTTCGGGCTCGGGCTCATCGTCTTGGGACTCGTGAAGAAGGTGGTTCTGGCGGACAGCCTCGCTCCCGTCGTCGACGACATTTTCTATGCCCGACCGAGCAGCGCCTATTTTGCTTGGCTCGGCGCCGTGCTGTTCATGTTTCAGATCTATTTCGATTTCTCCGGTTATTCGGATATCGCCATCGGTTCGGCCTATCTGTTGGGGGTGCGGCTTCCCCGAAATTTCGCGACTCCCTTTCTGGCCCCCAATATTCAGCAGCTATGGCAGCGCTGGCACATCACGCTTACGCTGTTCCTGCGCGATTATGTGTTTCTCCCGCTCGCCGATGTGCGCATCGCGGCGCGGCGCTACCGCGTGGCGCAGCATTTTTGCGCCATGGTTCTGACCATGGCATTGTGCGGCCTGTGGCACGGCGCAGGCTGGAATTTCGTCCTGTGGGGCGCGCTGCAAGGCGTTGCGATGGTGTTCGCGGCGCTGTGGTCGAGATACCTTCGATCGCCGCCCGCGGCGATTGGTTGGGCCGCGACCATCATATTTTTCGTCACTACGCTGGTTTTCTTCCGCTCACCGAATCTGGACTACGCATTCAACTACCTTGGCACCATGCTATCGTTCGGCGGTGGGTGGCCGGCGGTCGACGACGCCGCGCCGCCGTGGCAGGTTGCGGCCGGCGTCGCGGCATTGTTCGCGCTGCATTGGGTCGAGTTCCGGTTGCAAGAGACGAGCGTTCTCCGCGTCATGCGCCGGGTCGAGGGGCCCCTCAGTCGAGGTTTCTTGACTGGCCTCGCGCTGCTGCTCATCCTGATTCCCGTCACCAACATGAATCCGTTTATCTACTTTCGGTTTTAGGGACGGCGCATGGCTCTTCGCCTGTCATTCCCGAGAATTGCCGATGTCGGCCGCTTCCTATTGGGCGGGATATTGGCGTTGCTCGTGGTGGATGTTGGGCTGCGAGTGATCGAGAGGACGCCGCTGTGGCGGATCCTGCCCGTGGTGCAACCGATTCCAGGTCAGCCGGACAAGGACTTCGGCTTCGAATCGACCCCCGGGGCGCACGGCATCTGGACCACCGAGCATCGGGCACGCCTGCAAATCAACTCGCTCGGTCTGCGCGATGTCGAGCGCGAGGTGGCAAAACCCGCGGGGACCCTTCGCATCGGCCTGCTCGGAGATTCCATGGTCGAGGGCGCGCAAGTCAGTCAAGAGGCGAACTTCGGGGCGTTGGCCGAGCGCCGGCTGCGCGCGGAGGGTTACAAGGTCGAGCTGATCAACTTGGCGATCGCGGGCCCGAGTCCAATCCGTCAGCTCTGGCGGCTGGAACGGCGCGGTTATCCGCTGAGTCTCGACGTGGTGCTGGCCAACAGCGCTGCCGGGAGTTTTCTCTCCGGCGCGCTGCTCGATGACAGCGAGAACCCCGCCTACGTGCCTACGGGAAACGGCCAACTCGCGATCGGCTATGGCTTCCGTCAGCGTTTCTCGCACCGTCACGCCGACGATTTGCTAGGGCGGCTGTTTGTTGCGCTCTATCAGAGCTCGCCCGTCGTCCGCATGGTCTACTTGCGCAGCAAGGAGCCGTGGTCCGTGCTATTGGGGCTGCCGTCCGCCCCTTCCGCTGCTCAACGACCCGCGCTGGCCGCGCCAACGCCCGCCCCCGACGCCGCTCGCGTCGCCTGCGAGCGCGCCGCAGCGGCGCTCGCGCCCATGCTCGATCTTTGGCGCGACCATCGTCCGGAACTGCTTTGGGCGGCGACTGCGCGATTCTTGGATGATCTGGCGCAGAGCGCGCGCAGCCATAAGGTCCGCGTCCTCTATGCGGTCCGCGACATCCCGCTGCCGCCCGGCGATTGTCCCGCGGCTTCCGCCCGCGCCGATCTGCTCGTGCACATGCAGCGGGAGTTTACCAGCCGCGGAATCCGTCTGATCGATTGGTCTGCGGCAGTCGCCGAAGTCGTGGGTGGGCCGGCCCATGTCCCGCAACTGCATGGCTTCGGCATCCACACGGGAGCCGGCCATCTCAACTACGACGGGCACCGGGCCTGGGCCATCGCGTTGATCGATGTCCTGCGACGGGAATTACCGCTCGATGCGAGTTCGGGGGATTCGTCGCAGGCCATTCATCCCGCCGCCGAGCAAGCGCCGGCTCATGCCTCGCCGGGCGAGCCGACCAAACCTTGAAGCGCGCCGTCCTCATCCCTTCGACTTGAGCGATTTGAACAGCTCGAACCCCTCGGCCGGTTTGAGATTCTTGTGCACGACGGCATGAACCGCGGCAATCATGGCTTTCGGCGCCTCGGACTGAAAGATGTTGCGCCCCATGTCGACGCCGGCTGCGCCCTGCTGCACGGCATTGTGAGCCATGGTGAGCGCGTCGAGCTCGGGAAGTTTCTTGCCCCCGGCCATGACGATCGGCACCGGGCAGGAAGCCGTGACGGTCTCGAATCCTTCTTCCACGTAATAGGTTTTGACGTATTGGGCGCCGAGCTCGGCGATGATGCGGCAGGCAAGGCGGAAATATTTGGCGTCGCGCACCATGTTCTTGCCGACGGCGGTGACGCCCATGACAGGCATGCCGTAACGCAGCCCGGCGTCGACGAGCTTGGTCATGTTGTGAATCGAACGGGTCTCGAAGTCGCCGCCGATGAATACCTGGATTCCAACGCCTGCGGCGTTGAGGCGAACCGCATCCTCCATGTCCATGGCGATTTGTTCGTCGGATAATTCCTCCCGGAGAATGCTTGGCCCGCCGCTCGCGCGCAGCACCATGGGCTTCGTGGATTGGGCCGGAATCACCGAGCGCAGAATTCCACGCGTACAGAACAGCGCGTCGCACGCGGGCAGCAACGGGAGGATGCTCAGATCGATGCGCTCGAGACCGGTCGTTGGGCCTTGAAAGTAGCCGTGGTCGATCGCCAGCATCACCGTCCGGCCGCTGGGCGGGTCGAAAACGCGCGCGAGGCGATTCTTCATGCCCCAGTCGAGTTGGTGGGAGCCTTTCAGATAAAATCCAGGCGCAAGCTGCGGCTGCTCGATTTGGTATTTTTTCCCTTCTTCGTCGGCTTCAGGCATGTTTCACCCTGCTGTGGTGCTTTTGTTTGACAAAAGTTTGCGCTGTTGGTCAAAGTGAAGGCGTCAAGCTGGATAGCACAAGCATTGGCGGATAATCCATGACCTCGACGCAACTCGAGAACGATCTGCAATCTTCGATCCGCGCCATTCCGGACTATCCGAAGCCGGGCGTCGTGTTCCGCGACATCACCACGCTGCTCGGCAACGCGCGCGCCTTCCGTCGTGCCGTCGACGAGCTGGTGCAGCCCTGGGCGGGGATGAAGATCGACAAGGTCGCCGGCATCGAGGCGCGCGGCTTCATCCTCGGCGGAGCAGTGGCACACCAGGTTTCGGCCGGCTTCGTGCCGATCCGCAAGAAGGGCAAGCTGCCACACAAGCGGGTGTCGATCGCCTACTCGCTGGAATACGGCCTCGACGAGATCGAGATGCACGAGGACGCGGTGGACAAGGGCGATCGCGTCATCGTGGTGGATGACCTGATCGCCACCGGCGGCACCGCGGAGGGAGCGGTCAAGCTCCTGCGTCAGCTTGGCGCGCAGGTGCTGGCCTGCTGCTTCATCATCGATTTGCCCGACCTCGGCGGCGCCGCCAAGCTGCGCCAGCTCGACGTGCCGGTGCGCACGCTCATTTCCTTCGCAGGGGATTGAGGCCGCGTGCAACGCAGGAGGAGGGGGGAGAAAATCAGCGGACGCAACCGCCGCAAACGATAGCGCGCCGCTGCATGTGCAAACCAAGAAGTCCCTGCGGCGCGGCGCTACATCCAGCTACCCGTGCCGAAGTCGCGCCTCGGCGCGCCGTCCGGATCGAGCGTGGCGAGTTCGTGAAACAGCTTCTGCCCCCACAATGAATATTTGGTTGCCGCCTCGGTGACGGCGCGGTTATGTTCCTCTAATTCCTCCACCCGTTTGCAATAGAACTCGTGCTCCAATTTCACCCTCTCCAGCTCGCGAGTCATTTGCTGCAGCTCGCCCTCTAGACGCCGCGTCCCTTGTCGCGCCTGCTCCAGCTCGCGTTGCAGGCTGCGGATATACTCGTGCGTGTCTGGCGGCAGTTCGCCTCTGCGCTGCAGCTCGCGCTCGAGCTCAGCGATCCGCTCCGCTCGTTCGCGCGCCGTCTTTTTCAACGCGCTATTCTGCACTTCCAACATCGAAACCCGCTCACTGAACAATGGCATAAAATGCTCCGCAAAGTTTTGCAGGGGCCGTCAGGCCTGCGGCTTTCGTAATTGTGTCATGGAACTCCGCATCGGTGAAGTCCCGAGAACACGCGCGGATGCGGTTCGATCCTCCGGGTCAGCCTTGGCCAACTCCCTTACAGTTCTGGCGCGACGCCTACAACTCGAGGCTCGATTCGGCCGCTGCGGGAGCTAGCTCATTTTTTGTGGCGAGACCGCAGCTGTCGGCGCCGAGGCGGCCCTCCTGATCGCGCCCAAGATATTGTCGAGGGCATTTCTGAGTTCGACGGCGGCCGAGGGCGAAAGTGCCAAGCGTGCCGTCACATGAATGACGGGCTGTTGTCCCTGCTGCGGCATCTCGTCGATTCGTTCGGGAAAAATGCGGGCTGTCCCCATGGTGATGACCACGGCGCCGCCGTCGAAAGAGGTGCTGACGAGCTTGTTCCCGTAAATCTCCAAGACCGAAGGATCGTCTTCGATCTTCGGTTTCTGCTGTATGTCCGCCATGAATGGCTCCTCTGGTTCGAGCGGCGAAGTTCCCGGGAAGCGGCGCAAAGCCGTCCCGGGCCGTGCGGCCCGCCTGCCAATCGGGTTGAACCTTTCTCGGCAGGCAGCCGACCAATGGCTGGGAGATTGGAGCAGGATCGCTAGGACGATCCTGCAAGCTCTGCGGCGTCCGCCTTCTCCCCCCAGTGCTAGCGGGAACTTTCTGATTGTGTGTGCCGCGTCACTTTACCCGGCTCTCGGCCCTGGTAATGGTAAATGCGGTTACCCTGGTCCGGGAAGAGGGCAGGGCATATAATAGGCTAAGAGCACGGCGGCACAGCACGTTACCGAATTGTCACGTTGATTGCGATCGCTTGACCACATGAACGCTGGGAACGGCAAAGAGGGAGGGGAGGACGCCGGCCTGGCCGCGCTGGTCACGATGCTGCGTTTCCATGGCATCGGTGCGGGTGCGGAACAGATCCGGCATCAGGTCGGGAAAGCGGCGGTTGGCGTCGCCGAGATGCTTCGGATCGCCAGGGAGTTCGGCCTCAAGGCGCGCGTATGCAGATCGAGCTGTAAGCGGCTCCACAAGACCCCGCTGCCGGGGATCGCGGTTCTCAAGGACGGCGGGTTTCTCCTCCTCGCCAAGGTGGGCGAGGACAAGGTGCTCGTTCAAGCCCCGCTGTCGCCGCGGCCCACGCTGATGACGCGGCCCGAGCTCGAGGCCGTTTGGGATGGCCGGCTCGTCTTGATGGCGCGGCGGGCGTCTCTGTCGGACCTCTCGCGCCGATTCGACGTCACCTGGTTCCTTGGCGCCATTCATAAATACCGTCACATGCTCGGCGAGGTGATGGTTGCCTCGTTTTTCCTCCAGATCTTCGCGCTCGTCTCCCCGCTGTTCTTTCAGGTCGTCATCGACAAGGTGCTGGTGCACCGCAGCCTGAGCACGCTCGACGTGCTGGTCATCGGTCTGGTGGCGATTTCCTTGTTCGAAACGGTGCTCGGCATTCTCCGCACCTACCTCTTTTCCCACACCACCAACCGCATCGACGTCGAACTCGGCGCGCGGCTGTTCCGTCACCTGCTTGCGCTGCCGATCGGCTACTTCCAGGCGAGACGCGTCGGCGATTCGGTCGCGCGCGTGCGCGAGCTTGAGAACATCCGGAACTTTCTGACCAGCTCGGCGCTCACCCTCGTCATCGATCTGCTGTTCACCTTCGTGTTTCTGGCGGTGATGTTCTTCTACTCGCCGCTGCTGACGTGGATCGTGCTGGGGGCGTTTCCGCTGTACATCGCCATCTCGGCGGGGGCGACGCCCCTGTTCCGCCGGCGGCTCGACGAGAAGTTTCAACGCGGGGCGGAGAACCAGGCGTTCCTGGTCGAAAGCGTGACCGGCGTCGAGACGCTCAAAGCCATGGCGGTCGAGCCGCAGATGCAACGCCGCTGGGAAGAGCAGCTCGCCGGCTATGTTGCGGCAAGCTTCCGCGTGATCAGCCTGGGCAATACGGCAAGCCAAGCCGTGCAGTTCGTCAACAAGCTGGTGATTGCCGGGACCCTGTATTTCGGCGCCCAGCTCGTCATCGACGGAAATCTCAGCGTAGGCGAGCTGGTTGCTTTCAACATGCTGGCCGGCCGGGTGAGCCAGCCGGTGCTGCGCCTAGCGCAGATCTGGCAGGACTTCCATCAGGCGCGCCTCTCGATCGCGCGCCTCGGCGACATCCTCAACACCGCGCCCGAGCCCACGTTCAACCCCGCGCGCGCCGCGCTGCCGGCAATTCGCGGCGATGTCGCGCTCGAGCATGTCACCTTCCGCTACCGCGTCGATGGAGCGGAGGTGCTGCACGACGTCAGTTTCAACGTGCCGGCCGGGCAAGTCGTCGGCATCGTCGGCCCTTCGGGCTCGGGCAAGAGCACGCTTGCCAAACTGGTCCAGCGCCTTTACGTGCCGGAGAGCGGGCGCGTGCTCATCGACGGCGCCGATCTCTCCATGGTCGACATCGCTTGGTTGCGGCGGCAAATAGGCGTCGTGCTGCAGGAGAACGTTCTGTTCAATCGCTCGGTGCGCGACAACATCGCGCTTGCCGAACCGGCCATGTCGATGGAGCGAATCATCGCGGCGGCCGAGCTGGCGGGCGCACACGATTTCATTTTGGAGTTGCCCGAGGGCTATGACACCACCATCGGCGAGCGCGGTAGCAGCCTTTCCGGCGGGCAGCGTCAGCGCATCGCCATTGCGCGCGCGCTTGTCTCCAATCCCCGCATCCTGATCTTCGACGAGGCGACCAGCGCCCTCGACTATGAAAGCGAGCGGGTCATCCAGGAGAACATGCAGCGGATCGCCAAGGGACGCACGGTCTTCATCATCGCGCATCGCCTGTCCACGGTACGGGCGACCGACCGCATCATGACCATCGAACGCGGCCGGCTGGTCGAGGACGGCAGCCACGACGAATTGATCCGGACCGGCGGGCGCTATGCCTCGGTCTACCGCCTGCAGAGTGGAATCCATGAAGTCGGCTAAGAACGTCGTCGTTTTTGCGCGTCCCAATGAGCGGCGCAACAAGGAAGAGCTGGCATTTCTGCCGGCGGCGCTGGAGATCGTCGAGACGCCGGCGTCGCCGATCGGCCGCTCGATCGCCATCCTCATCGCTGTCCTGTTCTGCGCCGCGCTCGCCTGGGCGTATTTCGGCAAAATCGACATCATCGCGTCGGCGCCGGGCAAGGTCATTCCGACCGGCCGCACCAAGGTGATCCAGCCGTTCGAGACCGGGGTCATCCGCGCCATTCGCGTCCGCGACGGCCAGCAGGTCAAAGCCGGTGACATTCTCATCGAACTCGATCCGACGATAAACGCGGCGGAACGGGAACACGCTCAGAGCGATCTCACGGCAGCGCAGCTCGACATCGCCCGGCTGCGCGCGGCCTTGAGCGAGGGTCCCGATCCGGTCAAGGACTTTTACCCGCCGGAGAGCGCGAACCCCTCCCTTGTCGCAACGCACCGGCAGTTTTTGTTGAGTCAAATCGGCGAATATCGAGCCAAGCTCGCCGGGCTCGATCGTCAGTACGCGCAGAAAGAGGCCGAGAGCGCCACCGTGGCTGCCACCATCAACAAGCTCGAGGCGGTCATTCCGGTGGTGCAGCAGAAAGTCGACGTCCGCAGGGCGCTTTACGACCGGGAGTTCAGCTCGAAGCTGCAATATCTCGAAAATCTCCAGCAGCTGATCGAAACCCAGAAGGAACTCGCGGTGCAGCAGAGCCACCACCGTGAGACAGTCGCGGCGTTGGCCGCGCTCAAGGAGGCGCGGACGCAGGCCGCCGCCGAATTCAGCCGCACCATTCACGATGACCTGTCAAAGGCCGAGGCAAAGGCTGGCGGTCTCACCCAAGATTTGATCAGGGCCGAGCAGAAGACCAAGCTGCAAGAGCTCACCGCTCCCGAAGACGGGATCGTGCAGCAACTTGCGGTGCACACGGTGGGCGGGGTCGTCACGCCCGCGCAAACATTGCTGGTGATCGTGCCGGTCGGCACCCACCTGGAGGTCGAGGCCATGGTGTCGAACCGCGACATCGGCTTCGTGCATCCGGGCCAAGAGGCCGAGATAAAGGTGGAAACCTTCAATTTCACCAGATACGGCCTGCTGCACGGGAAGGTGCTGCACGTGTCGCAGGACGCCATCACCCGCGAGAAATCGCAGGACAAACCCGGCGGCAGCAAACCGCAAGGCTCGGAAGGCAACACCGACCCCAAGCCGGACGAGCTCGTTTACGCTGCGCGCGTGTCGCTCGACCGCACCCAGATGGAAATCGAGAACAAGATGGTAAACCTCTCGCCGGGGATGGCCGTGACGGTCGAAATCAAGACCGGCTCGCGCACCGTCCTCAACTACTTGCTCTCGCCGTTGCTGCGGTACAAGCAGGAGAGCCTGCGCGAGCGCTGAGCGCGCGCCCGACCCTCCGCGGTCATTGCCGGGCTTGACCCGGCAATCCATCCGTTTCGCAAGAAGATTCTTGCGAAAAATGATGGACCCGCGGGTGATAAGCGCGTCTTCGACGCGCTTCTGCCCGCGGGTGACGTGCCGCACGCTGCGCGGCTCGCCTGTAAATTCCTGTAAATCAGCGAAACCGATCCTCGTTCTACGCTCGCACGGTAGCTTCATCGCTCGCTCCAGGATCGTTATTCCGGCCGGCGCCAGCGCAGTGGGCAGAGGAGCCGGATTGCCGGAATAGCCTCCCGGGATTTCGATGCCCATGCACGCCACGCGCTGCGGTTGCACACCCCCCTGTAAAGAACAGGCCGGAAACAGGGAGCTCTCCTCTTCGCCCATTTTCTACAACCACAGGTTTGTCTCTCGCTCGGGCCAGTGCCCTCATGCTGAGGAGCCGCGCAACGCGGGCGAGGTCACGCAACCCGCACCCTTCGCGTGAGCTGCGCGGCGTCTCGAAGCATGAGGGCGCACTCGGTCGCTCGTCCTCATGCTTCGAGACGCGCGTACGCGCATTTGCGTTGGCGGCACCATCTCGCATGCGCGCTCCTCAGGATGAGGACGAGCATGCGTTTCAGTCCTGCTCACGATGTCAAACAGCCTATCTCGTTCCCGCGGCGCGATTTCTGCGCCCGGGCTGTGCATCTTTGCTTCGCCAACCCAATCGAGGGATGGCGGAGCGCCGAGAGACGTTCGGGTGCAGCGGCACCCGTGAGGCGTGCCATATCGCGACACGCCAGGCGCCCAGCGAGGCGCCTTGCGTCCCATGACGCGGGACGCTCGCCTCTCGGCGCTCCACCGTGGCGGTTTTGGGCTCAGGGGCCGCGCTTCTCT
>Ga0307277_10000881_pt1 | contig 11557 bp, 10 predicted proteins | sample ER_DNA_116_FD_194473 | JGI IMG/M metagenome (GOLD analysis project Ga0307277, IMG submission 194473) | Bulk soil microbial communities from the East River watershed near Crested Butte, Colorado, United States - ER_DNA_116 | ecosystem: Environmental > Terrestrial > Soil > Floodplain | place...
GACTACCAGCGGCGGCCGCAGGCGAGCGGCCTGCGCTTCGAAACCCGTGCCGTCATGCTCGTGATCGGCGCGATCGCGGTCGTCTTCGCGCTCTTCATCGGCGCCTGGAAATGGGGCTCGAACGGCAATCCGCGGATCCAGGGCATCAACGCAAAGGCGCCGAACCCGCCGAAGAAGAAGCACAAGGCTCTGCCCCCAATGGCCAGGGTCGTGCTGACGGCGACGAACGGCGACTCGTGGCTGCTCGTACGCGCCGGCTCGGCGGCCGGGAAGCAGCTCTACGCGGGAACCCTCCCGCAGGCGCACCAGCTCCCGTTCACGAGACGGCCCAACCTCTATCGGCGAATTTGGTTCGCCGCGAGTAACCCCCAGAACCTCGTCGCGAAGCTGAACGGGCGGATCGTTGTGATCCCGGGTGCAGCCAAGGGCAGGCCCGCGCAGCTGCTCGTGACGCCGAAGTCCATCGTGAAGGCGCCGCCGGCTACTTGACATCTGGGCAGCGCGCGGTCGTCGTCGTCACCGGCAGCGAGCTCGTTCGCGGCGACCGGCGCGACCTGAACGGCCCTTTTCTCGCCCGTGAGCTCGTGTCGCTCGGGCTCGAGCCGGCGCGGATCGTCGTCGTCGGCGACTCGCCGGAGGAGCTCGAGGCGGCGCTACGCGAGGCCGGCAAGGCGGACCTCTGCGTCGTCTCAGGCGGCCTGGGGCCGACGCACGACGACCGCACAGTCGAGACGCTGGCGCGCGTGCTCGGCAGGGAGCTGGTCGTCGACGAGAAGCTCGAGCGGGAGATTGAAGCGGTCTCGCGCGGCCACGCCGAGCGGCTGGGACGGCCATACGCGGACTTCGCTCCCGGTGTTCGCAAGCAGGCCTCCTTGCCCGAAGGCGCTCGCTCGCTGGGCCTCGCCGGAACAGCACCGGGTTTTGTGATCGAGATCGCAAGCTCGGTGGTCGTCGTCCTTCCCGGGCCTCCGTCCGAGCTCCGGCGCCTCTGGACCGAGGCACTCGAGAGTGCGCCGGTTCGCGAGGTGCTCTCGCGCGCACGTCCGCTCGAACGGCGCACGCTTCGCTTCTACGGCGTCAGCGAGTCTGCAGTTGCCCGGGCGCTCGAGGACGCAGGTGGCGACGGCGACGGTGTCGAGGCGACCGTCTGTGCGCGAGAGTTCGAGATCCATGTCGATCTCCTCGTGGGAGACGCTGGGGGCCCGCGCGCGGACGCGATCGCCGCGGCCCTGCTCGACCGGGCCGGCGAATCGCTGTTTGCTGCGGAAGGGCGGACGATTGCGGAGATCGTGCTCGAGCTCTGCCGTAAGCGCGGCCTGACCCTGGCGACGGCCGAGTCCTGCACGGGCGGCCTCGTCGCGGCACGGCTCACTGCTGTGCCGGGCTCGAGCGACGTCTTTCGCGGCTCCGTGGTCGCGTACGCGGACGACGTGAAGACGCGGGAGCTCGGTGTGGCCGCGGACGTTCTCGCCGCCTACGGCGCCGTCTCGGCGGAGACCGCCGCGGCAATGGCCAAGGGAGTACGCGCACGGCTAGAGACGGACATCGGCGTCTCCGACACCGGCGTGGCGGGGCCTGGCGGCGGCACGCCCGAGAAGCCGGTCGGGCTCGTTTATCTTCACGCGGCCGGGCCGGACGGGGAGCTCGCCGCAGAGTTCAGCGTGCCGGCCGACCGAGAGACCGTGCGCACCCGGGCTGCGGTGGCGGCGCTGCACCTGGTGCGGCGGCTCTTGTCACAGAGTCGTGACGGTTCCGTATGAATGTCCCTGCTAGCGTCGCTGGCCGTGAACGCCTGCGCCTGTTCTGTGCCCTGCGCCTCCCCGGCGACGCCGTCGACCAGCTGTCGCATTGGCAAGCCGACGCCTTCGGCAGCGCCTCCGGCGTCCGCGTGCTCGCCCGCGAGCAGCTCCACGTCACGCTCGCGTTCCTGGGCCATCGGCCCGCAGGCGAGCTCGAGGCGATCGCGGCCGGGTTGCGGGCCGCCGCCCGTGTCGCCGAGCCGGCGACGCTCACGGTCACGGGCTACCGCGAGACGCGGAGCGTCGGCATGCTGGTCTGCGACGACGAGGGCGACCGAGCGGCGAGCCTGGCGGTCGATCTCCACGACCGCCTGGAGCGGCTTGGCGTCTACGAGCCGGAGCGCCGCGCATGGCTGCCGCACCTCACCGTCATCCGTTTTCGCGAGCGCCCCCGGCTCCAGCCTGCGCTTCCCGAACTGGGGCTCGTCGTGACGTCCGAGGCGGCTGTTTATATGTCCGTTCTGCGGCCGTCAGGGGCGCAGTACGAAGTCCTGCAATCGGTTGCGCTAGGAGGGAGCTAGAGGTGGATCGCGAGCAAGCACTGGATACCGCCCTCGGGCAGATCGAGCGTGCTTTCGGCAAGGGCGCGGTGATGAAGATGAACGACGCCGCGGCGGTGTCGGTCGGCGCCGTCTCGACGGGGTCGCTCGCGCTCGACCTCGCGCTGGGAATCGGCGGCCTGCCGCGTGGGCGGATCGTCGAGATCTTCGGCCCGGAGTCCTCGGGCAAGACGACGCTCGTCTATCACGTGATCGCGGAAGCGCAACGGCGCGGCGGCATCTGCGCGTTCATCGACGCTGAGCACTCGATGGACCCCCAATATGCGCGCCACATCGGCGTCAACATCGACGACCTGCTCGTCTCCCAGCCGGACACGGGGGAGCAGGCGCTCGAGATCACCGAGCTCCTGATCCGCTCCGGCGCCCTCGACGTGGTCGCGGTCGACTCCGTGGCGGCGTTGACGCCGAAGGCCGAGATCGAGGGCGAGATGGGGGACAGCCACGTCGGCCTGCAGGCCCGGTTGATGTCACAGGCGCTGCGCAAGCTCGCCGGCACGCTCAACCGCACCGACACGATCTGCATCTTCACGAACCAGCTCCGCGAGAAGATCGGCGTCATGTTCGGCAACCCGGAGACGACCCCTGGCGGCCGCGCGCTGAAGTTCTACTCGTCCGTTCGTCTCGACATCCGTCGGATCGAGACGCTCAAGGAAGGCGTCGAGGCCTACGGCAACCGCGTCCGCGTCAAGGTGGTCAAGAACAAGGTCGCGCCCCCGTTCAAGCAGGCCGAGTTCGACATCATCTACGGCTCGGGCATCTCCTGGGAAGGCACGGTGCTCGACTCGGGGCTCGATCGAAAGGTGGTCACGAAGTCGGGCTCGTACTTCAGCTTCGGTGACGAGCGGCTCGGCCAGGGGCGGCAGAACGCAACCGCTTTCCTGCGCGAGCACCCGGACGTGACGCAGCAGATCCTGGCGAAGATCCAGGCAGACGCCGGGCCCGACCAGGTGGTCTCGGCGCGGCTGCTGCCGACCGCGGTCGAGACGCCCGCAGAAAAGAAGGCCGCCGCTGAGAAGGAGGAGGCTCCCGCCGATGCCGAGAGTAACGGCGCTGCGGCCCGCGCGGCCGGGGCGCGTGCTCGTTGAGCTCGACGGCGAGCGCTGGCGCAGCATCCCGGTCGAGGTAGCGGCTCGAAGCGGACTCGAGGTCGGGCTGGAGCTCGATCGTCCGCGTCTGCGGACCCTGCGGCGCGAGTTGCGCCGCGGAGACGCTCTCGCGGCCGGTGTCCGCGCCCTCGCGCGACGCGACCGCTCCGAGCAGGGGCTGCGAGGGGTGCTCGAACGAAAAGGCGTCGGAGAGCGAGAGCGCGAGGAGACGGTCGCGGCGCTGCAACGGCACGGGGCGCTCGACGACGGCCGGTTTGCCCTCGCTCGCGCGGCCACGCTCGCCGAGCGGGGTCTCGGCGACGCGGCGATCGCCTTCAGGCTCGAGCGGGACGGGGTCGACCAGGAGCACTCCGCCGCTGCGCTGGCCGCGCTCGAGCTGGAGCGGGACCGGGCCGCGAGGCTGGCGGAGCGCCGGGGCACGGGCGCAGGGACGGCGCGCTGGCTCGCCGCGCGGGGCTTCGCGCCGGAGTCGATCGAAACTGCAATTGCGCCGAGCGAGTGGCCGGAGCTAGGATACGAAAACCCATAACGACAATTTGCCTGCATCTGACTGTTTCGCAATCGGTATTGAAACTTGAACTCGCTCCTCATCGAACAAGCTCCCTGGAGGCCGCACCAGCTGTGAAGTAGCGGCCAGCCGGGCCTTTTCGAAGGCCCTCGAGGCACCCGATTCGAGGCATGCCTGATGTGGGCGCACCGCAAGGAGCGCCCGTGTTCGTCGTCATCGGAATTCTGATCGGCCTTGGAGCAGGGGCCGCCCTTGCCTTCATCGCGCTTTATGCGCTGACGGGCTCCCGTCTCGCGGCGGCGCGCCGGACCCGGCAGCTACTCCTGACCGAGGCCCGCCGCGAGGCCGAGGCGATGCGCCGCGAGGCCCAGATCGAAGCCCGCGAGCAGTCCGTGAAGTTGCGCGCGGAGGTCGAGGAGGAAGTCTCGGAGCGTCGCGCCGAGATCATCAAGATCGAGGAGCGCGTGCTCGCCAAGGAAGACGAGATCGACCGCAAGCTGACGGAGCTGACCCGCCGCGAGCAGGGCGTCTTCGACCGGGAGACGCATTCGAAGCAGCTCCAGGAGGAGCTGAAGGAGGCGAAGGATGGCGAGCTGAAAGAGCTCGAGCGGATCTCGGGTATGACGACGAACGAGGCGAAGGCGCACCTACTCAGCCGCTCGGAGGAGCTGATCCGGCACGAACTCGCACGCCGCGTGCGCCAAATGGAGGAAGAGGCCCAGACCGAGGCCAAGCGGCGCGCCCGCAACCTGGTCGCCGACGCTCTCCAGCGTGTGGCGGCAAACCATGCCTCGGAGACGACCGTCTCGCTCGTGGAGCTGCCCTCCGACGACATGAAGGGGCGGATCATCGGCCGTGAGGGGCGGAACATCCGCACCCTCGAGCACCTGACGGGAGTCGACTTCATCATCGACGACACCCCGCAGGCGGTCGTTCTCTCGTCCTTCGACGGGATCCGCAGGGAGATTGCAAAGCTGACCCTCGCGAAGCTGATCGAGGACGGTCGCATCCATCCCGCCCGGATCGAGGAGATGTACTACCAGTCCAAGGCCGAGATCGAGGAGCACATCGTCCATGCGGGCGAGCAGGCGGTTTACGAGGCTAATTGCGGCTCGTTCCACGAGGAGCTCGTCAAGATCCTCGGCCGGCTCCGCTTCCGGACGAGCTACGGACAGAACGTCCTCAAGCACACGCTCGAGGTCGTCCATCTCGCCGGGATCATGGCCGCGGAGCTGGACGCGAGCGTGAAGACGGCCCGCCGGGCCGGGCTCCTACACGATCTCGGCAAAGCGCTGACCCACGAGATCGAGGGTTCTCACGCCGCGATCTCGGCGCAGTTCGCCCGCCGTTATGGGGAGAGCGACGCGGTCGTGCACGCGATCGAGGCGCACCACTACGAGGTGCAGCCGCAGACCGTCGAGGCGGTGCTGCTGATCGCCGCCGACGCCGTCTCGGCTTCGCGTCCGGGCGCACGCGGCGAGAGCCTCGAGCACTACATCAAGCGACTGGAAGCGCTCGAGGAGCTGGCCGGGCATCACGTGGGCGTCGAGAAGGTCTACGCGCTGCAGGCCGGCCGCGAGATCCGGGTGATCGTGAAGCCGAAGGAGATCGACGACGACCAGGCCGTGCTGCTCTCGCACGAGATTGCCCGCGAGATCGAGGACCAGCTCGAATATCCGGGGCAGATCAAGGTGACCGTGATCCGCGAGAGCCGGGCGATCGACGTAGCCAAGAACGCCACCGACGCGGCCTCGACGGGTGCCGACAACGGCGAGCCGGCTCCTAAGCAGGCGCTCGGGCAGCGCGCAAAGTAAAAGCCACGCGTCACCCGGGCAGCCGCCGCGCTACCATCGGCCCGGGTCCGGTCAGGTGAGGGTTCTTGCAGCAGGATTCGTCGTTGTCGCGGCGTCGGTGGCGCTGGCGGCTGCGTCCCCTCACGCGCCTCGAGCCGCGGCTCCTTCCGCTTCGTGCATCGAGCCCGCGCAGCCCGCCTGGATCGACTACGCCGACAAGTGGGTGCCGTTCCGCGGGCTCTTTTTCCACCCGGGACTCGCCGTGACGCTGGCGCACACGGCGCCGGCGGCGGACGCTCGCAGCGGCGGAGCGCAGGTCGCCTACTGGGTCATGTCTTTGAAAGCCGTGGTCGGGTCGCCGTCGCATCCCGCCAATCCCTCGAGCGTCTCCACGGCTGCTGCGCGGCTCGCTGCGGCAGCTGTGAAGGTGACGAACTGCAGCACACCGGTCGTTGCTCTCAACGAGCTCCACGGCGCACGTCTCCGCACACCGTGGAGCAGAAGCAACACCCAGTACAGGACGAACGTGCTCGAGCTCGTCCGAGCGCTGGCCGAGCGAGGAACTCAACCCCACCTGCTCATCTCGGAGGGCGGGTCCACCTTGGGAGCAGCAGGTGACTGGTGGCGGACGGTTGCCGCGACTGCGACGATCGTCCGCGAGGTCTACATGCCGGCGCCGGCGCTTGACGTTCTCGGTGCGTCGGGTGCGACCATCTATCTGCGTTTCCAACTCCGGCGTGCGGTGCGGAACTTCACGACGATCGGAATTCCGAGCAGCCGCGTCGGGCTCGCGCTCGGTTTCCACTCGGGCCGCGGCGGCCGCAACAGCCTCGGCGCCGCCCGCTGGCTCGGCGTCGTCAAGCGCGAAGGCCTTGCCGCGCGCCTGGTGGCGAGCGAACTCGCGCTCGACTCGGTCTGGTCGTGGGGTTGGGCGAGCTTCGCCGGCGCGCCGAGGGATCCGGCCAAGGCGGATGCCGCCTGCGTTTACCTCTGGGCGCGGAATCCGAGCCTCTGCGACGCGCCGTCGGTCGCCGGAATGGGCTTCGACCGCTCGCGCGTCCAGCCCGCCGAAGAGGCGGGCCGCGGCAACGTGCGGCTGCGTGTCCTCAGCGCACGGCATCCGGTGTGGCTCGAGGTTCGAGCCGCTGCCAAGCTTGCGGCCCGGGTTGCGTACGTTCAGCAACGTACGGCCGGCGGCTGGACTTCGCTGCGCAGGGTGATCCTGGCGCCCTTCCATCCCCAACGGCTGCGTGTGTCGCTGCCGAATGGGCCTCACGTGTTGCGGCTCTCGGTCGCCGCTGAGAGCGCGCCGCGGGGGACGGCATTCTCGACGGGGCCGGTCGCGGTTCGGGTGCATTAGGGCGCATCAGCGGCGGCGCTAGAGTTTCGGCCCGTGCGCAGATACCACGTCACCACCTTCGGGTGCCAGATGAACGCCCACGATTCGGAGCGAATCAAGGGCATGCTCGAGGAGCTCGGGCTTGGCGAGTCACCGGAGCAGGAGCAGGCGGACGTGCTCGTCTTCAACACCTGCACGATCAGGGAGAAGCCGGACCAGCGCTTCGCAGCCCATCTGGCTCAGGCGAAAGCCCTCAAAGCGCGCGATCCAGAGAAGGTGATCGCCGTCGGCGGCTGCTACGCCGAGGCGCAGCGCGAGCGGCTGTTCGAGCTCTACCCGTACGTCGACGTCGCCTTCGGCCCCGGATCCATTCCGCAACTCGGCGAGTGGATCGGGGCCGGCGGGCTAGGGGTGGAGCGAGGGAATTTCGGGCTCGACGACCGCCGCTTCGCCGGCGGCCTGCCGATGCACCGCGAACGGAGCTTCCAGGCCTGGGTGCAGATCTCGATGGGCTGCAACTCGAAATGCTCCTACTGCATCGTCCCCTCGGTTCGGGGGCGCGAGCAGAGCCGCCGACCGGGCGAAGTTCTTGCCGAGGTCGAGCAGCTCGCGCGCGACGGGGTGCGCGAGATCACGCTGCTCGGCCAAAACGTCAACTCGTACGGCCGGGATCTGCTACCCGACATCCGCACAGATTTCGGCGAGCTGCTCCGCGCCTGCGACGGGGTCGAGGGGATCGAGCGGATTCGCTTCACGAGCCCGCACCCGAAGGACTTCCGGCGGCCGGTGATCGAGGCGATGGCGGAGTGCCCGGCAGTCTGCGAGCACGCGCACCTGCCACTCCAGTCCGGCTCGACCCGGATCCTGAAGGCGATGCGGCGGACCTACAGCCGAGAGCGGTATCTGCGGCTCGCCGAGGAGATGCGATCCGCGATTCCCGACCTCGCGCTGACAACCGATCTGATCGTCGGCTTCCCCGGAGAGACGGACGAGGATTTCGAGCAGACCGTCACGGCGGTCGAAGAGGTCGGCTACGACGCCGCCTTCACCTTCGTCTTTTCGCCGAGACACGGCACCGAGGCCGCGACGATGCCGGGCCAGGTGCCCGAAGAGCTCAAGCGCGAGCGGATCGAACGCCTGATCGAGGTCGTCCAGCGCGTTGCGGAAGGGCGGAACAGTGAGCGCGTCGGCCGCATCGAGGAAGTGCTGGTCGAGGGGCCGAGCCGGACGGACGAGACCGTGCTTCGCGGCCGAACGCGCCGGAACACGACCGTCAACTTCACAGGCGTCGCCGGGGCGGGCGAGCTCGTCTCCGTCGAGATCGAGGGCGCGACCTCGACGACCCTTCGCGGGACGGCCGTTGCGGCAGTCGCCGCCTGATTTGGCGCGACACAGGCGAGAGCTCGCCTGGGAGGGTTGCCTCAACGTTCGCGACCTGGGTGGGCATCCGACCCAGGACGGGGGTGAGACCGGCTACGGCCGGATCGTCCGGGCCGACAGCGTCCGACAGCTCACTGATGTTGGCTGGAAAGCGGTCGCGGACTACGGCATCCGCACGGTCATCGATCTGCGCGGTGACGACGAGCTCCGCGACGATCCTCCCGGCGAGCTTCCTCTCGACGTCGTCCACGCCCCCTTCATGGAGGCCGACGAGGACGAATGGAAGGCGATCGAGAAGAAGATCGAGGCCGCTGTGGCCGCTGCGCGGGACGATGCGACGGAGACGCGCGACGTCTACATGATCTTCCTCGAGCGCTTTCGGCAGAACGCTGCCGCGGGTGTCCGGGCAGTTGCGCGCGCCCCCGGGGGAGGCGTCCTCGTCCACTGCGTTGGCGGAAAGGATCGGACGGGCCTGCTGTCTGCGTTCCTGCTTCATCTCGCCGGCGTTGGGATCGAAGAGATCGCCGCCGACTACGCGCTGAGCGAGGAACGCCTGCGACCACGGCACGAGGCTTGGCTGGCGAAGGCCGAGACCGAGGCCGAGCGGGAACAACTCCGCCGCATCATTCGGACGCCGGCCGAGGCGATGGTCGGAGTCTTCGCGGAGCTCGAACGCCGCTACGGAGGGGTGACCGCTTTCCTGCGGAGTGGCGGCCTGAGCGACGAGGACCTGGCGCTCGCTGCGGGGCGGCTTGCGTGAGCTTGTCTAGCCGGTCCGCGCCGCACGCAGGGAGCGGAGCCCGAAGACCGCCGGCACGATCGGCAGCCAGAAGTTGACGATCCGGTAGGCAAGGACGGCGGTGACTGCCGCTGCCAGCGGCGTTCCTGTCCACAGGAGAGCGAATGGCAGCAGCGCCTCGACGGCGCCTGCTCCCGCAAGCGGCAGCGTCCTGCGCGTGAGCGCGTAGCCGGTCGCGTAGCCGATCAAGAGCGGAGCGATCGAGGGGAAGTGGCCCTCGAACGCGCGCAGGCAGAAGGCAAGGCAGGCGATGTCCCCGAACCAGTAGATGCCCGTTCCGATCGGTCCGGCGGCGTGCTCGAGCTTGAAGAAGAGCTGCCTGATGACGTGGATCGAGTCCAGCCACTGGGCGACGTGGTCGCGCCAACCGCGGCGCCCGCGGAGCCGGTCGCGAAGCCGCATCGCCGAAAGCGCGAGGACGCCGCCGGTTGGGACGGCGATCGCCCACGGCATCGTAAGCCCGGTGCCCGGCTGGTGCACGTGGTCGACGAGCAGCATGATCGCGACGATGCACGTCGCCGGCGCGAGCAGCGCGTACTCGAGCGCGCCGAGCCCGAGCACTCGGACACGCGCCTCGCGATCGCTCACGAACTCCTGGCGGAAGGCGTGCAGGTCGACTGAGAAACCGCCCCGGGCGATGAAGACGCCGAAACCGGTCGCAACGAGCGCGAGCGCGCGGGAATGGGGGAGACGCGGTCCATCTTCGACCCTCGCCACCTCGCGATAGGCCAGCACGTAACCGACATAGGCAAGCACCTCTGCCGCGAGGGCGAGCGGCAGCCAGACGGCGTCGACGTGTCGGAGCCGGTCGGTGACCGCACCGAAGCCTGCGGCCCAGGAGACGCCGATCACCGCCGCCCCAGACAGGGCGGCCCCGAGCACGATGAACGCGATCAGCTCGCGCGGTTGGCGGTCCATGTGGGTGCGGCCGCCAAAGATGTTCGGAAGCTTCACACGGCAGGTATCGGCACGCGGGCGCGGATACAAACACCACAATCGGGGCATGCAAGGTCGCTTCGTGGTCGCGATCTTCGGTCCGACGGCGTCGGGAAAGACGGCCGTCGCGGAGGAGCTGGCGTCCCGTTTTCCAGCCGAACTCGTCTCCGCGGATTCGATGCAGCTGTACCGAGGCCTGCCGATCCTGACCAACCAGCCGACGGCACCGACGCGGCTTGTCGGTGTCTGGAATCTCGATCATGAGGCCTCGGTCGCCGAGTACCAGCAGCTTGCGCACGAGGCGATCGACGAGGTCCTGGCCGCCGGAAAGACGCCGATCCTCGTGGGCGGAACCGGCCTTTACCTCCGGGCCGCGCTATCGGAGCTGGAGCTCCCGCCGCCGCCGCGTCCCGGGGAACGCGAGCACTGGCTGCGCGTGTACGAAACTGTCGGCGGCGAGCGCGCCCATGAACTGCTTGCCGAGCGCGATCCGGCTGCAGCCGCGTCGGTGCACCCGAACGATCGGCGCAGAATCGTGCGAGCACTCGAGCTCACGGACGCGGGACGATCGCTGAGGGCTCCTGCCGACCGGCTCTGGAGCGTGGACACGCGACACCCGACGCTGGTCGTCGGCCTCGACGTGCCGCGCGAGGAGCTGTTGCGCCGGATCGAGCAGCGCACGCGCGCAATGTTCGAGGCGGGGGTGGAGGAGGAGGTGATGCGGGCCCTCGCCGGCCCGATCTCGGCAACCGCCCGCAGGGCGATGGGCCTGGAAGAGGTCGCGGAGTTGCCCCGCGACGTGGCGATCGAGGCGCTCAGCCTGCGCACGCGTCGCTACGCCGCTTACCAGCGCAAGTGGATGCGGCGCATTCCCGGCCTTGTTAGCGTCGCGGCCGACCGCCCGCCGGATGAGGTCGCCGATGAGATCCTCGAAGTGGTCCGCGCAAGGCAACGTCTACCTGCTCGTCGAGGACGAACGGCTGACGCCTGACCGCGCGCGCGGGTTCTCGATCGCGCACGAGACGGACGGCGTGCTCGAGGTAGTCTCGGTCGACGGCGCGGAGGCGGAGATCGCAATCTGGAATCCCGACGGCTCCAAGGCCGAGCTTTCCGGAAACGGGACGCGAATCGCTGCCCGCTGGCTCGCCGACTGCATCGGCGCGGATGAGGTTCGGATCCGGGTCGGCAAACGGATGACGGTTGCGCGGATCAGAGGCGAACTGATCGAACAGGAGCTCGGATCGGTCGAGGTTGGCCCGCCGGAGCGGCTCGAGGGAGTCGAGTTCGTGCCGGTCTTGGTCGGGAACCCTCACGCAGTCGTCGATGGCGATCCGGCC
>Ga0307277_10000882_pt1 | contig 11550 bp, 12 predicted proteins | sample ER_DNA_116_FD_194473 | JGI IMG/M metagenome (GOLD analysis project Ga0307277, IMG submission 194473) | Bulk soil microbial communities from the East River watershed near Crested Butte, Colorado, United States - ER_DNA_116 | ecosystem: Environmental > Terrestrial > Soil > Floodplain | place...
GTCAACTCACTCAGCGTCGGGGTCGTCTCGGCAACGGAGCGCTCGATCGACTCTCTGACCTCGCGATACAGCCTCGTCGACGCGATCCAGACGGATGCGCCGATCAATCACGGGAACTCGGGTGGGCCGCTCTTCGACGCCGGCGGGCGCGTGATCGGAATCAATGCCCAGATCCGCAGCGACTCGGGCAGCGCGGAGGGAGTCGGTTTCTCGGTGCCGATCGACTCCGCCCGCCGGTCAATGACGCAGCTGATCGCGACGGGCCGCGTCTCGTACGCTTACGTCGGGATCGAGACGGAAGACCTGATTCCGACGATCGCGAAGCGGCTTGGTTACCCGGTTTCGCATGGCGCGGTCGTCACCAGGGTGAGGCCCCACACGCCCGGCGCCGAGGCAGGCCTGCAGGCCGGTACGGACAGGCGAGAGCTGCTCGGCTCGTCGTTCATCAGCGGCGGGGACGTGATCGTCTCGATCGCCGGCCAGCCTGTCAGGAGCGCTGAGGACGTCGTCAGAGTCGTCACGGAGCGGCTCTCGCCCGGGCAATCCGTGCCGGTTGCGTTCATCCGTGGGGGCCGGAAGCATCGCGTCACCGTCACGCTTCAGGAGCGGCCCGCCAATCCAGGTTAAAGGCGCTCGCTTGCGACACCGACCCGGAGGACGTTCGGCCTTGGCCCGGACGTCCGTCTAATCCCGGGTGGCAAGGTCGATGCAAGTGACTCTTGCCGAACAGGTTCAGAAGGTTAGGCACGGCAACCCAGAGGGAAGAGGGCCTCGATGGACCCCCACGACCGTCTCGTACGGCTGACCATCCCTGCGAAGGCCGAATACATCACCCTCGGCCGCCTCGCGCTGACGGCGATCGCCCGAGTCCGCCCGCTCTCCGAGGAGACGCTGAGCGACCTGAAGCTCGCCTTGACCGAGGCATGCACGAACTCCGTCCGTCACGCCTATCGCGAAGGGCGGGCGGGCACGGTCGAGATCGTCTATCAGCTCGAGCCCGACCGGCTCGTCGTCGAGGTGACCGACGACGGCCAGGGTTTCGAGCCTGCGGCCCTCGCGGGAGACGGCAACGGTGACCTGAACGAAGGCGGATTAGGAATCGCGATCATCCGGGCCGTCGCGGACGAGGTCGAGATCGGTGGGCGGGACTCGGGAGGATCACGGCTTCGCTTCGTGAAGTTCCTCGGGGAGTAGCGTTTATTCTGCGCGCTCTCGTCATCTGAAGACCCCGAGCCGACCTCAAATGCTCCAGCTCATCAACGTCGGAAACAAGTCGCTGCTCGACTACGGCACGATTGCCACGCGCGGCTTGATGGAGGAGATTCGCAGGCTTGCGTCCCAGCTCGAGGGCAAGCGCGTGCTGCATCTGTCCGCGACCGCCTTCGGAGGTGGAGTTGCCGAGATCCTCTATGCGCTGGCGCCCTTGATGCGCGACGCGGGGCTCGATGCCGAGTGGCGGATCATCCGCGGCGCCGACGAGTTCTTCGGAGCGACGAAGACGATCCACAACGCCCTCCAGGGCTCCCCGCAGGGGTTGACCCCGGAGCAGGAGGAGGTCTTCCGGCGCTACAACGAAGAGAACGCACACGAGCTGGAGGACGACTACGACTTCGTGATCGTCCACGATCCGCAGCCTGCCTTCATGATCGAGCACTTCCCCTCGTCGCAGGCGCGCTGGATCTGGCGCTGCCACATCGACCTCTCGACCCCGAACCAGAGCGTCCTCAACTTCCTCTTGCCGGCGCTCGGCCGCTACGACGCGGCGATTTTTCACATGAAGGAGTACGTCCCGGCGGCCCCGGGCCTGCCGCCCTCGTACATCTGGCCGCCGGCGATCGATCCGCTGACGCCGAAGAACATGGCGTTGTCGCCCGAAGACGCCGCGTATATCGTCGACCAGTTCGGAATCGACGTCGAGCGGCCACTGCTGACGCAGGTCTCGCGATTCGATCCCTGGAAGGATCCGCTGGGCGTAATCGACGCCTACCGGCAGGTGAAGGAGCGGTTTCCCGAAGTGCAGCTCGCGCTCGTTGGCTCGATGGCCCATGACGACCCCGAGGGCTGGGACTACTACAACCAGACCGTCGCGTACGCGGATGGCGATCCCGACATCTACATCCTCTCGAACCTCAACAACATCGGCGGCGTCGAGGTCAACGCGTTCCAGGTGCACTCGCACGCGGTGATCCAGAAATCGATCCGGGAGGGATTCGGACTGACCATCACGGAGGCGCTCTGGAAGACACGGCCGACGGTTGCGGGACGCGTCGGCGGGATCGTGCGGCAGATCCAGGACGGGGAGTCAGGCTGGCTCGTCGATTCCCCCACCGAATGTGCCGAGGCCTGCATCGAGATCCTGCGCGACCCGGCCGACGCGCGTCTGCGGGCGCTCAAGGGCAAGGAGTTCGTGCGCCGCAACTTCCTGATGCCGCGGCTGCTCCGCGACTGGCTGGTGCTCTGCAACCGGCTGCTCGGCAACGATACGGCCGGCGCCGAGCTCGCGGTCGTCGGGGCGGCCTAGCTCCCTACCGGAACCCTCGGGTTACCCTTCGCTCCATGGCGGAGCGGCGCAAGCTGATAGTCGTCTCGAACCGTGGGCCAATCTCCTATTCCCGGGAGGACGGCGAGCGAGTCGCGAGGCGGGGCGGCGGGGGACTAGTCACCGCCTTAAGGGGGTTGGTCTCGCATCACGACGTGACCTGGATCGCCAGCGCGATCTCGGACGAGGACCGGGCTGCCTCGCACGAGACGATCGAGGAGACGGCACGGGACGGGTCGACCTTTCACCTGCGCCTGGTCGCCCACGACGAGTCGGCCTACGACTGGTTCTACAACGTCGTCTCGAACCCGATGCTCTGGTTCCTCCAGCACTACCTCTGGGAGCCCGCCTACACGCCCGTGGTCGACCACGGTTTTCGCCACGCCTGGGAGCAGGGGTATGTTCGCGTCAACCAAGGCTTCGCCGCCGCCGTCCTCGACGAGCTCGAGGCCGAGCCCGACGCGGCAGTCCTCTTCCATGACTATCACCTCTACCTGGCGCCGCGGTTCGTACGTGAAGAGGCGCCCGACGCGACGCTCTCGCACTTCGTCCACATCCCGTGGCCGCAGCCTGACTACTGGCGGATCCTGCCGGCGGAGATGAGGCTCGCGATCCACGACGGGTTGCTGGCGAACGACGTCGTCGGCTTCCACTCGAACCGCTGGCGGCTCGCCTTCCTGCGCTGCGCGGTCGACATCGCCGGCGCGGCGGGAAATTTCAGCGACTGGACGGCCGACTACCGCGGACGCCGGGCACACGTGGCAGCCTCGCCGATCTCGATCGATCCCGAGGAGTTCGACGAGCTCGCCGAGAGTCCGGAGGTGCTCCGGGCTGAGCGGGACCTCGTCGAGCGACGCCCGGAGCGGCTCGTCGTCCGCGTCGATCGCACCGACCCGTCCAAGAATGTCGTTCGCGGCTTTCGCGCCTTCGAGCTCTACCTCGAGGCACATGAGGAGATGTACGGGCGCGTCACGCTGCTCGCGCTCCTGGACCCCTCCCGGCAGGACATTCCGGAGTACTCCGAGTACCTCGGCGCGATCCAGCGTGAGGCGCGGCGCGTCAACGATCGCTTCCAGACCGTGGATTGGCTGCCGATCGACCTTCAAATCGAGGACGATTTCCCGCGCTCGGTGGCCGCCTACAAGCAGTTCGACGTTCTGTTCGTGAATGCGATCTTCGACGGACTGAACCTCGTGGCGAAGGAGGCACCGCTCGTCAATACCCGCAACGGCTCTGTTGTCTTATCGGAAAACGCCGGCGTCTACGAGGAGCTCGGCCTCTGGACGCTCGAGATCAATCCGTTCGACGTGGCCGCGCAGGCGGAGGCAATTCACGAGGCGCTCGAGCTGCCGGAGGAGGAGCGGCGCAGCCGGCTCGACTCGATCCGGACGCACGTGCGCGAGCACGACGTCGCTCGCTGGCTCGCCTTGCAGCTCGACGAGCTCGATCGCGCCTCGGCCCGCGTTTCGTAGCGCGATACGGTGCACAGCGTGAGCGAGCTCTCGCACGTCGACGAAAGGGGCGCGGTGCGCATGGTCGATGTCGGCGGCAAGGAGGTCTCACGCCGTCGGGCGATCGCCCGCGCGGAGGTGCGGATGGCAGCCGAGACCGCCAGGCGCCTGCGCGGGCTGCCGAAGGGCGACGCACTCGCGACGGCGCAGGTCGCGGGAATCATGGCGGCCAAACGCACGGCCGAGCTGATTCCGCTCTGCCATCCGCTGCCGCTCTCCCACGTTGCCGTGGACCTCGAGGTCGGCGACGGGGCGGTGAGGATCCTGGCGACCGCGGAGACGACCGCGCAGACCGGGGTCGAGATGGAGGCGCTGACGGCTGCCTCGGTCGCAGCGCTGACCGTCTACGACATGGCGAAGGCGATCGACAAGGACCTGGAGATCACCGGTGTGCGGCTGGTCGAGAAGACGAAGACGGCCCTGTGAGGGCCGCGGTCTTAACCGTGTCGGACGGCGTCGAGGCGGGCGAGCGCGCTGACGAGAGCGGCGATCTGCTGGCGGAGCTGCTCGCCGCCGAGGGCTACGAGGTCGAGCGTCGGATCGTTCCCGACGATCGGGAAGGAATCGCCGACGCGATCGTCGAGCTTGCCGAGGAAGTGGCGCTCGTGTTCACGACCGGGGGCACAGGGCTGGGGCCGCGCGACGTGACGCCGGAGGCCACCGGCGAAGTGGTCGACCGGCCGGCGCCGGGGATTGCCGAGGCGATTCGCGCCGACTCGATCGCCAAGACGCCGCACGGACTGCTCTCGCGCGGCGTCGCCGGCGTTCGCGGCCAGACGCTCGTCGTCAACCTGCCCGGTTCGCCGGGCGGCTGCCGCGACGGCTTTGCCGTGCTCCAACCGGCGCTCCGCCATGCGCTCGAGCTGCTCGCGGGCGAGCAGACCGCGCACCGGCAGACATGATCGCAACGACGGCTTCATACCCTCGGCGCTTCGCGTCGCTCGTCAAGATCGAGCACACCGTCTTCGCGTTGCCGTTCGCTTACGTCGGTGCGCTGCTCTGCATCCGCAAGATCCCGTCGGCGCACGATCTAGTCTGGATCACGTTCGCGATGATCGGGGCGCGCTCGTTGGCGATGGGCCTGAACCGGCTGATCGACTCCGCCATCGACGCGCGCAATCCGCGCACTGCTACGCGCGAGCTGCCGAGCGGGCTGCTGAGCCGGGGCCAGGTCGTCGTCTTCTGCATCGCCTCGCTCGCGCTTTTCCTCGTCGCCGTCTTCCAGCTCGACCCGATCGTGCGCTGGCTCTGGCCGATTCCGGTGGCCGCGTTCGTCGTCTATCCGTACCTGAAGCGCTGGACGTGGCTTTCACATGCTTGGCTCGGGGCCGTCGACGGCCTCGCCCCCGTCGGCGCGTGGGTCGCGATCACCGGGCGGCTTCCCTGGCCGGCGTGGGCGCTGGGCGGCGCGGTCGCGCTCTGGGTGGCGGGCTTCGACCTCTACTACTCCTTGTTCGACCTCGAGGTCGACCGGAAGCAGGGGCTGCATTCGTTCGCGACGCGGTTCGGCGAGCGGCGTCTTTTCTGGGGGGCGCGCCTGGCGCATGCGGCGACCGTTGCGCTGCTCGCGGCGGTCGGCTTCGGGCTCAACCTCGGCGTTCTCTACTGGCTCGGTGTCGCCGCCGTCGCTGTGCTGCTCGCCTACGAGCACGCGCTGATTCGGCCTGGCGATCTGCGCCGGCTGAACGCGGCGTTCTTCACGATGAACGGGATCATCAGCGTGGTGTTCTTCGGCTTCGTGCTCGCGGAGGCCGCCGCATGAGAGTCGCGGCGTTGTATGACGTGCACGGGAACCTGCCGGCGCTCGAGGCCGTTCTCGCGGAGGTGCCCGACGACGCTGTGATCGTGAGCGGGGGAGACGTGTTCTCCGGGCCGATGCCCTCGGAGACGCTCGCCCGGCTTCGTGAGCTCGGCCCGCGTGTCAGTTTTGTCCGCGGCAATGCCGATCGCGACCTTGGCCCCTACGAGGAGCGGTGGCGGGCAAGATACGAGTGGCTGAAGGCGCAGCTGTCGCCGGACGAGTGGGCTCTGGCCGAGAACTGGCCGCTGACGATCAGCCTCGAAGTCGACGGGCTCGGCGAAACGCTCTTTTGCCACGGATCGCCGCGTAGCGACCTGGAAGCGATCACCGCGATCACCTCGGACGAGCGCCTGCGGGAGATTCTGTCCGGCGTATCGCACCGGACAGTTGTCTGCGGCCACACGCACCACCAGTTCGACCGCAGGCTCGACGACACCCGGGTCGTCAATGCAGGAAGCGTCGGCATGCCGTACGAGGGGAGGCCGGGGGCCTACTGGGCGCTGCTCGGGCCGGACGTCGAGTTCCGGCGAACCGAATACGACCTCGTCGCTGTGGCCGAGGCGATCCGTGCAACGTCGTATCCCGATCCCGACGAGAAGATCGAGCTGCTGGGGAGCCCGCACACGGCGGAGGAGGCGGCGGAGGTGCTCGAGCAGCGGGCACTCCAGGAGGCGAGTTGATTCGGGCACGCGGGCTGGCCCGCCGCTTCGGGGATAAGCGGGCGCTCGAGCCGGTCGATTTCACGCTGCCGCGCGGGGGCTTTCTCGTCGTCACCGGCCCGAACGGGTCCGGCAAGACGACGCTGCTGCGGCTCTGCGCCGGCCTGCTGATCCCGACCTCCGGCGAGCTCGAGGTGGACGCGACGCGCGGCGAGGTCGGCTACCTCGCGCACGAGCCGCTCGTTTACCGCGAGCTGACCGCGATCGAGAACCTCGACCTGTACGGCCGGCTTTACCGGGTGCCGGAGCGGCGGGAGCGGATCGGGATGTTGCTGGAGCGCTTCGGGCTCTGGGAGGTGCGGGGGGAGCGAACCGGCTCGTACTCGCGGGGGATGCTGCAGCGGCTGGCCCTCTGCCGTGCGCTGCTGCACGACCCGGAGCTGTTGATCCTCGACGAGCCCGCGAATGCGCTCGACGAGGCGGGCGAGGAGCTGCTGGAGCGCGAGCTCGACGAGCTGAGGGCCGAGCGAACGCTGCTCGTCGCCAGCCACGCGCCGGAGCGGCTCGAGCGCTTCGCGACAGGAAGGCTGGCGCTCGCATGATGAGGCGTCGCTTGCGATGCCGATCTGGAGGCCGGAGGGGCTTTGCCCCTGCGGCCGTCCAAACCCGGGTGTTGGATCTGCCAGCGCATCGTGCCGTGGGGAGGGCGCCGTGAGGCGATATCTGTCGGACGCTGGGGCGCTTGCGCGCAAGGACCTGCTGCTCGAGCTGCGGGCGCGGGACACGTTGCCGGCGATGCTGCTTTTCGTGATCTCCGTGCTCGTCGTCTTCCACTTCGCGCTGCCGCAGAACGCTTCGGCTCGCGCGTCGCTAGGGCTGCTCTGGGTAGCCATCCTCTTTACGGCGCTGCTCGGGCTCGGGCGCGCGTTCGTCGCCGAACGCGAGCAGGGCGTGCTCGACGGGCTCGTGCTCGCGCCATCGGATCGGAGCGCGATCTGGGTCGGCAAGGTCGTTTCGACGCTCGCGTTCCTGGTCGTTGCAGAAGTGGTGGCGCTGCCCGCGTTCGCGCTCTTCTTCACCTCGATCGACGGTTCCACGATCGCGGGGGTCGCGCTCGCTGACGTCGGCATCTGTGCCGTCGGAACGGTGCTCGCGGCGATGGCGGCCGCGGGACGCGCCCGCGAGCTTCTGCTCCCCCTGCTCTTCCTGCCGCTGGCGATCCCGATCGTCATCGGCGGCGTGGGCTCGAGCCTCGCCGCCTCGAGCGGCAAGTACCTCGGTTTCCTCGCGCTCTACGACGCGATCTTCGTGCTCGTCGCCTGGGCGGCCTTCGAGTACGTCGTTACGGAGTAGCAGGAACCGGACCGGGTTCCGCGTTGGTCGCGAGCCGCCGCTGCTCGCGGGCGTCCGGCCAGAGCGTGATCACGGAGCCGAGCAGGAAGACGAAGCCGGCGAGCCAGATCAGGTTGACGAGCGGCTTCACGAGGACCTTCAGGTAGACAGCGGTGACGGCGTTCTTCCGGAACTTGAACTCGTCGCCGATCACGAACAGGTCCTGCGCGCGCAGCCAGTCGTGCTTGATCGCGACTTCGTTCGAGGTCTGATCCTCGGCGAAGTAGGCGTTCTTGCCGGCCATGAGCGTGCCGAGCGGCTTGCCGTTCTCGGTCACGGCGACCCGCGCTCGCAGCTCGTCGTGGTTCGCGGCGTGCCGCTCGACGCTGTTGAGATAGGTCAGGGTGTAGCCGCGAATCTTCATCGTGTCCCCCGGGCGAAAGCGTTGGATCTTCGTCGCCCCGTAGGCACTCGAGCCCGCGACGCCGATCGCGAGCAGGACGACGGCGGCGTGCACGACATACCCGCCGTAGCGGCGGCGGTTCCTCGCGACGAGGCCCGAGAACGCTGACCACCAGCTCGGCGCGCCGAGTGCCTTGCGGGCGCGAGTGCCGCGCGCGAACTCGAGCACGATCGCGGCGAGAGCGAAGGCGGAGAAGGTGTAGGCGAGCAATCCCGGGGTGCTCGAGCCGGCGCCGAGCGCGATCAGGATCGCGCCGACCGCAAGTGCTGCGACGGCTGGCCAGAGCACGGTCTCGCCGAGCGACCGCAACGACGTCCGCCGCCAGGCGACGAGCGGTCCGATCCCCATCAGCAGCAGCAGCGGCAGGCCGAAGACCTTCAGGAAGAAGTCGTAGTAGGGCGGGCCGACGGTGACCGCCTCTCCGCGCACGGCCTCAGACAGGAGCGGGAAGGCGACACCCCAGAGAACGGTCAACGTGAAGGCGACGAGCAACAGGTTGTTGTAGAGGAAGGCTGCCTCGCGCGACGCGAGCGACTCCAGCTTCGTGCGCGCCCGCAGCAGCGGCAGCCGCCACAGGATCAGCGCGGTCGAGAATGTCGCGGCCAGAGCGATGAAGCCGAGGAACCAGGCGCCGATCGGTGACTGTGCGAACGAGTGGATCGAGTTGATCAGGCCACTCCGGGTCAGGAAGGTGCCGAAGATCGAGAGGCAGAAGGCGCCCGCGACGAGCGTCGCGTTCCAGACCCGAAGCATGTTCTTCTTCTCTTGCACCATTACCGAGTGCAGGAACGCCGTCGCCGCCAACCAAGGCATCAGGGCCGCGTTCTCGACCGGGTCCCAGGCGTAGTAGCCGCCCCAGCCGACCTCCTCGTAAGCCCATTTCGCGCCGAGCAGGATCCCGATCCCGAGCGCAGTCCAAGCGAGGATCGTCCAGCGTCGCGTGGCGACGATCCAGCGCTCGTCAAAGCGGCCGGAGAGGAGCGCGCCGGCGGCGAAGGCGAACGGGATCGTCAGCCCGACATAGCCGAGGTAGAGCAGCGGCGGGTGAATCATCATGTACGGGTTCTGCAAGCTCGGGTTCAGGCCGGCGCCGTCGGCCGGCGCAACCTGGGTCGCGAACGGGCTGACGACGAAAACAAGCAGCAGCGCGAAGAAGCTCGCGACCGCGCCGAGTACGGGGACCGTCCAGGGCAGCACCTCGGTCGTCAGGCGGCGGTTGAAGGCGACTGCCGCGGAGGCGAGGCCGGTCAGGACCAAGAGCCAGAGCAGCAGCGAGCCGGCCTGGCCGCCCCAGAAGGCGGTGTAGACGTAGGGGAACGGCAGTTCCTTGCTCGAATGCTCGGCCACGTAGGCGAAGGTGAAGTCGCGCGTCCGGAACGCGTTCAGGAGCACGATCGCTGCGACCGCGCTGGCGCCGAAGGCGGCGTAGAGCGAGTTCCGAGCGGAGGCGACGAGCCGCCGCCGGCGCGTGTAGGCGCCTAGGCTGCCGCCGACGACGGAGTAGAGCGCGAGCCCGAAGGCGAGCACGAGCGCTGCTCGGCCAAGATCCTGCATCTCAGCTCTTAGCCGGCGAGTACTTGGACGGGCACTTCGTCGTGATCGACGTCGCCGCGAGGCTGTTGCCGTTGTACTTGCCGACGACGTAGACGTGTCGGCCTGCGCGGAACAGGTCTGGTTCGGAGCCGTGGAAGACGACCGGCACGCGCACGTCCATGTGCTTGCCGTCGATGTCGCGGAGGCGGAAGCGCAGCCCGCGCGAGCTGTGCGGGTCGCCGGCGACCGGGGCAAGCACGTAGCCGCTGACGCTGACCGTGCCACGGTGGCCCGGGAGCTGGCTCGGCTTCAGCGAAGGCGTCGCCCCGCCGGCGAAGCTCGTGTAGAGGAGAAAAACCGCGAGCGCCGCTGCCACGGAAAGCGCAATCACAAGCCGCACCGGATTCCCCCGCCGCTGCACGGTGCGAGTTTAGCGCCGGAGTGCCGAGCCTTACGTCAGAAGTGATCCCGAACGCACGAAGTCCCCGCCAGGCGTGCCGCTGCGGGCAGCGGGACCAGCATCGGATGACGGTGCTGCTGGTCACGAACGACCAGTCCCTGAGCCAACAGGCTGTCGGCGTGGTGCGATTCCGCGACTGAAGCGTAGAGCCCGCTCCGCAAACAGGCGCTCGTTCCGTGTAACGAATCTGTGACTCTTCTTCCACACCCGTCCTGCCGGGCCGAGTCGTGAGGACAGTCCTCAGGACGTGGCACCCACGGCCGGGTCTTCGAGCGGGCCGGCGCCACCGTGCCGCACTGCTTCGGCGGGCGCAATCCGCGCCGCTCGCCAAACCCTCCTACCCGGTCTCGTCTTCTGCGAAGATGCAGCGGTTTCCGTGGGGCTTCGTACGAGGGAGAATCCGCTGGCGGCGCTAGCCGCTCTCGCCGGGGTGCTGGTCGCGGCGTCCGTTGCGCTGATCTTCTTCTATGTGCCCACGGACGCCGACCAGGGTTTTTCGCAGCGGATCTTCTACATCCACGTCCCGATCGCGCTGACCGCCTACGCCTTCTTTGGCTGGGGAGCCTGGAAAGCGCTCCGCCACCTCTGGAAGCGCGAACCAGGCGCTGATCTCGAGAGCTACGTCGCGATCCACCAGGGCGTCATCTTCGGCTCCCTCACTCTGCTGACGGGCTCGCTTTGGGCCAAGATCTCCTGGGGGCATTGGTGGCTGTGGAGCGAGAGCCAGCTCGTCCTCTTCCTCGTGCTCTTCCTTTTCTACGCGGCCTATTTCATGCTCCGCTACTCGGTCGAGCCCGGGCCGGCCCGCGCAAACATGTGCGCCGTCTACGCGCTCTTCGGCGTCGTCCTGATCCCGATCAGCTTTCTGGCGATCCGGTTGGCGAATCAGCTGATCCACCCGGTCGTGTTCACCCTGCAAGGGCCGCAGATGTCAGGCTCGATGTTCCTCACCTTCTGCGTCTCGCTGGCGGCGCTGCTGACGCTCGCGGCAACGCTGTTCCACGTCGAGCTGGCCGGGAAGCGGATCGACTCGCGCTTGCGCGAGCTGCGGGAGCTGCTCGCTTGACGCTCGCCGTGACAGCTGCCGAGAAGTACGTTGCAGCTGCATATGGGATCGTCTTCCTCGTCGTGCTCGTCTACGTGCTGATCATCGCGCTCAAGCTGGGACGCCTCGAGCGGGAGCTCGACGAGCTGACCGGCCGGGTTCGAGAGCGACGGGAGTCGGAGTTGGAGCGGCGAGAGAAGGTCCCGG
>Ga0307277_10000886_pt1 | contig 11499 bp, 12 predicted proteins | sample ER_DNA_116_FD_194473 | JGI IMG/M metagenome (GOLD analysis project Ga0307277, IMG submission 194473) | Bulk soil microbial communities from the East River watershed near Crested Butte, Colorado, United States - ER_DNA_116 | ecosystem: Environmental > Terrestrial > Soil > Floodplain | place...
GGCCTGTGGGAGGCGCGGCGCGAGCGGGCCTCCGCGCTTTCGCGGGGCCAGCTCCAGCGCCTCGCTCTCTGCCGTGCCGTGCTGCACAAGCCGGAGCTGTTGATCCTCGACGAGCCGTTCTCCGGTCTCGATTCAGACGGCGCGGCGCTCCTCGACCGCGAGTTGGCCGAGATGCGTGGGAAGCGGACGCTGCTCGTCGCGACGCACGATCCGAAGCGGCTCGAGCCGATCGCGAGTGGGACGCTCGCTCTTGTTTAAGTACTTCGGTGATACGGCCGTGCTCGCCCGCAAGGACCTGCGGCTCGAGCTCCGGGCACGGGACACGCTCCCCGCGATGCTCCTCTTCGTGGTCGCGATCTTCGCCGTCTTCCATTTCGCCTTGCCGTCCGGCTCGTCGCGGCTTGCGGAGCTCGGATTGCTCTGGGTCGCGATTGTTTTCACGGCGCTGCTGGGCCTCGGCCGGGCCTTCGTCGCGGAGCGCGAGCAGGGCCTCCTCGACGCGCTCGTACTGGCTCCCTGCGACCGGAGCGCGATCTGGCTCGCGAAGGCGATCGCGACCTTCGCGTTCCTGGCGGTCGCGGAGATCGTCGCGCTGCCCGTCTTCGCGCTCTTCTTCCGGCCGATCGGCTGGTCGACGGTCGCGGGAGTCGTCCTGGCGGACCTCGGCATCTGCGCGGTCGGGACGCTCCTCTCGGCGATGGCCGCAGCAGGCCGGGCTCGCGAGCTGCTGATGCCGCTGCTCTTCCTGCCGCTCGCACTCCCGATCGTGATCGGCGGAGTCGGCGCAAGTGTCGCGCACGGCTCAGGAAAGTACCTCGGCTTCCTGGCGCTCTACGACGCGATCTTCGCGCTGCTCGCCTGGGCCTCGTTCGAGTACGTCGTCACGGAGTGACGGGCACGGGGGCGGTGCGGCGCGCGAGACGGCGCTGCTCGCGCGCGTCCGGCCACATCGCGATCAGCGCGCCGAACAGGAAGACGAGCCCTGCCAGCCAGACGAGCGGAACCAGCGGGTTCACGAGCACCTTGAGGACGACCGAGCCGTCCTTGTTGAACTGGTCTCCGATCACGAAGAGGTCCTGCGCGCGGAGCCAGTCGGTGTGGACGGCGACCTCGTTCGAGACCTGTCCCTCGGCCGGGTAGTTGTTCTTGCCGGCCATGATCGTCCCGATGCGCTTGCTGTCGTGGGAGACCGTCAGGCGCGCCCGCTCCTCGATGTCATTCGGCCCCTTGCGCAGGACCGTGCCCAGGTAGTCGAGGCGGTAACCGCGGATCGTCATCGACTCGCCGGGCTTCAGGTGCCGCACTTTCGTCGCTCCGTAGGCACCGCCGGCCACGCCGACCGCGAGCAGGACGATCGCCGCGTGGACGACGTAGCCGCCGTAGCGGCGGCGGTTGCGGCCGACCAAAGACGAGAACGCGCCGAACCAGGTGCGCTCGCCGAGCGCCTTTCGCGCGCGGGTTCCCCGAGCGAACTCGAGCACGATCGCCGCGAGCACGAAGACCGAGAACGTATAGGCGACGAGGCCGCCCAGGTTCGAGCCCGCCCCGAGCGCGATCAGGCCGATCCCGGCGACGACGGCGACCACGGCGGGCCAGAGAAGACTCGCCCCGAGCGCGCGCAGCGAGCTTCGCCGCCAGGCCACAAGGGGGCCGATCCCCATCAACAGCAGCAGCGGCAACCCGAAGACCCGCAGGAAGAAGTCGAAGTAGGGCGGCCCGACGGTGATGCGCTCACCGCGCACTGCTTCCGAGAGCAGTGGGAAGGCGACTCCCCAGAGCACCGTCAGGGCGAAGGCGACGAGCAGCAGGTTGTTGTAGAGGAACGCGGCCTCGCGTGACGCGAGCGACTCCAGGCGCGTGCGCGAACGGAGCAGCGGCAGCCGCCAGAAGATCAGCGCGGTGCAGAACGCCGCAGCCACGACGATGAATCCGAGGAACCAGGGCCCGATCGAAGACTGCGCGAAGCTGTGGATCGAGCTCAGCACGCCGCTGCGGGTCAGGAACGTGCCGAACAGCGAGAGGCAGAACGCGAGCGAGACGAGGATCGCGTTCCAGACGCGGAGCATGTTCTTCTTCTCCTGCACCATCACCGAGTGGAGAAAGGCGGTCGACGCGAGCCAGGGCATCAGCGCCGCGTTCTCGACCGGGTCCCAGCCGTAGTAACCGCCCCAGCCGACCTCCTCGTAGGCCCACTTCGCGCCGAGGAGGATCCCGATCCCGAGGGCCGTCCAGGCGAGCAGCGTCCACCGGCGCGTGGCGACGATCCAGCGCTCGTCGGTGCGGCCCGAGAGGAGCGCTCCCGCGGCAAAAGCGAACGGGATCGTCATCCCGACGTAGCCGAGGTAGAGCAGCGGCGGGTGGATCATCATGTACGGGTTCTGGAGGCTCGGCGTGAGGCCGGAACCGTCCGCCGGTGCGACCGCCCGCGTGAACGGGCTGGCGACGAACGTGAGGACGAGCGCGAAGAAGGCGGCGACGCTGCCGAGCACCGGCACCGTCCAGGGCAGGAGGTTGCGGACCAGGCCCCTGTTGAGGAGCACCGCGGCCGAGCCGAGCCCGGTGAGCACGAGGAGCCAGAGCAGGAGCGAGCCTTCCTGCCCGCCCCAGAACGCCGTGAACGAGTACGGGAACGGCAGCTTGCGGCTCGAGTGGTCGGCGACGTACGTGAACGAGAAGTCGCGGGTGCGGAAGGCGTTCAGCAACACCAGGGCCGCGACCGCGGTGGCGGCGAACGTGCCGACGAGCGCGTTGCGGGCCGACTCGTGGAGCCGGCGCCGGCCCTGGTAGGCGGCCAGGCCTCCGGCAACGGCTGCGTAGAGAGCGAGGCCGAAGGCGACGACCAGAGCTGCACGGCCGAGATCAGCCACGCAGCGAGTCTAGCCACGCGTGGCTTCTGCGATCATTGCAGCGGTTTCGTGCTCGCCCGGCTTCGTGACATCCCGCTTCCCGCGCTCGCGGTTGCCGCCGTGGTTCTGATGGGGACGGCGCTCGCGCTCGTCTTCTTCTACGCGCCGATCGACGCCGACCAGGGGCTCTCGCAGAAGATCTTCTACCTCCATGTGCCGATCGCGCTGACCGCCTATGCCTGCTTCGCCTGGGGCGCCTGGAAGGCGTTCCTGCATCTCTGGAAGCGTCCGCCGGGCGCGGATCTGGAGAGTTACGTCGCGATCCACCAGGGCGTGATCTTCGGCGCGTTGACGCTGCTGACCGGCTCGATCTGGGCGCGGATCTCGTGGGGTCACTGGTGGGCGTGGAGCTCGAACCAGCTCGTCACGTTCCTGATTCTCTTCCTCTTCTACTCGGCCTACTTCATGCTCCGCTATTCCGTCGAGCCCGGGCCCGCGCGGGCCAACATGTGCGCGGTCTACGCGCTGTTCGGCGTTGTGCTGATTCCTGTCAGCTGGCTCTCGATCCGGATCGCGAACGACTACATCCACCCGACGGTGTTCACGACGAACGGGCCGCAGATGTCGGGGTCGATGTTCTTTGCGTTCTGCGTCTCCTGCGCGGCGCTGCTGACGCTGGCGGCGACGATGTACGGGGTCGAGCTGGTCGGGAAGCGGCTCGACTCTCGGCTGCGCGAGCTGCGGGAGCTTTTGGCGTGAGCGCTGCCGAGAAGTACGTCGCGGCGGCGTACCTGGTGGTGTTCGTCGGGGTTCTGGCCTGGGTGGCGATCATCGCGGCGAAGCTGGCGCGGCTCGAGCGTGACGCCTCGGAGCTCGCCGAGCTGGCGCGGCGGCGGGCCGAGCGGGCGGACGAGCGGGAGAAGGTCTCCGTTTAGTTGCTCGTGCGGGTGGGGTCGCGGGGCTCGCGGCTCGCGCTGATCCAGGCGGAGCTGGCGGCGTCGAGGGTGCGGGGGGACGGAGTCGAGATCGCGCTCGTGCCGATCACGACCGCGGGGGATCGCGACCGTTCGCGGCCCTTCGGCGAGATCGGATCGCGCGGCGTCTTCGTCAAGGAGATCGAGGAGGCGCTGCTGGCGGGGCGGATCGACGTGGCCGTCCATTCGGCGAAGGACATGACGTCGTCGGATGCGTCTGGGCTGGCCGTGGGCGCATACCTCGTGCGGGAGGATCCGCGCGACGCGCTGTGCGGCGCCTCGGAGCTGCGGCCGGGAATGCGGGTCGGGACGGCATCGGTGCGGCGGCGGGCGGAGCTGCTGGCACTCGAGCCGTCGCTTTCGGTGGAGCCGTTGCGGGGGAACGTCGAAACGCGGTTGCGCAAGCGGCGCGAGCGCGGGCTCGACGCGATCGTGCTGGCCGCGTGCGGGCTTGACCGGCTGGGGCTCGGCGACGAGATCGGGCGGCGCTTCGAGCCGGCGGAGGTGCTGCCCGAGGCGGGACAGGGTGCGCTGGCTCTGCAGGTCCGGGCCGGTGAGGAGGAGCTCGTGGCGGGTGTGGACGACGCGGAGACGCGCCGGCGCGTGGAGGCCGAGCGGGCTTGCGTGTTCGCGCTCGGCGGCGGGTGCCTTGCTCCGGTGGCGGCTCATCACGACGGCGAGGCGCTGACCGCCTTGGTTGCTGCGGAGGACGGCAGCTGGGTCGAGCGCAGATCCGGAGCCGACCCAGCCGCGCTCGCCGCGGAGCTCGCTCCGCTCGTCAGCCCGTGAGCGGCGGGACGCAAAGTCACGCATTCGGCGCAAAGAGGGCACAGACACGTGCGCCGCACGCAGCTACCTTGAACCTCCCCGGGGTGGGAGGGGGTTAGGGATGGGACCCGGTTCTCCGCCCGTGCGCGCGATCGTCACGCGGCCGCGGGAGCAAGCCGAGCCGCTCGCCGGGCGTCTCGAGCAGCTGGGCGTCGAGGTCGTCCTCTGTCCCCTCATCGAGCTCGAGCGTGTCGGCCCGGCCGAGGTCGACGTCACCGGCTACGACTGGGTGGTCGTCACGAGCCCCCGCGGAGCGCGCGAGCTCGCGGAGCGCCGACGCGGCGAGCTGCCCCAGGTGGCCGCGATCGGCCCCGGCACCGCTGCTGCGCTGTGCGAAAACGGCGTCGAGCCGGCTCTCGTCCCCAGGATTTCGACGCAGGAGGGGCTGATCGCCGAACTGCCCGCCGACCCGGGACGGGTGCTCTTCGCCGGCGCCGAGGACGCGCGGCCGTACCTCGCTGAGGCGGTCAACGCCGATACCGTCGTCCTCTACCGGACGCGCGCGCTTCGACCAGCCGAGCTTCCGAACGGCGACCTGGTCGTACTGGCATCGGCCTCAGCTGCGAGGGCGTTTGCAGCCCTCGGCCTCGAGATCCCCGCGGTCTCGATTGGGCCGGAGACGACGCGTGAAGCCGAGGCCCACGGTGTCCGAGTGGTCGCCGAGGCGAAGACACACGACCTCGACGGGCTCGTCGCGGCCGTCCCCGATGCGGCCGCCCGCATTTAGCATCGCGGCGTGGTCATCACGTTCCTCTCGGACTTCGGGCTCCAGGACGACTTCGTCGGCACGTGCCACGGCGTCATCAAACGCATCGCGCCCGACGCAGAGATCATCGACATCACGCACGGCATCCCGCCGCAGCACGTCCTCCAGGGCGCCCTCATCCTCTGCAACACGCTTCCCTACATGCCCGTCGGCGTCCACCTTGCGGTCGTCGACCCCGGTGTCGGCGGCCAGCGCCGCCCGCTTGCGCTGCGCACCGGCGAGGGTCGCTTCCTCGTCGGCCCCGACAACGGTCTGCTCGTCCCTTCCGCGGACAGCCTCGGCGGCATCGACGCTGTGCACGAGCTCGCGAATCCCGACTACGCCCTCGAGACCGTTTCGCGCACCTTCCATGGACGTGATCTCTTCTCGCCGGCCGCCGCGCACCTGGCGCGGGGCGTCGCACTCGAAGAGCTCGGCCCGCCCGTCGATCCGCAGGCGCTGGTCCGCATCGACGTCCCGGAGCCCGACGTCGGTCAGAACCGCATCCGCGCGACCGTTCTCTACGTGGACCGCTTCGGGAACACCCAGCTGAACCTGACGCGCGAGCACCTCGAGCAGGCCGACGTCCAGCCCGGCGTCAGGGTCGAGCTCGAGCTCGCCCTCGAGCGCTATTACGCCGTTACGGCGCGCACGTTTGCCGATGCGCGGCCGGGCGACATCATCCTGTACGAGGACGCCTATCGGAACGTGTCGATCGCGATCAACGGCGGCAGCGCTGCCGAGATGTTCGGCGTCTCGGCGGGGCAAGAGGTCAGGATCCACCTCCGCACGCCATGACGCTCCGTGACCTCGAGCAGCAGCTCGGCCGCAAGTTTGCTCGGCTGGCGACGAACGCCGTAGTCCGTCGCCCCGGCCTCTGGCGCGCGTTCCGCGGTCCGATTCGCCGGCAGTTCGACCGGCTCGCGCCGCGCTGGGACGCGATGCGCAGCGACGACGCCTTTGCGCCGCTCGAACAAGCGCTCGCCGCGATACCAACGCCTCCGGCACTGGTGCTCGACCTCGGTACCGGCACCGGCCTCGCTGCCTTCGTGCTGGCGCGGCGGTTTCCGGAGGCGGAGGTCATCGGAGTCGACGTCGCCGAGCGGATGGTCGAGACCGCTCGGCGCAACACCCCGTCCGAGCTGGCAGGCCGCGTGCGTTTCGAGCAGGCGGACGCGGCCAAGCTGCCCTTCGACGACGGCTCGTTCGACCTCGTCTCGCTCGCGAACATGATCCCGTTCTTCGACGAGCTCGGTCGCGTGACGGCGCCCGGCGGCCGGCTCGTGTTCTCGTTCTCCGGGGGCCCGGACACCCCGATCTGGGTTCCCCCCGACCGGCTCCGTGCGGAGCTCGAGCCGCTCGGTTTTTCGGATTTTGCGGACTTTGAAGCGGGAGGCGGGACCGCGCTTCTTGCCCGCAAACGGCCCGCGGGTTAACCTGCCCGCACGAAGGACGTTCGCGGCGCGGTAGCACCGGCCCGGACGTCCTTTTTTCATCGACGGGAGAGGTGGCGAGGGCCGGAATCGAACCGGCGACACCACGGTTTTCAGCCGTGTGCTCTACCAACTGAGCTACCTCGCCGCGGAGGGCCTAGTGTAGCCGCGGCGGGTTCAGCCTTTGACCGTGGCCCGAGCCCCCGTCAGGCGCTCGAGGAGCGCGTCGAGGATTGCGCTTTTGAGCAGCACCTCATCCGCGCCTGCCTCGACCACGGCGCGGTGAAGGCCCGGCGCGTCGTCTCCGGTGAGCGCGATCAGGCAGATGCTCGGGTGGTCGTGGCGGAGGCGGGCGGCGGCCGAAACGCCGTCCAGGAGAGGCATGTGGACGTCGAGGACAACGGCGTCAGGCTCGAGCTGCTCGGCCAGCTCAATTGCCTGGATGCCGTCGACGGCTGTCGCCACGACCTCGAGCTCGGGCTGCTGGTCGATGAGCTCGCGCAGCGAGCCCAGGTAAGCACGATCGTCGTCTGCTACCAGGACCCGAATCGACGTGGCGGCGGCGTCCGGCGCGGAATTCATCAGCGGCAAAGTTAGCCTGCCCGGATGCGAATGCTGGGAAACGCTCGAACGGTCGCTGTGATCGGAGCCGCGCTCGACCTCGGCGCGGGCCGCCGCGGGGTCGACATGGGCCCGTCGGCGATCCGCTACGCGGGCCTTGATGCGCGAATCGCTGGCCTCGGGCTTCGGTGTGAGGACTGGGGCAACGTCACGACCGCGGTCGCCGAGGCCAGCGCCGTGGGCGATGAGCGCGTGCGCTTCCTGGAGCAGATCAAGGAGACGTGCGCACGGATTGCCGACCTCGTCGTCCGGGCCGTCGAGAGCGACGCGATGCCTCTGGTGCTCGGCGGCGACCACTCGGTGTCACTCGGCACCCTTGGCGGCCTCGCGCGGGCGAAGGGGCCGGGAGGCGTGCTCTGGCTCGACGCGCACGGGGATCTGAACCGGCCCGAGACGTCGCCGACGGGCAACGTGCACGGCATGCCGCTCGCTGCGGTGCTCGGCCTGGCCGGGCACGGATTCGAGAGTGAGGCCTACCGGCTGCCAGCGGTCGATCGCGCTCGTGTCGCACTGGTGGGAATCCGATCGCTCGACGACGGTGAGCGGGAGGTGCTTGCCAAGCTCGACGCGCTCGTCTACACGATGAGCGAGGTCGACCGGCTTGGCATCGAGCCGGTCCTGAAGCGGTCGCTCGAGCACGTCGCCGGCGACGGCTTCGTGCACGTGAGCCTCGACATGGACGTGCTCGATCCGGAGGTGGCGCCGGGAGTCGGGACGCCGGTGCGGGGCGGGCTCTCCTACCGCGAGGCGCACCTGGCGATGGAGCTCATCGCCGAGTCCGGTCTCGCAGACTCGCTCGAGGTGGTCGAGGTGAATCCCATCCTCGACCGCGAGAACGAGACCGCGAAGCTGGCGGTGGAGCTGGTCGCGAGCGCCCTCGGCGCGCGCATTCTGTGACATTTTCGGCCGGCCGCCCTGCCGCGCCGATCTAGGTTCCCCCGGGGGTCCCCCATGTGGTCCTTCCCCCGCTGGCGAGCGTAGCTCGGAAAACGTCACGCGTGGGTGACGGCTCTGTGAGAGAAGAGAAACCTCTCGATCGCGTCTGCAGTCTCCTCGTACGCGTCCCAGTAGACGATGTGACCGCCCGGCAGCGCGACCACCTCGAGGTGGTCGCCGAGCTCGGCTACGTACTCGCGGAGCTGCGCTTCGCGGACGAGCCCGAAGCGAGGCGCGTGCACCAGCAGCGCGGGCGCGCAGAGCGACGCAGGCGGCGGCGGATCCGTACAGAGCTCGCCGTAGATCGTCGCCGCTGCCGCGCGCGAGAAACGCCACCGGAGCTGTCCGTCAGACGACTCGGCGAGATGTTCACGCGCTTCCTCTTCCACGAATTCACGGGGGCTCGCCGGGAAGCCACTGGCGAGCCGCGCTTCGACCGCGTCCGCGATGCTGGCGAACGAGTGATCGCGCGCAGCGTCCTCGGCGAAGTCGTAGCCGACGTGCGGGAGGATCTGGATCGCGGGATCTAGGAGCACGGCGCGGGCGACTCGCTCGGGAGCGCTGGCGCAGAGCTCCAGCACCAGGCGTCCGCCGAAGCTGTGCCCGAGCCAGGACAACGGCTCCTCGCCGGCGACTGCGTCCACCGTCTCGAGCACGTCTCCGAGATGCGTTCGGATGTTCCACGGAGGCTCCCACCCGGACAGGCCGTGCCCACGCAGGTCTGGGGCGAGGACGCGGAAGTGCCTCGCGAGCCGCTCTTCGGCCAGCCGGCGGAACCGCCGCCCGTGCGCCGAGACGCCGTGCAGGCAGACGAGCGCCGGAGCGTCGGCCTCTCCCCACTCGTGCACGTGGAGACGCATCAGGCGCTGCTGAAGGCCCGGATGAACGCCGGGAGCGTCTCGCGCCAGTCGCCGGCGACCGCGACGTCGGCCGCGCCGGTGACCGGAGCCGTCGAGCTCTTGAAGACGACGATCACAGCGGCCTTCACCGAAGCGACCGAATGCTCGAAGTCGCCTTCGGTCTCGACCGCGACGTAGAGCCGTGGCGCAACGGCTCGCCCGAGCAGTCCGAGCTGGTGACTCCGCGGTACGAGGCCCGCGTCGGAGGCCTTTCGGTCGCCGCCCACCGCCGCGCCCAGCTCTCCAGCGAGCCGCCTGATCTCCTCGACGCCCTCTGCACCGACCCCCGCGCCCACGGCGAGCACTGTGTCGGCTTCGTCGAGCTCGAAAGCTCGCTCGCCGGCATCGTGCTCGACCAGCCGGGACCGCACCTCCCGCGCGCCGTCGAGGGCAAAGCTCCGGATCTCCCCCTCCGCCGAGTCGCTCGGCTCGAGCGGTTCGAACATCCGCGGCCGGACCGTCGCGAGCTGGGGCGTGGTCGCGCCCATGATCACCGAGACGATGTTGCCGCCGTACGCGGGCTTGTGCTGGATCAGCCGCCCGGCCCGGTCGATCCCGAGGTCGACGCAGTCGCCGGTCATTCCGAGCTCGAGTTCGCCCGCCGCGCGCGGCCCGTAGTCGCGGCCGCGGCTCGTGGCGGGAATCAGGAGGGCGTGTGGCCTCTCCCGCTCGAGTACCTGGCGGAGAGCATCTGCCCAGAGTTCGGGTTGGAATTCGCGGAGGCGCTCGTCGTCAACCACGACCACCTCCTCGGCTCCGTATCGGACGGCCTCCCGTGCTGCCTCGTCGAGGCCGTGTCCGAGAACGAGGCCGACGGCTCGCCCGCCGAGCTTCCCTGCCAGCTCGCGGCTCTTGCCCAGCAGCTCGAGCGAGATCCGTGCGATGCGGCCCTCCACCAGCTCGACGACCGACCAGCAGTCGTACGAGTGCCCGGGCTTCTCGCCGAGCCGTTCGGGCTTCTCCCAGGACGAGTCCGTCGCAGGCCTTTCGGCGAGAAGTTCCCGCGCGCGCTGCGCCGCCTCGGTCGGATCCTCGAAGAGCTCTTGGCCCCGCTCGGGCGAGACGTCTCGGACCGCGAGCACGCGGGTCGGCGATCCGGTCTGGCCGAAGCGCTTGTCGTTCGGGCGGACATCCGAGACGAGGTCGGCAGCTGTCCAGACGGCGATCTTGCCGTCCGCGTCGGAGACGGGCTCGACGTCGACGTTCGTGCCTTTCGGCGGGAGTGCCACCGAGCACAGCGCCGGCAATCCGATCTCGGAGAGAGACTCGCCGGTATCACCGAGCGTCCGGACGTGCAGGCCGCTCGAGAAGGCCTCGAATGCGCAGGCGTTGATCAGGTGCGGGAGGCCGAGGAAGGCCGCCACCTCCGGGGGTACCTGCCAGGTCTCGGAGTCGAGCGTCTTCCGTCCGCAGAGGACGAGATCGGCGCCCTCCTTGCGGAGCGCGAGTGCAAGCGTCCGGGACGTGCCGAGCGTGTCCGCGACGGCGAAGACGCGGTCGGAGAGATGGATGCAGCGGTCGGCGCCGAGCGCCAGCGCCACCCGCAGCGCCTCCTCCGCCTGCGGCGGCCCCATCGTCATCGCGACGACCTCGCCGCCCTCTTCCTCGCGGAGCCGGACAGCCTGCGCGACGGCGTAGCCGTCGAAGGCGTTCAGCTCGAGCGGAACGCCCTCGCGGACGAGCGACTTGGTCTCCTCGTCGAACCGGATCGCATCGCCCCGCGGGACCTGCTTGACGAGGCAGACGATCTTCACGTTGGTGAGACTACCCCGCATGCTTGGGGTGCTTTACGACATCCACGGGAATGCGCCGGCATTGGAGCAGGTGCTGGGCGACGCCGAGCGCGCTGGGGTCGACCGGTGGCTGCTGGGAGGCGACTACGGCACGCCGAGCCCATGGCCGCTCGAGACCCTGGCCCGGCTCCGCGAGCTCGAGAATGCGACCTGGATCCGCGGCAACGGGGAACGGTGGCTGCGCGAGCCTCCGCACGACCGGCCGGAGGTGATGGCGTCGTATGAGCTTTTCAGCGGCGGGTTCCCGGAGACGGAGATCGACGTGCTGTACGCACTGCCCCCGCAGGCGGAGATCGACGGGGTTCTGTACGTCCACGGCTCGCCGCTCTCCGATGTCGAGAGCTTCGCGCCGGAGCCGCAGGACGACGAGGCGCACCTGTTGGCCGGGGTGCGAGACCGCACGGTCGTCTTCGGACACAGCCAC
>Ga0307277_10000887_pt1 | contig 11496 bp, 11 predicted proteins | sample ER_DNA_116_FD_194473 | JGI IMG/M metagenome (GOLD analysis project Ga0307277, IMG submission 194473) | Bulk soil microbial communities from the East River watershed near Crested Butte, Colorado, United States - ER_DNA_116 | ecosystem: Environmental > Terrestrial > Soil > Floodplain | place...
GTCATGTCGGGCACCGGGGGCCTGACGAAGATCGGCACCGGCATGCTGACGCTGTCGGGCACCAGCACGTATTCGGGCGCGACGGCGGTCAACGCCGGCACGCTTATCGTGAACGGCTCGATCGCCAATTCGCCCGTAACGGTGAACAGTGGCGCCATGCTCGCCGGCACCAGCACCGTGGGCGCGACCACGATCAACAGCGGCGGCACATTCGCACCCGGCAATTCGCCCGGCACCATGACGGTCAACGGCAATCTCGCGTTTCAGTCCGGTGCGATCTATCTCGTGCAAGTCAATCCCGCGACCGCGTCAAGCAGCAATGTGACGGCGGGCGGCAACGCCACGCTTTCCGGCACCGTGCAGGCGGCGTTCGCCTCCGGCGCTTATATCTCGCGCACTTATACGATCCTCTCCGCGGCGGGCGGGCTCAACGGCACCACGTTCAACACACTCACCACTGGCAATCTCCCCGCCGGCTTCACCGCCTCGCTGAGCTACACCGCGACCGACGCGATCCTCAATCTCATCGCCACGCTCGGCCAGCCCAGCACTCCCAACGGGCCCAGCGGACACAGTGGCCCCAGCGGACCCAGTGCGCTCGCCTGCTCGCTGAGCGGCAACCAGTGCAACGTCGCCAACGCGCTCAACGCGTTCTTCAATAGTGGGGGCGCGCTGCCGCCCGCCTTCGTGAATATCTTCGGGCTCACCGGCGGCAATCTCGCCAACGCGCTGACGCTTCTCTCCGGCGAAGCTGCGACCGGCAGCCAGCAAGTCGCGTTTCAGCTCGGGAACCAGTTCCTCGGCATCATGCTCGATCCGTTCGTGGACGGCCGCGGCAGCCTTGCCGGCGCCGGCGGCCCGGCGTTGGGCTTTGCGCCCGAGCGCGAAGAGGTCACCGACGATATCACGCTCGCCTACGCCAAGATCCTCAAGGCGCCGCCGAAGCCGGTGAGCTTCGACCCGCGTTGGAGCGTGTGGGGCGCGGGCTATGGCGGCTCCAATCGCACGACCGGCGACCAGGCGGTCGTGGGCAGCCACGATCTCTCCGCCGCCGCGGCGGGCGGCGCCGCCGGCCTCGACTATCGCCTCGCGCCCGGCACCGTCGTCGGCTTCGCCCTTGCCGGCGCCGGCACCAACTGGGCCGTGGCGCAGGGCCTAGGCGGCGGCAAGAGCGATGCGTTCCAGGCCGGCATTTACGGCGCGACCCAATGGGGCGCGAGCTATCTCGCCGCGGCGCTCGCCTTCACCGATCATTGGATGTCGACCGACCGCTTCGCCTTTGCCGGCGACCATCTCACCGCGAGCTTCAACGCGCAGTCGTTCGGCGGGCGGGTGGAGGGCGGCTACCGTGTCGCGACCTTCTACGGCGGGATCACGCCCTATGCGGCGATCCAGGCGCAGAGCTTCCACACCCCGGGCTACAGCGAGAGCGACCTCACCGCCGGCGGCTTTGCGCTGGGCTACAATTCCCGCAATGCGAGCGATACGCGCAGCGAGCTTGGCGCGCGTTTCGACCGGCTGCTGCTGCTCAACCCCGAGGCGGCGCTGACCATGCGCGCGCGCCTGGCCTGGGCGCACGACTGGATCAGCGACCCGACGCTCGCCGCGCTGTTCCAGACGCTTCCCGGCGCGGGCTTCGTCGTCAACGGCGCGACGCCGGCGAAGAACTCGGCGCTCACCTCCGCCGGCGCCGAGCTTCGCCTCGCCAACGGCGTCGCGCTCATCGGCAAGTTCGACGGGGAGTTCGCCTCCCACTCCTCCACCTATGCCGGCACCGGAACGCTGCGCTACGCGTGGTAGTGCGGGCCGACGCGCCCGACGTCAGCTTTTGGGTCAAAAAGGCCAGGGCGATTGCGATCGGACTCCGATCTATGTCCGGAACGCCTCTAAGACCGGACAGAATTTGCTGAGCTCGGCGATTGGTGCATCGATCCGCGCGCAAAGCCGCTGTGTGGAGCGTCGAAATTGTCCGTGTCCGGTTATCGCGTCGGCTGGATGCCGAGTGCCTTGGCAATCGCGGCGATTTGCGCGCGCTGGCGCTCGATCGAGGCGGTGAACTCCTGCGCGCCGCCGCGGCTCGGCGTCTGCGCCGTCGCATTGAGCTTGTCGTCGACCTCCTTGGCGTCGGAGGCCGCGACCACGTCGGCGCCGATGCGCTCGCGCAAGTCCGCCGGCAAGGCCTTGCTTCCGAACAGGCCGACATTGCCGTCCATTTCCAGTGCGGGGAAGCCCGCTTCGATCCCCGTGGGGATCTCGGGAAGGCTCGGCGCCCGCTCGCGGCCCATCTGCGCCAGAACCGTGATCCGGCCCGCCTCTCGCAGCGGACGCTGAATGGCGTATGAGGAGGAATAGATCTGCAGGCGATCTTCGGCGAGGTCGTTCACGGCCTGGACGATGTCTTTGTACGGAACCTTTGTGGTCGTGATCTTGGCGCTATACGCGAAGTAGTCGAAGGCGAGCTCGGTGATGCCGGGGACCGCGGCCGAATTGAACTTGCCCGGCTCGGCGTGCGCGCGTTTGACGAAATCGGCGAGCGTGGCGACTTTCATCGACGCCGGCACAGCGATGCCGAGAATGGTGCTGGAGAAGCGGGCGACCGGCATCAGATCGTCCGGGTCGTAGGGCAGCTTTTTGTATTGATACGGATGGACGACGAAGCTTCCGCTCGGCCCCCACAGGAAGGTGTGATCGTCGTTGGCTGCTAGCATGGCTTGGATGGCGATCATGCTGTCGCCGCCCGGCCTATTCTCGATGACCACCGGCTTGCCCCAACGTGCTTGCAGGCGCTCTTGGATGAGGCGTGCGCCAATGTCGGCGCCGGCGCCCGGACCGAACGGAAGAATGAACCGAACCGGCCCCTGCGGCCAAGCTTGCGTCTGCGCCTGTGCGGACGGTGCCGAGGCGGTGAGAATTGCAGCGAGCGCGATGGCGGAAACACAGGTCTTAAACATGTTTCGATCGTCCTTATCGGATCGGTCGGATCAGAGCCACATCGTTCCCACCCCGCTTGCGGGGGAGGGACAGGGAGGGGGCAACAGGCGCTCACCCCCTCCCCAACCCTCCCCCGCAAGCGGGGGAGGGAGCAGACCGAGAGTGCCTCTCGCATTCAATTCCGCCTAGCCGAAATCCGCTGTAATCGCTCCGCCGCGGCCGCGCAACGTTCACGTCCCCGCCTCGTCGTACCCGGAAAAACGAACCGCGACGCCGCCGATCGGATCGACCTCGAACGCGATCGCGTCTTCGCCCGGCTCGATCGCAAGCGGCGGCACCACCGAGCCGGTGATGATGATTTCGCCGCTGCGCAGCCGCTCGCCGCAAGCGGCGAGCACGTCCGCGACGTGGCGCACGATGTCGATCCATTTGCCGGTGTTGGCCTGCGGATCGTCGGTGCGGGCGAACTCGCTGCCGCGCCGCTTGACGCGGCACATGAGGCCGTGCGCGGCGGCGCCGGCGTGCGCCGGAGACGCGCCGGAGAGCACCACGTGGCGCTGATAAATGTTGGCGCTGAGGATTGCTTCGGGGTCCTCGGGAGGCGCGGTGATGTCGGCGAGCTCGATCGCCGGCGAGATGCCGGCGATCGCGGCTTCGGCGGCGGCATGATCGGCCCCGCCCGCAACGTCGCGCCCGAGGTGGACGGCAATTTCCGGCTCGGCCACGGGCTTGGTCCAGCCGGCGAGCGAGACGGTCGCTCCGGATCGGACGAGCGCATTGCGGGTGAGGAAGCCCACCAACGGACCGGAGATGCCGAGGCGCTTGAGCATGTCGGGCGCGGCGAAGCCCACCTTCCAGCCCAACGGCGCATCGCCGCGCTCGAGACGCTTGCGCCGCGTCTCGAGCTGCGCACGCATGCCGCGGACGACGCGCGCATCCTCCCAGACCTTCATGACGGACTCTCCGTCGCTCCTCGGCCGAGCGGACCTATCGGTTCAATTCTCCGCCGGGACTTCGTAGCCGGAGGCTTCGATCGAGCCGGCGCCCATCCATCCCCACACCAGCACGACGTCCTCGTCGGAGGTGTTGTTGAAGCCATGCCAGCACGTGCGCGGCGAATACACGACGTCGCCTTCACCCGATGGCGCCTCCCCCTCGTCGGTGTAGATGTGGCCGCGGCCCTTGAGCACGATGAAGAACTCGTCGCAATTGTGATGCCGGTGACGCTCGTGCCGCGCTCCCGGCTTGAGCACGGTCCAACCGATCACATGATCTGCCCCCGCCGATCGCTTGTCGATCAGGAATTGCACCTGCATATCGACCCAGCCGTCCTTGCGCTTGAGGCCTGCGACCTTGGGCACCGCCTGCATGTTGGTGCGATACATCTTTGCGGGCGTTGCCGCGGCGCGCCTGGCGCGGGCAGCGGGCGCGGCGCCGAGCTTTCGTTTGGTCTTCCGCTTCGCTCGCTTCACCGTCGTTCTCCGCCATCGAACCTCGGTCGCGCTCACGCTTTTGGTTTTGGCCGATTCCGACAGGCGTATCGGCAGTGAAAGAGTGAGCCCCGATCTGGGGCGATCGGGGCTCCGGACTAACGACGTTCACGGGGGAAGTTGGGGGTGTGACGCCGTTGCCCGGCACAGGCTACGGCGGCTTGCCTGCCACTGTCTACCTCCCAGGAGATATAGGCTGCATAGGTCGCGATTGACACAGGTGGACATTCGACGTCCACGGGCCGCTTAGCCTTTCCTGACGGGATTGCGGGTGGCGAGAAAGTGCCAGATTGCCGCGAACAGAAGCAGGAACGTGATGACGGCAGAGACGAGGCAGTAAATGCACACCGCCTGAATAAAGCCGAGCTGAAGGTACATAAAATATAGCGACGAAGCGGCGCCCACTCCGGCGTAAAGAACTGCGCGAAAACGCAAGCTGTTCGAGAACGGATCGAAAGCGAGGCGCGCCGCCAATGCAAACATGTACAGGTAATAGATGAAGCCGAAATACGCCATCGGCACGCCGAAGATACGCGAGTACGGGCTGTTAACGACGACATTGCATCCGTCGATGATCGGACACCACAGCGGCTCGCCGCTGTAATTGCCTTTAGCAACATAAAGCGCGACCGCTATGCCGATGAGCGTCAGCGCCAGCATTGTGTAGGCTGGAAAGGAATCCTTTCCGCTGCCTAACGTTCCAGTTGCTTTGGATGGCGCGTATGTCATCACGATCCATGTCATACGAGCGACAAGGAGCGCGCCTTGACCTAGATCAAATTTTTGCCTCGCCCCAAAGCCAGCGACTGAGGATGACCGCGGCGAGCATTCCCGCGAATTGCGATACGACGAACGCCGCCACCCCGGCCGGCGCTATCCCCGCAAAGGTATTGGACAGCGATCGAGCAACGGTGACGGCGGGGTTGGCGAAGGACGTCGAAGCCGTGAACCAGTAAGCTGCCGTGATATAGAGACCGACGGCGTAAGGGACGGAATCGGGCCGGCGCGCGACACAGCCAAAGATCGTCAATAGGAGACCGAAGGTCGCGACGGCTTCCGCGAGCCATTGTCCCGCCCCGGTGCGCTCCGTGATCGAGAACTGCCACACCGGCAGTTCGAACATCAGATGCGCGACCCACACGCCGACGAGGCCGCCGAGCAGTTGCGCCGCGATGTAAATCCCCGCCTCTGACCACGGCAACTGGCTGCGCAAGGCAAACCCAATAGTTACGGCCGGGTTGAAGTGCGCGCCGGAAAGCGGACCGAATACTAGGATCAAGACGGCGAGGATCGCGCCGGTAGCCAGCGTATTACAGAGCAACGCAACCGCACCATCGCCCGCGAGCTTTTGCGCCATGATGCCCGAGCCGACGACGGCCGCGAGCAGAAAGGCCGTCCCCAACCATTCGCAAAATGCGCGCTGCGGCAGCGCCGGCATCAGCTCGGCTCTTTCGCCTTCGCCGTTGCGCCGTCCATGCGGCCGATCTCCTTGAGCCGCTGTTGCAGGCTAAGTTGATCGAGGCTTCGGATCGGCAGCGCGGTGAAAACGCCGATACGCTGATGGAGCATCCGGTAGGCATCCTTGAATGCAAGGGCGATTTCCGCCGTCGAACCTTTGGCTTCGGCTGGATCGGGAACGCCCCAATGCGCCGTCATCGGCTGGCCGGGCCAGACCGGACAGGTTTCCCCCGCGGCGTTGTCGCAAACGGTGAAAACGAAGTCGAGAGAAGGCGCGCCGGGCTTGGCGAACTCATTCCAAGACTTCGAACGAAAACCCGCGGTGTCATAACCGAGGCTCTGCAAGAGCTCTGTCGTGCGCGGGTTCACTCGGCCCTTCGGCTGGCTGCCAGCGCTGTAGGCACGGAATTTACCTGCGCCGAGCTTGTTCAGGATGGCCTCGGCCATGATCGAGCGCGCCGAGTTGCCGGTGCATAAGAACAGAACGTTGAACGGATCGGCCATGTGCCAGGCTACGTCGTGCAGCAAGCCGCCGCCGTTTGTGGCACGGATTGCGAGGCGGCTTGCGGCTCGCAGCACACTTTTTCATGAGCGATCCGCGCCTGACGCTCTCCGGTGCCGTCGCCATAGTGCGTGCTCTCGCCCGTTGTGAAAAAGGTTTCCCACGAGATGCCCGCCGGATCGTCGATCCACGACTTTTCCGACTTGGCATAGCAACAGGAGGTCTGTCCCTGCTCGATGACATTGCCGCCGGCTTTATGCAGCCGTACATAGACCTCCTGCAATTCGTCCTGGCTCTCAACCTGAATGCCGAGATGATCGAGGCCCGGCTGCTTGCCGCGCGTCGAGATCGCAAAATTCACGCGCGGATCGTCCAACATCCATTTGGCCTCGACGCCGACATGAACGTGTATGCGCTTCATGGCATATGTGCTCCTTATATCGCAGGCAGAGGCAGGTACCCGATCCGCTCCATCATGGCTTCAAAATATTCCCGGACCTTGTGTGGGAAACGAAGTCCTTTGACGACGGCAGCAGATCGAAGCAATGGCAGGACGCGAATATCGTCGAGGGACAGCTTACCGTTGACCGCCAAGGGGCTCTCGATCAAACGACCGAGTTTCTCAAGTTCGGGTGTCAATGCGTCGATTTGCTCGCGAGTCTTGGCCCGGAGCTCCACGAAGTCTCCAAGCTGCTTGCGCTTGCGCACGACATAGTGGTCGAGCGCGGCGACCGTGCCAAACTCCGGCAGGCCAAGCAGTGCATAGCGTGGCCAAGTCAGCGGTACCGCCTTGACGACAATTGTATCCGCGCACGCAGCAACCTCGCTGCGTTCCGGGCCGGTCAGAACAGGATCGCCAAGGCCGTCGATGTAGCCGACCATATCCATGCTTTCCAGCATGGGCTGCCCGTCGTCCTTCACCAAAATCGGAACAACACGTTTGCCGACGAGGCGGGTCATTGTGTCGGAATCGTCTTCGAGAACGACTGTCTCCTGTAAATGCAGGCGCTTGAGTGCAGCCGCCATGCGCACGCGAAAACAGACCGAGCAGTGTTCGAATAGATAAAGTCTCATGTCACCGGCTCCTTGCGACGAGCCGTAGTCGGCGAGCGTTTCGTACGTGCCACCGGCAGGCATTGACCGGCACGACCCTGGCAGCAGTTCTCAGTCAAGTAGCCCAGCAGCGCGTTCATCGTGTCGTATCGCGCGGCATAGATCATGGAGCGCCCGTCACGCCGAACCGAGACGAGGCCAGCCCCACGCAGCCGGTCAAAGTGAAACGTCAACGTATTCGGCGCGAGCTTGAGCGCTGCGGCCACTTGGCCCGCCGGCAGACCGTCCGGTCCGGCCTGCACCAGCAAGCGATAGACGTCGAGGCGATTGTCCTGGGCGAGCGCGGCCAGCGCGGCGACGGCGTTTGACATTTCCATGTTTCAACGAATATAGAATCATTATCCGGCCGTCAACAATTATTTCGACAAACACTGAAATGAAGCTCTCATGGCGGTGCTGACCGGACGAACCCTCATCGCTGCAATGTGTCTCGGTCAGGTCGGGAGTCTGCTCCCCCACGTCGTCGTCCCTGCCATCATGGCGCAGCATCTGATGCCGCTGTGGGACCTCAGCGCAGCGCAAGCTGGATTGATGGCAAGCGCCTACGCCTTCGGCTACATGCTGGCGGTTCCGGTGCTCACGACGCTAACCGACCGGATCGACGCGCGTCGGGTATTAGTGGGCGGCTCGGCCTTCAGCGGTGTCGCGACCGCGTTGTTCGGCCTGATCGCTGATGGTCTTTGGTCGGCGACCTTGATCTGGGCGCTGGCCGGAATCGGATTTGCCGGCGCCTACATGCCTGGCCTGAAGGCTCTCTCTGACAGGCTTCCCCGTGGCGACTCGTCTCGCAGCATTACGCTCTATACCGGCAGCTTCTCGATCGGCGTCGGTCTCTCGTTTCTCGTGTCGCAGCTTGTTGCCGACGCTGTCGGGTGGCCCGCGGCATTTTATGTCGCTGGCGTGGGACCGTTTGTCATGGTCGTCGTGTGTCTGTGGCTCGCCCCATGCAAACCGGCGCCTGCACACGGACACCTCCTCGATTTCCGGCCGGTTCTGCGCAATCGCGCCGCGCTCGGCTACATTCTCGGCTATGGCGCGCACTGCTTTGAGCTTTACGGCATGCGCACCTGGCTCGTCGCGTTCTGGACCTTTGTCGTGGCGCACAGCGACGACAGCACACTGGTAGGACCTATCACCGTAAGCGTCATCGTCACGCTACTGTCCCTGCCAGCGAGTATACTCGGCAACGAGGCCGCTTTGCGCTTTGGCCGACACCGCGCCATCAGCGTCGTCATGATTGCGTCCGCAGGCTTCGCTTTGGCGATCGGCCTCAACGCAGGATCCTCCCCTCTGCTGTTGCTGCCGCTCGTCCTCATCTACGGCGTTACCATTCCCGCCGACTCAGGCGCACTTACATCCGGCACGACCGCAAGTGCCGCGCCGCACTATCGTGGGGCGACGCTGGCGCTGCATTCGACGGTAGGATTCGGCCTTTCCGCGCTGGGCGGTTGGGGCGCCGGTATCGCGCTCGATGTTGCGGGCGGTCCGGGGCAGCCGGGGGGATGGTTTGCCCTGTTCGCGCTGCTCGCGGCGGGGGTCCTCCTAGGGCCGGTTGCTTTGCATTGGTCACAACGGGGGAGGTGAGTCTCCTTCGAAGCCTCTGCCTTCCATATGGGGTGCGCCAAGCCCGCCGCATTCCGGTCGAGCAGCCAACCAGGATCGAGCTGGTGATCAATCTCAAGACGGCGAATGCGATCGGCCTCGAGGTGCCCTGGTTCCTCCAGCAGCGCGCCGACGAAGTGATCGAGTGAAAGCCCGCTTTACTTCGTGAGGATTCGCCTCGGTGCGGTGCTGGGCGTCTTCTCCGCCGGCGAGATCACGAACGTGACCCAGCCGTTCCAGCCGGCGGGCCGATTCTGGTTGGCGAATTCCCAGTAGCTTTTGAGGTTGAGATAACCTTGCGTCTCGCTGGTCAGGGGAATGATGAACCCGAGCTGCGGCCCGGCGCCAACGACCTGCGACTGGAAGCAGCCCACACGATCGCCGGAGCCGCTGTCGCAGCCGAGCTCCGTATAGACATAGCCCACGGCGCCGATCAGAACCTGTTTGCTTAGGAATTGCGAGGCGCCCCAGTCGAAATGCATGTCGACGCCATTCTGATATTGCGTCGACTGATTGGCGAAATTGTAGGTGAAGCCGAGCACGCCCGAGAATTCGTGCCCGGTCTGCGGATTGAGATAGGTGTAGCCCGCGCCGGCATCGATCGCGCCGTGCCCGATGCCGATGTTCGACATGCGCGTCGAGTCATACGCGCCGACGGGTATGTCGCCGGTGATGTAGGTCATGTAGTTGTGAACGCCGTTGTTCCAGCGCAGCGTCGCGATCGGCCACACATCGCCGAAGCCGGTGACCGAGTCGGCGATGGTGTCGAAACGCGAGAACGGCAATGTGCCGAGCGGCGTCGCAAATGCGCCTGTGACGCTCCCCTGCAACGACGTATCGACGCGGCCGTAGATCCCGACGGCGCCCAGCGTGAGCTGGCCGCCCAAGACCGGCGTGGCGAAGGTGTAGGTCGGCAGGGCGAATCCCATGTCGGCTCGCGCATTGACGCTCGCGCTGGCAATTGCCGTGGCCGTGACGGGAATTCTGCCGATCTGGAACTCGCGCGCTCTTGCGACGTCGGCTCCGGCCGACACGCTAGTATGATAATAGACCGACGTGAGGGCCCATCCCGGTTGCTGCGGCGCGGCTGCGAGGCTTCCGAAAAAGCCAGGCAGCCAGAAGCTCACGCCGCTTTCATCGGCTTTTGTATTGGTGCCCAGGCAGCCGAACACCGCGCTGCAGACGAGTGCAGCCGCGTATCTTGCAACACAATGTCGAATGCTAGCTCTTGCGGACATGGATCCGCCCCCGAGGCGCATCGTGACCAACCAAAGGCGCATCGTGCTCAAATAGAGGTGTGTTTTTGTGACGGGCAGCGAATAAGTTGGTGCTGTGCCTATTCCATCACATCTCCGGGCCATCAAATCGGATCAAGCATTGATTCGGCTAGCGTCGTGCCTTGGCCCAAAGCTCTGATGGGAAGACGATCTGCGGTATTACAGTAAGACTGACATCTTACGGCACCGCAGCGCTGCTAATGCCGGGCTGCCGAATTTGCATGACGCGCGGCGTTCACCGGGGATAGGCTATGCGGGGGATCGCGGGACAGTTCGCAGGGAGGGTCTAATCGATGCGCATCGGCAGCAGTCTCGCTATTACCACGGCCCTGTCGCTTGCCACCATCGCAATGGCGAGCGTGCCGGCATCGGCACAACAGCCGCAGCAGAAGCTCAATATCCTCTTCATCATGGGCGACGACATCGGCTGGATGCAGCCGAGCATCTATCATCAAGGCCTAATGGTGGGGGAAACCCCGAATATCGACCGCATTGGGCAAGAAGGCGCGAAGTTCACCGATTACTACGCCGAACAGAGTTGTACGGCCGGGCGCAATGCGTTCTTCACCGGCATGCATCCTCTGCGCACCGGCATGATCCCGCCGCAGCTCCCGGGCAGCCCATCCTACTTGCGGCCCGGCACGCCGGCGCTCGCCTGGTTCTTGCGCGATCTCGGCTACAACACCGGCGAGTTCGGCAAGAACCATTTGGGCGATCATACCGACGCGCTGCCGACGGCGCACGGCTTCCATGAGTTCTGGGGCTACCTCTATCACCTCGACGCCATGCAGGGGGTGAGCTTCCCCGACATCAACAAGACACCAACCCAGCAGACCGTCGCTCCGGTGTGCAAGAACACGCCGATCCCCGGCCTACCCGAGGTCCCCGGCGCTGTGGATCCCAAGACCACGCCTTGCCTGACCCCGCCGCGCCCGGTGCTGTGGTGCAAATCCTCCGACGGCACGTCGAAGAACCAGACCTGCCAGGATCAAGGGCCACTGACTCTGGAGCGCTCGAAAACCGTGGACGAGGAGATCTCCGCCAAGGTCATCGACTTCCTCGATCGCAACGATCCGCAGAAGACGGGCAAGCCGTTCTTCGTCTGGTACAACCCGGCGCGCAT
>Ga0307277_10000888_pt1 | contig 11496 bp, 15 predicted proteins | sample ER_DNA_116_FD_194473 | JGI IMG/M metagenome (GOLD analysis project Ga0307277, IMG submission 194473) | Bulk soil microbial communities from the East River watershed near Crested Butte, Colorado, United States - ER_DNA_116 | ecosystem: Environmental > Terrestrial > Soil > Floodplain | place...
GGCGTCCTGCCCCTCACTGCGTAGGCCGAGCGGCATGGTCTCGAGAAAACAGTCCTCGGCGAAGGTCTCGAGGATGGCATCGATATCCCGAGCCGCCTCGGCTTCGCGGTGAGCCTCGAAGAGGCGAAGCATCTCGCTCCGGTCCACGCTTTCCTCCCTTGTAGTCGCGGTAGTCGAGTTTCTACGCCTCTCGCGCCCACGCGACAAGTGTCTCGCAGGGACGTTCTAGTTGTGATGGCGGGCGAGAGGAAAGGGAACGCGGCCTTCGCTCTGGCAGATCTGCTCAGCCGACGAGGGCTTGTCACGCAATCGACTGAACGATCTGCCGCAAGGTAGCGACGGTCTCGGTGAACGGCTCCCAACCGTGCAGGTCGACCTGAAGCTTCGCGCCCGTCTCGCGCCATCGGTAGCAAAGGTGGTTGCCGAAGCAGTCTCCCAACACGAGGCTTCCACCCCCGCCGCGCCAGTTCGAGGACGCGAGCGCGACCACGGGTGCAGCTGCTTCGCTCTCACGGCCCACCATCATCCCGTTCCGAGGGACCACTGGGCCGCCATCGACATGCCCGGCGAGCGAAATTGCTCCGGCCGCCAGCTCCAGGTGCGCGAACGCGGGTGGGCGATTGCGAGCCGGGTTGGGGTAGGGAGCGCCCCACTCAACGCTGAGCAGGTCGTCAGATCGGCCATGAGACGACCGCCAACGCGGTTCGAAGAGCACGCTGACGTAATTGGTCGGCCCGGCCGGAATCCGAGTTGGACAGATCGAGCGGGTTCGCAGTGACTGGCAAGCCCCCGTGAACCACTCCGGCGGAGTCGTCATCGCCACAGGGTGCGAGTCGGCAGCCCGCGGCATGGCGATCGGGGTGGATGGGACGGCCTGCAACCGGTCGACCATCGCATGCAGCGTCTGCACGGTCTCGCGAAACGGCTCCCAGGCATGCAGGCCGACGGCCACCTCGCTTCCGGCATCGCGCCAACGGAACACCAGATAATGGAAGTACACAAGCGCCGCCCTGCCACCCGACGGTGCCAGTAGCAGCTGGCCGGGGATGCCACCCCAGCGCATCCTCCCCAAGAAGAGCGCGTGCCGCCGCGGGGTGTCTGCTTGGCCGTCTTGCGGGGGCGTCCCAGGTCCTTCAACCCGCGGGAAGATCGCGGGGAGTACGTTCCCCAAACGGCCGCTCATCAGGAACCACCCGACGAACCGCGGCGGCCGGTTTAGCCGCTGGGCTCCAAAGTACTCGCCACCAGACTCGACCTGGAGGAGGTTCAGCGGGTAGCGCGGCGTTTCGACCGCCATGCTCAGGGTCACACCATCTCTTCTGGCCGCGGGGGCTGCAGCCGGGCAGAAATGACGCAACTCGGCGAATCCCCCGCATGCGGAGCGGATCCAGGTCGGCGTTGCTTGCAGGCTCAGCGGTGAGAGGGTCAGCTTCCTCGTCGTCCGCGCGGTGCCGTCTCCCGAGCTCGAGGTAAGCGAGCAGCCGGCCATGAGACTCAGGAACGCCGCGCAGGCCAGCATCGCTCGCGCTCTCATGGACACGCCCTATCTACGCATGTGGCGGGTGTCTGGGTCCGCCCGCTCGTTACCTGCGGTCAACCTTTGCAGCCGCGATGCCGTTATCGAGGGCGCTTGGCATGGCAGTTCTACGCCTCTCGCGCCCAGGCCACAAGTGTTTCGCAGGGACGTTCTAGCCCCCGCCGGCTGAGCAGGTCCGCCAGAGCGAAAGCCGCGTTTCCCTTCCGCTCGCCCGCCATCAGGACCAGTGCCGCCAGGGTCGCCTGCGCTTCCTCGAGGCTCACGTCGACCTCGCGGCAGAGCCGGCCGTGCCAGCGCAGTGCGGCCCGCGGGTAACGCTCAGGTGCCTTGTCGCGCAACAGGAGGCAGAGCTCGAGGGCCTCGGCTAGCCCGACGTGCGGGAGCTCAGAGGCGGCGGAAAGGGCTTCTGTGACGTTCCCGCGATCGAGGGCGCGGCGGAATCGCATGAACGCGGAGCCCTGCGAAGTCACGAACAGATGTTCGCATAGAAGCGACGGTCGATTCGGCGCGGGTTAGACTGGCCCGGTGACGGCGGTCGAGAGACTCAGGGACGTGCCGCTCCTCGGTTGTCTCAGTAACCGTGAGCTCAAGCGCGTCGCACGCGATGTCCGCGAGAACCATTTCGACCCCGGCACGACGGTAGTAAGAGAAGGGAAGATGGGCCGCTTCGGCTTTTTTATCCTCGATGAGGGCGAGGCCAGTGTAAGCACTGGCGGGACCGAGGTGGCGCGACTCCATCCCGGCGATCACTTCGGCGAACTCAGCCTCATCAGTGAAAGCGTCAGGACGGCAACGGTTACCGCGCTAACGCCCATCACCTGTCTCGTCATCGAGCCTTGGGACTTTCGGGACTTGGTGAAAGGCAGTCCAGAAACGGCATGGAAGCTTCTCCAGCACGTCGCAGATCTTCTCGACGAGCAACGTGGGCGAGCCAAGCCGCTAACGCCCGCAAGTACCCCCTAGCCGGCCTCCGTGCTCGAGAAGTTTGGTCAGAAGCGACTGATCGTCGAGTGAGGTGGCGTGCCAGGCAGCTCAGCTTCCGGCCTGGCTCCCATCAGAGCGCCGGAAGACCACACCGGGACCACACGGGAACGGCATTTAGCGACCGCTACGGCAGGGACGAACCGCATGGTTGAGCCAAACCCGCATCACACCTAGCCCCTTCCGGTTCCGTGCCGGGAATCGCCACGGAGCCGGCTCGACTCCCGGCGGGTACTCGGAGACCACTGCCCCATGTTCCCGGATCCTGCGCGCGAGCTCCGAGTGACTCCGCGGGTAGTCGCGGTCTATCCCACAGCCGAGCACCGCGACGGTCCGCCCGCCGCCCTCGAGCGTCCCACGGTGAGCCTCGCCGTCGATCCCCCGCGCAAGCCCGCTCACGACGACCACGCCGGCGCGGGCCAGCTCCCGCGCCAGCTCGCGCGCAACCCCGGCTCCGTAGGACGAGCAGCTTCGAGCCCCGACGATCGCCACGGCCGGCTCCTCGAGGATCTCCGTGTCTCCACGGACGTGAATGGCGGCCGGCGGGTCGTGCAGTTCGGCGAGCAGGGGCGGATACAACCGCGAGCGGCGTCCGAGCGTCTTCAACTCCACGCGGCCAGCTCCGAGGGCGAGCGGTACGAGAGAGCCTCGGCGACGTGCTCGGGCGCGACGCGCTCCTCACCGGCGAGCTTCGCGATCGTGGCGGCCACGCGACCGACCTTTGCCCTGCCTCGAGCCGAGAGCGGGAGCGTGTCCACGGCCCGGTCGAGGAGCTCGGCAGCAACACGCTCGAGCGGCGGGGCCTCCCTGCGCGCGGCGCGCTCGACTCGCGTGCGGACGGCGTCAGAAGGCTCGCCTGCGGAGCCAAGCTCCCGCGAGCGCGCACGCGGGACCACGACGACGAGGTCGAAACGATCGAGGAGGGCCCGCGAGAGCTTCTCGCGGAAGGAAGCGAGCCTCTGCGGCGAGCAGGAGCACTCGACGGCTGGATCTCCGCGCGCGCCGCATGGACACAGGTTCATCGTCCCGACGAGCCTGATCCGGGCCGGAAAGACGCATTGGCCTTGCACGCGCGAGATGGCGACGAACCCGTCCTCGAGCGGCTGGCGGAGAGCCTCGAGGGCCGGTCGGTGGAACTCGCCCAGCTCGTCCAGGAGCAGAACGCCGAGGTGAGCCAGGCTCGCTTCCCCTGGGCGTGGACCGGGCCCGCCGCCGACGATTGCGGCCGTGGAGGACGTGTGGTGGGGAGCGCGGAACGGCGGGCGCTCCACCAGCGGACGACCCTCTGGGAGAACGCCCGCCACGGAGTGGATGCGCGTGACTTCGAGCGCCTCGTCGAGCGTCAGCGGGGGCAAGATTCCGGGCAGCCGCCTCGCGAGCATCGTCTTACCCGTTCCCGGGGGGCCCGCGAGGAGCAGGTTGTGGCGCCCGGCGGCCGCCAGCTCGAGTGCGCGACGAGCCCGTTCTTGTCCCCGGACGTCGGCGAGGTCGGGATGCGTTCCCTTCGATAGCGGCCGGATCGCGGCCACCGTGGGTGGCTCGAAGGTGCCCCGCAGATATGCGGCCGCCTCGGTCAGATGACGCACGGACACGGGCTCGATGCCTGCCAACGCGGCCTCCGGCGCGGACTCCTGCGGACAGAGGAGCCGAGTCGCCCCGGCCCGCCGCGCGGCCTCCGCGGCCACCAGAGCCCCCGGGACCGGACGTACACGGCCGTCCAAGGCGAGCTCTCCGAGGGCCGCATGTTCGGCAAGCCGCTCGGGCGGGACCTGACGCGACGCCGCGAGCACGGCTAGGGCGATCGGGAGGTCGAAGCCGGAGCCCTCCTTGCGCAGACCGGCGGGAGCGAGGTTGACCGTGATCCGTCTGAGGGGCCACTCGAGCTCCGCGCTCGCGATCCCGCTGCGGACGCGTTCCTTGGCCTCCTGGCAGGCCTTGTCCGGCAGGCCGACGATCGAAAACCCGGGGACCCCGCGCTGCAGGTGCGCCTCCACCTCGACAGGACGCGCCTCGAGGCCGACGAGAGCATGGGTGAGTGCTCGCGCGAGCACTCGTCCAGGCTAGGGCGGGTCGGACGCGCCGAAGCTGCCCGCTTCGTCAAGATAGAACCGGGGAATGGACACGTTTCTCGCCATCGTGAGCAAGCGGGATCAGCGCCAGTACGCCGACCGCGAGATTCCCGAGGAGGTCCTCGAGCGGATCCTGCAGGCCGGCCGGCTGGCAGGGAGCGCCATGAACCGGCAGCCCTGGCGCTTCGTGGTCCTCGAAAACCGCGAGCTCCGGGAACAGGTCGCCGAAACCGTCTACGCGCCCGGAAACGTGCTCGGCTCGCAGCTCGCGATCGCGCTCGTGGTCACGGGAAGCCCGGGGTTCGACGCCGGCCGAGCGGCGCAGAACATGATGCTCGCCGCCTGGAACGACCGGGTCACCTCCTGCCCGAACGGAATGCCCGACCGAGCCACGACGGGAGCGCTGCTCGCTCTCGGCGAGGGCGAGGAGGTCGCGATGGTCCTCTCCTTCGGCTACCCCGCGAACGAGCGACATCCCGAGGACCGCGCGGCGGACGAGTGGATCGCGCGAGTCAAGCGGAAAGCCCTCGGCGAGCTCGTCGAGCGGAGGTAGTGACGCAAAAACATGCGCAGGGGTCTGCTGCTCACCGTCTTCGTCGCCGCCACAGCGCTCACCGCTGTCCCGTTGGCGCTCGCATTGCTGGCCGAGACGCCCGTCGCCACGACGGCGCGGAACGAATTCAAGCCGGCCGCGGGATTCCATGCCAGTGGCGACGAGCTCATCTCGTACTCACGAAGCCAGAGCGGCCATCCCAACCGCTACGACGCGATCCTCAAGCGCGTTTCCACGGGCGGCACCACGAGGATCAAGCTCAATGCCAAAGGGCGCGGGTACGGCGGCGGCATCGACTCGCCCCGCGTCATCTATCAGCAGGTCGTCAACGGAAACTCGAACATCCTCATCTACAACATCGACCACGCGACCCGTGCCGCTCCCGCGGGCGTGAACACGTCCCAGTGGGAGTGGCAACCGACGATCTCGGGCGACTGGGTGCTCTTCGGGCGCGCCGATCCCAGTGGGCCGACCGAGCGGGTCATCCTCCACAATCTCGCGAGCCCGGAAGATCGCCGGTTGACGAGGATCGACAGAAGGGCATACGCCGCCATTCCCGGACAGGTCGCCGGCAACTGGGCCGTCTACATGCGGTGCGCCCCGGTCTGCAACGTGATCCGCTACGGCATCGTCAACAAAACGCGAACCGTCCTGCAGAAGCCGCTCACGTCGCCGCCTCGGTACCAGTACGCGGCCGGCGTCACCCCTGCGGGAGTCGTGTACGTCGCACGCAGCGGCCCCAAGTGCGGCTCGAACGCAAAGATCGTCCGCTACTTCGGAACGTCGGATCCGGCCACTGGGACGAAGGTTGCGGCCCTGCCCAGGGGGATCGACATCTTCAACGTCTATGCCCGCGACAACGGCGACGGCACGACCGACGTGTTCTACGACCGCGTGTCGTGCAGCACCGGGCACTGGAACGTCTACAAGGTGACGGACGGGCCCCTAGGAGGGAGCGCTAGAGCGGCACGCGCTCGATCCGCCGGCCGCGGACGGCCGCCACCTCGAAGGCCACTTCCAGGCGCGCGAGATCATGATTCCGCGCCAGGAACGCCTCGGCGGCGCGCCGCAGGCGCCGCTCCTTCTCGAATCCGACCGCCTCGAGCGGATCGCCGAACCTCGAACCGGCTCGCATTTTGACCTCGCAGAAGACGAGCCGGTTCCCCCGGCGGACGATCACGTCCAGCTCATTTCCTCCGGCGCGCACGTTCGAGTCGAGGACGCGGTAGCCGCGCAGGAGGTAGTGCAGCCGGACCCGGCGCTCGGCCCTAGCCCCCGAGACCTGCCGCGTGCTCGGCATAGGAGCGGGCCTCGAAGGACAGGCGGTGGATCTCGCTCGGACCGCGTTCTCGCACGGCAGCGGAATGACGGGGCGTGATGTAGCCGACGTGCGAGGCGAAGCCGTAGTGCGGATAGAGAGCGTCCATGCGGTGCATCGTCCGGTCGCGGACGACCTTGGCCACGATCGACGCCGCCGCGATGGCGGCGCTGCGCTCGTCGCCGTCGACGACGGCCGTGTGTTCGGGCGCGAGCTTGCCGAGACGGAAGCCGTCCACGAGGCACGCTTCAGCCGGCGGGCAGAGGTCGGCGAGCGTCTCTCGCAGGCCCCGGAGGTTCGAGCGATGCAGGCCGTCCCGGTCGATCACGGTGGGCGGGATGATGCGAACGGCGATCTTCTCCGCGCAGCCGGAGACCGCGCGGAAGAGGTTCTCGCGCTCGTCGCCGGTCAGCTGCTTGGAGTCGTTGAGGAGCGCCAGCGGACGCACACGGTGATCTCGCAGGCCGGCATAGTCGAACAGGACCGCCGCGGTCACGAGCGGCCCGGCAAGGCTTCCGCGACCGGCCTCGTCCGCTCCGGCCACGAAGCGCACGCCCAGCTTGCGATCGAAATTGAGCAGCTTGCGGCCCGTGCGGCGCACGGGGCCGAGCATAGCGACTAGGTCCGCTGCTTCTCGCGGACGCGCGCCTTCTTCCCCACCTTCGAGCGAAGGTAGTAGAGCTTGGCGCGGTTGACGTCGCCGATCGACTGCACCTCGATGCGCTCGATCTTGGGCGAGTGGAGCGGAAACGTTCGCTCGACGCCGACTCCGAAGGAGTTCTTGCGCACCGTGAAGGTCTCCCGTACGCCGGCGCCCTGGCGCTTGATGACGATGCCCTCGAAAACCTGCACTCGCCTGCGCTGACCCTCGATCACCTGGAAGTGCACCCGAACCGTGTCGCCCGCCTTGAAGACTGGGCGGTCGTCGCGCAGCTGCTTGCGCTCGAGGATGTCGATCGGCGTGCTCATAGAAAGAGGCCCCCGCGGGCCGATCGCCAATGGTAGCGGCTCTGAGCCGCCCATCGCAGCTACGGACGGATCGCTAGCGTGCGGGCGGCGTCAAGCACGTCCTCGACCAGCATCCGGAGGTGCTCGGAGCACGTCTGCGGGTGCAGGATGCAGGCGCGCAGGGTCTCCCGGCCGGCGAAGATCGTTCCGGTGACGAAGGCGCGTCCTCCGGCTTGCACCGCCTGCGGGAGCTCGCGGTTGAGCTGCTCGAGCCGGTCGGGAGGACAGCGTTCGGGCCTCGCTCGGAACGCCACGATTGAGGTCTGTGGGACCGCGGCCAGCTCCAGCTCGGGCTCGCTCTCGACCATGGACGCCAGCTCGCGGGCCAACTCGTTCGCCCGCGCCACCTGCGCCGCGATCCTGCCCCGCCCGCGCGAGGCGATCGTCGCCCACGTTTTCAGCGCTCGGAAAGGCCGCGTCTGCTCGAGCCCGTACTCGGCGAAGGTGCCGATGTCGGCGCCCGCGCCTTGTCGCAAGTACGGCGGGATGAGGCTGAAGGCGTCGCGCAGGTCGTCGGGTCGCTGCACCAGCGCGCAGCCTGCGTCCACGGGCACTCCGAGCCACTTGTGCGGGTCGAGGGTGAGGGAGTCGGCCCGCTCCATCCCGCGATACCGCTCCGAGACGGCGGGATCGAGGACGCCGAAGGCCCCGTAGGCGCCGTCCACGTGGAACCAAAGGCCCTCCTCCGTTGCGAGCTCGGCGAACGCCTCGAGCGGGTCGATGGCGCCGGTGTTGACGGTCCCGGCGGAGCCGACGAGCAGCGCCGGCAGGGCACCCCGCTCACGGTCCTCGGCGATTGAGGCGCGGAGCCCATCGACGTCCAGTCGTCCGCTCTCCAGCGGGACCTGCCGGATCGACTCGCTGCCGAGGCCGAGGAGCGCGAGTGCGCGCGGCACGCAGCTGTGGGTCTCGCCCGGAATGTACGAGATGAGGGCCGGCGCGCCCGCCAGCCCGTCACGGCGGACGTCGTAGCCGGCCGCCGCGAGCGCACGGCCACGAGAGCCCGCGAGGCAGACGATCGTGGCGGCGGACGCTCCGCTCGTCAGCAGGCCGCCTCCAGGCGGATGGGGGTAGCCGACGAGCTCGGCCAACCAGCGTACGACTGCGCGCTCGAGGTGGATGTCGGCATGGTCGCCGGACACGACGCTCGGGTTCATGGCCGCAGCGGCCAACGAGGCGGCGATTCCGGCGGGAGCCGGCGGCGGGTTCACCCAGCCGAAGAAGGCCGGATGCCCGTTTCCCATCGGATAGGGCAGGACGTCACGCAGTGCTGTCTCGCTGAGCTCGGCAAGCGAGATTCCCTCCTCGGGAAGCGGCAGTTCCAGCAGCCGCCGGCGCAACTCGTCCGGAAGCGGTTGCCACACGGGCCGCGAGGGGAGCTCGGCCAGGTAGTCGGCGACGCCGTCGACCAGCGCGTGCCCGGCGCTTCGGAACGCTTCCACTTCGGCTTCGCGCTCCCCGGCGGGATCTCGCTCGCTCACGGCGCAAGCATAGGTTCGCGACCCTTCACCAGCGGCTCTGGAGCGTCGTCGGGCCGGGCTTTGCCCGGCCGACCAGTGCCGCTAGCGGAAGCCGAGTCGCTGCGGCGGCCAGTAGACCGCGAACACCGGCCCAATGAGGTTGGCCCGCGGCACCGGGCCCCAATCCCGGCTGTCGCAGGAGGAAGCGCGATTGTCCCCCATCATGAAGTACTCGTCCGGGCCGAGCGGGGCTCCATTCGGAGGCCACTTCCCACTCCGCTGATCCCGCTCCTGCGGCTGTATGTAGGGCTCGTCGAGTTTCTGCCCGTTGACGAAGATCGTTCCGCTCCGCTCCGTGATCCTGTCGCCCGGAAGGCCGATGATGCGCTTGACGAACGTCTCACCACCGGCGCCGTTCTCGCACCGTTCGGCCTTCGGCGGCGTCTTGAACACGACGATCTCGCCGCGGTGTGGGTCGCGGAAGTGGTAGATGAAGCGATTGGCGAGCACGCGGTCGGAGAAGCGCGCCTCACACCCCGGACCGGGCTCGGCGCAGTGCAGAGTCGGCTCCATGGACGACGAGGGGATGCGGTAGGGGTTCACGACCCACGCCTTGATCGCGAGCACCGCTCCGACGGCGACCACGATCGTCACCACCCAGTCGATCACGGTCGGCCACGGGGCGGGAAGCCCCTCGGTGACGCGGTCGATCGGGCCTCTCAGGAGAGAGACCTCTCGCGGCTCTGCTCTTTCCGCCAGGAATCGATGCGCGCGTGGTCGCCCGAGAGCAGGACCTCGGGGACGCGCCAGCTGCGGAATTCGGCAGGCCGCGTGTACTGCGGGAACTCCAGGCCGCCCTCGAGCGCTGGGGAGAAGCTCTCGTAGGTCGAGCTCTCCTTCCGGAGCGCGCCCGGCAGGCGCCGGGCGACCGCCTCGAGTACGACCATCGCCGGGAGCTCTCCGCCCGAGAGAACGTAGGGCCCCACTGAGACTGCGTCGTTGGCGAGGTGCTCGAGCACGCGTTCGTCGAAGCCTTCGAAGCGCGCTGACAGAAGGGTGAACGCCTCTTCCGACGCGAGCTCCTCCACCAGCTCCTGGTCGAGTTGTCGTCCCTGCGGCGTCAGGGCGACGATCCGTCGCTCGCCGACGTCGCCGTAGACGGCCTCGAGCGCTGCGTCGACAACGTCCACGCGGAGGACCATCCCCGCTCCCCCGCCGAAGGGCTCGTCGTCTACCTGACCGCCCGTCAGAGGCGTGAAGTCACGGTAGTTCCAGAGGCGCAGATCGAGCTCGGAGCCGAGCACGGCAGCGAGCGGCCGCTGCTCGGTGAGCCAGGAGAACGCATGCGGAAGCAATGTGAAGACGTCGATCTGCACGGTCAGTGGTTCGTCCAGTGCTGTTCCCGTGCAGCTGACGCGCGAAAAGCGACACGCATCCGCGTCGAGTCAGACGCAGGAACCTGCGTGATTCTGAACGCGGATGCGTGCGGGCGACCGAGGACGGCGCGGAGCGACGCTTTGCAGCCGGTCAGATGGTCGGGTGACAGTGCTGGGCGATCCACTCAAAAACCTAGCTTTCGGTCGCGAACCCCTGCGCCACCAGGATGCGCCCGCGCTCGAGGTCGACCGAGAGCACGCACTCCTCGACGAGGGGCAGCGCCGTCCCTGTATCGAGCTCGAGGACGTCGTTCGCCACGCCGGGGGCGACGTCCTGCACGCGACCGAGCTCTCGTCCTCCCTCCTCCTCCACGCTCAGGCCGACCAGCTCGAAGACGTAGTACTCGTCCTCTCCCGACACAGGCAGCTCGCTGCGCGGCACCGCGAGCACTGAGCCGCGCGGGACCTCGCGGTCGAGCTTGACGATCAATCGCCCGCCGGAGCGCTTCGCCTCGACGACCTCGGCGATCTCGCCGGCGACGACGAGTCGTGCGCCCGCGGCGAAGCGCTGCGGGTCGTCACTTGCAGCTTCGACGACGAACGCGCCGTCGAGACCATGCGGCCGGCCGACGCGGCCGACCTGAACCAGGTCGGTCACCCGACGATTTCGAGCAGGGCTCGCTCGTTCGAGCGAGCTCCGCTGGCGCGTACGATCGTGCGCAACGCACGCGCGATCCTGCCCTGGCGGCCGATCACCTTCCCGACGTCGTCGGGCGCGACATGCAGCTCGAGGACGAGCGCGCCGTCCTTCTCGACACGCTCGACGCGCACCTCGTCGGGCTTGTCCACGAGGCCCTTTGCGAGGAACTCGACGAGCTCCTGCACTAGATCCCTTTTGCCTTGAGGAGGCGCTTGACCGACTCGGAAGGCTGAGCGCCCTTCGAGATCCAGTCCTTCACCTTCGTCTCGTCGATCTCGATCGTCGAAGGGTCCGTCTGGGGGTTGTAGCGCCCGACGATCTCGATGAACTTGCCGTCGCGCGGCGAGCGCGAGTCGGCCACCACCACCCGGTAGACCGGGTTCTTCTTCGACCCGACGCGGGCCAGTCTGATTCTCGCTGCCATGTGCTCCTTCCTAGCGCCGCAGTTCGTCGGGGGGGGGGGGGGGGGGGGGGGGGGGGGGGGGGGGGGGGGG
>Ga0307277_10000889_pt1 | contig 11491 bp, 9 predicted proteins | sample ER_DNA_116_FD_194473 | JGI IMG/M metagenome (GOLD analysis project Ga0307277, IMG submission 194473) | Bulk soil microbial communities from the East River watershed near Crested Butte, Colorado, United States - ER_DNA_116 | ecosystem: Environmental > Terrestrial > Soil > Floodplain | place: USA...
CGTGCCCGGCACGTGGTCGGTCGGCGCGGATTCGATCGTCGGCTACCGGGTCCGCGAGCGCCTCGCGAGCCTCTCGGCGGACAGCGACGCAGTCGGCCGGACGTCCTCGATCACCGGCACGGCCACGATCGCCGGAAGCGGCACGAACCTGACCGTCACGAAGGCCGACTTCAGCGTCGACATGACGTCGCTCGCCAGCGACAAGCGGATGCGCGACAACCGCCTCCGCAGCCAGGGGATCGAGACCGACACGTTCAAGACGTCGACGTTCACGCTCACCTCGCCGGTCACGCTACCTGCGAACGCCCTGACCGGTACCGCGGTCGACGTCACGCTCCACGGCGACCTGACGCTCCACGGCGTCACGAAGACGATCGACGTCCCGGCGAAGGCCCAGCTGAACGGCAGAGTCATCCAGGTCCTGGGCTCGGTGAGCTTCCCGTTCTCCGACTACGACATCGTCGCCCCGAACATCGGCGGGTTCGTGACGGTCCAGGACACCGGCACGCTCGAGTTCCTGGTCAACCTGACGAAGGCCTGAACAGGGGCGCTCGTGGCAGCGCCGCGATCGCCGGCCGAAGGGGTTCGGAACCGCCTCCACCCTATACTCAATCCCCTCATGAAGTTTCTTTCCCGTTTCGTCGACTCGAACGACCGCGAGCTTCGACGCATCCAGCCACTCATCGACGAGATCAACGAGCTCGAGCCCGAGATCCAGGCCCTCTCCGACGACGCGATCCGCGAGCGGTTCGCGCTCATCCGCGACGAGATCCGGGAGGTTGCCCAGCCGGGCGAGCCGACCGAGGAGGAGCTCACCCACCCCGACCTCGAGCGCCGTCGCGAGCTCGCGAAGGCGCGCCACAAGAAGGAGCTGGCCGAGGTCCAGGCCGCGCTCGACGAGGTCCTCCCCGACGTGTTCGCGATGTCCCGCGAAGCGATGGTCAGGACGCTCGGGATGCGCCACTTCGATGTCCAGCTGATCGGCGCCACCGTCCTCCACCAGGGCCGGATCGCGGAGATGAAGACCGGCGAAGGCAAGACCCTCATCGCGCCGCTCGCCGCGATCCTCAACGCGCTGACCGGCCGCAGCGTCCACGTCGTGACACCGAACGACTACCTCGCCCGGCGGGACCCGCAGTGGATGGGGCCCGTATTCCACTTCCTGGGCGTCAGCGTCGGGATGATCACGCATGACGAATCGTTCGTCTTCGAGCCGGGCTATCCGACGAGCGACGAGCGGCTGATCAACCTGAAGCCTGTCAGCAGGCGCGACGCCTACGCCGCCGACGTGACCTACGGGACGAACAACGAGTTCGGCTTCGACTACCTCCGCGACAACATGGTCACGGAGCTCACCGACCGGGTCCAGCGCGACCGCTCGTTCGGGATCGTCGACGAGGTCGACAACATCCTGATCGACGAGGCGCGGACGCCGCTGATCATCAGCGGCCAGGCGGAGGAGTCGGCCGACCTCTACTTCACGTTCGCCCGGCTCGTCCCGAAGCTCAAGGGCCGCCCCGAAGGCGAGGAGGAGGGCGGCGACTTCTTCGTCGACCTCAAGGACCGCGCCGTCTCGCCGACGGAAGAGGGCATCGACAAGATCGAGAAGCTGCTCGGCGTCGAGAACATGTACGACGCCGACCCACGGCTTGCCCGCCACTTCGAGCAGGCGCTCCGGGCTCATGCCCTCTACAAGCGCGACCGCGACTACATCGTCAAGGACGGCGAGATCATCATCGTCGACGAGTTCACCGGCCGCCAGATGCCCGGTCGTCGCTGGTCCGAGGGCCTCCACCAGGCGGTCGAGGCCAAGGAGGGCGTCAAGGTCCAGCGCGAGAGCGTGACCCTGGCCACGATCACCTTCCAGAACTACTTCCGGCTCTACGACAAGCTGGCCGGCATGACCGGCACGGCGATGACCGAGGCCGAGGAGTTCCACAAGATCTACAACCTCGAGGTCGTCGCGATCCCGACCCACCGGGACATGATCCGGGCCGACGAATCGGACCTCGTCTTCCGCAACGAGATGGGCAAGTTCAATGCCCTGATCGACGAGATCGTCGAGATGCAGGAGATCGGCCGGCCCGTCCTTGTCGGCACGATCAGCGTCGAGAAGTCCGAGATCCTCTCGACGATGCTCGGCCGGCGCGGCATCAAGCACGAGACGCTGAACGCGAAGTTCCATGAGAAGGAGTCGGGGATCGTCGCCCAGGCGGGCCGGACCGGTGCCGTGACGATCGCGACGAACATGGCCGGCCGCGGCACGGACATCCTGCTCGGCGGCAATCCCGCCGGCCTCGCCTCGGAGATCCTCCACAAGCGCGGGCTCAATCCGGCCGAGGTCGACAAGGCCACGTACGACGCCGCCCTCGCCGAGGCGAAGCTCGTCACCGACGAGGACCACGAGCGGGTCGTCGGCACCGGTGGCCTCCATATCATCGGCACCGAGCGCCACGACAGCCGACGGATCGACAACCAGCTCCGCGGCCGCGCCGGCCGGCAGGGCGACCCCGGTTCGTCGCGCTTCTACCTGTCCCTCGAAGACGACCTGATGAAGCGGTTCGCGTCGGATCGCGTCGCCGGGCTCATGGAGCGGATGGGACTATCCGACGACGTCGCGATCGAGAGCGGCATCGTCAGCAAGACGATCGAGAGCGCCCAGAGCCGCGTCGAGGGCTACAACTTCGACATGCGGAAGCGGGTCGTCGAATTCGACGACGTGATCAACCGGCAGCGCGAGACGATCTACGCCGAGCGCGACAAGGTCCTTCGCAATGAGGACCTGACCGCCACCGTCCGGGTGTTCCTCGAGGACGAGATCCGGAGCCTCGTCGCCGACCACCTGTCCGGTGAGACGCCCGACGACTGGGGCATGGAAGCCCTCGCCGCCGCGCTCAAGGTCATGGGGCTCGAGGGTCCGGGCACCTCGGAGGACGACCTCTGGGAGTTCGGCAATCGGGACGAGATCACGGAGCATCTGCTCGAGCTGGCCGACACCAAGCTGGACGCTCGCGAACAGGAAGTAGGCGAGACCGATTGGGCGCTCGTGGAGCGCCTCGTCCTGCTCCGGACGATCGACTCGCTGTGGGTCGAGCACCTGACGGAGATCGACGACATGCGCCGCGGGATCGGGCTTCGCGGCTACGCCCAGCAGGACCCCCTCAACGAGTTCCGGCGCGAGGCGTTCCAGCTGTACGGCGAGCTCCGAGACCTGATCCGCCACCAGGTCGCATCGACGATCTTCCGCGTCACGGTCACCCGGCAGTCACCCGGCGAGTCGCCGCTCGAGCAGAGTCTGGCGGCCGGCGCCAGGGCCCTCGCGGGCGCGGCGAGCGGCGCCCGCGGGCCCGCATCCGCCGGCGTGGCGGCCCAGGGATCCGGTGCCGGCGTAGCGGGCGGCCGGCCCACCGGTCCGCGGCCGGTCGGACCGGTCATCGCCGGCGGTCTCGCCGCGGACCCGATGGCGCGCGCGATCAACCCGGGCGGCAACGGCTCGGGCGCGGCCGGAGCGTCCGGTCAGGCCAAGCCCGGATTCACGCCGTCGGGCGCGCGGATCGGCCGGAACGACGCGTGCTGGTGTGGCTCCGGCCTCAAGTACAAGAAGTGTCACGGTCGCTGACCGCGGGTCAGCCTTCGATCGACCGCCGGCCCGCGACCGCGGAGCGGTACCCGATCCAGCGGGCGTGAGGCGCCGCGTGCTTCGGCTGTTCGCCGCGGCCGGCGTCGGCCTGATCCTCGCCTTCGGCTGGGCCTCGCTCCGGATCTGGGATACGGGCAATCGCGACGACCGCCACAGCGCCGACGCGATCGTCGTCCTGGGCGCGGCGCAGTACGACGGCCGGCCGTCGCCGGTCTTCCGGGCACGCCTCGACCATGCGGTCGACCTGTTCGAGGCGGGTGTTGCCCCGTACCTGGTGGTGACCGGTGGCAAGGCGCAGGGCGACCGGACGACCGAGGCGGCCGCCGCCCGGGCGTTTGCGATCGCGCGCGGCGTGCCGTCGGCGGCGATCCTCGTGGAGGACCGCGGCCGGACGACGCTGGAGTCGCTGCTGAGCGTGGCGAAGCTGCTTCGCGACCAGCATCTCGGGTCGGCGGTCTACGTGTCCGACCGGACCCATATGCTGCGGGTCCTCCGGATCGCCCGCGACTCAGGGATCACCGCATACGGCTCGCCGACGGCCACGAGCCCGACCGACGCGACCCTGCTCAGCCGAGCGGACGCGACCGTCCATGAGCTGGGGGCGCTCGCGCTGTATTTCGTGTCAGGCGAAACACCCTGATGCCCGCCGGCGTCCGGATCTCGGCCTCCCCATGGGCGTCCCGGAACGAGTTCCTTGCCCGACCCCGGACGATCGGACCGGACGCCGAGACTTCGGTTTCTCCCTCTTGGCCGTAGGGGATCGAAGGCCTATACTGCCCGAAATCCCCGCGCACTCGGGATCGGAAGAGGGTCCCCGAGTCGGACCGCGCGTCGTGCCCACCCTGCCCCAGCACAGAGAGAGGGACGAGTTGAAGCAGGCCGAGGAAGCGTCATTCGTCGATCTCATTGCCTGTGAGCGTGATTGCCGGACCTGCAGCTATGCGGCCGCGCTCGACTGTGACGGCAACTGCGGCGTTTGCCCGCACAACGGCTACTGTCCCTGCGTGAACCCCGTCGTCGCCCGGAGCAAATCGGCCCTGCGCCTGATCGAGCTCCGTCCGATCCTGCTCCAGGATCTTCAGGCCCGCAACTGAGTGGACGCGTCCACGGTTCGGGGCCTGGCCGAGCGGATCCGGTCGACCTCGGGGCGGCTTTGACCTCGAGACGAAAGAGCGCCGGGTCGCCCAGCTCGAGGCGCTGACCAGCGAGCCCGGGTTCTGGGACGACCAGCGGAATGCCCAGAAGATCCTCCGCGAGGCCGATGGCCTCCGTTCCGACCTCGAGCTGTGGCGCGGCTTCGAAGCCCGTGTCGACGACCTCCTCGCGACGCTCGAGCTCGTGGAGGAGTCCGGCGACGCCGAGCTGACCGCCGAGCTGGAACGGACGGCCGGTGAGCTCGAGAAGGACTTCAACCGCGAGCGGACCGCCCTCCTGTTCTCGGGTGAGCACGACCAGCGCGGCGCGATCCTGTCGATCAGCGCGGGCGCCGGCGGGACCGAGGCGACCGACTGGGCCGAGATGCTCCTCCGGATGTACCTCCGCTGGGCCGAGCGCCATCGCTACCGGACCGAGATCGTCGACCAGCAGGAAGGCGAGCAGGCCGGCATCAAGAGCGCGACCGTCGACATCGAGGGTCGGGCCGCCTACGGCTGGATGCGGGCCGAGCGCGGCGTTCACCGGCTGGTCCGGATCAGCCCGTTTGACGCCCAGAAGCGGCGCCAGACGACGTTCGCCCTCGTCGAGGTCCTCCCGGAGGTCGACGACGACGTGGAGATCGAGCTGAACTGGGACGAGATCCGGGTCGACACGTTCCGCTCGCAGGGCGCCGGCGGCCAGCACGTCAACAAGACCGACTCGGCCGTCCGCCTGACCCACATCCCCACGAACATCGTGGCCCAGAGCCAGAACGAGCGGAGCCAGACCCAGAACAAGGAGATGGCGATCCGGGTCCTGAAGGCCCGGCTGCTCGAGCGTGCCCTCGAGGAGCGCGAGGCCGAGGTGCGGAAGCTGAAAGGCGAGCATGTCGAGGCGGGCTGGGGCAACCAGATCCGGAGCTACGTCCTGCACCCGTACCAGATGGTCAAGGACCTCAGGACGGGCGTCGAGACGGGCAATACGCAGGCCGTCCTCGACGGCGACCTGGATACGTTCATGCAGGCGGAGCTCGAACGGCTCGCGACGGGCGGTGCCCTGGAGAGCTCGGGTGTCGCGGCCGGCCCGGGAGACGGAGGCGATGGCGACGAAAGCTGATCGCGGCGCGCCGGTCGCGGACGGTCATGGCGGATCGGTCGGTGCTCCCGCCGGCTACGCCTTTCGCCCCGCGACCGCGGCGGACCTGCCGACGTGCGCCCGCATCTGGCGCGAGTCCCTCAACGACTACCTCGGACGGCTGAACCAGCCCGAGGTCCCGGACGAGCTCGGCCCGATCCTTCGCCTGTACGGCCATCTCCAGGCTACGGACCCGACCCGGTTTGTCGTGGCCGAGCGAGGCGGTCCGGGCGATGACCGGGCGATGGACGGGTTCGTTGTCGCTTTGGTCCGGGACCGGCTGTGGTTCCTGTCGATGCTGTTCGTCCGGCCGAAGGCGCAGACCCAGGGCCTCGGGCGGGCGTTGATCGCCGCCGTCCTCCCGACCAGCGATGGCGAGGATGCCGAGCCCTGGAGCTGGCACGCGACGGCGACGGACACGGCCCAACCGATCTCCAACGGCCTGTACGGCTCGCTCGGGATGGTGCCGCGGATCCCCCTGCTCCGGTTGGTCGGCCTGCCCGAGCGGGCGGGCGCGTTCCCCGACCTCCCGGCAGGCATCGATGCGACCCCGTTCGGCGAGATCGACGCGTCCGGTGATGGGCTCGGAGCCTCGGCCCTTGCCGCAGAGGTCGCCGCGCTCGACCGTGACACGATCGGCGTCGAGCGAGCGGTCGATCACGCCTTCCTCGTCGACGAGGGTCGCCAGGGGTTCCTCTACCACGACCGGACCGGCGCGGCCGTCGGCTACGGCTACACGTCGGAGAGCGGCCGGGTCGGCCCGGTCGCCGTGGCGGATGCGAGCCTTCTCGCCGCGGTCGTCGGCCATCTCGTGACGGCCGTCCGGCCCCGCGGCGCGTTCGGGCTGTGGGTCCCGGGCTCGGCCGGCGAGGTCGTCGTTCCGCTGTTGCGATCCGGCTTCCGGTTCGATGGTTTTCCGGTGCTGCTGTGCTGGGATCGGCCGTTCGCGGACTTCACCCGGTATCTGCCGATCTCGCCGGGCCTCCTGTAAAGTGGCACCCTCCCCGTAACCGAACCCGGTTCGACGCGCCGGGCAGCCAGACCGTGGAGCCGATCGTGACCCTCAGCTCGACCCAGCCCGCCGCCGCGCGCTCCCTCCGCGAGCGTTTGCTGCGGCGTGGCCGAGACCACGTCGATGCCGACCGGGCCGTCCTCGTCCTGCACGACGTCACGAAGACCTACCCGAACGGCAAGACGGCCCTGCGCGACGTGGATCTCGTGATCCCGGAGGGCGATTTCGTCTTCCTCGTCGGGCCGTCGGGCGCCGGCAAGTCGACCCTGATCAAGCTCCTGATCCGCGACGAGGTCGCCACGAACGGTTCGGTCGTGCTCGACGGCCAGGATCTCGCGAGGCTGCCGCGCCGCTCCGTGCCGCGGGTCCGCCGCAAGATCGGAATCGTCTTCCAGGACTTCAAGCTGCTGCCGACGAAAAGCGTCTGGGAGAACGTCGCGTTCGCTCTCGAGGTCACGGGCACGCCACGCCGCCAGATCCGGCCCGCCGTCGACCGGGTCCTGTCCCTCGTCGGCCTGGCCGCCCAGCGGAACCAGACGCCGAACCAGCTGTCCGGCGGCGAACAGCAGCGCACCGCGATCGCCCGGGCGCTCGTCCACGATCCCCGTCTGATCATCGCCGACGAGCCGACGGGCAACCTCGACCCGCTGATCAGCTGGGAGATCATCCAGCTGCTCCTCCGGATCAACGAGCTCGGCGTCACCGTCCTGATGGCAACCCATAACGCCGAGGTCGTGACGGCCCTCCGGAAGCGCGTCGTCGCCCTCGAGGAAGGCCGGATCATCCGCGACGAGGTCGGCGGCTCCTATCACCGGGCTGACTGACGCGACCCGATGATCGGCTTCGTCCTCTTCAGCCTGAAGCGCGCCTGGCAGGGCTTCTGGCGCAATGCGCTCATGAGCCTCGCGGCGACCGCCACGATGGTCCTGATGCTCATCCTGTTGGCTGGGTTCTGGATCATCCAGACCGGTCTTCTGTCTGCGCTCGACTTCACCGAGTCGAAGGTCGAGGTCCAGGCGAACGTCAACCTCGAGGCGACGCCCAACGCGATCAGCGAGCTCGGGGCGCGGATCCAGGCGATGCCCCAGGTCACGACGGTGACCTTCATCAGCCGCGAAGCGGCGCTCGCCCGGTTCCAGGACTCGATGAAGAACCAGGGTCGTGAGGACCTCTCGAAGTTCCTCGACACGAACCCGTTTCCGGCGAGCTACGAGATCAAGCTGAAGGATCCGAGCTACGCCGCGACGGTCGCCGACGCGCTCCGCAAGGACCCGGCGATCCGGAACGTGCTCGACACGAAGGAGACGGCGCAAAACGTCAAGACCGTCACCGACATCATGCGGACGGCCGGCACCGTGATCCTCCTCGTGATCGGCGTGATCGTCCTCTTCATCATCGTCAACACGATCCGCCTCGCGGTCGTCGCCCGGGCCGAAGAGATCGAGATCATGCGGCTCGTGGGCGCGTCCGACGCGTTCATCCGGTGGCCGTTCGTGTTCGAAGGCGCGATGGTGGGCCTGTTCGGAGCGGCGATCACGCTCGTGTTCCTCTATGTGCTCGCGGACCCGATCGGCGGCTTCATGGTCGACTTCTTCCGCGTCCTGCCCCTGAGCTTCGGTTCGCTGGCGCGGGACCTGATCGTCCTCGTCTTCACAGCGGGGCTCGGTCTCGGCGTCCTCGGGTCGTGGCTGTCCGTCCGGACGTACCTCATCAGATAGGGCTGCGCGTTCCGTTCGGGCCTCCGGCGCGCGACCGGATCCGGCACGTGGCGGCCTCGTGTTCGTTCGAACGCCCGCCACGCCATGCCGCGGCCTCGGTTCGGTGAAGTTCCGTTCATCGACGATCCGGCGCCGGGTGGCCGCGCGTAGCATCGAACGAGGGCGTGTACCCTTGTCGCCCCTCGATCCCGCCGCAGCCGGAGAACCACGGTCTCGATGCTTCCTTCCGATCCGTCCACGCCGGAGACCGTACCGACGGCCGGCGATCCCGGGCCGGTCCCGGCCGGCGAACCCGGGCCGATGGCCGCCAATCCCTGGCCCCCGGCCGGCGGTCCCGAACCGCTCCCAACCGGCAGTCCCGAACCGCACCAGATCGGTCTCGAGGTTCCGCCGACGCCCGTCGTGACGCCGCGGTCCGGCGGAGCCCGTGGCCCGATCCTCGCGCTCGCCGTCATCTTCGTCGCCGTCCTCGCGGGTGGCGCCCTGTTCATGTCGGGCTACCTCATCGGCCAGCGCGGCGCCGAGCAGCCCGGGACCCCGGTCACGGCCCAGCAGAGCTTCCAGCCCTTCTGGGACACGTACGACACGATCATCAAGCGGTTCGCCGGTGGGAGTGTCGATCGAGAGGCGTTGATCCAGGGTGCGATCAAGGGCATGGTCGACTCGCTCGGCGACCCGTACTCCGCGTACCTCACGCCCGATGAATACCGCCAGGGAATCCAGGACCTCTCCGGCCAGTTCGAGGGCATCGGGGCCGAGATCGGGACGCGCGACGCGAGCGGCAAGACGTCCGATTGCACGACACTCGGGCCCGACTGCCGGCTCGTCGTCGTCAGCCCGCTCGATGGGTCGCCGGCCGAGAAGGCCGGGATCCTCGCCGGTGACGTGATCGTGGCGATCGACGGCACACCGGTCGACGGCCTCACCGTGGACAGCTCCCGCGACAAGATCCGCGGCAAGAAGGGCACCGAGGTCGTCCTCACCGTCAAGCGTGGCGACGCCCCGTCGAAGGACATCAAGGTCGTTCGGGACGTGATCGTCAGCAAGGAGGTCGTTGCCAAGGACCTCGCCGGCGGCCAGGTCGGGTATATCGCGGTGACCGGCTTCTCGGACAACGCGGCGACGAAGTTCCACGACCAGCTGCAGGCCGACCTGAAGGCCGGCAAGACGAAGTTCATTCTCGATCTCCGCGGCAACCCGGGTGGGTATGTCACGGCTGCCAAGTCGATCGCCAGCGAGTTCATCAAGGACGGCCCGATCTTCTGGGAAGAGGACTCGACCGGGAAGCAGGACGAGACCGACGCGTCAGGCCAGGGGATCGCAACCAGCGATTCGATCAAGCTCATCGTGCTCGTCGACAAGGGCTCGGCATCGGCGAGCGAGATCGTGGCGGGTGCCCTCCAGGACCGGAAGCGGGCCACGGTCGTCGGCGAGACGTCGTTCGGCAAAGGCACCGTCCAGCAGTGGATCCCGCTTCAGGACGGCTCCGCCCTGAAGCTCACGATCGCCAAGTGGCTCACCCCGGACAAGAACTGGATCCACCACGTCGGGATCGTCCCGGACGTCCCGGTGGCCGTTCCGGCGAACCCGGCACCGAACGTCGATCCGGCCCTCGACAAGGCGGTCGAGCTTTTGACGAAGGCGACCGGCTCGCTGCCCGGCGTCATGGACCGGGCGGCCTAGCGGATCGGGCGTGCGCCGCGTCGGGCGGCGGGGGCGGCGCCCCCGCCGCGGCGTGGCGGGGCGGGGCGGCGGCCGGCGGCAGCGGCGGCCCTGCGCCCCGCGCTGGCGCTGCACCTCATCGGGCCCTCCCGCGGCGCCCCCAATTCCCGCCAGATTCTCCTCCGGTAACTCGTAACCGCCGCCGGCGCCCGGAACGGCACCAGATTCTCGCCCGGTGCGAGTTCGGCAGGCCGGGAGGCCCGATGCGGGCGATGCGCGGTCGCGGGCGTGCGTGGGCCTGGTTGTTCAGGCCCCGAACCGGCCGGAATTGGCCGTCCGGACTGGCCGAACTCTCATGCCGGACGAATCTGGCAGCGATATTGCCCACGAGCGCCCGTAACTCTCGCGGCATGAGAAATCGCAAGGCGCCGCCTGTCGGGATGTCGCGGTCCGTTCCGTAACCATCGCGCGCCTCCCGGATCTGCTTGCGTGGCGCACGACGTTCCTGTACGGTTGATTCGAACGAAAGGAGGTGATGTGCAGTGATCGACAGTAGTAGCTGCACCACCTCGCAGGAGATGGCCGTCTAGTCGGTCACCCCTGTGGGTGGAAGGCTTTCGGAGGCCGGTCCGCAAGGGCCGGCCTTCGTGCGTCCCGGCGAAGCCTCGCTCTTCGCCCTCCCACCCATCGACGTACAACAGGTAACACCTTGGCCGACGAGAAGACGATCGCCCTCAACCGGCGGGCCCGACACGAGTTCACCATCGACGAGACCTTCGAGGCCGGGATCGTCCTGACTGGAACCGAGATCAAGTCGATCCGGGCCGGCAAGGTCAACCTCTCGGACGCATACGCGCGCATCGAGCGCGACGAGGCGTGGCTGATCGGTGCTCATATCGCTCCGTTCGAACAGGCCAACCGCTACAACCACGAGCCGAAGCGGGTCCGGAAGCTGCTCCTCCGCCGCTCCGAGATCGACGAGCTCCTTGGCCGGACGAAGGCGAAGGGCCAGACGATCGTGCCGCTCCGTCTCTACCTGACGTCGAAGGGCCGGGCGAAGCTCGAGCTCGGGCTCGCCAGGGGCAAGAACCTCTTCGACCGCCGCCGCGACATCGCCGATCGCGACTCTCGCCGGGACATCGCTCGCGAGATCGCGGACGCGCAGCGCGGCCGCTGAGGCCCCCGGAGCCC
>Ga0307277_10000890_pt1 | contig 11487 bp, 10 predicted proteins | sample ER_DNA_116_FD_194473 | JGI IMG/M metagenome (GOLD analysis project Ga0307277, IMG submission 194473) | Bulk soil microbial communities from the East River watershed near Crested Butte, Colorado, United States - ER_DNA_116 | ecosystem: Environmental > Terrestrial > Soil > Floodplain | place...
GTCAAACAGCGGCAAATCCCGTTCGGGCCCGATGTGAAAGATGCGCGCTCCCGCCCGCGCGGCGATCAGCGCACGCGTGACGTCGCCCGAGCTGATGATGCCGTCGTAGGCCGCGCTCGGCACGCCGAGCCGATCGAGAATCGTTCGTGCCACGCGCTCGCCCGGGCGCGGCGCGTTGGTGATCAATACCACCGTGCCGCCGCGCTCGCGGAAGCGCGTCAGCGCGTCGCAGGCCTCCGGCGCGGCGACGACCCCGTTGTGCACGACCCCCCACACGTCACAGAGCGCGACGTCGTAGTCGCCGGCGAGCGTGGCAAAATGCGCGATGAACGGCGGGAGCACAACCGACATGAGCTGAGCGGAGAAGGGCGGACGACAGTGCGTCGAAGCAAAAGCGAGAGTGGCTGAGGCGGCAAGGGCGCGCGGGTTCCGTCTTCCGTCCTCTCTCGCTCGATGTCAACCGCGCCCGGCTTTGCCCTATCCGGCGGGCGCCCGGTGCCGGTATAAGGCCATCCGCAACCGTCGGGGGCTTGTCCGAAATCTCGCAGCGCGAGGATACCTGCCGCAGCCGATGTCGGGATTGATCGCCACTATCGAACGCCGCCCGCAGGCGGCCTTTGCCGCCTTCCTCGCGCTGCACGTCGTCGTCTGGACGGCGCTGCCGGCGGTGCTTTATCCGAATCTGCCGCTCGATCTCATCGAGGCGCTGACTTACGGCCGCGAATGGCAGCTCGGCTATGACAAGCTGCCGCCGTTGCCGTGGTGGCTGGTCGAAGTCGTTCACCAGACGGTCGGGCTCGACACCGCGTACTACGCGTTGGCGCAGATCGCGGTGGTTTCGGCCTTTGCCGCCGTCTGGCTGACCGCCCGCCCGCTCGTCGGCGCGGTCGGCGCGCTCGTCGCCGTGCTCATCCTCGACGGGCTGCACTACTTTCATTTCACCGCCGCCAAGTTCAACCACGACGTCATCCAGTTGCCGTTGTGGGCGCTTGCTGGCTACGCCTTCCACGCCGCGTTGCGGCGCGGTCGCATGGTCCACTGGCTGCTGCTCGGCGTCGCAATCGGGCTGTCGTTGTGGGCGAAATATTTCGTGGTCGTGCTGGCGGTGCCGCTTGCGTTGTTCCTGCTCATCGACCGCGAGGCGCGTGCCGCGCTCGCCACGCCCGGCCCTTTCGTCGCGCTCGCGGTCGCGCTCGCAATCATGGCGCCGCATCTCTTCTGGCTGGTGCAAAGCGACTTTCTTCCCTTTGCCTATGCGAGCGCGCGCGCCGCGCCCTCGCGCGGCCTGTTAGATCACGTGCTGCATCCGCTGGCGTTCGCACTCGGGCAAGTGGCGTTTCTGCTGCCGGCGCTCATCATCGCCGCCGCCGTCATCTGGCCGCGGCCGAAAGCGCAGATGAGCGACGCCGCAGCGCTCCTCGCGGCGGCGAAGGCGGATGCCTTCGACCGGCGTATCGTGACGCTCCTGGCGTTCGGCCCGGCGGCGATGACCGTCGCGCTTTCGGCGCTCAGCGGACGCGGCGCCATCGCCATGTGGGGCTATCCGCTGTGGCTGTTCCTTGGGCTGTGGATCGTGCTCTACGCCCGCGCCGCGATGGAGCCCGCGCGCCTCGGCCGCATCGTGGGAGTGTGGGCAGGCGTATTCGCGTTGTTCGCAATCGCCTTTGCCGCCAGCTATTCGGTGCTGCCGGCGATCGACCACCGTTACCGCGCGGTCTTTTATCCCGGCGACCGGCTGGCCGACGAGCTCGCGCGGCGCTTTCGCGCTGCCACGGGCCGCCCGCTGACCTATGTCATCGGCACCATGTGGGATGGCGGCAATGTCGCCCATTACGCGCCGGAGCAGCCGCGGGTGCTCATCGACGGCGATTGGCGCCGCGCCCCATGGATCGATCTCGGCGACCTGCGCAGCAAGGGCGCGGTGGTCGTTTGGACCGGCAGCGATCCCACCGTGATGCCGCTCGCGCTGCGCCGCGTCGCCGGCGACGCGCAGATTCAGCCGCCGTTCACGCTGCCGTTCCGCCGCGGCGATCAGGTGCTCACCGTCGGCTGGGCGATCCTGCGGCCACAGCCGGCATTCGCGGGCAGGTGAGTTGGCCTAAGCCACCGCTTTGATCACGCGCGCGACCTTGGCGAACATCTCATCGATTTCGCGCTCGCTCACGATCAGCGGCGGAGTGAGCACGAGGGTCTCGCCGGCGGCGCGCACCACCAGATCGAGCTCGTGGAAGGCTTTGTCCATGGCCTCGTAGGCGCGCTTGCCGACCTCGCCCGGGCGCGAGGCGAGGTCGATGCCGGCGGTGAGCCCGACGCAGCGGATGTCGAGTACATTGGGCAGGCCCTTGAGCGACATCGCCGCCTCGGCCCAGACCGGTTCGAGCTTGTATGCGCGCTCGAACAGGCCTTCTTCGCGGTAGAGCTCGAGCGTCGCGAGTCCGGCCGCGCACGCGAGCGGATGCGCCGAATAGGTATAGCCGTGAAAGAGCTCCGCCACGTGCATCGGTCCGCGCATGAAGGCGTCGTAAATCCCCTTGCGTACGATCACCCCGCCCATGGGCACGCTGCCCGAGGTGATGCCCTTGGCAAACGTGATCATGTCGGGGTTGACGCCGTAGCGCTCGGCGGCAAACGCATGGCCGAGTCGCCCGAAGCCGGTAATGACCTCGTCGAAGATGAGTAGGATTCCGTGCTTGTCGCAGATGGCGCGCAGCCGCGGCAGGTAGCCCTTCGGTGCGGGCAGCACCCCGGTCGAGCCCGACATCGGTTCGACGATCACCGCGGCGATGGTCGAGGCGTCGTGCAGCGTCACGATGCGCTCGAGCTCGTCGGCGAGATGCGCGCCCCAGTCCGGCTCGCCTTTGCTGAAGGCCTGGTGCTCGCGGCTGTAGGTCGCGGGCAGGTGGTCGACGCCGGCAAGCATCGCACCGAACAGTTTGCGATTGTTGACCATGCCGCCGACCGAGATGCCGCCGAACCCGACGCCGTGATAGCCGCGCTCTCGCCCGATCAGGCGGGTGCGCGCGGCCTCGCCGCGCACATGATGGTAGGCGAGCGCGATCTTGAGCGCGGTGTCGACCGCCTCCGAGCCCGAATTGCAGAAGAACACATGGTCGAGTTCGCCGGGCGCCAGCGCGGCGACGCGGCTCGCCAGCTCGAACGCCTTGGGGTGGGCGAACTGGAAGGCCGGCGCGTAGTCGAGCGCGGCCGCCTCGGCGCGGATCGCGGCAACGATGGGATCGCGATTGTGCCCCGCGTTGGTGCACCACATTCCGGCGGTGCCATCGAGCACGGCGCGGCCTTCCGGGGTGTAGTAATGCATGTCCTTGGCGCGGGCGATGAGGCGCGGCGCCGCCTTGAACGCGCGGTTGGGCGTGAACGGAATCCAGTAAGCTTCAAGGTCGTTGGGGACGGCGGTTGCTCGCTGCGCTGGTGCGGTTGCCATGGCGCTGTCTCCGTTTGCTGTTGTCCTCGACCCCATGCTCGACGGCGCGGCAGCAATGGATCTTGCGTCCCTTGCCGCTGCGTAAGCTGGCTGCTACCACCCGCGGGCAATGCAGGGCAATAATGGCCGACAAGCCCGATAAAACCAACAAGCTCAAGGCGCGCCTGCCGCGCGGGTTCGCCGATCGCGCCGGCGCTGAGATTGCCGCCACGCGGCGCATGCTCGACAAGATCCGCGCGGTCTACGAGCGCTACGGCTTCGAGCCGCTTGAGACGCCGGCGATCGAATATACCGATGCGCTTGGAAAATTTCTGCCCGACCAGGACCGGCCGAACGAGGGCGTGTTCTCGTTCCAGGACGACGACGAGCAGTGGCTCTCGCTGCGTTACGACTTGACCGCGCCGCTCGCGCGCTACGTCGCGGAGAGTTTCGAGCAGCTGCCAAAACCCTATCGCAGCTATCGCGAAGGCTGGGTGTTCCGCAACGAGAAGCCGGGCCCTGGCCGCTTTCGCCAATTCATGCAGTTCGACGCCGACACCGTCGGCTCGGCCGCAATGGCCGCCGATGCCGAGATGTGCATGATGGCCGCCGACACAATGGAGGCGCTGGGCATTCCGCGCGGCAGCTACGTGGTGAAGGTGAACAATCGCAAGGTGCTTGATGGCGTGTTGGAGGCGATCGGGCTCGGGGGCGAAGGGCATACGGGCAAGCGACTCACAGTGCTGCGCGCGATCGACAAATATGATCGGCTCGGAGCGGACGGCGTGCGCGCCCTCCTTGGGCCTGGTCGAAAAGACGAAAGTGGTGATTACACGAGGGGTGCAGATCTCGCCCCGGAGCAAGTCGATCAGATAATGCACATGTTCGTCCCGCTGCCGACCGGCAACTCCGATGTTTCGCGGAATGTCGGAATAATTGATGCCGCGCGTGGCCGATTTCCAAACTGCTCGATTTACCAACATGGATTGGATGAACTTCGCGAGATCGCCGATTTGACTCGGTCTGCAGACAACTTTGGGCAGATCCGCGTCGATCCATCCGTGGTACGCGGTCTTGAGTACTACACCGGCCCGGTGTTCGAAGTGGATTTGACGTTCGAGATCAAGGACGACCGCGGCCGCCCGATCCGTTTCGGGTCGGTCGGCGCCGGCGGGCGTTACGATGGACTGATTGAGCGCTTTCGCGGCGAGCCGGTGCCGGCGACGGGTTTTTCTATCGGCGTGTCGCGGCTGCTGGCGGCGCTGCAGCATCTTGGCAAGATCGAAAGCAAGTCCGAGCCGGGACCGGTGGTGGTCACGGTGTTTTCCGACATTCCCATCGCCCACTACCAGCGCCTGGTGGCGCAACTCCGCGAGGGCGAGTACGCGCCGGGAAAGAAAATTCGCGCCGAGCTTTATTTGGGTGACGGAAAGTTCGGCGCGCAGATGAAATACGCCGACAAACGCGGCAGTCCCTGCGTGGTGATCCAGGGCGGCAACGAAAAAGCCAAGGGAGAAGTGCAAATCAAAGATCTCATCCTCGGTGCGGAAATCGCGGGGATGAGCAAGGACCGCGACGATTACCTCAAGAAGCAAGCCGTGGCGCAGTTTGCGGTCAGCGAAGACAAGCTCGTCGATGCCGTGCGCGAGGTGCTCGCGCGCCATGACGTGAGCTGGAGCTGACGTTACAAAGCAAGCCCGCCAGGCGCCGAGCGCGTCGGCAGCGGTCGAATCACTTGGTGATGATCAGCGGGAGCGGGCGCGCATAGTAACAGGTATTGCGGGTTGGCACCGCCGGCAGTGCGTACGGGTTGACGTACGGTGACCAGAGGCAGCTAAACGCGATGAAGTCGCCGTATTGCCGATGCACGCTGGTGATGCGGTGGTATTTGTCCCAGCGCGCGCAATAGGCGGCGGCCACCTGTTGGGCGATCGCCTCGTTCTCGCACGACCACGGGATGATGCCGCCGGTGTCGTTGGCGTGATAGATGTAAATCTGCGCGTGGGCGGCTGCGCCCAGCAGCAGAAGCGCCATAACGGACAGCAACGCCCTGCGCAGCATGCGCGCCTCCCCCAGCGAGTCGCCGGAGCTTAGATGGCACGGACGGCGCTGCAAAGGCGCCTCGCCGAGGAAACCGAAAAGCGTGGCCGTAGTGCCACACTCGCGGCTTTCTTGCCTCGCGCGAGGAGCGCGACCTTGATTTCGCCGGGGTTCGGGGGTCACCGTCGTGTTAAGCCACCGTTGTGGAGAGCTCGATCATGTCCGGCCGCGCGCTGTTGCTCGCCTTCGCGTTTGCCGCGGCGCTCGCCTTACCGGCGGCTCCCGCCCGCGCCGCCAACTGGCTCGAGCTCAATTTCTATCTCTCCGGCCCGCAATACGAGGGCAAGCTGCCGCCGTGCGACTATCGCGACGCGCTGCTGCGCATCGCCTCGCGCTTCAACCAAAAGGAAGACCAGTACTGGGCGACCGATCTGCGCATCCTCAATTTCGAGAAGGTGCGCGAGACCGCGTTCCGCCCGTGGGCCGCGCAGACCATTCCACGCCGCTTCTGCAGCGGCATCGTCGAAATCTCCGACGGCACTCGACACGTGATCAATTATTCCATCGCCGAGGACGCCGGCATGATTGGCGCGAGCTGGGGGGTCGAGTGGTGCATCGTCGGCCTCGATCGCAACTGGGCGTACAATCCAGCGTGCAAGATGGCGCGGCCGTAACTGGCGCAGATTGCTGAAAAAGCCTGTCGACGATTAGTAGGGTGGTCCATTTCTTGGTCGGACCGGCCGCGGGTTTTGCGTCATTGCGAGAGCGGACCCGCCCGCGTAATGCTTAGCCTCGCGGGCCATGATCTCATTCTATTTCGGTTTTGTTCTTGAAATGTTCACATCGCCGTGATATCGTCTGATGTTCCGCGCTGAGAGGGAGTGTGTCCCATGGTTGGCAATGTCGGTCGCGTGGCGTGGGCCGCGCTAGCGGTGTGGTTCACGGTTGGAGTTGGTGAGCTCGCAGCGCAGGATTCGCGCCAGAATGAACCCGGGCAGTTTGATTTCTACGTGCTCGCGCTCTCCTGGTCGCCGTCGTTCTGCGAGGCTTCGGGCGAGCGCGGCACCCCGCCGCGGCAGCAATGCGGCGCACGGCCCTATTCGTTCGTGGTGCATGGGCTATGGCCGCAATACGAGAAGGGATTCCCGGAATTCTGCGAACAGCCGGCGCCCCGGCTCAACCGCAATATCGTCTCCTCGATGCTCGACCTGATGCCGGCGCCGCGGCTGATCTTCAACGAATGGGACCGCCACGGCACCTGCTCGGGGCTTTCTGCCCGCGCTTATTTCGAAACCGTGCGCAAGGCGCGCGCCGTGGTGAAGATTCCCGACGCTTATATCGCACCGAGCACGACGCTCACCGTCACGCCCGATGAGGTCGAAGAGGCTTTCGTCAACGCCAATCCGGGCCTCACCCGCGACGGCATTGCGGTGACCTGCGACAGTCGGCGTCTCGGCGAGGTGCGCATCTGCCTGGGCAGAGACCTCCGCTTCCGCGCCTGCCCCGACATCGATGCGCGCACCTGCCGTCGCGAGCAAGTCGTCATGCCGCCGGTGCGTGGGGGAGACGCGGCGCAAGCGCGCTAGAGCGCGCCCGGTCCGGCACCGCAAGTCGGGCTCACCCGACTTGCAGCACTTAATGGCGTTGCGGCAAGGGTGCGGCCCGTGTCGGCGGTTCGCTTTCATCCTTAGCTGCGATTGTCTTTCATTTTGAGGCATGGGCGACTTTACAGCCGCGAATTTGCGCGCATGACTTTGTGCGCATGAACTATCGTCACGCCTTCCACGCCGGCAATTTTGCCGACGTGGTCAAGCACGCGGTGCTGGTGCGCATCCTCGAGCATCTGCGCCGAAAGCCGGCGCCATTCCGCGTCATCGACACCCATGCCGGCGCGGGCCGCTACGATCTCGGCGCGGAGGAGGCTCAGCGCGGGGGTGAATGGCGCGAGGGAATCGTCCGCCTGTTGGATGCGCGGATCGCGCCGCCGGCGCGCGCGCTGCTTGCGCCCTATCTCGATGCAGTCGCTGCCTGCAACGGTCCCGGACCGCTGACCTCCTATCCCGGTTCGCCCGTGCTCGTGCGCGCCTTTTTGCGCGTGCAGGATCGGCTCATCGCCTGCGAGCTCGAGCCCAAGGCCGCGGCGGCGCTCGCGCGCAATCTCGCGGGCGACCGGCGCTGCAAGGCCGTGACAATCGACGGCTGGACCGCGCTCAACGCCTACGTGCCGCCGAAGGAACGCCGCGGTTTGGTTCTCGTCGATCCTGCGTATGAACAGGTCGAGGATTTCGCGCGCCTCGCGCAAGCGCTCGCTGCCGCGCACCGCAAATGGGCGAGCGGCACCTATCTCGCCTGGTATCCGATCAAGGAGCGCGCCGCGCGCGATGCGCTGGCGCGCCGCTTGCGCAACAGCGGGATGGCAAAAATTTTGCGCGCCGAACTCAGCGTCGGCGCGGCGCGCGCGCCGGGTGGGCTCGCCGCGTGCGGCATCGTCGTCGTCAACCCGCCGTGGACGCTCGCCGGCGAGCTTGCGACGTTATTGCCGGAGCTTACGGCCGCCCTCTCCGGGGCAAGCGATGGCGCCCACCGCGTCAATTGGCTCGCCGGCGAAAGCTAGTTTCAGCACTTTTCCACAGGGCCGGATTGGCCTATTTTTACCGGCTGGCTTTGACGTTCCGCCTCCTGTGGGGGCCGGCGGAGTAAGGGAGGCCGTAAGGCCGCTGCTTTCCCCGTTTGCGAATGTCCGGCCGAGCCGCCGCGCCGTTGGGGTCGGCGGCGGAGCAACCACGGGGAAAGGAGTTTCCCGATGGCCATGGCAGGTACGGTCAAGTTCTTCAATGCCGAGCGCGGCTACGGCTTCATCAAGCCGGACGACGGCGGCCGCGACGTGTTCGTGCACGTCACCGCCGTCGAGCGGGCCGGGCTCAAATCGTTGACCGAGGGACAGCGCCTCTCCTTCGACGTCGAGCCCGACAAGAAGGGCAAGGGTCCGAAGGCCGTCAACCTCGTCATCACCGGCTGATCGGCGAGACCGCCGGTCGCTGGAGCGCTGGCGGCGCAAGCCGCTGCCCGCGGATCCGGTCCCCATCACCCCGAAACAAATGGTGTCGCCGTGTTGACGCTGCGCAGCTCTCCCGCCTCGCCTTTCGTCCGTAAGGTGCGCATCGCCGCGAGCGTGCTCGGCCTCGAGCGCGACATCGCCATCGAGCCTGCGGATACGATGAATCCGAGTGACACGGTGCGCCGGCAGAATCCCCTCGGCAAAATTCCGGCGCTCGTGCTCGAGGACGGCACGGTCCTGTTCGATTCACGGGTGATCCTGGACTATCTCGATCACCGCGCGGGCGGCGGCCGCATCGTTCCGACCGATGCCGGCGCGCGCTTTTCCGCGTTGCGCCTGCAGGCGCTCGCCGATGGTTTGATGGATGCTTCGGTCCTTCTGGTCTACGAAGGCCGTTGGCGTCCAGCCGAGCGGCACGAGCCGAAATGGGTCGATCATCAGGCCGACAAGGTTGCGCGTGCGCTCGCGGCACTCGAAGCTGCGCCGCCTGCGCTCACCGCGCCGCCGGACGTCGGTCAAATCGCGCTTGCTTGCGCGCTCGGCTACCGCGATTTCCGCTTCGAGGGAAAGTGGCGGGGCGATCATCCACGCCTAGTCGACTGGCTCGAGGGCTTTGCCGCGCGCGTGCCAGCGTTCGCCGCGACCAAGCCGCAGGGCTAGCGAACGGTGAAAACGATAAGCCCCGGAGCGGAAGTCCGGGGCTTATCCATGCGCTGCGCCGGCTAGACTTAGAACCGCACGTTGGCGCCGGCGCGAAAGATGCTGGTGGTGAAGGAGACGTTGCCGCTGGGCGCGAGAGCGCAATTGAGTCCGCAGTTGAAGTTGCCGAGATCGACGTAAAGATACTCAGCTTTCACGCTCACATTGCTCACCAACCCGACTTCCAGGCCGGCGCCGACGGTCCAGCCGACATTGGTGATGCTGCCGCCCGGCAAGACCGGGGGGGTGGCGCTTATGTCGCCAAGCGCGAGACCGCCGGTGAAGTAGGGCAGGAAGCGGTCGAAGGCAAAACCCACCCGCCCGCGGGCGGTGGCGAGCCACTTGTTGCGCGTCTCGCACCCCCCAAGACACAGCACCGTGCTCGTCCCTTTGATGCCCGACCAGTCGATGTCGCCTTCGGCTCCGATCACAGCTTGGCCGAACTGCCAGTTGTAGCCGACGGTGCCGCCAATGACGCCGCCCGAGAGATCGAACGTATCCAGCGCGTCCCACTGGGAACGGCCCCAACCGCCGCCGCCGTTGATGCCGAGATAGAAGCCGGTCCAGGTATAGATTGGATTGTAGGCGGGTCCAGGCTGGTAATAGGGCGACAGATCGGCGGCCGTGGCCGAGCCTCCCGCCAATGCCAACAGAGCCACGCACGCCGCGACAACGCGTTTCATTGATCCGCCCTCCGTTTGCAGCACTTGGCCGAGACAGTAGCCCTAATCTTTCACTCGTCTAGTGTAGCAGCGACACACTCAAGTTTTCGATAGAATTGATTCAAATATCCAGCCCGCATACTTTCTTCCATGGTGAATGAATGCTTAACAGACGAATCCGGAGGGTAAATAAAACCTTAAATATACTTTGGCCGTTCCGCGCCCATGCGGCGGCGCGCCTGGACTCGCATGCGCGAGCGGCGTGCCCAGTTGCTATATATCCGGCCTGAGCGTCCCGGCACGCTCGCTGCGTAAGGCGCACAGCTCTCGCGGCGCGGCCACGGACGCCGCTCGCGCCCGGGGGCCGTCACCGCTCCGACAACCTAATTAACGTTCGCAATGAACGGCACCAAGAACGACACCGATCCCACCACTGAATTGCGCGAGGACGAGGACGAGCCGGCGCTGCCCGAGCTCGAATCGGAGATCGACCTTGCCGCCGCCGGTCCGCTCGCGGCTGGCCGCGCGGTGATCCTTAATTATGCCAAGCTCGCGCCGTCCTCGCCCGGCGTCTACCGCATGATCGATGCCAACGGCGACGTGCTCTATGTCGGCAAGGCGAAGAGCATCCGCAAACGCATCATCGCCTATGCCCGTCCGACCGGCTACGACCCCCGCATCGAACGGATGATCGCCGCGACCGCCGCGCTCGAGTTCGTCTCGACTGCGACGGAGACCGAGGCGCTGCTGCTGGAAGCAAACCTGATCAAGCGCCTGCGCCCGCGCTTCAACGTGCTGCTGCGGGACGACAAGTCGTTTCCCTATATCTTGATCACCGCCGACCACTGGGCGCCGCAAATCCTCAAGCACCGCGGCGCGCGCACCCGTCAGGGGAACTACTACGGTCCGTTCGCCTCGGTGTGGGCGGTCAACCGCACCATCACCGCGCTGCAGCGCGCGTTTCTGCTGCGCTCATGCTCGGATCCCTTCTTCGAGAGCCGCACGCGGCCCTGCCTGCTTTACCAGATCAAGCGCTGCTCCGGCCCCTGCACGCGCGAGATCGATTTTGCCGAATACGGCAAGCTCGTGCGCGAAGCGAATGCGTTTCTCTCCGGCAAGAGCCAAGCCGTGAAGGATGCGCTAGCAGCGGAAATGGAGAAAGCCTCCGGCACGCTCGAGTTCGAGCGCGCAGCCATCTACCGCGACCGGCTCGCGGCGCTCTCGGCGGTGCAATCGCATCAGGGAATCAATCCCCGCGGCGTCGAGGAGGCGGACGTGTTCGCCGTGCATCAGGCCGGCGGCTTCAGCTGCGTGGAGGTGTTTTTCTTCCGCACCGGGCAGAACTGGGGCAATCGCGCCTATTTCCCCAAAGCCGATCGCTCGCTCTCCGCCGGCGAGGTGCTGGGCGCGTTTCTTGCGCAATTCTATGACGACAAGCCGTGTCCGCGCTGCATCTTCATCTCGCACGAGATTGAGGAACGCGCGCTGCTTGCCGAGGCATTGAGCACCAAGAGCGGCCACAAGGTCGAGGTGAACGTGCCACAGCGCGGCGAGAAGAAGGATCTCGTCGATCACGCGCTCGCCAATGCGCGCGAGGCGCTGGCGAG
>Ga0307277_10000891_pt1 | contig 11485 bp, 8 predicted proteins | sample ER_DNA_116_FD_194473 | JGI IMG/M metagenome (GOLD analysis project Ga0307277, IMG submission 194473) | Bulk soil microbial communities from the East River watershed near Crested Butte, Colorado, United States - ER_DNA_116 | ecosystem: Environmental > Terrestrial > Soil > Floodplain | place: USA...
GCCAGCGAGATGCCCCACGGCGGCTACGGCCAGTCGGGCTACGGCAAGGACCTGTCGATGTACGCGCTGGAGGACTACACGCAGGTCAAGCACGTCATGGCGTCGCTGAGCTAGCGCTCAGACGCCGGGCAGGTCGACGACCACGCGACAGCCGAAGGGCCGCGCGCGCTCGGCGCGCAGCTCGCCGCCGTGGCTGCCCACGATCCGCCGTGCCTGCGCGAGGTTGGCGGCGCAATCGCCGCTGCCTTCGTCGACGACCTCCAGGCGCACCCCGTGCGGCGCCGAGCGCGCGGCCAGGGTGACCATGCCTCCTGGCGGGGAGCGCCGGGCGGCGAGGACGATGAGGTCGGTCACGGCGCGGTGCAGGCACTCCGGGTCGCCCACCGTGCGCAGCCGCGTTGGCGCGACGTCGACGCGCACGTCCACGTCGAGGAGCGCCGGGCGCGTCTCGTGCGCGGCGCGGGCGAGCAGCGCGCGCACGCCGAAGGTCCGCACCTGGCGGCCCTGAGCCTGCTCGGGCGACATCGTGATGCCGGCGGCCAGCAGCGCGCCCAGCCCCAAGCCGAGCACGAGCGCCACCGGCCCGCACGCAAGAAGCGGCGCCCCGAGCCCCATGCCCGCGACCACGCCGAGAGCCGTCACCGGCACCGTGGTGACGATGAGGGTTCCAAGTCTGGTGTTCGAACGGACGCGTTGCATGGGTTGGCGGGTGCTCTGTCACTCGTTGCCGGCCACGGCTCCGGCCCCCGGAGGGATGCGATGGGGGCCGGAGCACGTGGCTGGCAGTTGGCGAGGGGGCCGGGCCGTCCCCCCGGATAACCCGACCCTCGTCCGCCTGGGTGCCCCCCGGCGGCCCGCTCGCCGTCGTTCACCGCTCCGCTGGACCGAGGGGCGCAACCCCTCCGGTGCGATGAAGCCTTCTTGAAGTCAGACCCCTACGGCGCGCGTGGCGCGGCCCCTAGCGGGGGGAGCGCGGCCCACAACCGCCACTCCTCCACACCGCGCTCGCGTGCCTCGCCGGAGACCTCCGTGTCCACGACCCCTCGGATGCCGTCGCCACCCCCCACGAATCGTTCACGTCGCAGCGTGTGGTCCTCCGCGGCCTTGCGCAGTGCCGTTCCCTCGCTGGTCAGCAGAATCAGCATCAGGCGGCGGGCGTGTTCGCGACTCGTCATGGCAGTTGGCTCTCCAAGGGTGGGTCTGACCCCAGGGCGTGACTTGGCGTGGAACGGTGTTCCAAACGCGTTCCAACCGCGTCTCGGTGGCTGTTCGTCGCGCGCCCGCGTTGTGTGACCGGCGGCGTCAGAGCGCGGGCAGCGCCCGCAGGGCGCTGATGGCCGGCACGACGAGGTACTCGCCGCCGCGGCACTCGACGTAGCTGCGCAGGGGCGAGACCACGTGCGGCGGATCGCCCTCGATGATGTGGCGCACCTCGCCGCCGGCGGGGCCCGTGATGGGGTCGGCTTCGCGGCCCAGGCCGAACGCGTTGCCGTCGTTGCACCACTGCGACTGGACGATCTCGAACTGCCGCGCGATCGAGGCCTGCAGGCCGACGAAGAGCAGCCCGCGGCCCTCGCCATCGTCCGCGGCGCCGTCGGGCAGGGCCGGGCCGTAGGGCATGCCGCGGCGCAGGAGCCGGTGGCGCGCGGTGAGCCGGCCCTCCCAGCCCAGCGCGTCCCGGGGGTTGGTGCGCCGCACGTGGGCGCCGCGCGGGCAGCGCAGGCCGAGCTGGTCGTTGCCGTAGCGGAAGTCGTTGGCGCGCCGCTTGTCGTTGCCCAGCGCCGGGTCGGGACGGTCCGGGCGCAGGGCCAGCGGGCTGCCGTCGCGCCAGCGCCCGACGAGCTTGGCCGCGACGAGCTCCTCGTCGAGCTCCAGCCGCCGAGCCTGCTCGGCGAGCTGGGCGCGGAAGCCGGCGACGTCCTGGTGCAGCTTGCGCCACACCATGTAGCTCGCGTTGCGGTCGAAGGGCGCGGGCGGCGCGGGGGCGGGCCCACGGTCCTCGTCCTCGTAGCCCAGGACGAACTCGCCCGGCTTGATCGCGCGCCACCGCGTGCGGCTCAGCGGCCACCACGGCACGCGCTTGTAGGGGATGCCCTGGCCGCGAACGTCCTCGCGGGCGACGCCCTCGATCGCGGGCTGTGAGAAGCCGTCGGTGAACCCGAAGTGCTCGCGCCGCTGGCCGAGCAGGCCGGCCTGCTGCACGTGGGCGAGCTCGAGCCCGCTGTCGCGCCCGCGCAGCTCGCGCTCCCAGCGCCCCGCCTCGGCCTCGAGCGCGGCGGCGCTCTGGGCGTGCACGACGAGGAGGACCTCGAGGTCGCGCAGATCGTCCTCCCACGTCCCGGGGTCGTCGCCGAGGAGGTCGGCGCGCGCCGCCATGCCGTCGCGGACCTCGGGCGGGAAGCCATCGAGGATCCACGCCGGCAGCGCGAGCGCCGCGAGCGCGCGGTGCGAGAGCGCGACGTTGAGCGTCGTGTCGGGGCGCCCGCCCCATTCCTGCTCGGTCGTCACGGGGTCCGCGAGCGCGGCCAGGAAGACGCGCGCGGCGCGCGGCTCGCGGACGCGGGCGAAGAGGTGGCGGGCGAAGGCGAAGCGCTGCCCGTAGCCGCGCACGATGCCGCCCTGGAGGTCGGCGACGTCGATCACCACGCCCGCCAGGCGGCCTGCAGCGCCGCGTCGTCGAGGACCGTCGTCTGCGCGGCGAGCGCCGCGATGCGCTCGCGCAGCGCGAGCGCATCGCCGACCTCCTCGACGCTCGCGTGCGGCGAGCCCACGACCGAGAACCCGGCGTGCACCTCGCGCGCACGCGCCCAGCGCACGACCTCGGCCGGGTTGTCGGCCCCTGGCCAGAACGCGCAGTGGGCGAGCACCGGGGCCAGCTCGCGCCCCGCGGCCGCCAGCCACGGCTCGGCCGGCCCGTCGTGGTCGGCGGCCAGCAGCAGGTAGTGGCGCGTGCGCCCGCGAAAGCGCCGCGGCGGCGGGCGCAGGACCTGCACGCGCGCCAGATGGGTGCCGGGCACGCGCGCGAAGGGCTCGTCGAGCGCGGCGATGGCGGCCCGCGCGCCGTCGGCCTCCCCGTCGCGCAGGGGCGCGAGGACGAGGATCGGGGCGCTCACAACAGGGCCTGCGCGTCGGTGAGCAGGCGCCGCCACTGCGCTGCGAAGCGCTGCGGATCGTCGGCCGCCAGGCCCGGCCGGGCTCGGTCGTAGAGCGCCTGGAGCTTGAGGGCCTGCGCGACCATCTTCGTCGAGGCCTCCGGATAGGCCATCCAGAAGTGATCCACGGGGTGGCTGTGGTCCTCGATGTACTGCGCCACCGGGCCGAAGCGCTTGGGCCCCGGGAAGCCCTTCGCCCCCCAGTAGAGCCCGTTGATGCGCGTGGGCACCACGCGGACGAACGCCTCGATGTACTGGATGTCGGAGCCGTCGAAGCTCGTGAGGAAGAGCATCGAGCGCGGGGCGGCGCGGTCGCGCGGCGTCTGGCGATCGGTGGGCCAGCGCTGGATGAGCGCCCAACGCGCGAAGTGGATGAACGAGAGCGCCCGCAGCGGGGCCGTCACGCGGCTGGTCAGAGCGCTGACCCGCCAGGTGAACCGGACCCAGACCGCCCACCACCACGGAATCGGGCTGAGGATGGTCAGCGGCTTTGCGCGCATCGGCGTCGAACGTATCGCACATGCCTAGGCGCAAAGACTTGGCGCGCGTAGAGTCTCGCCAGTGGGGGATGCAGTCAGCCAGCGCTCGGACGCCGTCGGCGCGACCGGCGAGCTTCCGCTACTCGGGCGCACCCGCGAGCTGGCCGATCTCGACGCCACGCTCGAGGAGACGGCGACGGGGCACGGCGGCCTCGTGCTGCTCACCGGCGAGCCCGGCATCGGCAAGACGCGCCTGGCCACCGCGCTCGGCGAGCGTGCCGCGGCCGACGGGCATCGCATCGCCTGGGCGCGCGGCTGGGACGGCGGCGGCGCGCCCGCGTTCTGGCCGTGGGTGCAGGTCGTGCGCGCGCTCGCGGCCGACCGCGACGACGACGCCCTGCGGGCCGAGCTCGGCGCCGGCGCGCGTTGGGTGGCCCAGCTCGCACCCGAGCTGCGCGAGCGCCTGGACCTGCCCGAGGCCGGCGACCTCGAGTCCGAGCAGGCGCGCTTCGCGCTCTTCGACGCCGTCACCGTCTTCCTGCGCAACACCGCGGCGCGCGAGCCGCTGGTCGTTCTCCTCGACGACCTGCACACGGCCGACCTGCCGTCGCTGCTGCTGCTCGCCTTCCTCGCCCGCGCGCTGAGCGAGACGCGGGTCCTCGTGATCACCACCCACCACGAGGCGGGGCCGCGGCGCGGGCCCGAGGTCGAGGCCGTGTTCGGCGAGCTCACGCGCTTCGGCGTGCGCTTCGACCTCGGCGGCCTCGAGGACGACGACCTGCGCGCGCTGGTCATCCATCGCAGCGGCGCGGACCCGTCCGAGGAGCTCGTGCGCACGCTGCACGAGCTGACCGAGGGCAACCCCTTCTACTCCGACGAGGTCGTGCGCCTGCTCGTGGCCCAGGGCCGCATCGACCAGCCGCTGGGCGAGCGAGCGCCGCTGCCCGATGGGGTCCGCGACGCGATCCGCAAGCGCCTGCTGCCGCTGCGTGCCGAGGTCCGCGAGGCACTCGAGGTGGCCGCCGTCGAGGGCCGGGACTTCCACATCACCACCGTCGAGCGGGCCGCGGGCATCGACCGCGCCGACCTCCTCGAGCGCCTCGATGAGGCCCTTGCCGTGCAGCTGCTCGAGGAGGCGCCGGGACCGGCCGGGTCGTTCCGCTTCGCCCATGGCCTCATCCGCGAGACGCTCTACGGCGACCTGACCGCCACGCGCCGCGCCCGGCTGCACGCCGCCGTGGGCGAGGCCCTCGAGCGCACGGCCGCGACCGAGGCCGAGCTGGCCCACCACTTCGTCGAGGCGGCGCCGGCCGGCGATCCGACCAAGGCCCTGGACCACGCCCATCGCGCCGGCCTCGAGGCGCTGGCCGCGCTGGCCTATGAGCGCGCCGCGGACCTCTTCGACTCGGCGCTCAGCGCGCTGGACCTGCTGCCCGAGCCCGACGAGCCGCGCCGGGGCGAGCTGCTGCTCCTGCGCGGGCAGGCGCAGATGCAGTCGGGCGGCGACGCGGCGCGCTCGACCCTGCTGGCCGCCATCGAGCTCGCCCGGCGGGTGGGAGACGCCGATCTCCTCGGTCGCGCGGCGCTGAGCCTGGGCGGCTTCGGCCTGTCGCCGGGGATGGTCGACGACGACCTCGTCGCCGTTCTCGAGGAGGCGCTCCACGGTCTGCCGCCCGACGGCAGCGCGCTGCGCGCCCGCCTGCTGGTGCGCCTCGCCGTGGCCCTGTACTACTCCGACCAGGCCCAGCGCCGCGAGAACCTCGTCCAGGAGGCGCTGAGCATCGCGCGCGGGCTCGACGACCCGCCCACGCTGGCCTACGTCCTCGACCAGGGCCACATCGCCACCAACGGCCCCGACACCACCGAGCGCGGCCTGGCCTGGGCCCAGGAGCTCTTCGCCCTGGCCGACGCCGCGGGCGATCCCGAGCTCTCGGTCCGCGCGCGCTCGTGGCAGATCGACCTCCTGCTCGAGCTCGACGACCTCTCGGGCGCCGACATGGCGATCGAGGCGCTCGACCGCATCGCCACCGACTCGCGCGACCCGCGCGCCCGCGCCTACATCCCGCTGCACCGCGCGCGGCGGGCCATGATCGCCGGCCAGCTCGACGACACCGAGGTGCTCATCCACGAAGGCATCCAGCTGGGCTGGAGCCTGCAGGACTCGACCGTCCCGATCCTCGCCGGCGCCCAGCTCTTCTGGCTGCGGATGGGCCAGGGCCGCCTGCGCGAGATCGAGGACGCGGTGCGCCAGTTCGCCGACCAGCTGCCGGCCATGCCCGCCTGGCGCGTGGCGCTGGCGACGCTCTACATGCACACCGGCCGTCCCGCGGAGGCGCGCCGCGAGTACGACCGCCTCGCCCAGAGCGACTTCGCCACCATCCCGCGCGACAACGTCTGGTCGATCTCCATCGCGATGCTGGCCGAGCTGAGCGAGACCTTCCGCGACGCCGAGCGCTCGATCCTGCTCGAGGAGCTGCTGGCGCCGCTCGACGGCCGCAACGTCGTCACCCCGACGGGCATCTTCGCCGGGCCCGTGCGGCGCTACCTCGCGCTGACCGCCGCCGCCCGCGGCGACCAGGACGCCGCCCTCGCTCGCCTCGTCGAGGCGCGCGTGGCGTGTGAGCGCATGGGCTACAAGCCGATGCTCGCCGTCCTCGACGTCGACGAGGCGCGGATGCTCGCGCGCCGCGACCAGCCCGGCGACGTCGACAAGGCGCGCGAGCTGCTGCAGCGCGGGCTCCTGCGCGCCGAGGAGGTCGGCGTGCCGCGCCTCGACGAACGCCTGGCCCGCGCCGCCGCGATGCTGCCCGAGCCCGACGGCGCCGCGGCCGCCGCCGAGCCCGCCCAGGGACCGGGGAGCGCCGTGCTCGCGCGCGAGGGCGACGTGTGGCGCCTGGACTACGAGGGCCGCGTCCTGCGCGTGCGCGACGCCAAGGGCATGCGCCACCTCGCGCTGCTGCTGGCCAACCCCGGCGTCGAGTTCCATGCCGTCGACGTCGCCACCGCGGCCGAGGGCGGCGCCGCGCCGGGCGCCGAGGCCGCGGAGGGCCTGGCGGTGCGCGCCGGCACCGGCGACGCGGGCCCCGCGCTCGACTCGCAGGCCAAGGCCGAGTACCGCTCGCGCCTGGAGGACCTGCGGGCCGAGATCGAGGAGGCCGAGTCGTTCAACGACCCCGAGCGCGCGGCACACGCGCGCGAGGAGATGGACTTCATCGCGCACGAGCTGTCGGCCGCCGTCGGGCTGGGCGGGCGCGACCGCCGCGCGGCCTCGGCCGCCGAGCGCGCGCGGGTCAACGTGACGCGCGCGTTGCGGCGCGAGATCCGGCGCATCGCCGACGAGGACGCGGGCCTCGGACGCGAGCTGGAGACGACCGTCCGCACCGGCACCTTCTGCGCCTACGAGCCGGATCCCCGGCGCCCGGTGGCGTGGGAAGTGGATGCCGGCTGAGCGCTTCGACGTCGTCGTCGTCGGGTCGGGCTTCGGCGGCTCGGTCGTCGCCTGCCGCCTGGCGCAGGCGGGCGCCTCGGTGCTGGTGCTCGAGCGCGGACAGCCGTGGCCGCCGGGCGCTTTCCCGCGCACGCCGCGCCAGTGGCGCGGAGCGCTGTGGGCGCCGCGCCGGGGCGTGCACGGCCTGTTCGAGTACCACCACTTCAAGGGCCTCGACTCGGTCACGGCCAGCGGGCTGGGCGGCGGGTCGCTCATCTACGCCAACGTCATGCTGCGCAAGGACCCTGAGACCTTCGCCGCCGACGGCCTGCCCTTGGCCGCCGCCGATCTCGACCGCCACTACGACGCCGTCCACGCGATGCAGCGCGCCGAGCGCTACCCGTGGGCCGACCGCACGCCCAAGACGCGCGCGCTCCTGGACGCGGCGCGGATCGCCGGCCTGAGCGCCGAGCGCCCGCCGCTGGCCGTGGCCTTCGGGGAGCGTCCCGGCCAGCCCTTCGACGACGGCGCCGCGAACCTCCACGGCGCGCCGCGCGAGACCTGCCGGCTGTGCGGCGGGTGCGACGTCGGCTGCCAGTACGGGTCCAAGCAGACGGTGGACTTCACGTACCTGACCGCGGCGGTCGAGGCCGGCGCGCGCGTGCGCACGTGCTGCGAGGCGCACGCCCTGGACCGTGACGACGACGGCTGGCGGGTGCGCTACCACCAGCACCTGGCCGCGCGCGGCGGCCATCCCGAGCATCTGCTCGACCCGATCGCCGACAGCGACCGCGAGGTGCGCGCCGAGCGCCTGGTGCTCGCGGGCGGGACCTTCGGGTCGACCGGCCTGCTGCTGCGCAACCGCGCGGCACTGCCCGGGCTCAGCCCGCGTCTGGGGCGCGGGTTCTCGGGCAACGGCGACCTGCTGCTCTTCCTGCTCGATGCCGATCGCTACCTCGATCCCGCCACCGGCCCCGTGATCACGGCCTCGGTGCGCGTGCCCGACGCCGAGTCGCCCAGCGGGCGCGGGTTCCTCGTCCAGGACGCCGGGGCGCCGGCGTTCTCGGAGTGGCTGTGGCAGGGCCTCGAGGCGCCCGGCGACCTGTGGCGCGCGCTGCGCCGGCGCTCGGCGCCCGAGGCGTTCGGCACCGCGCGGGCATCGGCCGCCATGGCCCCGTTGCTGGGCATGGGACGCGACGTGCCGGGCGGCCGGATGGAGCTGCGCGGCGACCGGCTGGTGCTGACCTGGCGCGGGCAGGCCTCACGGGCGTACTTCGAGGGCCTCGAGGCCACGGCGCGGCGGCTCGGGCAGGCGCTCGGAGGGCGCGTCGTGCGCCTCGGCGGGCGATTCGCGCGCCTGCTCAGCGTGCATCCGCTCGGCGGGTGCGCCATGGGCCGCAGCGCGCGGGACGGCGTCGTGGACTCCTACGGCCGGGTGTTCGGCTGCGAGCGTCTGTACGTGTCCGACGGGTCGATCCTGCCGGGCCCGGTGGGCGTCAACCCGAGCATGACCATCGCCGCTTTGGCTGAGCGGATCGCGGAGGAGATGCTGGTTTGAGCGCACTGGACTGGGCGGAGTCGATGAGCGGCCGCGTGTCGTTCGACACCACCGACTACAACCAGGGCTGGTGGCAGGGCACGCCCTGCGCCTTCCACCTCGACCTTCACGTCGATGACGTCGAGCGCTTCTTCGCCGACGACGAGCACGAGGCGACGTGCACCGGCTGGATCGACTGCGACGGCCTGGGCGAGCGGATGGAGATCGCCGAGGGGAGATTCAACCTGCTCGTGGCGGCCGGCGGGGCGCGCCGGCGCGAGATGCGCTACCGCCTCTTCGCCCACGATCGCGCCGGACGTCCGCTGACGCTCGCGGGGTTCAAGGAGGTTGAGGACGGCTGGTTTCGCGACACATGGGTCGACACCACGACGCTGTTCACGCGCCTCTACGCGGGGTGGGTGACGCGCGACGAGGAGGAGGGCGCCACCCCGCTGGCGACCGGGGTCCTGCACGTCTCCGCCGGCGGGTTCCTCGGGCTGATCCGGAGTATGCGCGGGCGCCTGCGCGACAAGCTGCACTACGGCTGGTTCTCGGCGCGCTCGCTGCTGCAGGTCTACGTCGGGCGCAGCGCGGCCATGGGGTCCACCGCCTTCCCCGGGCTGCATCCGGGCTCCGAGCGCTGGCAGGGCTTCGCGCCCGAGGAATGGCACGACTGCCCAGCACGGCCGGGCCTGCGCCGGCGCATCCTGGCCGTGCGCACCGAGGACGACCATGACCTCACGCTGCACAACATCCGCGGCGAGGCGGAGCCGACCGCGGGCCCGGTGCTCCTCCAGCACGGCACCGGCGTGCGCGCGAACCTCTTCTACGGCTCGCCGATGCCGCGCTCGATCGTCGACGTCCTCGTCGACGAGGGCTACGACGTCTGGTTGGGCAACTGGCGCGGCTCGATCGACCTGCCCGAGTGCGACTACACGCTCGACGACGTCGCGCGCTACGACCACCCCGCGCTGATCGCCGCCGTCCTGCGCGAGACCGGGGCACAGACGCTCAAGGCGGTCGTCCACTGCCAGGGCTCGACGTCCTTCGCCCTGGCCTGCGCCGCCGGGCTCGTGCCCGAGGTGACCGACGTCGTCTCCAACGCCGTGTCCTTCCACGTCGACGTCCCGCGGCTGTCCAAGCTGCAGCTGCAGGTGCTCGTGCCCGTGTTCGGATTCGGCTACAAGGGCTTCGACCCGCAGTGGACGCTGCGCCCCACCGCGCTGCGGGCGCGGGTGCTGGCCACGATCGCGCGCGCCGTGCGCCGCGAGTGCCGCGAGCCCGTGTGCCAGATGGCGAACTTCACCTACGGCGCGGGCGGCAACATCCTCTGGGACCACGCGAACCTCGACCCGCCGACGCATCGCTGGCTCGCCCGGGAGTTCGGCTGGGTGCCGGTCACCTTCTTCAGGCAGATGGCGCGCTGCGCCGGGGCGGGGCACCTGATCGCGGCCTCGGGGTACGACGAGATCCCCGAGGAGGTGGTGTCCTGCGCACCGCGCAACCGTCCGCGCTGGACGTTCCTCGCCGGCTCGGCGAACCGCTGCTTCCTGGCGCGCAGCCAGGAGCGCTCGTTCGCGTGGCTGGACGGGCTGGACCCCGGCCGGCACGCGCTGGTGGAGCTCCCGGGGTACACGCACCTCGACGTCTTCTTCGGCCGCCACGCCGAACGCGACGTGTTCGGGCACATCGTCGAGGCGCTGCTCGGAACTTCCAACCCCTCGGGGAGTTAGAGTCGGCGGAGAGGGATTGCTCTGGAAGCCTCAGCACTCCACGCACCGTCCGGTCTCGGTCGCATCACGGCCAGCGGTCGGCTGCTGCGGCTGCGGTCCGACGACCAGCTCGTAGCGCTCTTCCGGATGGGGTTCGACGATGCGTTCGGGACGATCCACGACCGCTATCGCCAGCGACTGCTCGCCTACACGCGCCAGATGCTGGGCCCCTCGCGCTCGGACGCCGAGGACGTCCTGCAGGACGTCTTCCTGCGCGCCTACGGCGCGCTGCGCAACGACGACCGGCCGGTGACGCTGCGCGCGTGGCTGTACCGCGTCGCGCACAACCGCTGCATCGACCACCTGCGCCGCCCCGTCCCGCCGCCGGCCGAGATCTACGAGCTGTCGCGCCCGCCGACGCACGACCCCCAGGCCGAGACGGTGCGCCGGGAGGACCTGCGCCGCCTGGTGCAGGACGTGCAGCGCCTGCCCGAGCAGCAGCGCTCGGCCCTGCTCATGCGCGAGCTCGACGGGCTCACCTACGCCGAGCTGGCCGATGCCCTGGACACCTCGATGCCGGCGATCAAGTCGCTGCTCGTGCGCGCGCGCGTCGGTCTCGTCGAGGCCGAGGAGGCGCGCGACACCGCCTGCGTGGACATCCGCGCCGACCTCTTCCGCTCCCACGGGCGCGGCGTGCGGACCAGCGGGCGCTCGCGCCGGCACCTGCGCGACTGCGACGCCTGCCGCGAGTACCGCCAGGCGCTGCGCGGCCTCGACGAGGGCCTCGCGGCGCTCGTTCCGGGCGGCGCCGGGCCGCTCGCCACCGTGGCCAAGCTGCTGGGAATCGGCGGCGCCTCGTCGGGCGCCGCAGCGGGCGCCGGCGCCGGAGCGGGCGGCACGGCTGCTGTGGCCGGTGGCGCCACGGCCGCCACAGCCACCGCGACGAAGGTCGTGGCCATCGTGTGCTGCGCCGCCGTCGTCGGCGGAGGCGCGGCCGAGGTGCGCCAGCAGGTGAACACCGTGGCGCCGCCCACCCACGCGGCGCGGCACGTGCGCAAGGCCACGCCACGCGTCGCCGCGGTCGCGCCGATCAAGGCGCCGGTGGCGCGCGCCAGCGACCCGGTGCGCGATGCCCCGCCGCCGGTGCCGCACGCGCGCAAGCACTCCAAGCGCGACGC
>Ga0307277_10000892_pt1 | contig 11483 bp, 9 predicted proteins | sample ER_DNA_116_FD_194473 | JGI IMG/M metagenome (GOLD analysis project Ga0307277, IMG submission 194473) | Bulk soil microbial communities from the East River watershed near Crested Butte, Colorado, United States - ER_DNA_116 | ecosystem: Environmental > Terrestrial > Soil > Floodplain | place: USA...
CTGTTCGCCCTGGTCATGGGGGTGTTCTGGGGCACCTGGTTCTCCCTCAGCCGCACCATGGACCAACTCCCAGCCCCCACCTTCGTCGCCGTCGGCCACCAGATGATCCACAACCTCGGCACCCCCATGGCCATCCTGGTGCCCCTGGCCCTGCTCAGCGCCCTGACCACCCTGGCCCTGCTCTGGCCAGGCCGACCCACAGCACGGTTCTGGTGGCTGGCCGCCGGGTTCGCCCTGCTGGTCGCGGCCCTGGTCATCACCCTGGCCATCGAGGTCCCCATCGACCGCCAGATCCAGGACTGGACGGCGGCCACCCTGCCCGGCGACTGGCGCTCGATCCAGGCCCGCTGGGAGCGCTGGCACACCACCCGGACGTTCCTGTCGATCGCCGCGGTGGTCGCGGCCACCATCAGCGCCACCATCGCGGCCCCACTCAACCAGCCGACGAGCAACCAGGCGGGCCCCGGAGACCGAGCGGTCACCGACGGCCGGTCGGCATGACGGCGCCGAAGTGGTGCAGCGGCTCAAGCAGCAGCTCCCCATCGGGGACCGTCGCGCTCGTCTACCGGCGTTGAGCGGCGTTCGGATTGCGACAAGCAGGGAGGTTCGCATGCGGCAGCTGACCGTCGACGTGTTCAGCACCCTCGATGGCTATGGCTCGGGCGGTCCGCGTTCAGAGCCGTACTACGGCTACGGCGGGCCGGGCCTGCTCGAATGGATCCAGCACCAGCTCGCCGAGCACCACGTCATGCTGATGGGGGCGACGACCTATCGGCTCCTGGCCGAGATCGTCGCGGCCGGCGACGACCCGACCTTTCCTCGGATGGCCGAGCTTCCCAAGCTGGTGTTCTCCAAGACCTTGACGCCTCCGCTGAGCTGGGCCAACACCACGTTGGTGGCCGAGCCGGTCGAGACGGCGGTGCCGGCGCTGAAGGCGCTGGACGACGGCACGCCGATGCGGACCATCGGCAGCTGGTCGCTGGCTCGCAGCCTGTTCCGCCTCGGGCTGGTCGACCGGGTCCGGGTGATCGTCTTCCCGTACCGCGTCGCTCCGACCCGGTGACGGCAGCGGCTGGTCCGACCCAAGCACAGGCGACGCCAACCAGAGGAGAGGCGATGACAGGCAGGGCGCGCTGGATCGCGGCGTGGACCGTGATGGCGCTGCTGACTGGCGCCTGTTCCGGAACCTCCGGCGCCAACCACGACACCGCGACCACGGTCGGCGCCCAGGCGACCACCACGACCGCGGCGGCGCAACAGGCGCTGGAGCAGCCCAGCAGCCGCTGCGGCCCGCCCGACATCAGCGCGACCCTGGTCCGCTTCGAGGCGGCCGACGGGACCAGCCTGGACGGGGTCATGGTCGGCCGCGGCCCGGCCGGGGTGGTGCTGGTCCACGAGTATCCGGCCGACCTGTGCGGGTTCTGGCCGTTCGCCGCCTACCTGGCCAAGCGGGGTCTGCGCGCCTTCGCCATCGACCTGCGCTGCTTCGGCCGGTCGGCCTGCCCTCAAGGTGACGCCCGCGGCCGGGTGGTCGACGACGTCGTCGCCGCCGTCGCCGAGCTGCGCCACCGTGACGTGACCAGCGTCGCGCTGGTCGGAGCGTCGATGGGCGGCGCGGCGGTGCTGCTCGCCGGGACGCGGGTGCGGCCCCCGGTGGTCGCGGTGGTCTCACTGTCAGGCGAGGCCGACCCGACCAACCTGGTCGGCGGCATCCCCCTGGACGCCGGGGCCGCCGTCCCCAAGCTCGCCGTGCCGACGATGCTGGCGGTGGCCACCAACGACCGCTACGCCCCGGTCGCCGAGACCCGTGCCCTGTACCGTGCGGTCAAGACCCGCGACAAGCGCCTCGAGGTCCTCTCCGGTCCGTTCGACGGCCTCCACGGCTGGGAGCTGCTCAACAACCCAGGCACCGGGGCATTCACCCCGGTCGCGGCCAAGGTCGCCGCGTTCATCACCGCCCACAACAGCCCCTGACGACAGCGCCCCGTTGTCCTGGCGATCCAAGGCTCCGCGCCGGCCCATAGTCGGAGGACGTGCCGATTAGAAGATCAGGCTCCATCCCTCGGCGTCGGCCTGATTCTTGGTGTAGGCGACGCCGTCGACCTTCAGCCCGTCGGGGTTGAGCAGCGTGATCAGCCCGCCGCGGTTGCCGAGGGCGACCGGCGGTCCCAGCTGAACCCGGACCGCCTCCCCCGAGGGCAGCAGTCCGCCCTCCAGGACCAGCCGCCGCTTCTCACGATCAAGGATCGACCAGCCCGCCAGATCCAGGTCCTCGGCGCTGGCGTTGACCAGGGTCACCGTCTCGACCTCGGGTGCCGGGCCGACGGGGTTGACCAGTGCGGCCACGATGCGGACGGTGTGGTCCGGCGCCTCCGGTTCCCCGGGTCCAGCGCCGGTGATCGCGTGCCCGGTCTGGTCGTCGGTGTGCCAGGCCTGGGACTGGAAGGCGAGAAAGATCGCGACCCACTGGTCCTGGGCCGGATAGTGCACCAGCAGGCCGCCGTCCTGCCAGACCCCGTCGTCCTCCCGGAACTGTTGGCTGTTGCCCTGGTTCATGTGGATGTCGTGGATCCCGTTCCCCGGCGAGAATCCGAACACCTTGTCGGGCGTGCCCGGTTCAGGTCCCCACCGCTGCCCGAAGGCGTACACCCTGGCGGCGGCGTCCGCCGCGGCCCGCTCCATGAAGTGGTCCAGCTTGTCGGCCAGGTCATTGTCGGGCCCGGGCGCGGTTGCCGGGACGGCACGCAGCATCATCCGGTCGAACAGGTTGGCCCGGATGAAGTCCAGCGCCAGCCCGCCAGGGGTGCTCGGGAGCGGGGTGAACCCGTCCGGCAGGTTCGGCAACTCCTGCACGATGGGATGGTGGAAGGTCTCGTCGGCCAGATACAGCAGCTCAGAGGGATGCTCCTTGGACAGCACGTTGACCGCGACCCGGAACTGCTCGTCGGCGGCCGCCAGGTGGACCTGGTAATGGGGGGTGTCGGTCCCACCCTCGGCCCTACGGCCGACCACCCGCCCGGCCAGCACCCCATAGCTCGACAACGGCATGCGTGTCCCTCCAATGGTCCGGCCGCCTGATCGTCCGGAGTATGACCGAGACCCCGCACGCTCGTCGCAGCGGCTGGTGGATGTTGACCTTCCGCTTCGGAGGAGTCAATCTTGTCCGGATTGCGTCTCCTACTAAGCATGTCCCGGATTCCCTGTTCCGCCGCACCCAACGCCGCCCTGGCCGGAGCGCTGTCCATCAGGCAGGTCGACCTCGCGCAGGAGGGGCACGATGCCCAACAATGTCAAGGATTTCGGGGCCGCTGGCGATGGGATCGCCGACGATCGTCTGCCGATTCAGAAGGCGATTGATGACGCCGTCGCCAACGACAGAGGTGGAATACTGTTTCCGTCAGGCACGTATCGCGTTTCACGCGTGACCGTACCTGGTGGCCGCTGGTCGCTGATCTGAACAGTGTGCAGGATTTCATGGTCCTGGGCGAAGGGCCCAAATCCGTTGTCAAGCTGATCGACACGACCGCCGCAACGGGTGATTGGAGCGTCTTCGTCCTGCGGAACAACTGCCGCCGTATCGTCTTCAAGGACCTTGTCGTCGACGGCAACCGCACGGGGTTGACAGAGCCGGACGAGCAATCCCACGGCGTGGAGGTGGAATCGGGCACGGAAGATCTCGTCATCGACCGCTGCATCGTGCGTGAGTGCTTCGGCGACGGGGTGCGCCTTGTCGGCACGGATCAGGCGGACAAGGTCGTCAGGCGGGTCCGCATCGAGAACTGCCTGTTCCAGACGAACAAACGCTCCGGACTCGGCATCCAGCGCGCCATCGAGCAGATCATCGTGGCCAACTGCCATTTCGATGCGACCGTCAGCGACCAGTCGATCGACTTCGAGCCCACCGGTTCGGGTGGCCCAACGAACCTCATCATCCAGGGCTGCGTCATCAACCACACCAACCCGACCAAGGCCGTGACCCTCAGCGGCGTCAGCGGGCCCGATCCGCTGTTGGACTGCAAGTTCACTGACAACATCGTCCTGGGCGGTCCGATCTTCTGCTCGGACGTCAACCAGCTGACGATCCAGCACAACACCGTCCTGGTGACGGACCTCGGGACAGTGCAGCGCATTCCGGTTCAGGTTCAGCGCGGCGGCGATGCCGTCATCATCTCCGGCAACCTGCTGGTGAACGGCGACAGCGTCACCGAGGCGGTCATCTCGTTGAGCGAAGTCAATCAGCGCCAGGTGACGCGCGCGCTGGTCACACAGAACCTCTGCTTCGCCCGATCCGGGAACGGGATCCAATGCCTGTCGAGCGACGACGTCGCCGTCCAAGGCAACATGATCGTCGCCACAGATGCCTGCGGGCAGGGTGTGTTCATACGCTCCGAGTCTTCCGACATGGATCAGATCTCGGTGCGGGACAATGACGTGACCGTGAAAGGGAAGGGAGCATGGAGCACGGGCATCCTGATCGCCTCGAGCGCGTCGAATCATGTTCGTGACGTCTCGGTCATAGGGAATTCGGTCCGGGGTGCCACGGAGGGGATCCGTTTCGAAAATGCGCACTTCGAGCGCACGCCGTTCTGCGCGCTCAATCGGATCGGCGCCGACGTCGCATCCCCCCTGGTCGGACTCCCGAACCTTCCCGAGAAGGCCGTCCTCGTCGGCGGCGCGTCGAGTCGAGGCGGCACCGCCGCCCACTCGGGGGCAGGCCGCCTCCTTGCGGGACTCGGTGATCCGAACAACAGCGTCCTCGGCGACGTCGGGGACATGTTCCAGCGGCTCGACGGCGCACCGGGAACGACCCTCTACATCAAGGAAGCGGGAAGCAACACCAACACAGATTGGACCCCGAAATAAGCCCGCCGCGGCTCAAGGTCGCGACGATCGAGCCGCAGCCGACCGCGTGATGCAGCGGTCCGAGGCGCTTGGCCACCTCCCATGGCGCCGCCGCCGACCACGCCGTTTCGCTCCCTTTGGGGGCGCCGGGTCCAAGACGCCGAATGTGGCGACCAGGCATTCGGATGATCCCCTGTCCGTAACGCTCTCGAGACGGATGGCGGCCACACTGGCACCTCACCCACGAGGCTTGAGACGATGCCCGGAGACCGGAGGGCCTAGATGCGCCGAGGACCATGCCAGTGACCCCGGCCGCCCGACTCGCCCGGCCCCGCCGCTGGCCGGGCGTGGTGGCCTGGACGCTGTGGGCGCTGGCCATGGTCGCCTGCCTGGTGATCCCCTGGCTAGATCAGCAGTTGCGCCGCGCCGGCCGGCCCGACCTGACCCAGTGGGACCTCCGCCCAGGAATTGGGCTGGTGAGCGCGGCCACGGTCGGGGCGGTGCTGGCCAGCCGCCGACCCCGCCACCCGGTGGGCTGGCTGTTGCTGGCCCAGGTCGCCGCCAATCTCGCCACCGGGGCTGCTGCGCAGTACCTGGCCTGGGGACTGCTGCCGGGTGGGCCCCTACCCGCCACCCGCTATGTGGCCCTGTCCTACCCGGCCAGCGCCGGTGGACTGCTGCTCCTGCTGGGCTTTGTCCTGCTGTTGACCCCGACCGGGAAGCTACCCTCACCGGGCTGGCGCTGGTGGGCCAGAGCCATGGTGGCCGTACCACTGCTGCTGGTGGTGCTGGTGACCCTGGCACCCGGGCCGGTCGACCCCTCCGCCCAGGTGCTCGGTAGCCCCTTCGACTTTCTTGGCCTGGGGGGTGGGCTGCTGGTCGTCAACCAGCTGGCCCTGGCCTTCACCACCCTGGCCGTGGCGGTCTGTGCCGGGTCGCTGGTGGCGCGCTTCCGCCGCGCCCGGGGGGTGGAGCGCCAGCAGCTGCGCTGGGTGGCCTTGGCGGCGGCGCTGCTGGTGGTGGCGGCGGGGGCCGCGCTGGTCGGCCTGGCCCTGGACGCCACCGAGGTGGTCACCTGGGCGATCAGTGCCTGGGTGGCCGGGCTGCCCCTGGCCATCGGGGCGGCGATCCTGCGCTACCGGCTCTATGACCTGGACCGGATCGTCAGCCGCACCCTGGCCTACGGGCTGCTCAGCGTCCTGCTCGGCCTCGGCTACGCCGCGGTCGTGCTCGGGCTGGGGCGGCTGCTGCCCCAGGGCTCCAGCCTGGCCGTGGCCGCCGCCACCCTGACGGTGGCGGCGGTGTTCCAGCCGCTCCGCCGCCGCATCCAGGGGGTGGTCGACCGGCGCTTCAACCGCCGCCGCCACGACGCCGCCACGACGATCCAGGCGTTCAGCACCCACCTGCGCGACCAGCTCGACCTGGACACGCTCCGCGCCGAGCTGCTGGCGGTGGTGGACCAGACGATGCAGCCCACCCGGGCATCGCTGTGGCTGCGGCCCTCGCATGCACTGTCCAGCGCGGCCGGCGGCCACGCAGCACGCCAATGATCAACCAGGGCACGACCCTAGAGCCGGTTGCAGCAGACGAGCGCGCAGGCGACCAGCACGAAGGCGAAGAACCGCCCCGAGTCCCGGTCCCAGCGCACCTGCAGCCGCCTGAAGCAACTCAGCCGCGGCAGCGCCCGCTCGACCTTCCACCGATAGCCCACAGCTGGTCCGGCACGAGCTCGTCAACGAGGGTCGCCATGGACGGAGCCTGCCATACCCGGGCGAAGGGAGCGAAACGGCGCCTTATGGCGAACCAGCTTCCCTACGGGTCACGCCGGGTCGCGCGAGCGGGGCGAGTGTCGGCTGCCGCACCGGGATGTCGCCCAATGCCTGCTCGATGGCCGCCAGCGTGTCCGGCGTGAGCTGGACGCCCGAGGCCTTGGCGTTGGCGTGGACCTGCTCGGGCCGCGAGGCACCAATGATCGCCGACGCCAGCTCATCCCGTCGCAGCACCCAGGCCAGCGCCAGCTCGGCCATCGACAGGCCAGCCTGGTCGGCGACCGGCCGCAAACGGTCGACGGCCGCCAGGACCGCGTCGTCCATCAGGAGATCCATCGCGACGTTCATGTCGCTGTTCGCCGCCCGCGAGTCGGGCGGTGGCGCCTGCCCAGGGCGGTACTTGCCGGTCAGCACGCCCTGCGCCAGGGGCGACCAGACGATCTGGGAGATGCCGTTGGCCGCACACAGCCCGAACAGCTCGGCCTCGGGCGCCCGCCAGAGCATCGAGTACTGGGGCTGTGAGGAGACGAACAGGTCCGGCCCGGCGAGGTCGATCGCCGCCTGGAGCTGCTCGGCCGTCCACTCGCTGAAGCCCAGGTACCGCGCCTTGCCCGAGGCGACGACCTGCTGGAACGCCTCGATCGTCTCCTCGATCGGGACGTCCGGGTCAAAGCGATGGGCCTGGTAGAGGTCGACGTGGTCGGTCCGCAGGCGAGCCAGGGAGGCGTCGATCTGCCCGCCGATCTGCGCCGCCGACAGGCCGCGGTCGGCCGGGTCCTCCGACATCTGGCCCCACACCTTGGTCGCCAGCACATAGGCGTCACGCGGGCGGCCAGCCAGGATCTCACCCCATGCCGACTCGGCCGCGCCGCGGCCATAGACGTTGGCGGTGTCGAAGAAGTTGATGCCGGCCTCGAACGCCGCGTCGGTGCAGGCGCGGGTCTGCTCGAACCCCACGCCGCCCGCGAAGGTCAGCCACGAGCCGAGCGAGATCTCCGAGACCTCCAGGTCCGAGGAACCAAGCCTGCGGTATCTCATGATGCTCCTTGCCGCCGGCGCGCGGCCGGCTGGAGGGCCGGGTTGATGGGCGACCATCCAGGACGCTAGCCGAGCACCGGCGCCGCCTCAAGCGCGCGGCCGATACGGCTGTGCCCCATCCTCTTTGGCGGGCGGCTCAGCAGGGGCTGCTCGGGGCCCTTGGCGAGGGCCGCGTTGATCTTGGCCCGGCCACCGGTGCCGGCGACCGGCACGTACAGGTCGCGGTCCTGGCCCCGCAGCGGGTCATCGCTGCCCGGGTGGCGCGGCGGCCTGCTCGGGTGGCGCGCCCGGGAGGTCGGCGATGGGCTGCCCGGCCAGGGCGGCGGTCATGTAGTCGTGGAAGATGAGGGCCGGGAAGGTGCCCCCGAAGACGGGGCCGCCGCCGAACCGGTCGGTCATGGGGGTCTGCCTGGCCGGGTTGCCGACCCAGACCGAGGTGGCCAGCTGGGGGGTGAAGCCGGTGAACCAGGCGTCGGTGTAGCCGCTGGTGGTGCCGGTCTTGCCGGCCACCGGGCGGCCGATGGCGGCCCGAAAGCCGGTCCCGCCCGGCCGCACCACCCCTTGCAGGATGGCGTCGGCGGTGGCGGCGACCTGGGGGTCCAGGACCCGCCGGCACGCGGGCCGGCCGTGGTAGAGGACCCGGCCGGTGGGGTCGGTGATCTGGGTCAGCAGCGTCGGCTGGCAGTGGATGCCGCCGCTGGCCAGGGTGGCGTAGGCGCCGGCCAGCTCCAGCGGGGTCAGGTTCTGGGCGCCGAGCACCAGCGAGCAGTAGTCGCGCAGCGGCGAGCTGATCCCCATGCGCCTGGCCACCCGGATGGCGTTGTCGGTCCCGACCCGTGCCATGAGCTGGGCGTAGTAGGTGTTGACGGACTCGGCGGTGGCCTGGGCGAGGGCCATTCGGCCGGCCAGCGCCGGCTCGGCGTTGTGGACGGTGTAGCCGGTCGGGCAGGCCGGGGCGGTCACCGTGACCGGCGAGGTGGTGTCGAAGCTGGTGCTGAGCGGGATGCCCTGTTCCAGGGCGGCGACCAGATAGAAGACCTTGAACGAGGACCCGGGTGGGAAGCCGCCGCCGCCCTGGCCGGTGGCCAGGTTCACCTTGGAGCGGGCGAAGTCGCTCCCCCCGACCATGGCCACCACCGCCCCGCTGGCCGGGTCCAGGCTGATCAGGGCGCCACCGAGACCGGAGCCGGCCAGCCGGCCGCCGACCGCCTGCTCGGCCTGGCGCTGGTCGGCCGGCCACAGCGTGGTCCTGACCCGCAGGCCGCCCTCGAACACCGCCCGCCGCCTGGCCGCCGACCCGACCGGGCCCAGGGCGCCGTCCAGGGCGTGGTCGCCGAGCAGCGCCCGGGTCACCGCATCCACCACGTAGGGGAAGCGGACGGTCTCGTGGTCCAGCCGGGGGCCCAGCGGCTGCCGCTTGGCCGCCGCCACCCGGGCCGGGCTGGCCCACCCCAGCGCGGCCATCCGGTCCAGGACAAGATCGCGGCGGGCCCTGGCGGCCTTGCCGGCGGTGGGCCGGAACCGCTCGGGGCTGGCGATGGTGCCGGCCAGGGCGGCCGCCTGGGCCAGGCTCAGACGCCGCAGGGGCCGGGAGAAGTAGTGCTGGGCCGCGGTCGCGATCCCATACACCCCCTCGCCGAAGTAGACCTGGTTCAGGTAGTCGGCCAGGATCTGGTCCTTGCCGGCCCATCGCTCCAGCTCGGCCGCGTCGACCGCCTCGACCAGCTTGCGGTGCAGGCTGCGCTGGTCGCCGGTGACCACGTTCTTCACATACTGCTGGGCGATGCTGCTGCCGCCCTCCAGGAGGTGGCCGCTGCTCAGGTCGACCGCGGCCGCCCGGGCGATGCCGCGAACATCCAGCGCCCCGTGCTGGTAGAAGCGGGCGTCCTCGGCGGCCAGGACGGCGTCGCGGACGGCCATGGGGATGGCCGACAGCGGCACCACCGTGCGGTCCTGGTCACCATGCAGCACGGCCAGCACCGACCCATCGGCGCCATACACCACCGACCGGGTCGGCGGCCGCGCCAGCAGCCGGCCGGCCGGCGCGCCGGCCTCGCCGACGTCCTCGACGGCCTCCGCGGCCTGGCGGGCGACCGGCACCAGGCCGGCCACGGTGACGCCGGCCAGGAGCAGGCTGGTGGCCACCACGGCGGCGACGAGCCGGAGGCACCGCCCGGCCAGCCGGCGAGCCCACGCGATCCTGTCCACCTGGACCCAGCCCTCCCTGGCGGCCGTTGCGGCGACGGAAGCAACCTGACCGGGTGCTGCGATGCTCCCGGCGACCTGGTCAGGATCGCGTTCGAACCGATGCCGGGGCATCGCGGCCAGTGCCACTCCGGGCCCCTGGCTGGCGGCTAGCTTCCCCTACCTGCCAGCTGGAATCCGCTCTGGCCTGGAGCAGCGCCAGCAGCTCGTCGTAGCTGCTGGCGAATGCGGCCACGCCCTCGGCCTCCAGCACGTCAGCCGTCTGGCGCAGGTCGATCCCGACCGCGGCCAGGCGCTCCAGGGTCGCCTGGGCGTCCTGGACGTCGCGGGTGATGGTGGTGGCGAGGGTGCCGTGGTCCTCGAAGGCGGCGATGGTGGGCTCGGGCAGGGTGGTGATGGTGGCGGGACCGATCAGGCTGTCGACGTAGACGGTGTCGGGATAGGCGGGGTTCTTGGTCGAGGTCGAGGCCCACAGCGGCCGCTGGGGGCGGGCGCCCCGGGCGGCCAGTGCCGCCCAGCGGGGGCCGCTGAAGCGGTCTCGGAACAGCCGGTAGGCCAGCCTTGCCTGGGCCACCGCCGCCTTGCCCTGGAGGGCAAGGGCCTCGGGGGTGCCGATGGCCCGCAGGCGCCGGTCGACCTCGGTGTCGACCCGGCTGACGAAGAACGAGGCCACGCTGTGCACCTGGGCCAGGTCGCCGTCATCTGCCTCCAGGCCCTGCAGGTACGCCTCGATGATCTCCTCGTAGCGGTCCAGGCCGAACAGCAGGGTCACGTTGATGCTCAGGCCCTCGGCGGTCGCCTGCCGGACGGCGGCCACGCCCTCGACGGTGGCCGGGATCTTGACCAGCAGGTTGGGTGCGTCGAGGCGCCGGTGCAGCGCCCGGGCGGCCGCCACGCTGGCCTCGGCGTCGTGGGCGAGGGCCGGGGCGAGCTCCACCGACACGAACCCGTCGCCGCCGCCGCTGCGGTCGTAGACGGGTCGCAGCACGGCCAGGGCGCCGTTGAGGTCGTCGGTGACCAGCGACCAGTAGCTGGCCTCGGCGTCGTGGCCCTGGGCGGCCAGGGTGGCGAGCTGGCGGTCGTAGTCGGCCGAGCTGCTGATGGCCTTGGCGATGATGGTCGGGTTGGAGGTGACGCCCTGGATGCCCTGGGCGACCAGGCGGCGCAGCCGGCCGCCGGCAAGGTCGCCGCGGGTGAGGTTGTCCAGCCACGGGCTCTGACCGTAGCGGTCGTGGAGTTGGTGCAGCTTGGTCATCGGGTGCTCCTTGCCGCCAGCGCGCCGGTGTGGTCGCCGGTCACCTGGTCCAGGGGGATGTCGGGATCAGCGAGGCGAACCGGGTCGACCGGCAACCCGCCGCGGATCAGGGTCTGGACGGGCTCGACCACGTCCCAGACGTTGGCGTTCATGCCGGCGATGACCCGCTGGTCCTTGAGCCAGAAGGCGATGAACTCCCGGGTGGCGAGGTCGCCGCGGACCACCACGCGGTCCCAGGCGGTGGCCAGCCCCGAGTACTCCATCCCGAGGTCGTACTGGTCGGAGTAGAAGTAGGGAAGCCGCGCGTAGGGCAGCGAGCGCCCGAGCATGTTGCGGGCCGCGGCCGGGCCCTGGTTGAGCGCGTTGGCCCAGTG
>Ga0307277_10000893_pt1 | contig 11482 bp, 9 predicted proteins | sample ER_DNA_116_FD_194473 | JGI IMG/M metagenome (GOLD analysis project Ga0307277, IMG submission 194473) | Bulk soil microbial communities from the East River watershed near Crested Butte, Colorado, United States - ER_DNA_116 | ecosystem: Environmental > Terrestrial > Soil > Floodplain | place: USA...
CGGTGGGCGCCGAATCAATCGCTCAACGCAGTTTTCTTTTCGAAAAATTTGTAAACGACATTCTGGAACACGAACCGGAAAGAGCACGATTTCAGGACCGCGACGAGTCCGTTGTGATCCACGCGCATTGTCACGCGAAATCAATTGTGGATCCGACCTTCATGGCTCGATTGGCCAATAAACTTCCCGGGCGAAAGGCGAAATTGCTCGACACCGGCTGCTGCGGAATGGCCGGCGCATTCGGGATGATGGAAGCGAAGCGTGAATTGTCGCTCCAAGTGGCGGCGCCGATGTTGCAAAAAATTCGCGCGGAAGGGCCGAATGTTACGGTGATTGCCTCAGGGACGAGTTGCCGGCATCAGATTTCTGAATTGTCGGAGGCGCGGCCGATGCACATGGCGGAATTGTTGGCGGCTGCGCTGCCAACATGTCCGTCATCCTGAGCGCAAGCGAAAGACCCCGCACAGACACATTTGATCCACACGGAATTCCTTTGTGTGATCGCTCGCGTTGTTGTGAGGTCCCTCGCCGTCTTCGCCGCTCGGGATGACGGCGTCTTGCGCGCTATGCGAGACGTAGAATCTGGCGGAACTCGGCGCCAGTGAGCGCGTGGACAGAAAGGCGCGACTGGCGGACCAGGGAAATGTTTTTCAATGGTCGCCTCGCTTTAATCTGGTCCAAGGTTACGGGGTGGCGCAGCGGTTTGATTGGCGCAAGATCGACCGTGCTCCAATCGCCTTCTTTTGCCGTGGGATCGGGGTACGCGGCGCGGATGACTTTAGCTACACCGACGACCGCTTTATCGCTGACGCTGTGATAAAAGAGAACTTCATCACCCACGCGCATGCTGCGGAGATTGTTTCGCGCGGTAAAATTACGCACACCGGTCCAACTGGTCTTCTTTTCTTTGACCAGATCGCTCCAGGAATACGCATTCGGTTCTGATTTCACGAGCCAGTAGTTTTTCATTTAAGGTTCTTCGTCATTCTGAGGAAGTGGAGGGATCCGGTGCGCTACTTAAATCTCTCACCTCGTCCGAGCCGGACTGACGTTTTCGCTCGGATGACGATCAAGGCTTGGGCGGTTGAGCGCCAGGTGTGCTTGGCGGTGGGGAACCTTGTGGTGGTGCGCCAGGTTTGGCTTGTTCGCCCGGCTTGGGAGGAGCAGCGCCCTGCTGTTCGCCACCCGGGAGATCTTCGTCAGGAGCAGCGTGCAGATCGGCTTCGACGAATGATCCGGGATGACTGGCCAGTTCTTTGCGTAAAGCCGCGATCTGTTCCTTGGTAACCGGGCTGCCGTGGTTTCCCCACTCCTGTCGCTCATAAGTCAGGACATCGGCAACCTTTTGGTCACCCAAGCTCTCCCACGGTTGCATGACTGCACTTCCGAACTTTTGGCCCTTCACCGTGATCGGACCTTGCAAGCCCTTCATCACGACCATGGCGGCGCGACGGGAGCCGCCGTTAGTAATTTCAGAACCGGCGAGCGGCGGATAACCCTGACTTTGCGATCCGAGTCCGCTCGCTTGATGGCACACCGCGCAATTCGCCATAAAAACTTTTTTGCCGCGCTCGGCCGGGGAAAGTTCCGCCGTCTGCTGCTGGCCACCGCCACCGGGGCCAGCCCCGTGTGATTTGGTCGGAACTGTGCCCGGGTCCAAACTGTCGCCGCTAAAGCTCCCGGAGAAGCGTCCGAGATACGCGCCGCCGAAGAAAATCGCGAGAGCATAGATTCCGATCAGCCACAAGGAAAGCGGCTCCAATCCCACGCGCGGCTCCTGTTTTTCCCGCTGAATCGCAGCGTGCACTTTTTGCACGTCTTCGCTCTCGCCATAATCCATTCCCTGGCGACGCCGCGGTACAGAACCGGAGGGGTTCATTATTTTGCAGCAGGTTTAGCCGCAGCGGGCGATCCAGCCGGCGCCGCAGCAGCGGATTTCACTTCGTTCAACGGATGTGATTGATTGAGCGACATCAAATAGGCTACGAGACATTTCGCGTCGTAGGTCGGAACGATTTCCCAACCTTCGCCCGGCGCGCGCTCGCCACGCAATTTGATGGCATCGGCTGATTGTTCTCCACCGACGCGCCGTTTTTCGTAGAGAAATTTATAAGCCGGCATATCCGAATCGAGATTCAAACTGCGCGGCGCATAGAGATGTTGATGATGCCAGGCCGCGGAGTAGGCCGCCGGGGAGTCGGAAGGTGACGCAGCGGGCGAAGGGGCTGCGGCAGTTTGTGGTGGCGAGCCAGCAGACGCGGGCGGAGCAGGTGGTTGCGCACCAGGTTTGGCGCCCTGTTGCGCTGCAACGTTCGCGGGCGAAGCCGACGCATTTGCGGCGGGCGGCGCAGCAGCTGGAGTCTGAGGTGAGGGTCGCGCGGCCGGTTTGGCGTTTTGCTGCGCGCCGGCGTTTGCGGGCGGAGGCGAGGCATTGGATGCGGGCGGTGAGGCAGCAGGCGCAGCCGGAGGCCCTGGACTGGCTTGTGCCGGCGCGGCTTCTTCCTCGGCCGGAGCGGCTTTGCCGATGTTGGCCAAATCAGGGCCCATGCGCATTTTACCGAGCAACGCTGGCCGATCGAAAATGTAATCGCGCGGTGCGCTCCGCCGGTCACCCCATTTTGGCGGCGCGCTTGGAGCGGCGTCGCGCGGGCGCTCGATGTCGGAAGCGGCATAATCTGGGCGGAGCTGTTCGCTGTGGCAATAGAAGCAACCGTTCGCGACGTAAACGCCTCGGCCACGTTCGGCCATTCCCGATTTCGGCATTGGATAAATGTCGGTGCCTTCTTCGTCACTCTGCGGATCGAGATGGCCAATCTGCAAATCGGGAATGTAAGCGAGCCCCAGCCAGGAAAAGGCAAGTGTCGCGAGGATTCCAAGAACGAGCGGAGTGAAGCCTTTCATCAGTGCGCGACCATCTCTCCAGGTTCAGGATTCACCGGATTCAAAAATGTCGGCACACTGGCGGTGCGGCCAAGGCCGAGAAGCATGAGTAAGAAATGATAGGCGAAAACGAAATGCGCCACCGTCATTAAGATTCCGGAAAGGCTGCGTCCCCGTAAATACGGTAGAACGGACTGCGTGCTTTCGGTAAACGGCAGGGTCGGGTTGTCCATGTTCAGACCTTGCACCATGCCGCCGGCAATAAGCATCAGCGTCATGAGTCCAATGCCGTAAACCGACGCCCAGAAATGAATCTTGATGAGCGAGGCAAAGCGCCATTCGCGCCCGACCAATCGCGGCACGATGTAATACATCGCTCCGAACATGATCATACTGAAAAAGGCGTAGAGACCGAGGTGACTGTAAGCACTACTGACCTCGCTGAATTGGAGGTAACGCGCGAAAGAGCGCAACGAAATGACGACGCCGAGCAGGCTAAACGCGGTATAGGACATCGCACCAAAAACGGTGAAACGCAGTGTCGGGCTGTAACGCATCAGCGGAAAATACCCTCGCATGGTCATGTGATGATTCAGTCCAACCGTGGCGACTGGGATGATGCACAAAATCATCGCTGCGATGCTGGCGGTGATCATCCAGGCGGGAAACGGGCCGTCGACGAGCCTTTGCATTCCGGTCCAACTGGCGAAGAAGGCATAGGTCCAGAATCCGATCGCCGCCAGATGGTAACTGTAAACGGGTCGACCGATCACTTTCGGGATCATGTAATAAGCGGTGCCGAGGGCGAGCGAACCGAACCAAAGGAAAAGAAGATTGTTCGCGTACCACCAATTGACTGCGGCCTGCAAGACGCCTTGCACCGGCACAATAAAAAGCATGGTTTGCGCGGCCAGGTACATCCAGGGGAACCAGAGAAACGCAGCGAGCAGATACCATTGCGTGATGTAGATCGGATCGCCGCGACGAAACCGGAACATTAGGACCGCCCAGGAAGCGATGATCGAGTAAGCAACAAAAAGGACGACGGCGGCGTAGCTGGGAAATTCGAGCCAATGATAACCGGTGCTGTCGCCCGCCAGAATTCCGATGACACCGAGAAGGACACCGAGGTTCCAGAATGCGCCGCCCGTAACGAGCACCAGCGGATGGCGCAAGGTTGTGCGGCACAACCGCGCCATGAGCCAAATCGCAGTGCCCATTCCTACCATCGAAGCCCACCCGTAAAGCATGACATTGAGATGCGCCGGACGAATCCGGCCCCAGGTCAGGACGGCGACGTTTGAAAGTAGATCAGGCGAATGGAGTTTGAACGACGTGAAACCCGCCAGCAACGTGCCCAGCAACAGCCAGACAACGGCCGAAGCGTAAAACATCAGCACTGGAACACGGGTTGAAGCATCGATCAGGGCGCGTTCGACTTGTTCGACGTCGCCGATGCTCAAATCAGTCACGCTACCTGGGCTTTTGAGTGGAATTTCAGTGGGATTCATTCGCAAAAAATCATGGCGGCGTCTTCCCGGCAACAGGAATGGGAGTGCCGGGCGGCTTTTGTTCAGGCATGGGCGAAAGTGCAGGTTGTCCGCTTGGAGAAGCGGCAGGTGTCGCACCCGGGCCCGGCTGGGTCCCAGGTAGTGCGCCGGGTGGATTCCCGGCTGCAGCCGGTTGATTCCGATTTTCGGAATTTGGGCCCTCAATTGATGTCGGTTTCGGTGTTCCGGCGGCCGTGGCAGGCCCGGGCGAAACTGCCGGGGCGGGTGATGCCCCGGAAGCTGGCGCTTGCGCTGGAGTTTCAATTGGATTTGCCGGCGCTGGCTTTTTCGACACCAAATTGTGAAGGGTAAGTTCCATCGCACGATCGATCGGGATGCGCGCGATCCCCTTGCCTTTATCGACCCAGGCATAAGAGTTCAATTCCTGGGTCGCGGCGTTGCGCGCATCGTTCAACTTCTTCGCACGCGCTTCGGCTCGTTTGGCCTCGTAGGTATTGCCGTGAGGCGCAATTGCTACCAGCACCAGAACGAAAATTCCGAAAAATAGAAAAAGCAAAACGATGCCCAGCCAGGCGCCGAAAGAAATCGGCGCGTGCTCTGGTGTTTGCGGTGTAGCGGAAACGGCCATGTCAGTTCCTCAAACGCAATGACTCGATCAACCGCGGATCGCGCACTGGAAAAGTGGACGTTTTTCCAATTAACCGCAGATAAAGGAAGGCCAGACTGCAACCGATCGCGATCGGGCAAAGGAAATCCCAGATGCTTAGGTGAACACCGGTGCCGTGGAGCGAGGGCAGCACGATCAGATACATATCGAGCGCCTGCATGAACAGGATCCAGCCGGCAACGATGGAAAGTTGATGTGGGCGTTTCTTGATTCCCTGAAGCAACAGAATCGCGAACGGACCAAAGAAACGTCCGATGACGAGAAGCAGGCTCAGTGGCCACCATGACTCCGTGTTCCGGACGAGATAGTACTGCGTTTCTTCCGGAATGTTGGCGTACCAATACAGCATGTATTGGCTGAAACCGATGTAGGCCCAGAAAACCGAGAAGGCCAGCATCCATTTTCCCATGATGTGGTAATGCTCCAGCGTCACCACTTTGAGGTAGCCGGCCTGACGCAACGCCGTAACGACAAGAACGAGCAAGGACATTGAACTGCCGGCCGCGCCGGCAAAAATGTACGGGCCCCACATGGTGGAGAACCAGAGATAGTTCAGTCCCATCAACCAATCGAAAGCGGAAAAGCTTAACGCCAGACCAAAGATGGGTAGCCCGGCAAAAGCTACCTTACGCATCCAAATGGTGCACCGCGGATTGCCGTCGCGATCCTGGGCCACGGAAAAGCGGCGCAGGAAAAATGCGACTCCTCCAAGGAGGACGAAATAAAGGAAGGCGCGGAAAGCGAAGAACGGCCAGTTCAAATACTGACGTTTGCTATCAAGCAATGCATTCGCGCCCGGTGCGATATTCATCCACTCAAAAAGATGATGGCGGAGCAATAAAATCGGGATCGCAAAAATAAAGAGGGCGCAAAGAAGTAGCGCGATATTCTCGAGCTGCCGGCGCACTACGACCGACCATTCCGCGTCGGTCGCGTGATGTACAATCGTCCAAAACAAACAGCCGCAGCAAAGGGTGAAAAAATAAATGAAGCCGAACAACCAGGAAAAACTGAATTGCAATGGGTACCTGATCGCGCCAATCAGACAGAGCAAGAGCCCGACAACAGCGCCGCCCGCCAACAGCAAGGATAAACCGCTAAACCGACTTGTTTCGAAATACTCACCCTCCGGGGCCGGTACGATTTGAGAACGCTCGCTCATTTCTTTGGCGCCTCCGGACTGGTTGCAGGTTTGGGCTCCGGCGGTTTGGCCTCCGCCTTTTCCAGTTTTGCCAACTCTTCTGGCGGAACATCAGCGGCAGCGGCGTTCTGACTCCGCTGCAAGGCGCGGACGTACGCAATAATCGCCCACCGTTCCGCCACCGGCACGTTACCGCCGTACGACATCATGGTGTTTTTGCCATTAGTGATGGTGTTGAAAATCTCGCCGTCCGCCATTTTCCGGATCCGCTCATCCTGTAGAGTAGCCACCGTGTTCAAGCCATACTGCTTTGCGATTCCGTTGCCGGCCGCGGTCAATCCATGGCAAACCGAACAGGTAATGTTGAAACGCTGTTGTCCGCGCTGCATCAATTCGGCGTTTACCGGGACAGGAATCCCAGTGCCCCAGTTCGTGCCCATCTTGCCGGTATTGTAATAATCCGTGCCGACGCTGAAGCCAATCGGTGTGTGCGAGAACTCTTCACCAGCGGGAGCACCGCTCGGCGTAATCTCAGGCGGCGCGGTCATCTGCGGTTTTGGCATTTCGTAACCAATCGGGACCGTACTCGCAATCGGAACCCGCGGTCCGCGGCCATCAGCGAAAAAATCGAGCGGTGCTTGTGCCCGGACTTTTTGTTGCCGCACCATATCGGGAAAAATTTCCCACGGGGTGCGGGTGCCGTGTTCTCCACGAAAACCACACATCGCAACGATGACGATGCCGGCGAGAAAGAAGATGAGAAGAAAGCCGCGCAGCATTTCAATCCTCCTCGTGCACGACGGTGATGTGCAGCCCGCCGGTTTCAAGAAGCAAGTCATGTGTTTCGATTTCGCTAAAACGCGGATCGCGCGCTTCGATGGCGAGGAAAAATCCGTCGTTAGTGGCGCGGGCAAAACGATCCCAGTTAAAAATGGGATGATGCCACCGCGGCAGCCCGTTCATGATCAGGTTGGCAAAAAAAGCGGCAAAAGCCGAGAAGAGCACGGTCAGCTCAAACATGATCGGAAAAAACGCCGGTACCGTTGCCCAGTTGAACGGTTTTCCATGGACGATCACCGGATAAATGAACCAGGAGGGACCGAACTCGAGAATGACCGCGGTCAATAAACCGGTGACACCGCCGATCAGCACGACCGCGCTGAGCCACGATTTGCCCAGACCCATCGCCTCGTCCATTCCATGGATGGGAAAGGGCGAGAAAACATCCCAGCGTTTGAACCCGGCATCGCGCACGCGTTTGGCCGCCTCGTAAAGTTCCGAGGCGCTCGAGTATTCCGCCCCGATGGCGTAAACCTTATGACCGGAAGGCGTTCTCATACAGACTCTTTTCCGGATCGGTTTTGTAGAGGCAGCCGTGTCGGCTGCAACAATCTACTCCCATGCAGGCGACACGCCTGCCACCACAGTTTTGCGTTCGCAGCGCGCTCTGCCGTGGTTCTCATGCGTGCTCCTTTTCCGCGACGCCGACCGGATCATGGCGGTGCACGTCCGATTCCGGCAAAACGATTTTCACTTCGCTCATCGCGATCATTGGCAGGAAACGAATGAAGAGAAGGAAGAGCGAGAGAAAGATTCCGTGCGTCCCGATGAAGGTCCAGATGTCGACCCAGGTTGGAATGAACAAGCCCCATGAGCTCGGCAGGAAATCACGATGCAATCCGCCGACGATGATAATGAAACGCTCGAACCACATCCCGGCGTTGACGCACATGCAGACGAAATAGACGACCAAAACATTGCGCCGGCACCAGCGGGACCAGAAGAGTTGCGGCGAAAGGCAATTGCAAAAGAGCATTCCTACCCACCAGTACCACCAATAGGGCCCAAGAACGCGGTTCCAGAAGGCAAAACGCTCATATTGATTGCCGCTGTACCAGGCAATAAAAAATTCCATGGCGTAGGCATAGGAAACGATCGAGCCCGTCAGCAAAATGATCTTCGCCATTTTGTCGATGTGCTGGAGCGTGATGATGTCGTGCAATTTGAACAACGCGCGCGCCGGCAGCATCAACGTCAGCACCATGGCGAACCCGCCGAAGATGGCGCCGGCGACGAAGTAGGGCGGGAAAATGGTGGTGTGCCAGGTCGGCAAAATGGAAGTAGCGAAATCGAACGAGACAACACTGTGCACTGACAGCACCAGCGGAGTGGAGATGCCAGCTAACAAGAGATAGGCCATTTCATAGTGCCGCCAGTGGCGGTTCGCTCCGCGCCAACCGAGCGCGAAAATGCCATAAAGGAATTTCTTGATTTTCGAGGTGGCGCGATCGCGCAACGTCGCCAGGTCGGGAATTAATCCAGTGTACCAAAACAACACCGAAACGGTGAAATAGGTCGAGACCGCAAAGACGTCCCAGAGCAGCGGGCTACGGAAGTTTGGCCAGATGCCGTAATTGTTCGGCAACGGCGCCAAATACCACGCCATCCAAACGCGCCCGACGTGCACGCCCGGGAAAATCGCTGCGCAAATCACCGCGAAAAGTGTCATCGCTTCAGCGGAACGATTGATCGAAGTGCGCCATTTCTGTCGCAACAGGTAAAGAATGGCCGAAATCAAAGTGCCGGCGTGCCCGATACCGATCCAGAACACGAAATTGGTAATGTCCCAGGCCCATCCGACGGGATGGTTCAACCCCCAGGTCCCAACGCCCGTGGAAATCTGATAGCCGAGGCAGAAAAGTCCGAAACCGGCAATTCCCGAGGTGATGGCGAAGGCGACCCACCACCACCGCGGTGCGCGATTTTCCACTGCGCCCGAGATGCGCTCCGTAATCCAGCCGTAACTCCGCCGGTTCAATACTAGCGGGACGCGAGCAAGCGGCCGCTCCACCGAAGACGATGCTTCGCTCTCAATCACTTCTGGTGCTGTGGTGGCGCCGTCCATGTTATTTGTTACCCCGAGCGATCATGGTTTCTCCCCCGGATTGAGTGCACCCTTGTCGTGCTGCTCCTCGAAATTGTGTTTTGGAATTGCGTCCTCTTTCTCGTTAGGGCTGGCGACGCCAATTTTCCCCGCATCCGGCATTTTCGGATTTGGATTGCGAATGCGCGCGAGGTAACTGACGCGGGTATTCACATTCAGATATTGAAGCAGGCGATAATTACGGTCCTGCAATTTCATTTTCGAGACCTTGCTTTCCGGATCGCGAATGTCTCCGAAAACGATGGCTTCGTTCGGACAGGCCTGCGCGCACGCTGTGGTAAAGGAGTCGCGCGGAATTCGAAGGTCGTCCGAGGAAGCGCCCGCGCGGACGTGAGCGGCGATTTTCGCTTCCTCGATCCGTTGCACGCAAAACGTGCATTTTTCCATTACCCCGCGCATACGCACGGTCACGTTCGGATTTTTCGAAAGCTTGACCGTATCGGGCGCGCCTTTTTCGGTGAACGGCGCGAAGTATTCCTTATAGACGTTGAGGGCGCCGGCGATTTTCTTTTTGCCGACCGGCCGCTGGTTGTAATCGAAAAAATTGAAACGCCGAACCTTGAACGGGCAATTGTTCGCGCAGTAACGCGTGCCGACACAACGGTTATAGGCCATGACGTTCAAGCCGTCTTCGCTGTGGATCGTAGCGTTGACCGGGCAAACCGTCTCGCAAGGGGCGTTCTCGCAGTGCTGGCACATCATCGGTTCATGTACCATCTCGGGATCTTCCGGAAGCTCGCCCTTGTCCTGGTCGTAGCCATGCTCGCTGGCGAAATAGCGATCAATCCGCAGCCAGTGCATCGCCCGGCCATGGGCAACCTCCAATTTGCCAACTACCGGGACATTGTTCTCCGCCTGGCATGCGATGACACACGCGCTGCAACCGGTGCAGGTATTCAAATCGATCGTCATTCCCCACTGCTGCGCCGCCTGCAACGGCGGATGACGGTAAAGGCTCGGTAATTTTTGCGGCAACTCCTCATCACCCGCGATTTTTTTCACGAATTCATTGTCTTCGCGGTAGTGCTCAAGCGTTGCCTCGCGCACCAATCCGCGGCCTTCAATGCTGAAATGATCCTGCGTGATCGAAAGCGGGTATTTTCTGCCAACTTTTTTGACGGCGATGCTCTCGATCGCTTTGCCGTCGGCAACAATGTAATGCGGATTACTTGCGGTGCGCAGCAAATAGCCATTGAAGCCGCTGCTCTCGCCCACGCTGGTCAGACTAGCGCGGCCATAGCCGAGCGGAATAGTGATCGAGTTGTCCGCGTGTCCTGGCGAAATCAGCACTGCAATTTCCAGTTCCCGCGGCGTTGATGGGGGTGGCGGCGGCGGGGCAGGTTTACCTTTCGCCGGTGGCGGAGTGACGGGGACGACATCGTTCACCGTGATTTTAATGAGATCGCCCGTCTCCACCCCAAGCGTTTTGGCGTAGCGCGGACTGATCAGCGCCGCGTTATCCCAGGTCAACTTGGTGATCGGATCGGGCATTTCCTGCAACCAAGCGTTATTGATGTAACGGCCGTCGTCGATTGAGTAATCACGTACCAGCACGACTTCGGGTGATTCCGGTGTTGGCGCAGATCCCGGGGGGCTCCAGAGATTGCGGGCGATGCCGCCGGCGGTATTGCCATTGAATGCTGGCGGCTGGTCCCGCAGCAAAATGTGCGACGCGAAACCGTCGTGCAAGAATTTCGACCAGGCGGTCGCGGGATCGCCATTTGGTTTGCTTGCCTGGAAAGTTTCCTGGACCAATTCCGGCCCGTCGACTTTCGGTTTGCCCATCACTGCGTTCAACAAATCAAGTTCAGAGAACCCGCCAAAAAGCGGGAGAATCATCGGTTGGATAGCCAGGTAATGCCCTTCTGAGCTGAGCGAATCGCCCCACGATTCGAGGAAATGTGATGCAGGCAGATTCCAACGAGAAAGCGCGGAAGTTTCGTCTTCGTAATAGCCGAGCCGGATTACATCGGGCACCTTTTTTTGAAGTTCCGGCCAATCCACCCAAGTCTTGCTGGTCGAAACGTACGCCAACGAGCGCGGTGCGTTGAACACGGGATTCGCGCCGAGTATGAAAAGTTGTTTAATCCGGCCTCCAACGATGTCGCCCGCGAGTTGGAGAATGCTATTATCGCGCTGATTGCGATGACGCTCGCGCAGCAAAACCGTGCTCCCGACATTTTTCAGCGCGGAATTAATTCCATAGGCAAGCAACTGAACAACGACCGGCTGTTGCGGCCCGGCTAAAACCAGTCCGGCACCCGATTTCGAAACCAAATCGTTTGCCGCTTCATCTAACCATTGTTCGTCGAACTGCGCCGCCCCCGCGGGAACCTGCA
>Ga0307277_10000894_pt1 | contig 11479 bp, 9 predicted proteins | sample ER_DNA_116_FD_194473 | JGI IMG/M metagenome (GOLD analysis project Ga0307277, IMG submission 194473) | Bulk soil microbial communities from the East River watershed near Crested Butte, Colorado, United States - ER_DNA_116 | ecosystem: Environmental > Terrestrial > Soil > Floodplain | place: USA...
GAGTGGCTGGAATCTCAGCACCGGGATTTCCCGCAGATCACAGCGGAACGGCTAAGAGATCGACTTTCTTTCGACCAGGTCGCCGTCCTGCTCAAAACCGACGAGGGGCTGGACCTAGCTGGTTATGTCGGCTGGCGCCCGGATGGAGTGGGATCGGTCGAGCACTATGAGGCAAGCATCCTCAACAGACTGGGCGGGAATGGAACGCGCCTGATCGGGCCCGCCGACCGCCGTAAGTTACTCAACGCCGGATTACTCGGAAACAAAGCCAAGACGATCGCCGCGGCGCCGCTAGAACATGAGGATGTCGCCTTCGGGGTCCTGCTTGTCGGCCGGGAAAAGCCGAACCCCGAACAGGAAAATGGAAGTTTTGACCGTGTTGGCTCGTTCGCTCGAAGCGTTGCGCCCGATCTTCATGCCTGGCTACTGCTGCGGGGCCTTCGTGAGCAACTGGCTTCCCGCGGCAAAGTGCAAGAGCCAGCCACGAGCCCTGTGGACTCGGAGTCGCCAGCTTCGCCTGACAGCGAACCTGCCTCGTCAGTTGATCAGCAGAACTGACACCAGAACGCAGCGCCACAGGCGCTGGCCGTGATCGACGGCCGACGGCGGCAGCACGCACTGCCGCGTGGGTTGGCTAGAGATCACTCAGGCATTTGTCCCTAGCGAGAGGACAGCCTTCGACGCTTGAAACGCTTCTGCGTAACGGCTCCGGCATTCCATACCGCGTATGCGCATGAGTGCAAGAAAAGTTTCATCATCCCACCAGTCCCGGAATCGCTGCGAAGGGTAGTGCTGATTCAACAGGGAGACCTTTCGCCGCCCCAGCTCAGGTGAGGTGGGCACATAGCAATTGGATCGCCCTAGGTCGCCATCCCACTTTGGAAGCTCGTAATGGAGTACAAGCGCGTCCCGCCAAACTGTCGAAACCATTGTGCCCAACAGCCGGTGGTCCTGATGCGCGTCGTCCATTCTCGGCGCAAAGACCACATCGACGTCTGGTAACCCAGCGGCAAACGCGTGGAGGATGTCCTTGACCTCGTTCCAATGCGCTGGGAGCCGCCCGTCTGGAAATTCGTGAAAAGTGGAAACGGAATCCCGAAGGAACGCCCGAGCCGCTGCTTCGGCCTCGGCACGCCGCTCGTGTGAACCGGTCAGGGTTAGCCAATGGCCCTCAACAGCGCCTCGTTCGGCGAGGGCTAGCAACGTAGCACCAGCAGCAACCTCGATGTCATCAGGATGGGCCGCTATGCAAACGATCTTGAGCGGGCCTCGCGGGAGGCTCAGCTGCCGCATCGAGTGTTAATTGCGGCGAGGAGGCTGTTTGTCGAACGCGACTGATCAGGCGACATAAAACGAATCTGTCGGTACCGGCAAGGTCCGCACGGGCGGGCGTACTGCGAACTCGCTACCCGACGGCTCCCACAATGCCCACGGACGGTTACCACTCCGATGCATCTCTTCCAGCGCCGCACGCTCCTTGAGCGTGTCCATCGGCGCCCAAAAGCCATCGAAGCGTACGGCTCGGAACTTTCCCGCACTAGCAGCTCGGGCGAAGGCGTCTGTCACGAGATCGTCGCCCGGATTCAGGTAGTCGAAGATCGCACTTCGGAGGATGAAATAGCCACCATTAATCCTCATGTTCATATGGGCCACAGGGTCGATGCCGGTGAGACGGCTGTCGCCGTCGATCTGCACCACATGGAAGGAGTCCTGGGGAGCTACCGCCAACAAGGATCCGACAGCATCGGTCCGCATGAAATCTTCGATGAGGTCGTTCATCGGGGCATTTGTCAGAACGTCGCCGTAATTCGCAAGGAATACTTCATCACCACCCAAATAGTCGCGAACACGGCGCAGTCGTTCACCTATTGGCGTTTCAAAACCGGTATCTGCGAATGTGATACGCCAGTCGCTAATGTCACTGGACAGCAATTCCACTGTCCGGCCAGCATCGGACAGTACAAAGTCATTGGAGTGAGTTTCGTGATAATTGAGGAAATAGTCCTTGACCGAATGCGCGCCGAACCCCAGGCAAAGTATGAACTCGTTGTGCCCAAAATGCGCGTAGTAACGCATGATGTGCCAGAGCACTGGTCTCGTGCCAATCGGCATCATTGGTTTGGGCAGTGGTGCGTCACTTCCAGAACGCATCCGCATTCCGAGGCCACCACAGAATAGGACGACCTTCATGACATCCCTCCCCTTGTCGTCGCAACGGCCTGCCGCAATCGGCGCGGTTCGGCGAAATCTCGCATAGCAGGCGCGACCGGCCTTCCGACAAGCAGGCCGTCGGTGCTGCCTGCCTCAACTGCGCGCGCATACACTTTCAGTGCCCCTGCCGTTGCCTCGATGGTCTGGTCAATATCAGCATCTGTGTGGGCGGCGGAAATCACTAAGGACTGACCGAGCACCCCCCGACGCAGCAACTCCTGGATGAAAAGGGTGCGAAAAGCCTGAGATGGCTGGCCGTTGTGATCTTTGGTCGCAAAAACCAGGCACGAAGGGCGGCCGGGGAAGGAGACGTGCTCCGACATGCCGGCCTCCTCGGTGACCTTCTCAAGTCCCGAGCGCAACTTTGTGCCTTGAATCTCCATCTCCGCGACCACGTCGCGTTCGGCGTACGCAGCAGAGACAGCAAGATAGGCTGCGAGACCAGTGGTTTCGGCGCCGTTCGTGGTGGACAACAGGAAGACCCGGGATGCGTCAGTGTTGAGGCCACCCGCCTCCATGAGATCCCGCTTCCCGGCCAGAGCAGATACTGCAAACCCGTTGCCAATCGCCTTTCCCCAGGTCGAGAGGTCAGGCGTGACCCCGTACATTCCCTGAGCGCCGTGACGTGACCACCGCATTCCGGTGATTATTTCGTCGAAGATCAACACGCTGCCTTGCTGCTGAGTCGCGGTGCGAACGCTTTCGAGGAAACCAGGTGCGGGCTCAGCAGTGGCCGTGGCAGCCTCCAAGATCACAGCAGCGATCTGTTCAGGGTAAGCATCGTAAAGGGAATACAGGGAAGCAAGATCGTTGTAGCTGAACTTGACTGTCATCGATCCATACGCCGACGGGATCCCGGCCTTCATCTGGGTACTCGCAATAAACCAGTCGTCGATGGAGAAGAAGGGCTGGGTCCCGCAGATGGCGACAAGATCACGACCCGTCACGGCCCGTGCGAGCTTGATCGCCGCCGTAGTGGTGTCCGAACCATTCTTGGCGAACTTCACCATGTCCGCGCCAGGAACCTGTGCCAAGAAGTCCTCTGCGGCACGCAGTTCCCAAACAGATGGCCGTGAAAAATTGACCCCTTCGGCAATCGCGTTGCAGACGGCATCCACCACTGGCGCGTAACCGTGACCCAGTGTGATTGACCGCAGACCCATCCCATACTCGACAAACCAGTTGCCATCCAGGTCTTCGACCCTTGCCCCCCGCCCGCGCACAAGGATGGGAGTCATGTCCTCGGGGTACTGGTCGGATCCGCGAGCGTAGGTGTGCGCTCCACCAGGCACCAACTCGTGCAGGCGTGCTTGTGCCAACGCAGACTTCTCAAACATCGTTGTTGCCCTGGACAACACAGCAGGTGTCATGCGGCCACCGCTCTTCCTCTCCCGCGCAGACGTGCCTGAATTATTGCGTAGGGGGAATCCTCTTAAGCAACGGCACTGCCGAGCATTCTACGACTGGCCGATTCCCGGAGATTCCGTGGATTTACTAAGCTGTCCGCCATGGAGATCATCCGGACCTCGATCGAGGATGTGATCATCTTTCGACCGACACCCATCCGGGATGAGCGCGGCTACTTTTCGCGCACGCTGGACGTCCAAATACTCGCTGAAGCCGGCATCGACAGGGTCCTACCAAGGCGTACGCCGTGGTCTGCACGGCTGGTGAGGCGAAGCTGGTGCGCTGCGCCAATGGCGCCGTGCTCGACGTGGTCGTCGACGCCCGGCCGGGATCGGCGACCTTCGGCCAAGTGATGACGTTCTTGCTCGATGATCAAGTCTGCACGCAGGTGTATGTCCCGCGCGGGTTCCTGCCATGGTTTCCAGGCACTCACCGGTGTCACGGATGTCGTTTATCGAATTGATGAATTTCACGCTCCCGGCAGTGATGTGACCTGACCGTCCGACACGATGACCCGGATCTCGCAGTCCCGTGGCCGGCACCAGCGACGATCATGAGCGCGCGCGATCGCGAGAACGGAATCAGCTGGGCGGAATATCGTAGTCAGCTTGGGGTGGTCGAGGCTGGCTCACCTCGTTGAGCCCAATCTCCGGCGGGCAGCGGGCCAACCCAACCTCGACCACCGCTCAGCTCGCTCTCAGGAGGGCCGGGCGAACCTCGTCCAAGCATCAGAGTCAGGTACCGGCGACGAGTTCGGCGACTCCGCAGGAGGACGCTACAAGGAGCCGTGTCAGGATGTGATCCGGGCATCGTCGGAGTGAGGTGAAGGAGCGTCCATGTCGTATCCCCGATGCCGATTGTGCTCTGCGGAGCTGCAGCACACTTTCGTCGACCTCGGTATGTCACCACCTTGTGAGAGCTACCTCACCGCATCACAGCTTGACCGGGCTGAGACGTTCTATCCTTTGCACGTCCGCATCTGCGAGAGCTGCCTTTTAGTCCAGCTGCCGGCCTACATCCCGCCGGAGGATATCTTTTCGGACTACGCATACTTTTCGTCGTATTCCGACTCCTGGGTTGCGCACGCCCGTCGGTTCGTCGACGACGCGGCAATGCGACTTGGGCTGGGTAGCGGGTCGTTCGTTGTTGAGGTGGCAAGCAATGACGGCTACTTATTGCAGCACAGCGTGGCACGTGGGATCCGGTCGCTGGGCGTCGAGCCCGCCGCCAACATCGCCAAGGTGGCGCGAGGCAGGGGTATCGAGACTGAGGTCACGTTCCTCGGCGAGCAGACTGGTCGTGATATTGCGGCCCGACATGGCAAGGCCGACCTGGTCGTCGCCAATAACGTGTTTGCACATGTTCCCGACATCGTGGACTTCAGCAAGGGGTTGCGTGCGCTCGTGGCCGACTCTGGTCAGGTCAGCATCGAGGTTCAGCACTTACTGAGACTGATTGAAGGCAATGAGTACGACACCATCTACCACGAGCACTACTCATATTTGACCCTGCAGACGGCGAAGCGTGTGCTTGCAACTGCCGATTTAACGGTTGTGGATATTGCAGAGCTGCCCACCCATGGCGGCTCAATGCGGATCTGGTCAGCGCCGGCCGCCGCCGGCGTCGATGTCGCTCCCTCCGTTGAGCGTGTGCTGGCGGACGAAGCCGCCGCTGGGCTCGACACCGTGGAGGGCCATGACGGGTTTGCCCATCAGGTGGCGACTGCACGTAACGACTTCGTCGAATTCCTCATTGGCTGCCAGCGAACCGGGATGCGAGTCGCTGGCTACGGGGCGCCGGGCAAAGGCAATACGCTGCTCAACCATTGCGGCATCCACTCGGACCTCATGGCGTTTGCCGTGGATCGCAATCCGCACAAACACGGCTTGTTCCTGCCAGGTACTCATATCCCGATTTACCCGGTTGAGCGGCTGGCGCAGGAACGGCCGAATTATGTGGTGATCATGCCCTGGAACCTGCGAGATGAGATCACGGCACAGCTCGCTTACGTACGGGATTGGGGCGGCCGGTTTGTTGTCAGTCTGCCTAAGCTCGAGATCTTCTAAGCTGCGCGCTGAGCTTGTCGAAGTGCGCGCTGGTGCCCTTCGACAGGCTCAGGGCGCATCAATCAGCGGAGCCGCAGGTCCCGAAGGTCCAAGCGGCCTACTGCGACCAGCTGCTGGATTCGCTGTAGCCGTACGAACCGCGGACCTTCAAAGTCCTCTGCGGTGAGGCCGCGCTCGCCGGCGTCGTGCCAGATCTCCTCAATCCCTTGAGGGATGGTCCACTGTGGCTGGAAGTCTGGGACGTCGCGACGGATCTTGGTGAAGTCGACCTGGTAATTGCGAGCGTCGGGCCCAGCACCCTCGGCGAAGCTGACCGGTGCACCGGTGATCTCGCTGACCTGCTCAGCGATGGTACGAATCTGCACCACGTCCTCGTCGCGCCCGACATTGAAGGCCTGGTTATGGACGACGTCGCGCGGCGCCTCAAGCAACGCAAGAAACGCCCGGGAAATGTCCTCCACGTGGACCAGCGGTCGCCACGGGCTGCCATCGGACTGGAGCCGGACACTGCCCTGCGTGAAAGCGGTTCCTGTCAGGTTGTTCACCACGATGTCCGCCCGCAGCCGAGGCGAAGATCCGTACGCCGTGGCGCTACGCAGATAGGTAGGGCTAAAGTCCTCGTCCGCGAGCTCGGCCAACCCCGCCTCCGCCATCGCCTTGCTCTGCCCGTACGGAGTGATGGGGTTAAATCGGCCGGTCTCGTCGACCGGCTTGTCGCCAGCTGCACCATAAAGCGAGCAGGACGATGAAAAGAGAAAGCGCGACACCCGTGCTGCCTTGGCCATTTTTGCCATGTGGACCGCGCCGTGCGCATTAACCCCGTACGTCGCCTCCGGATTCAGGTGACCGATCGGGTCATTCGAAATCGCCGCAAGGTGGATGACCGCGTCAAACCCCTCCAGGTCGTCGGGCCTCACATCGCGAATATCACGAGTCCGCTGTTCGTAGCCCAGAGGCTGGACGCCAAAGTCACATCCGTCGTACCAGCCGACGTCCAGGCCTACAACTTCGTGGCCGGCCGCCTGCACAAAGGGAACAAGTATCGCCCCGATATAGCCACGATCGCCATCCACCAAAACTCGCATCGCGATGTCCTCATTTTCGCTGCCGACGTCCCACTGGTGGCGCAGTGAGCGCTAGGCGTCCAGGGCAGTACCGTCCGGCTCTCTCTCCACTATGAACCGTCAGTGCCCGGCATACGTGTTATTCCGCCATATACGCGCCCGCCGTCCCACGCTGACCCAACAACCCCCGCCCGGGCCAGACCCAGAACCAACCCAAGAACCCGCCTGCCGAGCGATCATCGCACGCACCATCACACCCGTGATGCAGAATCCGAACCGACTGGCGCCAATCCCAGAATCAAGATCACCAACCGCACTGTGAAAGATCCGGGCTAATCCTTCAAGATCGGTTAAACGTCCTATAACGACTTCTGAGTGGCCAGGTGGCAGCCTTGGCTGAACTTCCGTGAGACGAAGAGATGATCAAGAAGCGTGGCACACAAATCTGACACCCTGAATTACAATTCGATAAAGTGGCTTGTGTATGTTCCTGCTCCCCTAGATTTATCACTCCCCTGTCGCTTAGATTCGCACCGAGCGCCATCTCGTCTTCGGGTTCTGGCATGCGCCGGGTTCTGGGGGCCGAACTTATACCCCGACAGACGTCTTGGCGCGCAGGGTCTGCGAACTGCGATGCGGGAGTCAGGGTATGGGTGTTGCCGATGTCATGCCGCAACGCGTACGCACCACACGGAAGGTCGTGCTCCGCGCTTCCCGACGCAAGTGGGAGCGAAGCTACGTCGCCGCTATCATCGCCATCGACGCGTCGGCTGCCGTTGTTGCGGCGACTACCGCGTACATGGGGCGCTTCGGCGAGCATCCCGCTTCCATTTACCTGTGGGGTTACATCGCTCTAACCGCTAGCCTGCCGGTGCTGTGGCTCGCCGCTATGTGGGTCGCGCGTGCCTATGAAACCCGCTTTCTCACCGTGGGATACGAGGAATTCCGGCGGGTGCTGATTGCCGCCGTCGCCGTCATTGCGACGGTGGGCACGTTCTCGTGGGCGACGAAGGCAGAAGTGGCTCGAGGATACGTCATCATCGCTCTTCCTCTCGCCACCATGTTGACCTTGCTCGGACGTTATTCAGCGCGAAAGTTCGTACACCGTCGGCGACGCAGCGGTGACTTCATGAGCGACGTTCTCCTTGTCGGCCACGGCCATCCCGCCGCCGACCTGGTGCGACAAATGCGCAGGGATGCTTACCATGGCATGCGAGTCGTCGGGGCCTGCGTCCCGAACGGCAGCCAATCGGAGGAGCTCACCGCCGTAGGCGTCCCCGTACTCGGAAGCTTCGAAGACGTCGACAAGCTGGTTCCTGGGACTGCGGCGGATGCGGTAGCGGTGCTCGCCTGTCCCGAGATGGACGGCTCGGCCTTGCGTCGTCTCTCGTGGAGCCTTGCCCGCTCGGGCATCGACCTGCTTGTGGCACCGGCGCTGATGGATGTCACCGGACCTCGGATCGCCATCCGGCCAGTCTGCGGGCTACCGCTGCTGCACGTCGACGAGCCCGCCCTCAGCGGGGGGCGTCGTATCGCCAAAGGCTGCGCGGATCGTGCTGTTTCGGCCGTGGCCGTTTTGATTCTGCTTCCCTTGCTGGTGGCGATCGGCCTCGCTGTACGACTCACCAGCCGGGGTCCCGCACTCTTCCGGCAGACGCGCCACGGGCTTCATGGCCGCGAGTTCACCGTGCTCAAATTCCGCACAATGACCCGGGATGCCGAGTCATTGCGAGCCTCCGTGTCGCATCTCAATGTGCACTCCACGGGCCATCTGTTCAAGGTCGAGAACGACCCACGTGTAACGCCACTGGGCCGTTGGCTGCGCCGGACATCTCTGGACGAGTTGCCACAGCTGGTGAATGTGCTGCTTGGGCAGATGTCACTCGTCGGGCCGCGCCCCTTGCCGACCACAGACACACCGTATGACGGTGAGGCACGCCGACGTTTGTTCGTCAAGCCCGGCCTGACAGGGCTGTGGCAGATCAGCGGTCGGGCGGATCTTGGGTGGGATGAGGCGGTGGGCCTCGACCTGCGCTACGTCGAGAACTGGTCACTGGCACTCGACGCTTTGATAATTTGGAAGACGCTGTTTGTAGTAGTGAAGCGGAGTGGCGCTTATTGAACGCGAGTACCTGTGAGGTAGTCCTGAGCGCATTCAAATACATAACTCAGACAGCCCAGCGCCGATTTTGCAACACTTGATGAACATGGTGAGCGAGAGTCGCTTCCCTTCATGCCAAAATGGTGGATTTCTGTGGCGAGTGGTTTACGTGGACAGTCGTGGTAAAAGGGCCGTTCGGATTTAAGGGTAGTTCTGTCTATTGCGCAGGGGCGTGATCCATCTGCGGCGAACAGGATCCGAAACCGGTAATGATTAAAGTCTGGAGCTGTTGGCGGACTCGCGGCCCGTATCCAGCTCACGCGGTCGCTCTCGCCGACGAGATCCCAGGCGAGCTGGTTATGATCGACCAGCTGGGTCACGTCACCGCGCCAGCATCCTTCCCGACCATCCTGCCCGCGGTCCTTTCCCGGGGTCTCGCGTTGTTACGGCCAGTCCATCCAGGGGCAAAAGACCGGCAGCGACGATGACGGTCGTGCAACGCATCCCGACGGGTCAAGGTCAGAGAACTATCTCGAACGAGCGGTTTTGGATGCCGAGGCCGGCGCGGCAGGGATGAGCGTTGTCATTCCGACAGTGGGCAGCTAGGACTTGGATCTCATCGTGGTCCCCGTTACCGGCGACGTGTTCGGCAGGGCGACGCCGTGACATCCCTCCCAAAGCTCTGCGGCAAAGGCCAGGTTATCGGAAGTCAGGAGTCGAGTGGCGAAACCTTAATGACATAGCCAACATGTTCACCTCTTCGAGGGATTTCCCACTATTGCGGAAGAATGAGCTCAGTCCCTAACGTGGTGCGGCTCTCTATATAGCGAGCCCAGTTCAGGTCGGTCAGGATCTGTTCATGGCGTTGTACGGCCTCCACGTCGGGAAATTCTTCGACACCGAAGAAGGGCCATCGCTCGTTGGACCAAGCGGCAGAGCAGATGACTAGCTCCTTGCCCCCAGCTGTGTTCAAGGCCTCCATTACGAGGCTGAGCAAGCGCTGTTGTTCCTCTTGCGGAAGCTGGTGCCACGCCTCGGTGAATCGTCCTTGCCAGAGTTTGTAGACGTGCTGTGCCATACGACTCTCCCAGGGATCGACGGAATTTCCACTTCTTGTATGCCTACAGCTTTCGGCCCGCCCACGCTAGACCACATGTCGCTCGTGGCGTGGCACTCTTGCGCCAGAATCGTAAGCGTGTTCTAAACAGACATGGATCTCAGCGGCGATGAGTTGCAGCAGCGTCCCGTAACAGATCACCGAGAAGTCGAGCCGATCAAGGCCGAGGCGGCCACGGGTCAAAAGCAGGTCAGCTCGATTGGTGGGTGAAAGAACGGCAGGAATGGTGGGTCGCGTACGCAGTGCTGACGACCGTCAACGGTGGATCAGAGCTGTTGATCTTGTCTGCTTGTCGATAGGGATTTTGATTTTTATCCATATTGGCGCGCGATCTCGCTAGAGCGAGTAGTGCACACTCCCCGAGGTTCCTTGAGCCAGATTGTCAAGCGGCTAGCCGCGTATTGGCTCGACCTGGCGATTGAGGTGGTTGATATAGAGCAATCCGCTGCAGCATCCCAACATGGATGGCGCTGCCGCGGATGTGGGCGGTCCGCTACTCGCATGGGGATGACTGGATGGTGTTGCGGGTGAAGCTGATGTCGCGGCCGTCTAGGTTGGCGCCGTTGTCGGCGACCACGCCGGTGGGATGGCCGCCCCCGCCGGTGGCGCAGATCAGGTTGTCGTAGACGTGCAGGTTATCGAGTAGGTGTTCTGGGGGAGTGGAGTCCGGTCGATCCTGCTGGACTCCGGTGATTCCGTTGTAGTTGCCGGATAGGCGGTTGCCGTAGACCTCGACGTTGAAGCTGGCATTGACCAGGATTCCGGCATCCCAGTACCAGCCGGCGGCGCGGATGCCGTTTCGGTAGATCTTGTTGTACCGGATGACCGCGTCCTGACTGATCTCATAGAAGACGCCTTCCGCGAAGTTGTTCTCGATCAGGTTGTACTCGATGAGGGCGCCGCGGGCATTAATGTCGGCCCACAGTCCCCGGCAGTCGTTGTCGTGGACATGGGCATTGCGGATCGTGACCTGGCCGACATCCCACTTCATGCCACCGGCCTCCCACCCGCAGGGCTCGTGCAGGGTGTGGTTGCGCGCCAGCTCCGGCCCGTCAATGGTCGCCGGGTCCCCGTCCAAACCGTCGAGCAGGATCCCGGTGGCGGCATTGCCGCCGATGCCCAACTCGTCGTTGTCGTTGTAATGGCCACCCAGGATCTTCATGCCATCGGCGACCAGCAGACCCGCCCAACCGTTGTGCAAAGCCGAAACATTGCGCACCACCCAACCGCTGGCACGTGACTGCGGCTGAATAGCCGCACCCTGCCTGCCAGGGTCATACTCCCGCACAGTCATCGAATCCAGGGTCACATTCGTGGCCCCGCCCGAAAACGCCGATGCCAGGCTGCGCCCACCGTCCAGCACCGCACCCGGCTCCCCGCAGAACCTGTCGCCGGACTTGGGCTGGACGCTGAAATTCCGCAGATGGGTACCGGCCTCGACAATGTAGGTCGTACCAGCAGCGTGCGCATTCACCACGCTCTGGGCGTCGTCGCCATTGCCAATCGCAACACC
>Ga0307277_10000895_pt1 | contig 11475 bp, 7 predicted proteins | sample ER_DNA_116_FD_194473 | JGI IMG/M metagenome (GOLD analysis project Ga0307277, IMG submission 194473) | Bulk soil microbial communities from the East River watershed near Crested Butte, Colorado, United States - ER_DNA_116 | ecosystem: Environmental > Terrestrial > Soil > Floodplain | place: USA...
GGGTGGCCGAGTGGCGCAGCCGGTCGATCTCCTCGTTCATCGAGGAGTCCTTCTCGATGTAGGTGTCGGTCTGGGGGATGTAGGCCTCGGGCTGGTAGTAGTCGTAGTAGGAGACGAAGTACTCGACCGCGTTGTCGGGGAACAGCTCCTTGAACTCGTTGGTGAGCTGGGCCGCGAGCGTCTTGTTGGGGGCCATGACCAGCGCCGGCCGGTTCACCCGCTCGATCACCCCGGCCATCGAGCGGGTCTTGCCCGAGCCGGTCACGCCCAGCAGGGTGACCCCCTGCTCGCCGGCCTCCAGCGCGTCGGCCATGGCGTCGATGGCGGCCGGCTGGTCGCCGGCCGCGGGCATGTCAGAGATGAGCTTGAACGCTGGCATCGGGGGGAACTCTCCGTCGCTGAAGCCTGAACCGGAACCTCCAGTGTACGAGCCGACCATGACAGCCGTCGTTGCCGGAGCTTGACCGGGCCGAGATCCGGCCGGGGTAGAGTAGGCGGCCGTGCCCCCGAACGGCCGCGAGCTGGGAGCGTCATGGAGAGCTTCGTCATCAAGGGCGGGCAGCCGCTGAGCGGCACCATCCGCCCGGCCGGGAACAAGAACGCCGCGCTGCCCATCGTGGCCGCGTCGCTGCTGGCCGACGAGCCGGTGGTGCTGCACAACGTGCCGCACATCCAGGACGTGGACACGATGCTGGAGCTGGTCGCCTCCACCGGGGCGACGGTGGAGCGGAGCGGCCCCAACCAGGTCCGGATCGACCCCCGCGGCCTGCGCCGGGCGTCGCTGGACCCGGCCCTGTGCACCCGCATCCGGGCCTCGGTGCTGCTGGCCGCGCCGCTGGTGGCCAGGACCGGGCACTGCCTGCTGCCGCCCCCTGGCGGCGACGTGATCGGCCGGCGCCGGCTCGACACCCACCTGCTGGCCTTCCGCAGCCTCGGGGTGCACGCCAGCTTCGACCGGGCGCTGGAGCTGGAGGTGGGCCGGCTCCGGGGGGCGCCGATGTTCCTCGACGAGGCGTCGGTCACCGCCACCGAGAACGCCGTCATGGCCGCCGTGCTGGCCGAGGGCCACACGGTCATCGGCAACGCCGCCTGCGAGCCGCATGTCCAGGACCTCTGCCGGTTCCTGGTCGGCCTCGGCGCCCGCATCTCCGGCATCGGCTCCAACCTCCTGACCATCGAGGGGGTGGAGCGCCTCGGCGGCGGCGAGCACACCATCGGCACCGACTACATCGAGGTGGCCAGCTTCGTCGGCCTTGCCGCGGTCACCGGCGGCGAGCTGGTGGTCGAGGGCGTGATCGAGGACGACCTGCGGCCGGTCGAGGTCGGCTTCAGCCGCCTCGGGCTCACCTGGGAGCTGGAGGGCGGCCGCCTGCGGGTCCCCCGCGACCAGGCCCTCGAGGTCGAGGACGACCTCGGCCAGGCCATCCCCAAGATCGACGACGGGCCCTGGCCGGCGTTCCCGGCCGACCTGACCTCGATCGCGGTCGCGGTCGCCACCCAGGCCAGGGGGACGGTGCTGATCTTCGAGAAGATGTTCGAGAACCGGCTGGTGTTCGTGGACAAGCTGGTCGGCATGGGGGCCAGGATCATCGTCTGCGACCCCCACCGGGTGGTCGTCAACGGCCCCACCCAGCTGTACGGCGAGCGCCTCGAGTCCCCCGACATCCGCGCCGGCATGGCCCTGCTGCTGGCCGCCCTGGCCGCCGACGGCGAGTCGATCATCGGCAACGTCGGCCAGATCGACCGCGGCTACGAGCGCATCGACGAGCGCCTGCGCGCCCTCGGGGCCAACATCGACCGCACCGGCTGAGCCGGTGGCGCTCGGCGCCGGCGACTGCGAGCGGCTCCACGACGGCCTGATCGCCCAGCCGGTCAACACCGCCTCCGCCCTGGCCTATGTCGCCGCCGGGGCCTGGCTGGTCGGCCGCGGCCTGCGGGCCGGCGCCGGCGGCCGGCCGGGCCCGGACCGGCGCGGCGTCGCCTTCGGGCTGGCCGTGGCCGCCGCCGGAGTGGGCAGCGTCGACTACCACGGCCCCGGCTCCCCCGCCGCCCGGCTGCTGCACGACGGCGGCCTGTACCTGGTGGCCGGGTTCGTCGCCTGGCGGGAGGTCGCCCGGCGGGTCGGGCCGTGGCGCCGGAGGTCCGGACCCCGCCTGGCCCCGGCCCGCCGCGCCGCCTACCGGGCCGCCCTGGCAGCGGCGGCCGCCGGGGCGGCCTGCTGGTGGGCGGGCCGCACCGCCAGCCCCTGGTGCGACCCCGACAGCCTGTTCCAGGGCCACGCCGCCTGGCACCTGCTGACCGCGGCCGCCCTGGCCGCCTGGGGCGAGGCCGTGCTCGACCCGGGCGCCGGGACCTAACGTCCTGTCGGCCGCTTGTCAGCCGGTCTGTCCACCGCCCGACAGTCGGGCTGGTCGCCCTCGGCGACGATGCACGGACCAGCATCGTCGCAAGGGGGCCACCATGGACCAGCCCGCCGACCTGCTGTCGCACACTCCAGTCCGGTTGCGCAGCATCCTCGCTCACCTGTCCAGGACCGGCCTGTGGCACTCGGCCGCCGTCGCCCGGTGGTGCTGGACCGACGCCCTGCCCTGGCTCGCCGACCGCCTCGCCGCGGCGCTCTCCAGGCTCTCCGCCACCGTCCTCCGGTGGTTGACAGCCACCGCTGCCCGGCGGCTGGCCATCACCACCATCCTCGCCTTCGCCGTCATCGCCGTCACGGCGGCGCCGGCGTACGCCGCCAGGCTGGCCAGGGCCGACCTGTGGAACCTGGCCCCACTCCTCGACGGCTCCCGGCCAGACGTCGCTTCCAACACCCTGGCCACGGTGCTCGCCTCGATCGTCGTGCTGGCCGTGGTCTCCGCTCACTCCGGCCGCCACCACGACCACTGGTAGCCGACCCCTACCCCTCCGGCCACCGGGGGCAGGTGCGCCGGTAGCCGCCGCCCAGATAGCGGTCCCACTCGGCATGGGTCAGGTTGCGGCCGGCGAGGGCGCAGGCCCTGGCCTCCCAGGATGCGGGGCGCAGGTCCCAGAAGACCAGGCTGCCGTCCCAGCCGCTGGTGACCAGCGTGCGGCCGCCGTCGAGGAAGCCAACGCCCCAGGCGGTGTCGGTGTGTCCCTGGAGCGGCCGCCCGAGCAGCTGGCGGCTGGCCAGGTCCCAGAGGCTGACGCTGCCGTTGTCGCTGGTGGCGGCCAGCAGCCGGCCGTCCGGGCTGAACGCGACCCGTCGGAAGATGCCGCTGCCGCCGGTGAGAGGCGCGCCGGACACGGCCCGGGAGCTGACGTCCCACACCGCAACCGTGCCGTCCGTGGACGCGCTGGCCATCCGCGTGCCGTCGGCCGAGAAGGCCAGCCCGACCACGCTGTCGCCGTGGGTGAACGCGGCGTCGGCCAGCTTGTCGCCGGTGGCCGGGTCCCAGAACCGGACCTTGCCGTCCCGTCCCCCGGTGACCAGCGTCCTGCCGTCCGGGGCGTAGGCGACCACGGCGAAGTTGTGGAGGGTGTCGGCCTCCAAGGGCCGGCCGCGCCGGTGCATGGTGGCGAGGTCCCAGAGGATCACCTGGCCGTTCCCGGTGTGGGCGGCGATCGTCCTGCCGTCGGGGCTGAACCTCGGCCGGGACTGGAACTGGGTCTCGAAGCCGCCGACCCGCCGGCGGCTGGCGAGCTCCCAGAGCTGGACCTGCGCCGTCGGTGAGTCCTCGGCCGGCAGGGTGCCGACCGCCAGCAGCCGGCCGTCGGGACTGAAGGCGACGTCGGCGACCGATTCCTCGCCGCTGGCCAGCGGCGCCCCCGTCTGGCGGCGGCCGGCGACGTCCCACAGGTGCACGCTGCCGTCGTCGGCGCCGGTCGAGGCCAGCAGCCGCCCGTCGGGGCTGACCGCGATGTCGGAGATCCTGCCCTCCTGGCCCCCGGCCACCCGCTGGCCCAGCGGCGCGCCGTCCAAGTCCCACACGGCGACCTCGGTCGGGGAGTAGCTGAGCAGGCCGGCGCCCTTGCCGGTGAACCGGAGGACGTTGGCCTCGGCGCCGGGATGGGCGACCAGCGGGCCGCCGATCCGCCGGCCGCTCGCCAGGTCCCACACCATGATGCCGGTGGTGTCCTCGGACCCCGAGGCGAGCATCGACCCGTCGGGGCTGTAGCTGAGGGTCCGCACGAAGTTGTCGTGGGCGGCGATCGGGCCGCCCCGTTGCCTGCGGGTGCGGGCGTCCCAGAAGTGGATGCCCCCGAGGTCGGTGCCGGTCGCGATCGTCTTGCCGTCGGGGCTGAAGGTGACGCAGGTCAGCCCCTCGTCCGGCCGGGGCAGCTGCAGCGGCGGGCCGGTCAGGCGGCCGGCGGACACGTCGACCAGGACCACGCTGTGGCCGCCCTCGGTGATGGCGGCCACCGTCCGGCCGTCCGGGCTGAACACGGCCTGCTGGCTGCCGAGCTCGTCGACCTCGACGGCGCCGACCCGGCGACCCGAAGGAACCGCCCAGAGCCGCACCTTGGGGTCGTTCAACCCGGTCGAGACCAGCAGCTTGCCGTCGGGACTGAACTGGACCGACGAGGCGGAACCGTGATGGCTCATCGCCGCCGGGAGTGGCCGCCCGCTGCCGGCGTCCCACAGCCGGACCCGGCCGTCGTCGCCGGAGGTGGCGAGCAGGCGGCCGTCGGGGCTGTAGGCCACGGACCCGGCGCCCCGGTGGGCATCGATCGGCGGGGTCCGGGGCTGCCGGGTGTGGAGGTCCCAGAGCCGCAGGGTGCCGTCGGCGGAACGAACGGCCAGGGTCGACTCGTCCGGCGACAGGTCGACGCTGGAGGTGTCCCCGTATCCCTGGTGGAGTGCGGCCAGCCGAGGGTTCTGGCCGAGGATCTCCAGCAGGCCGCCGCGGGTGGCGACCGAGTCGTGCAGGCGGTGCCCTTCGACCGCCAGCAGCATGGCGAGGTCGGGCTCGCTGGTCCGGCGGGCCGAGGCCTGGGCGGCCAGGGCGGTGGAGCGGGCCAGGACCGCCTGGCGGGCCGCGTTGGAGCGGGCGACTAGGGCCAGGCCCCCGGCGACCAGGGCGACCACCAGCAGGCCGGCCAGGACGGCGGTGGTGCGGCGGGCGCGGCGCAGCTGACGCTCGTGGTGGTGCCGGCTGGCGTCCAGGAACTCGCGTTCGTGCTGGTTGAGGTCGGGGGCGTGGGCCCTGGACCAGTCGAGGGCGGCGGCCAGGCGGGCGCCGCGGTAGAGCTGCTCGGGGTCGCGGTCGTGGGCCTGCCAGTCGGCGGCGGCCTCGCCGAGCTGGTGGTGCAGGCGGCGGCCCTCGCGGTCCTCCTCCAGCCAGGCCCGCAGGCGCGGCCACTCGCGCAGCAGGGCCTCGTGGGCCACCTCGACGGTGCCCTGGCCGGCGATGACCAGGCGGCGGGCGACCAGGGTGGCCAGGACCCGGTCGGTGACCGGGTCGTCGCCCAGCTCGTCGCGGCGGGCGCGGCGGCGCAGGTCGTCGACGCCCTCGCCCGGCTCGGTCAGGCGCAGGAACACCGCCCTGGCGACGGCCTGCTCGGCCGGGTCGAAGCCGTTGTAGACGCCGTCGGCCAGGCGGGCCACCGCGCCCCGGACCCCGCCGGTCTCGGTGTAGGCGGTCAGGGTCAGGCTGCGGCCGCGGCGCCGCTCCCAGGTCTCCAGCAGGGCGGTCGAGACCAGCGGGAGGGCGCCCGGCTCGGCGGCCACGTCCTCCAGGATCGTCTCGGGCAGGCCGGGCTCGACCACGCAGCCGACCCGGCGGGCCGGCTCCACCACCGCCCGGCGCAGCTCCTGGTCGGTCATCGGCCCGACCAGGACCTGGCTCTCGGCCAGCTCGGCGGCCAGCTCCGGGTGGGCCGCGCAACGGCCGTAGAAGTCGGCCCGCAGGGCCAGCGCGACCACGCAGCCGCCGTCGCCGTCGCCGGCGGCGGTCACCAGCAGGTCGACGAACCGCCGCCGGACGGCCTCGTCGCGGCAGGCGGTGAACACCTCCTCGAACTGGTCGACGACCAGCAGCAGGCGGGCCGTTGCCGACCGGCCGGTCAGGGCCTCGGCGGTCAGCTCGGCCAGGGCGCCGGGGCCGGCGGCGACCCGGGCCAGCAGCGCCGCCGGGTCGGCGCCGGCCAGCAGCGGGGCCAGCCGGTCGGCCAGCGCGGCCAGCGGCTCGGACCCGGGGGCCAGCACCAGCGGCACCCAGGTGTCGCTGCCGGGCAGGGCCCCGGAGGCCAACGCCGGCAGCAGGCCGGCCCGGACCAGCGACGACTTGCCGCTGCCGCTCGGCCCGACCACGGCCACGAACCGGGCCGCGACCAGCCGGGCCACCAGCTGGGCGACCAGCTGCTCGCGCCCGCAGAACAGCCCGGCGTCGCCCGCCTCGAAGCGGACCAGGCCCTTGTAGGGCACCGCGGTCGGGACCGGCGGGGTCCCGTCCGGCTCGACCGGCGCCTCCACCAGCAGCCCGGCGTGGCCCTCGGCGTCGAACGGGCCGGCGGCGGGCTGGTCACGCATGCGCTGCAGCTCCAGCACTCCGGCGACCAGCTCCTCGCGCACCCCGCGCAGGTCGAGCCGGGCCGACCGGGCCCGCCGGGCCGCCCGGCCGACCTGCTGGGCGAGCCGCTTCTCGACCAGGTTGGCGGCCAGCTGGTGGACGAAGAACGGGTTGCCCTCGGTCTCGGCGTCGACGGTGCGGACCAGCTCCTCCGGCGGGGTCTGGCCGGTGAGGGCGGCCAGCAGCTGGGCCACCTCGGCGGTCGGCAGGCCGGTGAGGCTGCGGTGCCGCACCGGGCCGGGCCGGCGCGGGTCGATGCCGACCTCGGCCAGCACCCGGGAGCGGCCGACGTCGGGCTCGCGGTAGCAGCCGAGCGCCAGCAGCGGCGCCGGAGCGGTCCCGCGGGCCAGCTGGCGGACCACCAGCAGGCTGGCCCGGTCGGCCCAGTGGAGGTCGTCGAGCACCAGCAGGATCGGGGTGGTCCTGGCCACGGCGACCAGGAGCCCCTCGACGGCCTCGGCGACCAGGAACGGCTCGGTCTCGGGCTCGAGGCGGGCCGGGCCGACCAGGTGCGGGACCCGCTTGGCCAGCTCGGGCAGCACCCGGGTGAGCACCCCGCCGGCCGGGCCCAGCTGCTGGCGCAGCTCCGCCCTCGGCACGGTGGCGACGTACGGGCCGAGCGCCTCGACCAGCGGCTGGTAGGGGCCGGTGGGCTGCTCGTCGCAGCGGCCGTACAGCACCAGACCGCCCCGGTCGAAGACGCCCCCGGCCAGGCTGGCGGCCAGCCGGGTCTTGCCGATGCCGGGGTCGCCGGCCAGCAGCGCCACCCGTCGCCTGGCCGTCCCCCCGGCCGCGTCCACCTCGGCCCACAGGCCCTCCAGCCAGGCCAGCTCGGCCGCCCGGCCGACGAACGGGCCGGCGGCCGTCGCGGCCAGGACCTCGGGCAGGGCGAACTCGGTGTCCTCGGGGGCCCAGTCGACGGCGGCCACCGCCACCGGCTCGGCGATCCCCTTCAGGATCCGCTCCCCCAGCGGCGTGAACCCGTGTGCCCGCCGGGGCGCCACCAGCGCCCTGGTCACGTCGCTGACCAGGATCTGGCCGCCGCCGGCGGCGGCGCACAGCCGGGCCGCGATCACCACCGGCACCCCGAACCAGCGGCCCTCGTCGTTGACCAGCGGCTCCCCCGTGTGGATGCCGACCCGCACCCCCAGCGCCTCCGCCTCGGGGTGGCGGGTGTTGTGGCGGGCCGCCTGCTGCTGCACCACCACCCCGCAGGCGACCGCGTCCACGGCGCTGGCGAAGGTGATCATCAGACCGTCGCCGGTGTGGTCGACGACCTGGCCGTGATGGTCCTCGGCGGCCTGGCGGAGCATGTCGATCAGGGCCTGGCGGACCCCCTTGGCGCCGGCGTCGCCGAGCCGCTCCAGCTGGACGGTCGACCCGGCCTGGTCAGCGAAGAAGAAGGTGACGGTCGCCATCGGGACCTCCCGGTGGGGCGGCGTTGCTGGCCAGGGAGAGCAGGATCGTCTTGACCTGGAACGGGGTGAGGTCGGGGTGCCTGCCGAGGATGCGGGCGACCAGGCCGGCGATGTGGGGGGCGGCGAAGCTGTTGCCGGTGGCCCTGATGGTGGAGCCGCCCAGCCAGGGGACCTCGATGTCGATGCCGGGGGCGCCGAACTCGACCGGCGGGGCCGGGTTGTAGTCGAAGCGGTAGGGGTCGGTGGCCTCGTTGGCCGCGACCGAGAACACCGAGGCGTACTGGGACGGGTAGGTGGGGCCGGACACGTTGTTGACCGCGCAGACCAGCATCACCCGCGCGAAGTAGGCCTGGTCGACCAGCTCGTGGAAGACGGCGAAGTAGTCGCGCTTGCCGGTCGAGAGGCTGAGGTTGACCACCTGCATCCGGTTGGCGATGGCCCAGCGCAGCCCGGCCGCGAACACCATCCCCTTGCCGGTCAGCCTGGCCCCGAGCACGCGCACGCTGTAGAGCTCGGCCTCGGGGGCGAGCGAGCGGATGATCCCGGCGCAGGCGGTGCCGTGCCCGAACAGGTCCTCGTGGGGCCCGTCGACGGCTCTGACCTGGTCGGGGGCGTCCGGGTCGTAGTGCAGGGCGACCCCGCCGGCCACGGCGCCGACGGCCGGGTGGGCGGCGTCGATGCCGCTGTCGACCACGGCCACCCGCACCCCGGCGCCGCGGCTGCCGCCCCAGGCCCAGTCGGCGGTGATCGGGCTCGGCAGTGGCAGCGGGGTGGCCGGGGCCAGCCGGCCGGCCTCGAACTGCCAGGACCAGGCCGGCTTCACGCCGGCCGCCCGCTGCCGCCGGCGTAGGCCAGGAACTCGCGGACCAGCCGGGTGGCGGCGGCCCGCTCGGCCGCTCCCGCCTGGCCCAGCCGGGCGAAGACGGCGGCCAGCTCGGCCAGCTCGGCGGTTGGCCCGGGGGACCGGCGGGCCAGCTCGTCGAGGGCCGAGGCCAGGTCGCGGTCGCCGCCGGCGGCCGCCCCGACGGCCTGGAACAGGGCCTGGCCGAGGCTGGAGAACACCCGCGAGGTCTCGATGGCCAGGGCGGCCTGGCCGGCGAACAGCCCCAGCAGCTCCATGTCGCGCCGGCCGGCGGGGGCGTCGGCCCGCTGGTCGAGCAGCTCGATCACCCCGAGCAGCTCCCGCTCGGTCTGCAGCGGCATGGCCAGCACCGAGCGGGGCACGTACCCGGTGGCCTCGGCCACCTCGGCGGCGAAGCGCGGGTCGCGGGCCACGTCGGCCACGGCCACCGGCTGGCCGGAGGACACCACCCAGCCGGCGATGCCGCGGTCGACCGGGACCCGCTGGCCGACCACCGCCTCGGCCCCGGCACCCGAGGCGACGTGGAAGGTCAGCGTCTCCTGGGCCTCGTCCAGCAGGGCCAGCGAGCAGGCGGCGGCGGCGAACAGCTCCCTGGCCGCCGAGGTGATCGAGCGCAGCAGCTCCAGCTGCCCGACCGGGGCCAGGGCCGGGCCCAGGTCGGCAGCGAGGGCCGCGACCTGCTCGAGCAGCGGTTCAGCCCGGTCCGGCATCGACGGCTCCTTCCTGGAGGCGCACCCGGTGGGAGGGGTGGGTGCGGGCCAGCCGGCCCACCACGCCGTCCAGCAGCGTCCCGGAGGTGGACGGGACCTGGTTGAGGATCCCGAGGAAGTCGTTGCCGGCGAGGCGCCAGACCAGCGCGTCGGTCTCGGCCCGGACGGTGGCGGTGCGGGGGATGCGCTCCAGCAGGCCGATCTCGCCGAAGTAGTCGCCCGGCCCCAGGGTGTTGACCCTGGCCGGTTCGCCGCCCCGCTCGCCGGCCGACAGCACGGCCAGGCTCCCCGAGCGGACCAGGTAGAAGGCGTCGGCCTGCTCGCCCTCGGTGACCACTGCCGCCCCGGCGGGCACGGCCCGGTCCTCCAGCGCCGCCGCCATGGTCTCGAGCTGCTGGCGGGGGGCGCCGTCGAACACGCCGAGGCGCTCCAGCAGCTCGACCTTCGGGGCCAGCTCGCGCCGGGTCGCCTCGGCCCGGCGGTCCAGGCCACGCAGGCGGGGCACGGCGGCGGCGGTGACGGCCAGCAGGGTGCCGCCGGCCACGACCAGCGCCCAGCGCAGCCCGGCGGTGCCGACGACCACCGGGACCAGCAGGGACCCGGCGAGGATGCCGGCGACGGCCAGCGAGTCCAGCACCCCGAACACCCGCCCCAGCAGCTCGCCCCGGACGACCCGCTGCAGCATGGTGATGGCCAGCACGTCGAAGACGATGTTGCCGGCGCCCTCGACGGCCATGACCGCATACGCCAGCGCCGGCCGGCGGATCACGGCCAGGCTCATCAGGGGCAGGCTGAAGGCGAGCATCACCAGCAGCAGGGTCCGGCCGGGGCGGCGCGCGCCGGCCAGGCGGCTGGTCAGCCCGGCCACGGCCAGGCCGCCGAGGCCGACGGCCGCGGTCAGGGCGCTGACCCCCTCGGAGCCGGTGCCGAGCAGGCGCTCGGACACCAGCACCAGCAGGACCACCTCCTGGCCGTAGACGAAGCTGGCCGCCACCAGCAGCCCGACCAGCAGGGCGGCGTCGCCGGAGCGGGCGAGGGCGCCGAACCCGTCGGCCAGCCGCCGGCCGAGCGACGGCGGCTGCTCCTCCTCGGGCTCGGCCGCCGCCCTGGCCCCGATGGGCACGACCAGGGCGGCCGAGGCCAGGAAGGAGGCGCCGTTGACGGCGAAGGCGACGGCCGGGGAGCCGAGCACCAGCAGCAGCCCGCCGATCGCCGGGCCGAGCACCAGGGCGGTGTGCTCCAGGGTGCTGACCACGGCGTTGGCCGCGGCCAGGTCGTGCTCGGCGACCAGGGCCGGGGTGATCGCCCCCTGGGCGGGCCGGGCCGGGGTGCCGGCGGTGGCCGAGGCGAAGGCCAGCGCCAGGGCCAGCCACACCGGGGCCTCGGCCAGGACCACCGCGGCCAGCCCGAGCATGCAGGCCGCCCGGGCCAGGTCGGTGGCGATCATCACCGCGCGCCGGTCGTAGCGGTCGGCGATCGCCCCGCCGACGGCCCCGAACAGCACGTACGGGGCGAGGCGGAGGATGGCCGCCGCCGCCACCCAGGCCGGCGAGCCGGTCTGGTCGAACACGTACACGACCAGCGCCACCCCGTACAGCCAGTCCCCGACCTGGGAGACGGTGAGGCTCGCGGCCAGGTAGCGGAAGTCGCGGTGGGCGAAGGCGGCGCGGACGACGCCACGCCGTGCCGGCTTGGACATGGGGATCGCTCCGGAGGTCGAGCGGTCAGCGGCGGGGCCGGGCGCTCACCCGGCCCCACCGCCTCCCGGAGCGGCTACTGGGGACGCCGCACGTTGAGGCTGTGGCCCTCGACGTCGTCCTCGGCGCCGTCCTCGGACAGCGCGTACGACTTCTTGTGGCCCTCGACGTCGTCCTCGGCGCCGTCCTCGGACAGCGCGTACGACTTCTTGTGGCCCTCGACGTCGTCCTCGACGGCCTCCTCGAGGCCCTCCT
>Ga0307277_10000896_pt1 | contig 11473 bp, 10 predicted proteins | sample ER_DNA_116_FD_194473 | JGI IMG/M metagenome (GOLD analysis project Ga0307277, IMG submission 194473) | Bulk soil microbial communities from the East River watershed near Crested Butte, Colorado, United States - ER_DNA_116 | ecosystem: Environmental > Terrestrial > Soil > Floodplain | place...
CGCGTGGCTGGCGGCGATCGGAGAGAGCGAGACGCGACCGCAGGACCTCTGGCTGCTGCCTGTCCCCGGCGTTGCGCCGGCTGATTCGCGAGCGCGCCAGGTCACGGATTCGATGCCGGCGGTCCTCGACGCTGCCTTCGTCCCGGACCGGACGATCCCGGGCGAGCGGATCGTTTTCAAGGCGCGCGACGGGAAGCGGATCGAAGGCACGTTGTGGCGCCCGAGCGGCGCCACGGGCAAGCGTGGCTCGCGGCGGGTGCCGACGGTCGTCTTCCCCCACGGTGGCCCGACCTGGCAGGCGTATCGCGCCTGGGTGCCGTTCAAGCAGCTCCTCGCCCGCGAGGGCTTCGCGTTCCTCGACGTCGACTTCCGGGGCTCGACGGGCTACGGACGCGACTTCCGCAATGCCAATCGTGGCGAATGGGGCCATGCCGACGCGTTCGACATGATCGACGCGGGCCGCTGGGCCGCGGCCCAGTCCTGGTCCGACGGCCGGCTCGCGATCTACGGCGGGTCGTACGGCGGCTACCTGGTCCTCTGTGCGCTCGTCGAGGAACCTTCGCTCTGGCGGGCCGGCGTCGACCTGTACGGGGACTCCGAGATCGCCGAGAGCTTCCGGCACGGTGATCGGCCGGGCCGGCTCGACCTGGGTCGCCAGATGGGCTCGCCCGACGACCCGGCCCTCGCCGAGGTCTACCGCCGGGGCTCGCCGGTCTACCGGGCCGAGCGGGTCGAGGCGCCCCTCCTGATCCTCCACGGCCGGAAGGACCGGCGCGTCGTCCCGCTGATGTCCGAGCGGATGGTCGAGGCGCTCGAGATCGAGGGCAAGCACCACGAGGTCCACTGGTACGACGACGAGGGCCACGGCTGGGAGAAGCGCGAGAACCGGCGCGATGCCTTCAACCGGATCCGATCCTTCCTCCGCCGGCACGTCCTCGACGAGCCCGAGCCCGAGCCCGACGAGTCCGCGACGAGCGGCAAGCCCGGTGGCCGCCAGGGCGGCGGTCGCTAGCCCGATCCGCCGCCGGACAAGCGGCCCGGCCGCCGGAATCGGCGGCGGAACGTTCCGCTGGCGACCCCGCCGCGTCGCCGGCTCGCCTCGCTCGCAGGGTCGTGGCTCTCGCCGTCTACGTCGGGCGGACCCGCGTCGTCGCCGTCGCGTCGCGGGATGACGCTGATCTGGCCGTTCGTCTCGAGGAAGACGAACAGCGCCTCGTCGGCGCTCAGCAGCTGGTTCTGGCGAAGGGCGACGGCCAGCTCGCGGTCGCTGATCCCTTCCCGACGGAGGTTGTCGAACAGGATCCTGCCGTGGTCGACGAGGAGCGTCGGCTCACCATCGAGGGCATTGCGGAGCGGCTCCCAGCGATCGGCGGCCGCGTGGAGGACGAGATCGAGAATGAGGATCACGGCCGCAGCGATCAGACCGGCGACGAGCGACGTGTTCTCGCCCACCATCGCGTTCTGCACGGCGTTCGCGATGACGAGGAGCACCACGAGGTCGAGGGTCGAGAGCTGGCCGGCCTCGCGCTTGCCGAGGAGGCGGAAGCCGAGGACGAGGCAGACGTAGACGATCGCCGTCCGGAGGACGACGCTCGGGAGATCCGAGCCGAGATCGGGGATCGTCACGGGGCGATGCTAGCCCACCGAGTCCGCGACGACCTGCGGCCGTCGCGCCCGCTACCATCGATTCGTGCCTGTTCCCCCCGTGCTCCGAACCGCGCCGGAACAGGCGATGCGGTCCTCCCTGCTGTGGCTCTCGCGCCGCCGATCGCTCGGCCGGCTGGCGACGAGGCTCCCGATCACCCGCTCGATGGTCGCCCGGTTCGTGGCCGGCGAGACGCTCCACGAGGCCCTCGGCGCGCTCGAGCGCCTGCACGCCCAGGGTCTGCGGACGACGGTCGACGTGCTCGGGGAGGCGGTGACCTCGGCGGATGACGCGCGGACCGCGGCTGACGAATACCTCGCGACCCTCGACGCCCTGGCCGCTCGCGGTCTCGACCGGAACGTCAGCGTCAAGCCCAGCCAGATGGGCCTTGGGATCGGCGAGGACGTCAGCCGCGCCAATCTCGAACGGATCTTCCTCCGAGCCGCGGATCACGACGCCTTCGTCCGCATCGACATGGAAGACCACACGACGACCGATGCGACGCTCGCCCTGTGGCGCGAGCTCCGTCCGATCAACGCCGGCCACGGCGATTCCGGCGTCGTGATCCAGTCGTCCCTCCGCCGGAGCCCGGCGGACGTCGAGGCCCTGACCGCCGAAGGGGCCCGGATCCGCCTTTGCAAGGGTGCCTACGTCGAGCCGGCCGCGGTGGCCTTTCCCGACAAGGCGGACGTGGACGCGGCGTATCGGGAGCTGATGGAGCTCCTCCTCCGCGACGGCGTGTTCCCGGCCATCGCGACCCACGACGAGCGGTTGATCGCCCGGGCGGTCGAGCTCTCTCGCGCCAACGACATCGCCCCGGACCGGTTCGAGTTCCAGATGCTGTACGGCGTCCGGCGGGATCTCCAGGACCGGCTCGTCCGGGCTGGATACGGCGTCCGGGTCTACGTGCCGTTCGGGACCCAGTGGTACCCATACTTCATGCGCCGGCTCGCGGAGCGCCCGGCAAACGTCGCGTTCGTCCTGCGGAGCATCCTCCGCGAGGGTCGGGAGAAGCCACCGACCGCTCCAGGCTGACCACGGCTATCCCTGATCCGACGGGAATCGAAGAGCCGCCCGTGGGCCCGGGCGGCTCGATCGAGAGGTATGGCTGCGGGCGTCCGCCCGCCGGATGGGTGCGGGTTGCGGACTAGCGCCAGCGCTGCCCGGCTTCGAGGACGAGCGCCGAGCTGGCGAGAGCCGAGAGGACGAGCAGGACCCGGAAGGCCTGCATCTTGAGCATCTTCATGTGAGCGTTCCCTCCGTCGCGCATTCAGTGCCCCTTAGCGCGGAGGTGGAACGTAACGGTTGTGGTGCCCGGACCGGTATAGGCCGTCGGTACTGGTTTGCGGTACCCAGAGGTACCGTTCGATCGGGGAATGGCGGCCAAACCGGCGCCGATTGCCGGTGCGCCCAGGCGACGTCGGATGCGAGTGACGGGACGTCGCGCCCGGGAGCGAGATGTCGCGGGCGCCTCGGGCGGGCGTCTCGGGCGGGGGGTCAGGTACGGTCGGGCGGGCTCGCGAGGATGGCCCGGAGCTGCTCGACGTGATCCTCGAGATGCGTCACGAGGAACTGATCCACGGCCGTCCCGACTGTCAGCTCGCCTCGCGCGGGGTGGAGGCCGCGTCGCTCGAGGTCGGCCGGCGTGAGCCCCGCGCAAAGGTCCTCCGCGATCGCGAGACCCGTGGCGATCCGATCCAGCAGGTCGCCGACGGCAAGCTGGCGATCGCTGGCGATTCGGTCGAGGCGGGTCGGGTCCGTCGCCACGCGACCGAACGGTGTCGCCTCAGCGGGGTCCCCCGCAAGGATCAGGCGGACCTGGGTCGACCAGTACGGGAGCATCTCGTTGACGTGGGCCAGGACCTCGCGAGGCCCCCAGTCGGCCTCTGGCTCGGTGCCGTAGGCCGCGCTGAGCGGCCACGGCTCACCCCCGACGAGTGGGCCGCGCAGATCGAGGAGCTGCGCACCTGCGCCGCGCAGCTGGCCGGCAAGATCGTCCATCCGCGCAGTCTCGCATGCCCGGCGTAGCATGGGTGGCCACACCATCCCGGTATTGGCCGGGACGCCGCTCCCCGCCGTGGCTCGTGCCCGGACGTCGGCCGAGCCGCTTCGTGGGACCGCACGGAGACGGACCGATGACCGACACGATCTCGCGCGGGGCCGCCAACCAGGCCGGCGCGCATCTGAACAAGAACGCCTACGACGAGGCCCAGGACTTCCTCCCGCTCAAGGGCATCGACCACGTCGAGTTCTGGGTCGGGAACGCCAGGCAGGCGGCCCACTATTTCCGGGCGTTGTGGGGGTTCACGCCGGTCGCCTACGCGGGCCTCGAGACCGGCGTCCGCGACCGGACCAGCTATGTGATGCGGCAGAACGACATCACGATCGTCCTGACCGGCGCCCTCTCTCCTGACGGCGAGATCGCGGACCACGTTCACCGCCACGGCGACGGCGTCCATGACATCGCGTTCGCCGTCGACGACGTCCGGTCCGCCTGGCGCGAGACGACGTCCCGCGGTGCGCGCTCGTACCTCGAATACGCCGAGGCCGGCTCGGACGACGACGGGATCCTCCGGCGGAGCGCGATCCACACTTACGGCGAGGTAATCCACTCGTTCATCGACCGGGGCGACTTCCACGGCCCGTTCGCGCCCGGGTTCCGCAAGATCAAGAAGCCGGCGCCGGCCGCGACCGGATTGTCGCTGCTCGAGATCGACCACTGCGTGGGCAATGTCGCGCTGGGCGACATGAACCGCTTCGTCGACTTCTATCGCGACGTCATGGGCTTCGCCCAGCTCATTCACTACGACGACAAGGTCATCCACACCGAGTACAGCGCCCTGATGTCGAAGGTGATGACGAACGGCAACGGCAGGGTGAAATTCCCGATCAACGAGCCGGCCAGCGGCAAGAAGAAGAGCCAGATCCAGGAGTTCCTCGACTACTACCTCGATGCCGGGACGCAGCACATCGCCCTCCGGACCGAGGACATCGTGGGCACGGTCCGCCGGCTCCGCGGGCTGGGCGTCGAGTTCCTCGGCATGCCCCACGCCTATTACGAGCAGCTGGCCGATCGCGTCGGTGACGTCGGCGTCCCGATCGAGACGCTCGAGGAGCTCGGGATCGAGGCCGATCGCGACGAGGAGGGCTACCTCCTCCAGATCTTCACCCGCCCGATCCAGGACCGGCCGACCTTCTTCTTCGAGATCATCGAGCGGCACGGCTCGCGTGGCTTCGGGGTCGGCAACTTCAAGGCGCTGTTCGAGGCGATCGAGATCGAGCAGGCGCGGCGGGGGAACCTCTAGGGATGGCGTCGGTCGCGGACCTCGTCGAGCCCGGTGAGCTGAATGCGCGCGCGGGTGAGTACCTCCAACGCGCGGGTGAAGTCCTTCGGGAGAACGGTCGGGTCCGCCTGGTGGAGTTCGGTCCGACACGGGTGACGGCGGAGGTCGATGACCGCGAGACGCGGTCCGTGCGGCTGGAAGCGGCTCCGACCGGGCTCCAGGCGACCTGCGACTGCGGTGCACCCTCGGCCAACGGGCTGTGCCCGCATGTCGTTGCGGTCGCGATCGAGACGTGGCACCGGGCCCCGAACCAGCGTTGAGGGCTTGATCGGTCGGGCTACGATCTGGGCGACACGGGTCCGGCCGCTCCCAATGGCGGCCGAGCGTGCCGAGGGGAGGGTCGTCATCGATGGCAGGGCTCGCCCGGGGGATTCATCTCGTCGCGATCTGGCTGTTCGCCGCGTGCGCGGTCGTCCAGGTCTTTCTCGCCGGCCTGTGGGTGTTCGCAGGAGCGGATCGGTTCGCGCTCCACCGGGACTTCGGCTACATGTTCTCCCTGCTCCTGGTCGTCGTCCTGGTCGCCGCGATCGTCGGCCGTCTGGGTCGACGCCAGATCGGGTGGGTCGTGCTCCTCATGGTCCTGTTCGTGCTGCAGTCCGTCTTCATTGCGTTCCGCTCGTCGGCGCCGGAGGTCGCGGCGCTGCATCCGGTCAACGGGTTCCTGATCATCGCGGTTGCGGTCGTCTCCGGGCGGGAGGCGTGGGGCTCGTGGCGAGCGTTCCGTCGGGCACAGCAGACGCCCGCCGGAGCACTGGTCGAGGAACCCGGACCGGCGCCGATCGGCTAGGGAACGACGCCAATCCGCCACGCCGTCCGGATCTTCGAGAGGGAGGACCCATGACCTGGTATCCGTGGATCGTGCTGCTCCACATCGTGGGCGCGTTCCTGTTCGCGACCTCGCACGGGGTCGGGATCTGGATGGCGGTCCAACTCAGAAAGGAGCGGGACCGTACCCGGATCGCGGCGCTGCTCGACCTCTCGTCGTCGAGCCTGAACGGCCTCTACGTCGGCCTGCTGCTCCTGCTGGTCGGCGGCATTTGGGCGGGACTCGTCGGTGATTGGTTCAAGTTCGGCTGGATCTGGCTCGCGCTCGGCGTCCTCATCGCGATCACCGTTGCGATGTACCTCATCGCGACGCCGTTCTTCCGGACGCTTCGGGCCGCACTGGGCATGCGCGCGCCCTTCGGCCCGAAGGACGCACCGGAACCCGTCGCGCTGCCCGATGACGACGTTGCCGCCCTCGCGGCCCGAACGCCTGTGAACCTGCTGGCGGCAATCGGGTTCGGCGGGCTGCTCATCATCCTCTGGCTCATGGTCGTCAAGCCGTTCTGACCGTCGCCGGCGCCGCGAGCCGAGGCCGCCGAGCCGGGGCCGGCGACTCGTTGGGTTCATGTGCCACTGAGGACGGCCCTTTGTGCAGGTCCGACCGTCGAGCGGACCGCAGCACGGCCCGATTTGTGCTCATTCGGCAGCCAGCCGGGGCGTATGAGCGCAATCACCGGCGCGGCGGGGACATCGCCACGCATAGAGCTGTCCTGGCTGGCGTTTGATCCGTTCCTCCGAACCCGCGGAACGAGCCGCGGAACGCCGGAGCGGCTACTCCCCGCTCACGAGCGGGAGCGGCTACTCCCCGCTCACGAGGCGAAGGCGCTTCGCGGGCGGATCGGCGGGGTTGGCGGACCCGATTCCGGCGTCCGAACCCGAACCGTCGCTCGCCCGACTCAGACCGGCGCCCTCGGCGAGCAGGGCCTCGAACGCCGCCGCGCCGATCGGCCGGGCATACAGGTAGCCCTGCCCGAAGCGGCACCCCATGTCGGCGAGCCAGCGGGCCTGCTCCGCCTCCTCGATGCCCTCGGCGATGACCTCCAGGTTCAGGGTTCGGCCGAGGTCGACGATCGCCCGGGCGATGGCCGAGCCGCCGGCGCCGGCATCGGATACGAACGACCGGTCGATCTTCAGGATGTCGATCGGGAACCGCTCGAGGTAGCTGAGCGACGAGTAACCGGTCCCGAAGTCGTCGATGGCCAGATGGCAGCCGAGTGCCCGGAGGGCGTCGAGACGGGCGATCGTCGACTGCGTCCGCCGCATCAGGCTGCTCTCGGTGATCTCGAGGATCAGGGTGGCCGGCGGGAGCCCGGTCTCGGCGAGGATCGACCGAACGGTGGCGACGATGTCGTGCTCGCGGAACTGGCGGGCGGACAGGTTGACGCTCATCCGGAGATCGGGCCGGCCAAGGCGGATCTGCCAGTCGCGAGCCTGGCGGCAGGCCTCCCGCAGGATCCATCGGCCGATCGGGACGATGTCGCCGGTCTCCTCGGCCAGGTCGATCCAGTCGGCCGGCATCAGGACGGGGCCATCCGTGGGCTGCCAACGGACGAGGCCCTCGACGCCCACGATCGAGCCGTCCGTGAGATCGACGATCGGCTGATAGTCGAGACGAAGCTCGTCGCGCTGCTCGACGCCACGGAGCAGCGCCGCTCGCGCGCTCCGCGCGGCGGCGATCTCGCGGAGGGCCGGGCGGAACACCTCCGCACCGCCGCGCGACGTCTGCTTCGCGGCGTACATCGCGACGTCGGCGTTGCGCAGCAGGTCGTCGGTGGTCTCGCCGCCGGAGCCACCGAGCGCGACACCGATGCTCGCAGCGACCCGAACCGTCGAGTGGCCGAGGGGCAGCGGCTGCCGAAGCGCTTCGGCGAGCCGCATGGCGACCGCCAGGGCATCGGCCTCGTCGACGACGTCTTCGATCATGACGGCGAACTCGTCGCCGCCGAGCCGGGCGGCCGTGTCGGACGGTCGGAGGACCTCGGATACGCGGCCGGCGGCCGCCGTCAGGACCTCGTCGCCACGAGCGTGGCCGTGGGTGTCGTTGAGGGTCTTGAAGTCGTCGAGGTCGATGAACAGGATCGCGACGTTGCCGCCGTTCCGCCGGCAGCGCTCGACGGCGTGCTCGACCCGGTCCCGGAACAGGACCCGATTCGCGAGCCCCGTCATGCCGTCGTGGAGCGCCTGGTGGCGGATCTGGTCGTAGAGACGGGCATTCTCGAGGGCCATGGCCGCTTCGCCGGCCAGCATCGTCGCGAGCTGGACGGAGCGGTCGTCGAAGGCGGCTGTCCGCGACGACGTGACCTCGATGAGCCCGATCGTCCGTCCCGCGGCGACGAGCGGGACCATCGCCATCGACCGCTGGTTGATCGAGACCAGGTAGCGGACCTCGGACTCGTCGGCGGTGGGGTCGGCGACGTCGATCAGCACCGCCCGCTGCTCGAGCAGGACCCGCTTCGTGGCCGGGTAGTCCTCGAGTGCGTAGGTCGCGTTCAGGGCTTCGCGGCGCTCTGGCGGGTGGTAGCCGAGGGTCACGACGCGATCGGAAGCCTGGTCCCAGTAGCTGAGGGCGCAATCGTCGGCCCCGACCGCCCGTGCGATATGGAACGCAATCCGGTCGCCGACGAGGCGGGGATCGAGCGTCTCGGCCAGATCGCCGGACATCGCGACGACACTCTGGAGATCGGCGGCCGTTCCCTTGAGCCGGCGGCTCACCTCCCAGAGGAAGATCACGAGGAACGCGTACGAGAGCACGAGCGTGACGAAGGCGATCGCCGATTGGCCGGCCTGGGGGAGGCGACTCGGGCCGGGCACGAGGTAGCCGGCGAGCTCGCTCCAGGCGGCGACCAGCCCGCCGAGGACCAGCAGCCGGAGAACGATCCGGCTGCCGACGATCGGGGTGACGATGACCGCCGGCAGCAACGAGGCGATCGCCATCGCCGCGGCGATCGACGGCTGGAGGATCGCCGCGAGACCGATCATCATGAGGGTGACGGTCGCGATCCCGGTGATCGTCGACTCCCGGTCGGGTCCGGTCAGGGCGGGGGCGCGGCTCGCGACCCATAGCCCGTAGATCGCCGCCACGGAGCCGAGCGCGACCGCCCTCGGCTCGGCGTAGACGATTCCCGCCAGGCATTCGATCGAGCCGATCGTGAAGGCCACGATCGCAATCAGGCGGACGAGGGCGGCAAGGACGCCGTCGTCGGTCACGCCGGGCCCGCCGAGCCGATGCGGCGCACGAGGCACGGCGTCGCCCAACGGACCCGCCGGTGGGTCGGACGCCGGGCCCGTCGGCGGCGGCATCCGATCCACCGTCAGCTCCGGGTGATCGGGAGGCTCCGGGTGATCGGCGCTCATGAGGCCGCCAACGTGACATTGCGGGTCCTGCCGCGTCATCCCCCGAATGACGGCTGGACCCCCAACGTTCGGGGTACCCGTCCTACACTCGCCTGGTGACCGCGGGACCGCGCACGACCCCAGCAATCGCGCTGCGCGACCGATCTGCCGCGCCGCCCGACCGATGAGGCTCGCGCACGTCCGAGATCGGCACGGTCCGTCCGGCGCCCCATGGCGCCTCGTCGCGGCGGGCGCCGCGAACGGGGATCCCGCAACCGGGGATCCGGCACCGCGGTCGTGGATCGAGCTCGAGGTCGCCCGCCGGCGCGCGGTCGCGGCGGACCCGCGCCTGGCGCACAACAGCGTCCTCCATCGCCGGCCGATCGGGACGCTCGACGATGTCCTCGCTGCCGGCCTGCGCGTCGAGGCGTTTCGGGATCTCGTCGAGGACTTCGAGCCGCGCGACGACGATGACGATGCCGTCCTGTCGGACGAGGATCTCGTGTTCGGCCCGCCGATCCTTCGGCCACCCTCGCTGCGCGACTTCTACGCGTTCGAGGGACATGTGAGGACGATGTGGGAGCGACGGGGCGGCGAGGTGCCCGAGGCCTGGTATCGCCTCCCGATCTTCTACTTCAGCAACGTCTCGGAGATCCGGGGGCCTAATGATCCGGTATCGTCGCCGGCAGCCTCGTCGGAGCTCGACTACGAGCTCGAGGTCGCGGCCCTGATCGATACGCCGGCCCTCGATCTGACCGCCGACCGCGGTGAGACAGCGATCGGCGGGTACACGATCTTCAACGACTGGTCCGCCCGGGATCTGCAGCGCGAGGAGACGACCGTGCGCCTCGGCCCCGCCAAGGGCAAGGACTTCGCATCGTCGTTCGGGCCGTGGCTCGTGACGCCGGACGAGCTCGCAAGCGCCCGGGCACGCGATGCCACGGGACCCGACCTCGCGATGACGGCCGAGGTCAATGGCGTCGAGACGTCGCGCGGCCGCTGGTCGGATGCCCAGTTCTCGTTCGGCGAGATGATCGCTCGTGCGTCGGCGGACGCGCGCCTGCGCCCGGGCGACCTGCTCGGTTCGGGCACGGTCGGGACGGGCTGCCTGCTCGAGGTCAGGGACGCGACCCTCGGGCGGTATCTCCAGCCCGGTGACGAGGTCGTGCTCCGGGTCGACCGCCTCGGGGCACTGCGGACCCCCGTCGTCGCCAGGCCGGGGGACCGGTCGTGACCGTGGATGCGGCCGGAACCGCCGGTGCGGGCGCCGCGCTCGGAGTCGCAGCCGCCGCCGGCGAGCTGACCTTCCCCGCGCTGCCCCATGGCCTCGACACGCCGCGGCTCGTCGTCGATGTTGCACGGGTCGAGGCGAACATCGCTCGCCTCCAGGGCGAGCTGGACGAGCGTGGCATCGCGCTCCGGCCGCACGCGAAGACGCACAAGAGCGTCGCGGTGGCCCGGATGCAGCTCGAGGCCGGCGCTCGAGGCCTCACCGTCGGCACGCTCGGCGAGGCCGAGGTCTTCGTCGGCGCTGGGATCGACGACGTGTTCCTCGCCTATCCGCTGTGGGCGGATGGCTCGAAGGCCGCCCGCGTCCGGGCCCTCCACGAGGCCTCGGCCTCATTCCGCGTGGGAGTGGATTCGACGGGCGGCGCTCGGCGCCTCGCCACGGCGGTCGCGAGCTCGGCCGGCGGTCGTCGCCTGCGCGTCTTCGTCGAGCTCGATCCGGGGCTCCACCGAACCGGCGTGGCGTCACCCGAAGCGGCGGTCGAGGTCGCGCGCGCGGCGCGGTCGGCCGGTCTCGAGGTCGAGGGTGTGTTCTCCCACGGCGGCCACGGCTACCGGCCCGGCGCGGCCCAGGCGGCCGGCGAGGACGAGATCCGGATCCTGACCGCCGCAGCCGACGCCCTCGGGCAGGATGGCTTCGACATCGGCACGATCAGCGCCGGCTCGACCCCGACGATGCTGACCGCGGCGGCCGGTCGCGTCACCGAGATCCGGGCCGGGACGTACGTCTACGGCGATCGCCAGCAATGGATCCTGGGCGCGATCCCGCCCGACGGCTGCGCGGTTGCCGTGGCGGCGACCGTCGTGTCGGTCTTCGACGACCGCCTGGTGATCGACGCCGGAGCGAAGGCGCTCACGAAGGACCGCGCCGATTGGGTGACGGGCTTCGGCACGATCGTCGGCTACCCACAGCTCGTGATCGACCGGCTCAACGACTATCACGGGGTCGTCATCGCTGACCCAGGAGCAGCCCGGCCCGGCCTGGGCGATGTGGTCGCGGTCGTCCCGAACCACATCTGCCCAGTCGTGGACCTGGTCG
>Ga0307277_10000897_pt1 | contig 11471 bp, 10 predicted proteins | sample ER_DNA_116_FD_194473 | JGI IMG/M metagenome (GOLD analysis project Ga0307277, IMG submission 194473) | Bulk soil microbial communities from the East River watershed near Crested Butte, Colorado, United States - ER_DNA_116 | ecosystem: Environmental > Terrestrial > Soil > Floodplain | place...
GCACCATGGGTGCCATTCCTGCCATGATCGCGGAGCGACTTGGCTGGCCCGCGGCGACCCTCGGCGCAACTCTTTCGCTTGCCGATGATCGGGTCAGCATCCGCCGCGACGACGACGTTGCGAGCTTCACGATCGAGGCCAGCCTGCCAGCAATTGTCAGTGTCACTGATCAATCCGGTGAGGCCCGATACCCCTCCATGAAGGGGATCCTTGCCGCCAAGAAGAAGCCGGTTGAGGCCTGGGCGCTTGCAGATCTTGGTTTCGACGCCACATCAGTCGGGCTGGACGCCGCCTGGAGCAAGGTCCTCCAAACGACCCCACGTCCGCCTAAAGAGCCGGGCCGTGTGGTGCAGGAAGAGGACGGTGCCCCGGCATTGATCGATTTCCTTGCTGCTGGAAAGTACATCTGAGAGGAGGCCATCGATGCCTGAGGTTCTGATCGTTGCCGAGCATGCCGACTCGCACGTGTCCAAGCCAGCCTTCGAGCTCCTGACGCTGGCCCGGCGGCTTGGTGACCCTGTCGCTGTGGTCTTCGGGGAGAGCGATGACGCGCTCGGGAAGGCACTGGGGGAGTACGGAGCCACTCGAGTGCTAGCAGTCGCCGACCCGGCCATCGATGACTACCTCGTCGCGCCCAAGGCCGAGGCTCTGGCACAGATCGCAGCGAACCTTCAGCCCGTCGCGATCTTGCTCACCTCGACACCAGAGGGCAAGGAGATCGCGGGACGGCTCGCGGTCAAGCTTGGATCCGGCTTGATCACTGATGCCACTGACATCGTGGCGGATGGCACGACCACCCAATCGGTCTTTGCCGGGAACTGGACGGTGACAGCATCAGTGACACACGGTGCTCCGATCGTCACGGTCAAACCGAATGCTCTGACGCCGGAGGCCGCCCCTACCGAGCCGGCGACTGAGCAGATGCAGGTAACGATTTCCGAGACGGCGAAAACCGCGCGCATCGTCAACTCCGAACCCAAGAAGTCCAGCGGGCGACCGGAGCTCACCGAGGCCGCGGTCGTCGTATCGGGTGGCCGGGGCACCGGTGGAGACTTCACGGCTGTCGAGGAATTGGCTGACGTCCTCGGCGGTGCAGTTGGCGCCTCACGGGCTGCAGTCGATGCTGGTTGGTATCCATACGCGTACCAGATCGGCCAGACCGGCAAGACCGTCTCGCCGCAGCTCTACATTGCCGCTGGCATTTCAGGTGCCATCCAGCACCGCGCTGGGATGCAAACATCTAAAGCGATTGTGGCGGTGAACAAGGATGCGGAGGCACCGATGTTTGCCCTTGCTGATCTTGGCATTGTCGGCGACCTGCACAAGGTGCTCCCTCGCGTCATCGAGGAGATCAAGAAACGTAAAGGATGAGCGCACCATGAGCCGGAGCTACCTCGACCATGCGGCCACCACGCCAATGGTCCCGGAGGCCGTTGAGGCAGTGACGCGTGAGCTGACCAGGATTGGCAACGCGTCGTCGCTGCATGCCTCCGGCCGGTCGGCGCGCCGAGTCGTCGAAGAGTCGCGGGAGGAGATCGCGGCGTACGTCGGAGCAAAACCGGCCGAGGTGATCTTTACTAGCGGCGGAACCGAGTCGGACAATCTGGCGATCAAGGGCGCCTTCTGGGCTGGCAGCGAATCGGGTCGTCGCGGAGTTGTGACATCGACAATCGAGCACCATGCCGTTTTGGATTCAGTCGCCTGGCTTGGGCGCTCAGCCAACGCTCGGGTGAGCTACGTCGCGGTCGACTCCGATGGGCTGCTGGATATGTCCGCTCTGAGCAGCACCGTCGGTTCAGAAACCGCACTGATTTCGATGATGTGGGCCAACAACGAGGTTGGCACGATGCAGCCGGTACGCCAGATCACTGAGCTCGCCGCCGAACACGGGGCAATCTCGCACAGTGACGCGGTGCAGGCAGTTGGGCATATCGACGTTGACTTCGCTGCAAGTGGGCTCGACCTGCTGTCCTTCACCGCGCACAAACTGGGCGGCCCGTACGGAATCGGTGCCCTACTTGCCCGTCGCGAGCTGAGGTTGGCCCCGATTATGCACGGTGGCGGGCAGGAGCGGGACGTACGCTCCGGCACTTTGGACGTCGCAGCCGCCGCGGGATTCGCCGCGGCGCTCGAGGTGGCGACCCGTCAACGAGTACGCGAGGAGCAGCGGGTCCGTCAACTTCGCCGTGAACTTGTCAGCTCGGTGATCGCCGCCGTCCCAGGGTCGATTGTGTACGGCCCAACCGCGGAAGCCGATCGGCTTCCCGGCATTGCCGACATTGGCTTCCCTGGCTGCCCAGCCGATGCCATCTTGATGATGCTGGACGCTGCGGGAATTGACTGTTCTACCGGAGCGGCTTGCTCCGCGGGGGTTTCGCAGCCGAGCCATGTGCTGCTCGCAATGGGATGCAACGAGGCTGAGGCGCGCTCGGCGCTTAGGTTCTCACTCGGCCGCACGTCCACACGGGCTGACGTAGGCGCACTCGTTGCAGCGCTACCCGAGGCCGTTGAGCGAGCCAAGGCTGCAGCCGCCTACGCATGAGGCGGCTTGGTCGGTCTTGGCACCCGTGAGAAACTTTCCCGTTGGCGGAGCACCGCAAGCGAGCACGATTTGCTTGGGAGCTGCTCGCGCGATGCCGACGCTCGCAGCTCGGGAAGGACACTCATGAAGGTACTGGCCGCGATGTCCGGCGGCGTCGACTCCGCTGTTGCCGCTGCGCGCGCGGTTGACGCCGGACACGATGTCACCGGGGTCCATCTGGCGCTGTCCAAGAACCCGCAGACCTATCGCTCCGGGGCCCGCGGCTGCTGCTCCAAAGAGGATGCTCACGACGCTCGCCGGGCTGCCGATGTGCTCGGTATTCCGTTCTATGTCTGGGATTTGTCAGATCGCTTTGCTGACGAGGTGGTCAACGACTTCCTCGCAGAGTATGCCGCCGGTCATACCCCTAATCCTTGTCTGCGATGCAACGAGAAGATCAAGTTCTCCGCGGTGTTGGACCGCGGTGTCGCGCTCGGTTTTGATGCGGTCTGCACCGGTCACTACGGCCGCCTGATCCGTATCGGAAATGACGTCGAACTGCATCGGGCCGCCGACCCGGCCAAGGATCAGTCCTACGTGCTCGGCGTACTCGACCAAGATCAACTTCGCCGCTCATACTTTCCGCTCGGTTCCTCACTCAAGGCCGAGGTACGCGCCGAGGCCCACGACCGTGGCCTCGCCGTCGCAGACAAGCCCGACAGTCACGACATCTGCTTCATCGCGAATGGCGACACGGCAGGCTTCCTGGAGCAGCGGCTCGGGAAGCGACCGGGTGACATCGTGGACCTAGCGGGCGCAAAGGTGGGCGAGCATGCCGGATCGCATCGATTCACTGTCGGTCAGCGGCGGGGTCTTCGACTCGGCATACCTGCCGACGACGGCAAGCCGCGTTTCGTGCTTTCGATCACTCCGACAACGAACACCATTACTGTCGGTCCGCGTGACTGCCTCGCAGTGAAGATCATCAGCGCAATTCGGCCGACCTGGACCGGTGCGCCGGCTGTCGAAAAGTGGTCCGGCCAGGTGCAAGTTCGAGCCCACGGCAATCCGATGGAGGCGACCGTCGAGGTGCATGATCATGGGCTCGAGGTGGAACTGGAAACAACTGCGACCGGTGTGGCGCCTGGACAGGCTGTGGTTCTTTACGCGGCGTCGCGAGTTGTTGGAAGCGCGACCATATCGGCTACCCAAGCGTGACCACCTCGCCAGACAGCGAGCTGCCGCCCATCCGGACTACCGGCATCGGCTCTTGGCCGGGCACCGACATGATGGATGCGATCAAGATCGCGTTTGCGGAGTGTCCTGATCTTCCGTATCTACCAGAACTTCCCGCACGCGGGCCGTACGCGGACATGATCGGACGCTCTACCGCGTTCCTTGCCGGACTAGCCGTCGACTTGCAACCGGCTGGGTGGCGGCTCACCGACGCCTCCAGCCGGGACCATCGGCAGGCGATCAGTACCCTCCGCGCTGACTTGGACATGCTGGAAGAGCAGGCGCAAGGATATGAAGGAACCCTCAAGCTGTCGGTTACAGGTCCTTGGACGCTGGCGGCCACGATGGAGCGCCCGCGCGGTGATCGCGTGCTTGCCGATCATGGTGCGCGCCGGGATCTCAGTCAGTCGCTTGCGGAGGGAACCGCTCAGCTCATCGCGGAGCTGGTACGCCGGCTTCCCGACATCGAGGTGCTGGTACAGCTTGACGAGCCGCTGCTGCCGGCAGTGCTTGCGGGCGCGATCGCGAACGCGAGCGGACTGGGCCGGCATCACGCTGTGGAGCCCAATGAGGTCAGCGGCGTGATCATCCAAACCCGCGAGCGGCTGGCGCCGACGCCTGTTGCGGTGCACTGCTGCGCAGCTGATCCGCCGATCGAACTGCTCCGCCTGGCTGGCGTTACCGGCGTGCTGCTGGACATTGATCAACTGTCCGGCGCAGATTGGTACGCTGTGGGAACGAGCCTGGAAGGCGGAGTGTGGATCGGCCTAGGCGCGCTGCCCACCGACCGTACGTCCGCTTTCCATCAACTGGGGCCTGATCAAGTAGCCCGACGGGTGCTCGGCCCGCTGCGTGATCTCGGCCTAGAGCCGCCGGTCGCGGCGCAAGTCGTGATCACCCCAGCCTGCGGACTGGCCTCAGCCACTCGCGACGGCGCCATCCGTGCATTGCGAACCGTACGGTCTGCGGCCCAAATCGTCACTGAGCAACTGGCCGACTGACAACTCGGATTGCTGACGCCTTAGCTGAGCGCAGGCTTCCCCGCCGTATAGAGCCACGCGTTGAAGAGTGCGTCGAGGTCCTGTCCGGACACGCGCTCGGACAGCCTGATGAACTCAGGTGTGGTGACATTGCCGTAGGCGTTCTGCTGCGCCCACTTGCGGAGGATGACGAAGAAGTCGTGCGATCCTACCTTTTGCCGCAGCACCTCCAGCGTCATGGCGCCCCGCAGATAGCCCTGCGAACCGAAAAGCTCCGTTGGATCATCGAAGTCTGCTGGTGGTGGTGACCACAGCTCGTCGGAGGCCGGGTGACTGTCGTGCTCATCCTGGAACTGCGCGGCGGTGCTGGGCCCGCCATGGGAGGCGGTCCACAGCCACTGTGCATACGTTGCGAAGCCTTCGTGGAGCCAGATGTCGACCCAGTTACGCAGTGTGACTGAGTTGCCATACCACTGGTGGGCAAACTCATGGACGATGGTCTCCTCGTCTGCAGCATCCTTGCCATCGAATACGGGCCGGTTCTGAGTCTCGAGCGAGTAGCCGACACCGACGTCTTTGACCACGATTCCCGCGCTGCCGAACGGGTACGGTCCGAACCGCCGCTCCTCGTAGCGGATCACCTTCGGAATGAGCGCACGCTCTGCCGCCATGCTGCCGAACGTCGGCTCGATGAAGCTCCAGATCGGCAGTTTGCGTCCCGTCGTCCTCCTCATCGTGGAGTGATAGATGTCATAGTTGCCGATCGAGATCATGGTCAGATATGTCGCCTGCTGGTAGGGCTGTTGCCAGCGCCAGGTCTCCTGGCCGTCATGCTTCCGCACGCTCCGCAGGTCACCGCTGCCGGCCACTTCAAACTTGGAGGGAACGGTGATCTTCATATCGAAGGTCGCCTTATCGCGGGGGGTGTTGTTGTTGGGAAACCAGGTCATCGCGCCGACTGGTTCGCTGAGTACGGTGGCTCCGCCGTCGGTGGTGGGTTTCCAGCCATCGTCGCTGCCATCAGGATCGATGTGGGTGACCGGCTTGCCGTGATACTTGATCGCCACCTTGAAACGGCCGTCGACGGCCGTCGACGGCTTGATGATCAACTTGTTGTCGCGTCGCGAGAAATCAGCCGCGTGCCCATTGACCCGCACCTTGTCGACGGTGAGGCCCTCCAGGTCGAGCGAGAACGACCTCAGCGGCTTCTTGGCCTTGGCGGTGAGTGTGGTCTTCGCCTTGATCGTTCCCGAGGTTTGGTAGGTCAGACTGATCGCGTAGTGCTTGACGTTATAGCGGCTGCTGCCTGGGCATTAATGTGCTTACGTGGCGAAAGAGACCTTCCCCTCGGCAGCCGGCGAGGCAGAGATTGCGCCCATTGGTGACGGAGATATCCAGCTTTCGGAGTCACTGGCGAAGGCCAGTCAGCAGCATGCGGATCGTAGCGAGCGGGTGAACGAGGCGCGCTGGCGCTATTACGTACTCGACGCCCCCACAATGTCCGACGGAGAGTTCGACGCCTTGATGCGTCAGCTGATGGAGCTCGAGGACGCATTCCCCGCTCTCCGTACGCCGGACTCGCCGACTCAACAGGTGGGCCCTCCACCCTCCACCACGTTCACTCCCGTCGAGCACCTGCAGCGGTTGATGAGCTTGGACAATGCGTTCAGCCGCGAGGAGCTGGACCGCTGGGCGCAGCGCGCGATTCGCGAGCTCGGTGAGAAGCGGCTTCAGCAATCCGGTTACCTCTGTGAACTCAAAGTCGACGGCCTGGCGATCGATCTGGTCTACCAAGAAGGCCGCCTGGTCCGTGCCGCGACCAGAGGCGATGGGCGGATGGGGGAAGACGTCACAGCTAACGTCAAAACGATCAAGGTCATCCCGCATCGGCTGTCGGGCAGCGACGTTCCAGAGACGCTTGAGGTACGCGGAGAGGTGTACTTTGCGGTGTCGGACTTCGCCGCCCTCAACGAGTCTCTTGTCTTGGTCGGCAAGGCACCCTTCGCGAATCCACGGAATGCGGCAGCTGGTTCGCTACGTCAGAAAGACCCGAAGGTTACCGCCTCACGACATTTGGGCTTCGTGAGCCACGGCATTGGCGCACTGGAAGGCTTCACCGCCGATCGGCTCTCGGACGCGTACGCGGCGATGGACCGCTGGGGAATTCCGGTCAGCCCACATCGCAAGCTGGCTCGGAATCTGGCCGAGGTCTGGGAGTACGTCAGCTACTTCGGTGAGCATCGGCATTCCGTCGAGCACGAGATCGACGGTGTCGTAGTGAAGCTGGACGAACGGGCCGTGCAGGACCAGCTCGGCTCCACGTCGCACGCTCCGCGCTGGGCGATCGCGTACAAGTACCCTCCCGTGGAGGTCACGACCAAACTCCTCAATGTCGACGTCAATGTTGGGCGAACCGGCCGGGTCACTCCCTTCGGCGTCATGGAGCCAGTCCAGGTCGCCGGGTCGACTGTGAGTCTGGCGACGCTGCACAACGCGAGTGAGATCGTGCGAAAGGGGGTGTTGATAGGCGACACGGTGGTGCTCCGAAAGGCCGGTGACGTTATCCCGGAGATTGTCGGTCCGGTTGTCGATCTGCGCGACGGCACGGAACGCGCCTTTGTCATGCCGACTCACTGCCCGGCCTGCGGTACGGAGCTGCGGCCGGAGAAGGAGGGTGACGCTGATCTGCGCTGCCCCAATGCCCGATCATGTCCGGCGCAACTGCGGGAGCGCCTCTTCCATGTCGCCAGCCGCGATGCTCTCGACATCGAAGTGCTCGGGTATCAGTCGGCGCAGGCGTTGCTCGACGCCGGCTTACTGGTCGATGAGGGTGATCTGTTCAGCCTGACCGATGAAAAACTTACGAAGACTGAGTTCTTCACAACCAAGTCGGGGGCCCTTTCTGCCAACGGTGCCAAGCTGCTGGCCAATCTCGAAGTGGCGAAGACGCGGCCGTTGGACAGGTTCTTGGTAGCGCTGTCAATTCGGCACATAGGCAAGGGCGTCGCGCCCGACGTAGCAGCCGCCTTCGGCGACATTGATGCGCTTGGCAACGCGACTCCAGACCAGCTGGCCGAGGTGGAGGGCATCGGACCGACCCTCGTCACTGCGATCACCGAATGGTTCGCCGTGCCCTGGCATCGTGAAATCGTCGCCAAGTGGAAGGCCGCTGGCTGCGTGATGCGGAACGAGCCCAAGGTCGCTCAGGAACAGACACTCGCCGGCATGTCGATCGTCGTCACTGGCTCCTTGGAGGGCTATACGCGCGACTCGGCAACCGAGGCAATCACCTCCCGCGGCGGCAAGGTCGCGGGCTCGGTTTCGAAGAAGACCAGCTTCGTTGTCGTAGGCGAGGCCCCAGGATCCAAATACGACAAGGCTGTAGAGCTCAAGGTTCCCATACTGAGTGGCGCCGACGCTTTTGAGGTGCTGCTGGAGCAGGGTTCTGAGGCGGCGCAAAAGGTCGCCACGGTGGGGGAATAACTGGGTCTCTAAAGCCCGAAGATCTGGAGGAACTGCTTTTCCTCACCAATGCCGAAGCCCCAACTCCCGGTCATCGCGTAGTAGACGTACCAGCCCAATAGAAAGATCGCGATCAACGATCCGAGCAGTGCAAGGGACACCCAAATTCGCATCCGCTTCTTGTGCTTAGTGCTCGGAACCTTCAGCGGACCCCATTCACCGACCGATGGCTGCACGCGCGGCGGGGTCGCACCATGCAGATTGAGATTGCTGAAGATCTTCAAGGGCACCGGACCACTGTAGTCGGAGCGGCTGTCAGGAGACGGTTCGATCACAAGCGGCAGGAGGACTGCTTCGGTATGGCGGGGGAGGGGACGTCTTCCATCACAGGCGGCAAAACGACAGCCGGCCCGCCCCGCGCCAAAAAGATCAGATGAACCACTCGTGGATCCCGTGGAATCCGGTTGCCACTAGCAGAAAGCGGCCCAGCCGGCCGACGAACACGGTGAGTCCGAACCATCCAGGCCGCATGGTTGTCGCCCCGGCCAAGAGAGCAACCGCATACAGCGGGGGAAAGCCGATAACGGCGGCACTGAAGACGATCGGTAATCCCCAGCGCTCCTGGCCTACAAGATCAAGAAGCTTGTTGCCGGCTGCCCGCAAGCGGGCACGAGTCGGCCCGACTGGGCGCTGCTTTCGCATCTCACGCCGATGCTTGACAAATGAAAGCTCCTTGCCCTCCCGTACGCCAAGAAAGAGCAGCAGCTTTCCTATGGTTTGGCCGATTGCAATACCGATAGCAATGGGAATGGGCCCAGCAACTGCCGACATCTGCGAGGCGATGATGTATGCCTCAGCATTGACGATCGGAATGATCGCAGACACGATTCCGAAACCGATCGAGGTGAGCAGTGCGACGAGCTCAGCCCACCCAAATGCGACCACTTGCCGACCGTACCTGAGATCGTTATGGGCACTACTTCACGAGTGCGGCGAGATGATGCAACCTGGCAATCTCAGATTCAAGAAACGCGGGCCCGCCGAGGCGGCCGATCACAATCACCCGATCACGGGTCAGCGGCGTGACGACCGCGGTCGTGTCACCCCATCCCGGACACCAGTCCGCATCCAGATCGGTGCGGTGAGTGGTGTCGAAGGGTGTGAACTTCGCTGCAATGTCTGGGATCAGATCCGGTGCCAATGTGGTCGAGAAACTTGGCTTTGGTGCCCCGTCAGAAACATCAAGCAAGCTCGCCCAATGTGAACGAAATACAACGGGGCACAGCGAAACCAACGTTTCCGCCGCGTGCGGTGGATCAGCGGTCATTCGCTCCAGCGCCTCGAGGTCGGACTGCAGCCCGCCGCCTTCGGGATACCGGGCAATCCATTCCACCCGTACGCCAAAGAGATTCTGGCAGGCGGTCACGAGGGTCTCGGGCAGCTGGTTAGGAGGCAAGTCGACGATGAAGTCGTCGATGACACTTCCGTCTGGCTTCTTCTCCACGATCTCGACGGCATTGATGTCGGCGCCAACCCCGCCCATCGCCGTAGCAACCGAGCCCAGTGAGCCCGGCCGGTCCGGCAGGGTGATCCGCATCAGGAACACGTGAACATCTTTCCTTACCTCGATTACTGGCATGTTTCGGGTCGATAACGGGGGGTGCATTTTCGGTGGCTGGTTCCGCGCACCGCCGGTCAATGCAACATCTGAGCCACGGTCAGATGTCGCAGCAATCCGTGGAAGCCTTGAGCCGTGCCGCGCTTCGAACCCTTCGTCGCGATCCGTTACGCGACCGACGACCCAGATATCACCACACTTGCATCCCTCGTTGCTCCACCGTATGACGTACTCTCCGAAGCCGACGTCGATGTCCTCGAGGCAAGATCACCACACAACATTGTGCGCATTGATGTACCACGGGGTGGCGAAGATCGCTATGAGGTCGCAGCCAAGATCATGCAGGCTTGGTTGAACGACGGAATCCTTGCCAGGGACGCCGCGCCCTGCTTCACCATCTACCGGATGCGTTTTGCCGACTCGACCGGCGTACGACGCGACATAGCCGGTGTGCTCGGCGGGCTCGAAGTCGTTGACGCGGAGGCTGGCGGAGTCTTGCCGCACGAGCGGACGACCGCGGCAGCGTCGACGGATCGCCTTGAACTCACGCGGGCCACCGCCGCTAACCTCTCTCCGGTCTGGGGCTTGTCGTTGGCTAGGGGCCTTACGGAGCTACTCGCCGAGCCCGGCGAGAAACTGGGAGCGGTGATCGATCAGGGTGTCGAGCATCGGGTGGAAAGGGTCACCGATGAACGGCGGATTGCAGCTATTCGGGAGCGGCTGGCCTCCGACGACGTGCTGATAGCGGACGGGCATCACCGGTACGGGGTCGCCCGCATGTACCGTGACGAGGTTCGTGAAGCGACCGGGCGACGGGATACGCCAGCGGAGCTGACGCTCGCGTTTGTCAACGAGCTGATCGAGGACCAGCTGAGCGTGGCGGCAATCCATCGTCTCTACGCCGACATTGAGATCGCTGATCTTGCCGACGCCCTAGGCCGGTCATTCGACCTCACTCGAACCCAACGACCAAGCAGCAAGGGCCTTGCAACTCTGCAGCGGGAAGGTTTTCTGATCTTGGTCGGCCACGACGCGGCTTGGAAGATGCAGGCCAAGCCCGGACGTTTCGACGGTGTACGCCCACTCGACGGTGGATGGTTGGAGACCGCACTAGCGGATATCCCACTGTCGGTGAGCTATCAACATGGCCTCGATGAGACGTTGAGCGAAGTAGATAGTGGGCGGGCAACGGCGGCAGTACTTATCCGGCCGGTCGGCGTCGCCGAGATCGAACGCACCGCACGCGAGGGCCTGCTCATGCCGCCCAAGTCGACGTTCTTCACACCCAAGCTCAAGACCGGGTTCGTGATTCGTTCGCTGACTGAATGACCCCTGGCATCGACCGCGAGAATTCAGATCACGCGTTCAGACCAGAGATGATCGTGTCGGGCGGATCAGCGGGTGTCTCCGAGCGCCACGGCGCCCGCCACTCGGGCGCCTCCCACGCTTCTGCTACATATATCCGCTCCCGAGCGACCTTGTCGCCGCGGAACTCCAACAGCTGGACACCCTGCAGCCACGACTCACCGTCGTAAGTGGCTGATAGCTCGACAACTGCCAGATCAACGCGAACAGTGGCTCGCCGGAGTTTGAAGCGCATCTTGTCTGCGTCGGCGGGATACTGCCGGCGCCACTCGGTAAATGTGGCCACGCC
>Ga0307277_10000898_pt1 | contig 11471 bp, 8 predicted proteins | sample ER_DNA_116_FD_194473 | JGI IMG/M metagenome (GOLD analysis project Ga0307277, IMG submission 194473) | Bulk soil microbial communities from the East River watershed near Crested Butte, Colorado, United States - ER_DNA_116 | ecosystem: Environmental > Terrestrial > Soil > Floodplain | place: USA...
CGTACAGGTGGCGCACGCCGCACGCGCTCATCGCTTGTCTCCTTCCAGATTGAGCACTGCGAGAAAGGCTTCCTGCGGCACCTCGACCGAGCCGACCTGCTTCATGCGCTTCTTGCCCTTCTTCTGGCGCTCGAGCAGCTTGCGCTTGCGGGTGACGTCGCCGCCGTAGCACTTCGCGAGCACGTCCTTCCGCCGCGCCTTGATCGTCTCCCTCGCAATGACGCGAGAGCCGATCGCAGCTTGTACCGGAACGTCGAACATCTGTCGCGGAATTTCCTCGCGTAGGCGATCGACGAGTGCGCGCCCGCGCGCGTAGGCGCCGTCCCGATGAACGATGAGGCTCAGCGCGTCGACCGGATCGCCCGCGAGGAGGATGTCCACGCGCACGAGCTTGCCCTCCTCGAAGCCGACGACGTCGTAGTCGAAGCTGGCATAGCCCTTCGTGCGGCTTTTCAGCTGGTCGTAGTAGTCGTAGACGATCTCGGCAAGCGGAAGATCGTAGGAGAGCATCACGCGCTCCTCGCTCAGGTACTCCATGTGGTCGAAGCGTCCGCGGCGCTCGTTGTTCAGCTCCATGACCGAGCCGACGTACTCCTTTGGGACAATCGTGGTGGCGCGGATGTAGGGCTCCTCCACCCGATCGAACTCCCGGGGCATGTCGGCGGGACTGTGCACCTCGATCTCCTCTTCGTCCTGCGTGTAGACCCGGTAGGCGACGTTCGGCGCCGTCACGAGCAGGTCGAGGTCGAACTCCCGCTCGAGCCGCTCGCGCACGATCTCCATGTGCAGGAGCCCGAGGAATCCGCAGCGGAAGCCGAAACCGAGCGCCTGCGAGGTCTCGGGCTCGTAGAAGAGCGACGCGTCGTTGAGCTTCAGCTTCTCGAGCGCGTCGCGGAGCTCGGGGTAGTCGTCCGAGTCGGTCGGATACAGGCCGGCGAAGACCGTCGGCTTGACGTCCTTGTAGCCGGGCAGCGGCTGGGTTGCGCCGTGGCGCGCGCTCGTCAGGGTGTCGCCGACGCGCAGGCGGCTCACGTCCTTCAGGCCTGTGACCACATAGCCGACCTCGCCGGCCTCGAGCGTGTCGGTCGGACTCCGGACCGGCGAGAAGAAGCCGAGCTCCTCCGCCTCGAAGCGGGTGCCCGCCGCCATCGCGCGAAGGTGGTCGCGCGTGTGGAAGCTCCCGTCGACGACGCGAACGAAGGCGACGACGCCGCGGTATTGGTCATAGGAGGAGTCGAAGACGAGGGCGCGCGGCGGCGCATCGGGATCTCCCTCCGGCGGAGAGATGCGCTCGACGACCGCGTCGAGAATGTCGGCGACACCGTCCCCGGTCTTCGCCGAGATGCGCAGCACCCGGGAAGCGTCCTCGGCGACGAGATCGGCCAGCTCGGCGGCGACCGCGTCCGGATCGGCTTGCGGGAGGTCGATCTTGTTCACGATCGGGACGATCTCGAGGTCGTTCTCCAGCGCGAGGTAGGCGTTGGCAAGCGTCTGCGCCTGAATCCCCTGGGCCGCGTCGACGAGGAGAAGTGCGCCCTCGCACGCCTGCAGCGCACGGGAGACCTCGTAGGTGAAGTCCACGTGGCCCGGCGTATCGATCAGGTTGAGCTGGTGGCCCTTCCAGGCGACGCGCACGGCCTGGGCCTTGATCGTGATGCCGCGTTCGCGCTCGAGCTCCATCGAGTCGAGCACCTGCTCGCGCATCTCGCGCTCGCTGAGCGTCTCGGTCACCTCGAGGATGCGGTCGGCCAGGGTCGACTTGCCGTGGTCGATGTGCGCCACGATCGAGAAGTTGCGGATGCGGTCGAGCTTCACTCGCCCGTTGTACCTGAACGGCGTCGGAGCGAGAGCACCGCGCGCAGCTCCCGAATCTTCAGCACGTGCGCGCAGAGGAGGTAGACGACCACCGCGCATACGAGCCCCGCGCCGACGGTGACGATCTGCGCGAGGAGGCCGCGGCCAACCAGCTGGTCGAGCCCGTACCAGACTCCTGCGGCGACTCCGGCGGCCACGGCCGAGGCGACGATGATCCGCGAGTACGACTGGAGGAGCGCGCGCCCGTCCATCCGCCCGATCCGCCGCCTGAATACGATGATCAGGGCGGCGGTCCCCGCCATGTTCACGAACGAGGTAGCGAGCGGTATCCCCCAAACGCCGTAGCGGTAGAACGCCGCGTCGAGCGCCGCGTTCAGGCCGAGGTTGCCGAGCGCGATCGCAGTCGGAACCCACGGCGACTGCAAACTGAAGAAGGCCCGCGTCAGCATCAGCATCGTCCCGTTGAAGGTGAGGCCGAGCGTGAACGCCGCGAACGCGCCTGCGACCACGTGGGTCTGGTCGGGGGTGAAGGCGCCGCGCTCGTAGATCAGTCGCACGATCGGAATCGCAAGGACAGCTCCGACCGCGCTCGCGGGGAGAAGCAGGAACCCGATCTGGCCGAGTCCCATTGAGACGGTCGAGCGAAAGCCGTCGATGTCGCCGCGCGTCGCGAGCCGCGAGAGGCGCGGGAAGAGCACCGTCGCGACCGCGACCGAGAACATTCCCTGCGGCAGCATGTAGATCCGAAACGCGGCGTTGATGGCGCTCGGCGCGATGTTCGGGTCGATCAGCTGCGCGGCGAAGATCCCGTCGATGAGCGCGTTGACGTTGATGAGGCCGAGCCCGAGCGTCACCGGGATCATCAGGACGAAGACCCGCTTGACGGCCGGGTCGCGCCAGTCGAAGACGAATTGGATCCGCCCCCCGAGACCGCGCAGCCAGGGAACCGGAAGGACGAGCTGGACGAACGTCGCCGCGAGAATCGCGGCCGCGTAGACGTAGAGCTCGTTGTTCCCCTCGACGCGCGGCACGCCGATGACGAGCCCGCCGATGATGACCAGGTTCCAGAAGACCGGGGTGAGCGCCGGAATGGTGAAATGCTCGTAGCTGTTCAGAATCCCGACGATCACACCGGAGAGCCCGAGCAGGAGCACGACCGGGAACAGGATTCTGGAGAGGCTGACGAGCAGCTCCTGCTCGTACGGGAACGGCGCCATGATCCAGGGCGCCAGCACGATGAAGAGGATCGTCGCGCTGCCGAGCCCGAGGAGGATCATCCAGAAGAGCGTCGAGGCGACGCGCCAGGCCCGCGCGCGCTCGCCCTTCTCCAGGAGCTCGCTGAAGACGGGGACGAACGCGGAGGAGAGCGCGGCGTCGGCAACGAGCGCCCGCACGGTGTTCGGGATCAGGAACGCGATCTCGAACGCATTGATGGGACCGCGGACGCCGAAGTAGTTCCGGGCAACGATCTCGCGAGCGAGCCCGAGGACGCGGGAGAGTCCGGTTGCCCCGGCGAAGATCGCCGTCGACCAGGCGAGGCGTCTCGGCGGCGGGGGCTCGCCGGGAGCCGGGCGCTCAGGTTCTTCCACGGGCCCGAGCATAGGCCAGAGGCCGGAAGCGGCGGACTCTTGCTAGCATCGTCTTGCCCGCGCGACGCGGGCGTTTCTCCGTATGCCGAACATCAATCAGCAAAAGCGCCGCGTGAAGATCGCCGCCCGCCAGCGGGACGAAAACCTGCGCTATCGATCAGCGGCGAAGACGCTCTTCAAGCGCCTCGAGTCGGCCGTGGCCGAAGGCGACAATGACCGGATCGCAACCGACCACCGCGAGCTCGTCGTCCTCCTCGACAAGGCCGCATCCAAGCGCGCGATCGACCCGAACAAGGCCGCGCGCAAGAAGTCCCAGGCCGCGCGGCTCGTCGCCGGCCAGTCCGCCTAGGCCGAGACCGGCTCCCGCGCGGCGGTGATCTCGAGCAGCGCTCGTTCGAGCTCGAGCTCGTTCGAGACGCGGCTTGCACCCTTGAGCGCCGCGTCAAGCTCCGCGAGCCGGACGATCGCCGCGTCGAGCTCGTCGCGTGAATAGCGCTCGGCGTGACCGAGTGCCTTCCGGCACCGGAACTCGTGCTTCTTCAGCCGGCCAGCGATCTCGCGGGCGCCCAGACCTTCGTCCGCAAGCGCCTGGACGGCACGGACCAGCCCGACCTGCGCCGCGAGTCTGACGGCGATCAGGAACGGCTCGACTCCCTTCTCGAGCTCCGCCTCGCAGGCCGCCAGGACTTCGCCGACGTCGCGGGCCCCCCACGCGTCCGAGAGCGCCCACGTAGGAGCCTCCGTCAGCGGGACGGCCAGTTCCTCAACCTCGCGAGGGCCGATCTGCTCCCCGGCGGCCCACGTGGCGAGCTTCTCCACCTCCTGCTCGAGCAGGGCGATGTCGTCGCCGGCGATCTCCACCAGTCGCCGGGCAGCGTCGTCCGTCGCCTGCGCGCCGAGGCGTGAGAACTCGCCGCGCACCCAGACGGAGGGATCCTTTGGCTTCGGCACGTCGTAGGCGAGCACCTCTCCACCGCGCCGCGCGACGAGCTTGCCGAGCGTATCGTCCTTGCCCGGCTCGGCGACCACCAGCGCGACGACCGTTCCCGCTACCGGATCGGCCAGGTAGGCATCGAGCGCCTCCGCGTCAGCCTTCTTCCATTTTTCGACACCCTGGACCACGATCAGCCGCCCCGCGCCGAAGAGGCCGAGGGAATTCAGCGCGGCGGCCACGTCCTCGCCCGACACCATGTCGGTGCTCAGGACTTCGACCGCTTCGTCGCCGAATCTCGTCCGCAGGCGGCGGAGGGCGCGGCCGATCTTCGGGCGATCGGTTCCGGTGAGGAGATAGACCGGGAGCAGCGCGTCCGCCATTGACGCTGAGCATAGTCATCGCTCCGTCCGGACCGAGAAGCTCGTCCCGTCGGACTCGACCGTGATGCGCCCGTCCTCATCCGTCCTGTAGAGCGCGAGCCCGGGAGACGAGGTCAGAGCAGAGATGGTCGAAGGCGCAGGGTGTCCGTAGTCGTTTCCCTCGCCGACGGAGATGAGCGCGATCTTGGGGCGAACGAGTCGAAGGAGCTCGCCGAGGCCGTCATCCGAGGAACCGTGATGCGCGACCTTCAGGAGCTCCACCTGAGGCGGACGCAGCGGGAGGGTCACCGGCGATTCCGAGTCGCCGGTGAGGAGTGCGTCGAATTGCCCATAGCTCGCGAGCAGAACCACGCCGTGCTCGTGTGGGTCCTCGCCGGGTTGGCCGGGTCCGTCGGGCCAAAGAACGCGGATGTATAGCTCGCCGAGCTGGAAGAGCTGGCCAATGCGGGCGGGCACGATGCGCACGCCGCTGCGCTCAGCCTCTCGTTCGAGCGCGGCTTCGTCCGGGCTGTCCGTTGGCTCGAGCGGGTCGAGGACGAAGCCGACGGGCAGCGAATCGACAACGTCGGCCGCCCCGCCCACGTGGTCTCGGTGCGGGTGGGTCACGACGAGCGCGGCGAGGCGACGGACTCCGAGCGCGCGGAGCTGGGTCGCAACACCTGCCTCGGGCGGGCCCTCGTCGACAAGTACGGCGCCCGCTCTCGTCTGCAGCAGGATCCCGTCTCCCTGGCCGACGTCGAGCATCACGATCCTTAGGCCGTTCGGCAGCGGCGGCGCATGGTCCGGACGGAGTCGCCAGCCGACGAGGACGACGCCGAGTATCGCCACCAGGACCGCCGCGCGGCGGCCGCGAGGAGGCGGCAGCTTCGAGAGGACAAGCGCGAAAAAAGCGAGCGCCCCGAGAGCCGCGAGGGACTTCCACGAGGTGAGCTGTGCATGAGGAAGCGAGCCGAAGAAACGGGCGCAGCCGGCGAGATAGGCGGCGAGCCAGCCGTTGACCCAGCCAAGTGCCAACGCCGCCTCCGGAAGGACTGGGGTGAGAGCCGTCGAGATGAGCGCCAGCCCGAGAATCGGTGCAACGACGGGGCCCGCGACCGCATTGCTCGCCACGGTGAAGAGCGGCGCGGCCTGGAAGTGGAGCATCTGGATCGGCGCCGTCACACCGCCACAGGCGATCGAGACTGCGAGCACCGTCGCAAGCCCTCGAGGCACCGGATAGCCGGTCAGCCAAGCCTCGATCCGCGGGACGAGGAGAAAGATCGAGCCGACCGCCCCGAACGAGAGCTGGAACCCGGGCTCGAGAAGCGAGTACGGATTCCAGGCGAGGAGGACGGCCGCGCCCACGAGAAGGAAGTACCAGCGGTCGCGGGCCCTGCCGGCCAGCCAGGCGAGCGAGGCGAGCCCGCCGGCCACGCCGGCGCGCACAACCGACGGCTGCCATCCGACCGCCATCAGGTAGCCACCGACGGCGACGAGCGCTCCTATCTCACCGATCCACCGCGAGATCCCGAGCAGCCAGGCAAGAGCGAGCATCCCGACCACGACGTAGGCGACGTTCTGGCCCGAAACAGCGAGCAGGTGGTACAGGCCCGAGGCGCGGAACTGATCTCGAAGGTCGGGGCTCAGACCCTCGTCCTCGCCGAGGACGACCGCGGCGATGACAGCGCGCCGTTCCCGGCTCACCCCCGGGGCCAGCGAGTGCGCGATCGCGCCGCGAACGCGGTCCACGATGCCCCCCAACCCTCCGCGGCGGCCCACGATCGTGAACGTGCGCGCGGTGAGGATGACGTGGACGCCCTGGCGGCGCAGATAGCCGGCCTCGTCGAAACCGTCCTCCTCGGGACGCGGCTCTCCGACCTCGACGACCGCGCGCAGGAGGGCACCCTGCGGTGGCGCGCGTCCTGCCGGGAGGTCGAGTCGCGCGCGCTCGCCAGGACTCTCGCCCCCGAAACGCAGCACACGCACGGGCACGCGAACTTCGAACGGGCTTTGGCGGCTCGGACCGGTCACCTCGAGAAGCGCGGGACCCGCCCGGCCGATCTCCGAGCTGAGCTCGCTGTGGTCCAGAGCGTCCAGACGGACGCTGCCCCACCACACTCCGGCCACGAAAAGCGCGGCCGCCAGAGCTAGGAGACGGAGGCGATGCTCCCCGAGCGCGGAGGCGGCGAGCGCCACTGCCACCGCACCGAAGAGCGACGACGATGCGCGAACGGCGAGGGAGCTTGAGAGGCCGACGCACAGGGCGGCGGCGAGAAGGTGAGGCGCCGGGATTCGCGTGGCGGCCTCACAGGTCGACGAGGTCTCGAAGCTCGTCGAGGGTCGCGGGGCCGATGCCCGGGACCGCGTCGAGCTCTTCGACGGAGCCGAACGCTCCATGCTCGGACCGGTAGTCGAGGATCTTCTGGGCGGTCACCGGCCCAATGCCGGGTAGCTCGTCGAGCTGATCGAGCGTGGCGGAGTTCAGGTGGACGCGCCCGCCCGCTCCTCCGGACACTTGTCCTCCCGCGAGCGCCTGGGCGGCCTCCCGGTTCGAGGGCACGACGACCTGCTGGCCGTCGGCGACAGGCGCTGCCAGGTTCACGAGCGCGAGCGCGGCTCTTGGCTTCGGCCCTCCGGCCCGCTTGATGGCGTCGTCAACCCGACTTCCCTCCGGCAGGCTGTAGAGGCCGGGCCGGTAAACCTGGCCGACGACGTGCACGACCACCTTCCGGGCGGGCGGCCGCTCGGCCCGCAGGTTCAGGGGCGCTGCGGCGGGTGTCGGGCTCTTGTCCTCGAGCGCCACCCGCCCCGCCAGGGCGAGCACGGCGAGGAGCGCGAGCACGTAGGCGAGTGCCCGCCGGCGGGAGATGTCAGGAAGCTGCACGGCCGGTCTAGGGCGAGAGCCCGTTGGTCGGAACGACGTACGACGAGAGCCCGTTGGTCGGAACGACGTACGAAACGACGAGCCGCGGGCGGAGAGCTGCTGTCCCGAACGAGGCCGAGGGAAAGTACGGGCCGCTAACGCCGACGTCCTCCTCTTCCTCCGCAAGCTTCAGGAGAACGCCACGGTTCGGCGCGACTCCGATGGCCCAGTCGGAGACGAGGCCGTTGAGGTCCCGCGAGCTCCAGCGGACCACTGCCGTTGAAACGGTGATCGAAGCCGTTGCAACGGGGTCGAAGTCGACCTCCCGCTCCTTCGTCCAGCTGGGGCTCCGAATCGCATGCGCGGCAACGGCGTACTCGGCCTTCGCGCAGGGCCCGACCTTGCGCGGGCGCGCAACGCACGCACCGTCGAAGTAGAGCTCGAGCCGGGCGCTGGTCACGCGGGCGCCTTCGGGAAGCACATCGAGTGAGAAGCGAACCGCGCCACGCCACACGTTGTCGTCGACGCCGACGACTGGCAGCCGAGCGGTGTCGTCCCGATAGCACCGCTCGTCAAGCCGTAGCCCCAGTCACACCGGAAGGGATGCCGACGTCCTCGATGGGCGCGCGCACGAAGGAGCCGCCGGTGGCCCGAGCCGGCAGACGCACGCGGCCAGCAGGAACAGACAGGCGGGGAGACGCATGTCCCGATCGTGCGCCGCGAAAGCGCGCGGGTGTGACGCGCAAGGCGCCGAGTTCGTGCCGGCGTGCGCGCTACTCGATACAGGAGCCGGACGAAACCGGCTGCGTTGCCTTCGGCAGAGCGTCACGGACTGCCGAGACCGGCACGGCGAAGCCATTTCCGCCGTTCTTCGCGCCGCCGAAGATCATCGCCACGACCCCGCCCTGGGAATCGACGACCGGCCCTCCGCTCTCCCCCGGCTCGACCTGGCCCCTCAGCGGGACGACGCTGCGTGGCCCGACGTTTCTGCCGTAGGCGTTCGGTGCGATCACTGTCCTCGGTGCGCCCGCAGTCGCAGCCACACCGACGAGGGCGCCGTCGCGCGGATAGCCGAGGATGACCACCGGCCGCGGATAGTCGTCGGTCCCCATGATGGCGAGTGGAGACGTCCGGAGCCCGTCGACGCGCAGGAGCGCCACGTCGTTCTGTGTGTCCATGTAGACCACGCGCGCCGAGAGAGACTGGCCGTTCGGCGCGACGAGGTTCGTGTCGTGCTCGCCGGCGACCACGTGCGCATTCGTCGCGACGAGGTCCCGGCGCACGACCCAGCCGGAGCCCTGGATCCCGAGCCCGCAGGCGGTGCCGTAGATCTTCACGACGCTGTTCGACGCCGCCTTCGCGCCGGGCGTCTGGAGCACGCTCGGGTCCGGAGGCGGGAGGCGCCCTCCGGACAGCGTCAGCTCCGGGAACGGGTCGAAGCGGGCGAGCGCCTGGAGTACGCGGTCCGGCGGCACCGCCCGCATCAGACGCGGCAGGATCGTGGACTCGCGCACGTCCTGGCGGAATCCGAGGCTCGGCTGCTGCACCGCGACGACCGCAATCAGCCAGGCCAGTGCGAGCCCGAGAGCCGCACCGATGACCGCCCCGCCGAGCGAGTCGGCCGCGCGCAGGCCCGGCCGGAAGGCGAGGAAGCGGCGAGGCGACTCGGCCAAGGTCGTGCTTGCGGCCCCCAAGAGGGCGGCCCCGACGATCGCCCCGACGAGGCTCGCGATCGAGACCCACGAGGATCCCTCGGACAGGAGCTTGGGCGCGATCCACGACCCCGCGAGCGCGCCGATGGCGAGCCCGACGAGCGAAAGCGCCTGCGCTACGAGCCCGCGATAGGCACCCTGGAGCGCGAAGAGCGCGACCCAGAGCACGACGAGGACGTCCACGAGCAACACGTCCTCACCATAGGGGAGGAGCTAGACGACCAGGTTGACGAGACGGCCGGGGACGACGATGGCGTTCTTCACCTCTTTGCCGTCGAGGTGCGCCGCGACCCGCGGGATCTTCTTGGCCCGGGCGACGAGCTCGTCTTCCTCCAGCCCAGCAGGCACTTCGACCCGGCCGCGCACGCGGCCGTTCACCTGGACGACGAGCTGGAAGGTCTCGCGCTCGAGGCGAGCGGGATCGGCTTCGGGCCACGGAGTCGTCCAGAGCTGCTCGCGGCCGAGTCGCTGCCAGAGCTCCTCGGCGATGTGCGGGACGTACGGCTGGATGAGGCTCACCGCCGTCTCCGTCGCGAAGCGCACCGCGGCCGCCTGCTCGGGGTCGTCCTTCGCCGTGTAGGTGTCGTTCACGAGCTCGATGACTGCGGCGATCGGCGTGTTGAACTGGAAGCGGCGCTCGATGTCGTCGGAGACCTTGGCGATGGTCTCGTGCGCCTTGCGGACGAGCGGCCCCTCGGGTCCGCCGTCCGCCGGGCCTGCCTCCACGACCTCGAGCCCGAGCCGCCAGAGGCGGCCGAGGAAGCGGAACATCCCCTCGATGCCCGCGTCCTGCCATTCCTTGTCGTCCTCGGCAGGGCCCATGTATAGGACGTACAGGCGGACAGCCTCGGCGCCGTAGCGCTCGACCATTTCGTCGGGGGCGACGACGTTCCCCTTCGACTTGGACATCTTCGCGCCGCGGTAGTGGAGCATCCCCTGGTTGAAGAGCCGTGCGAACGGCTCCTGGAAGCCGAGGATGCCGAGGTCGTACATGACCTTCGTGAAGAAACGTGCGTAGAGAAGGTGCAGGATCGCGTGCTCGATCCCGCCGATGTACTGGTTGACAGGCAGCCAGTAGTCGACCATGCCGCGGTCGAACGGTGCCGCGTCGTTCCGAGGGTCGCAGTAGCGGAGGAAGTACCAGGAGGAGTCGACGAAGGTGTCCATGGTGTCCGTCTCGCGCCGGGCCGGGCCCCCGCATTTCGGGCAGGTCGTCGCCACCCAGTCCTCGGCCGCCGCGAGCGGGGAGCGGCCTTTGGGCACGTACTCCTCGACCTCGGGGAGGAGCACGGGCAGGTCATCCTCGGGCACAGGCACGAGGCCGCACTCTTCGCAGTAGAGGATCGGGATCGGGCATCCCCAGTAGCGTTGGCGGGAGAGGAGCCAGTCGCGTAGCCGAAAGCTGACCGCCGGCCTACCGCGCTCGCGCGACTCGAGCCATGTGACGATCGCCTTCTTCGCCTCGGGGCTCGTCATCGCGGAGAACTGCGCCGAGTCGACGAGCACCTCGTCGTCGGAGTGCGGGACGAACGCCTCGTCCTCCGGCACCTCACCCTCAGCCGGGGCGATGACGGTCTTGACGGGCAGCTCGAAGCGCTTTGCGAATGCGTAGTCGCGCTCGTCGTGGGCGGGCACGGCCATGATCGCGCCGGTGCCGTACTCCATGAGCACGTAGTCGGAGACCCAGATCGGGAGCCGGTTGTCGTTGACAGGGTTCGTGACGAACCGCCCCGTCGAGACCCCGGTCCTCTCCTTGTCGGGGTCGGCGCGCTCGGCAACCGGGCGGCCTGCCGCGTGGCGCACGTAGTCCATGACCTCCTGCTCGTGCGGAGTCCCCTTCACCAGGCGCTCGACGAGCGCGTGCTCGGGCGCGAGGACGAAGAACGTGGCGCCGAAGAGCGTGTCGGGGCGCGTCGTGAAGACGGGGATGTCGATGTCGAGCTCCTCGATGCGGAAGACGACCTCCGCCCCTTCCGAGCGTCCGATCCAGTTGCGCTGCATCGTGAGCACGCGCTCGGGCCAGGACTCGAGCATCGCCATGTCGTCGAGGAGCCGGTCGGCGTAGGCGGTGATCCGGAAGAACCACTGCTCCAGCGTGCGCGCCTCGACCTCCCAGCCGCAGCGCTCGCAGTGTCCGTCGATCACCTGCTCGTTCGCGAGCACGGTCTGGTCGTTCGGGCACCAGTTGACGATCGCGCC